>Ga0307508_10003111_pt1 | contig 17026 bp, 14 predicted proteins | sample 9_EM_MG_FD_203089 | JGI IMG/M metagenome (GOLD analysis project Ga0307508, IMG submission 203089) | Populus trichocarpa ectomycorrhiza microbial communities from riparian zone in the Pacific Northwest, United States - 9_EM | ecosystem: Host-associated > Plants > Roots > Unclassified | place...
CGTCGCAAGTGGTGTATCCTGCCTGGTCCTCGGCTCAGCAAATTTTGTGTTCACGCATCCCGAGCCTGCCAAAGGGTCTCCTGCTGGTGACGGGATCCTGAGCTCAGACAAGGACATCGTCCTGTTGAGAGGAACAGAAGGTGCCGTGAACTCTATTACGCGCGGCGGGTTCTCCCTTCGTTTCTCGAGCGAGGGCCACTACAATCTCATTCGGTGGTGTTCCATGCTGTTTTTCATTCAATGCATCACCCAGCTCCTCCTCATCCCACAAGCATCGTTATTCGGTCAAATGATGTTCCTGGCCTCGCTTGGCGTCTCTGCGCTGTACAACGCTGGGCTCTCCTTGTCGGACAAAGAAAAGATCCACCGGAAGCTCTTGTTCGAGGGGGTACTGGAGAGCCCAACATTGAGCAAGTACACGTTGGGAACCCGCACCAGCGCAGTGGTGTTCATGCTTCTGGTCTTGCAGCTCCAAGACCCAATGAAACTTCTCAACGAACTCCTTCCCAATGACACTAAGGTGTGGAGGGAGTGGAAGGCGACTATCTCGGAGCAGCTGCGTCACCCCAGAGACCAAACGTTCCTATCCGAAGGCAAACTGGTGGATTTGGACGGATTTACGCAACAGGAGCAGGATCTGTTGGAGCTACTGTACGACGATGCGCGTGCGGCGTACGATGGTTACGGGGGCTATCTGCGGGCCGGTTCACTGTGATTTATTTTCTCCATATCGTCCCTTTGTGAACAATCACTCGTGTAGCCATTAGTTTTGATTTATTCTCAGATATACCCAACCTGACGGACGGTCTTTTTCGCATATAATCCCCATTAGTGTCAATTTCCATATTGCACTCATACTACCTTATTTTTATTGTCTTCTTTCCTCCTATGATTCAATACAAGAGTATCTTTGTGAACCTGCACTATCGCGATGACCCTAGTCAACTCTGGTGTGCGACTTACAGCCTATTGCCGGTAGCGTCCGCGTAGGATAAAGACAGACAAGTCAAAGTGCTGTACAATAACCATCGTCTCCTGCTTGCTCGTGCCTATACTTAGGTTGCATACCCTACCAGGGCGTGTAGCCTCCTGGTGGCTCGTATGGTCCCTATCATATGTCGGAGACTTTCGCCGGTCTACTCATGACCATTGCTGACTAAGTTTATCATAGCCAGAACTTTATTCGGTGTCGGTGTCAAACTCGTACTATCAACTTCCTTCTCATGATATGATCCAGTGCTCTCGGTGACTGCGCGGACAGAGGCGGGTAAATAAAAGGAAATGATCACGGGACCTATCACCAACACGACTTTTCGGGCAGTCTCTGGTTCTCCACAGGAACAACCTGAAGCCATTCCAAACGCCGAACAAGATAAGCCTCACTAGTAGTTCGTAAGCCTCCCTAAGTAGAGCCTCTATAGACCTCCCCCCATTGTACTCACTGCGGGTTGGGCTACGCTGGTGGTTCGAAACAATCGCGTGTGCGTAGGAAACTGAAAAGTCAATGCCATCACATCGCTATCAAACGGACTCGCATAGGGGTGGGCAGGGAAGTTATGTCCCATTAGACAGTAATGACACGATCGTCTCTCGGCTTGCACTGCAAGACAACATTCCCTGGTACAGCAAACCGAACCTTCGACTTTTATATCTCGTAATGTTTCCCACCTGTCTCGGAGCGCAGATGACGATTGGGCAAGTGCTTGCATTATTATGCACGTTCAATGGTGAAATTCTGACGCGAAAAAAGCTTCGACTCTTCCATGATGAATGGTCTGCAAGCCGTGTCCTCGTGGCTTGATTGTAAGTTGGTTACTTAGTTCATGTCAGAAAGGATTGATTCGAACGACAGATTACGATTATCCTCGTTCCACCTCACTGGGACTCATGGTTGCCATGTATTCTCTGGGTTCTGTGGCTGCCATTCCGTTTGTCCCCTCTATTGTCGATAAGATGGGAAGGCGATACCCGATATTGCTCGGAGGTGTAATCTCGATAACTGGAGGGATTGTTCAAGGATCTGCAATGAATTGTAAGTGATTGATGTTTCAAAAGTTGAGGACACATCTTGAACCCAATAGTCGTGATGTTTATCGCGGGTCGTTTTCTTCTTGGATTTGCCAATGCATTCTGTCTCGTAGCCGCCTCTTCGTTGATCGGAGGTACGGCAAAGTGAATCGAACCTTGTGTATTAGTTATTGAACTATGTGAAGAACTCTCGTATCCCAAGGAGCGAGCGGTCATGGGCTCTCTTTTTAACACCACTTACGACCTCGGTAAATTGAATGGCCTATAAGGGAATTATACACTGATTCCTCCTAGGTGCTATAGTTGCTGCTGGGGTGACCTTCGGGACATTTGCCATGACCAGTAACTGGGGGTGGAGAATACCATCGTTCCTTCAAGCGATCCCTAGTCTCCTTCAAGTCTCCTTCATTTGGTTCCTCCCAGAATCCCCTCGTTGGCTCGTGTCGAAAGGAAGAGGTGACGAGGCATACGCCATTCTTGTGAAGTATCACGCAGAGGGAGACGAAAACTCGGAATTCGTCAAAGCGGAGTATACTCAGATCGAGGAGACGCTGGAAGCAGAACTGAAATTTGCCCACATGAACCGGATGGTCATATTTTCAACGCCGGGAATGCGAAAGAGGGTCGTCATCGCATCTTTTATCGGTCTGTGTGTTGTCTGGTGTGGAGTTGAACTGATTTCGTAGGCCTTGCCATTGACTGTCGTCTGTTGCGCTGCCAGCTTATCACACCAACAGATCCTTCCTTTCCCTGATCTTAGACAGTATTGGTATTCACGATAACCGGACGAAGAACATTGTCAACCTTGTCAGAGGTTGTTGGGCCCTCGTTAATAGTACATTCTGTGCATTCATAGCGCCTCGATACCCTCGACGGAGGATATATCTAGTAATGCGGTCATCAGCTGCTTCCGATGCCGTCCTTCTAACCTTTCTGTAGACGAGTGCTATCTCTCTCTTTGTTGTATTTACAGCGTGGACTATAGCCAGTGCAGAGTATTCATTCTCACACAATAAGGTCTCTGCTCAAGTAGTGCTCGCGTGAGTATTCAATTCATTGAAAACACTTTGTTTTCCATTCTCACCACGTTATATAGTCTCATTTTCTTGTATAGTCCTGCCTACAACCTAGCATTCACCGCCTTGACTTTCAGTAAGCATTGCGCCATTCGTGTCACCATGTCCCAATCTTTGACGCAACGGACGTGGATGTAAACAGCTTATTTGGTCGAACTCTTCCCTTTCCACGTCCGAGCCACGGGCATCACCATATACGAGTGGTGGTTCCGCAGTACGGCATTCCTCAATCAATTTGTGAATCCTATTGGGATCGACGTCGCCGGTACGTCCGTCTACTCCATTTGTGAATTTTAGCTCTGATAAAGCCGGTGGGGTACGGATAGGTTGGAAATGGTACACCGTGTAAGCTTTCTTTTGGGACACAAACAGACAAGTGCTAAACGATGTTAGGTATTGTGTGTGGAATGCGTTCCAGGTGGTGTTCATCTACTTTGTGTTTCCTGAGACATCGGGACGCACGCTCGAGGAACTATCGTTCTGTAAGTGTGGTGATGCTCTCTGAAGTTTTGTTTGCAGTCTTCTCACGGATACTTGAACAGTGTTTGAGGGTGATCAGGAAGTATTCAGAGATGGCGGGGTCGAGACGCTGCGTGAACATGGGCGGTTTGAGACGTCAAGGTATGGTACCATGGAGGATGGTCCTAGAAGAACTGTTCGCGCCTAGCAAGGTTGCTGTAGTTAATCTGTCGCTCTCACATGTTATCCTTTCATCTGACTTGCATCCAAACAGCTTCCCTGCATCGAGCGGGAACCATCGCACTGGTGAGTAACGCTGACTTGCTGTCAGTTTCAACGTGTTTTCGCCGTTCATCATAAAAGTATTCAACTGGGTGTTAGCTTGATGGAGAGTGTGAGCATAGAAATAGAGTAGCCCAGACTGTTGAAGCCCATGATGATCAAGTTTGCCATGGGCTAAACATTCCAAACAAGATGCTACCAGCGGAGCGTCCAGTGGACCGGCGCCGCAAGCATGTCCTGCAAGGGCCAGGTTGGACGCGCCGTCAGGGCCGAAGCATTGAAGACGGTGAGCGAAGAAAGCCACAGATGTAATCGATGACAGAGTGTGATCGGGTACGGTCGTGTTACTTTCATTGCCATACCCGTTCCAGATCTTATAATGTGCCTCGAGGTACCCGAGTCGAACTTGCCTGCGCGCTGTGCTAGTATTGGCCAAAGGTGAAGGTGCGACAACGGCTGCATTACACGGCGCGCGATGGACCTGGTTGTATCAGCAGTTTACAATTCAAAAGAACCAGACTAGAATTCGGGTTGAGGCCAGGGTTGTTAGGCGCAAAGGTGGGACCGATACAAAAAGTCGTTCCAAGACGTGGTCACCCAGAGATCGCGTCGAGTCTCGATAGTCTAAGAGCGACGCATGAACACGTACTGAGGAAACGGGTCATATACTCAAACGCTGAACGCCACGGATGCTCCGTGAAGTAGTACTTGAACTGTTTGAACACCGCCTGTGGTACCATGTGACTTTTTTCCGCTCGGAATTTCCACAAGATCTTTCCAATCGAAGACCAGGCACCCTTGGGGGGCCACGGGGAACAATGACGCGTGACGAGTTAAGCTTAAACTTTAACCGGTGCGTGTACATGTTGTGAGGCTGTCCAATACATTTGATGAAAACACGAAGCAGAAACGTTCCTCCCAAAAAAAAATTGCTCCCTTCAACCACACCCGCCGGGTTTATCCGACAACTGGATCGAGCTTCATGCGTCATGTTCGGTGTCACCATTGGATCGGCGAGACAGAGCCACTGCCCTGCGCTACCACTGGCCGCACTTAAATGTGTTAGCATATCTCTTCCAGGTTTGATCAATTCAGTGACTTGCTTTCTTTAACAGGGAGCTTACTGCGGCTGACGGGCACTTCTTCCACTGCATGCACGTTTACTGTCAAATTGGGTAGGTGGGTGGCCGCTGCCTGTGCTCTATGCTGTATACTACTAGCATGTGCACTTGCGACGTCTTTCGACCCACACGCTTCAAGTTTAGGCTGTGATCCTGTGTGATTATAAAATCTTTCTGGATGGGGGGGCGCATCTCATCTGCTCCCTCGGGCCCTCGCCCTCAGAAAGTCTCCCCCGATCTCCTCACAAGACCATATCAATAGCAACCAAACTCTTTCTGAGGACGATAGCCTCAACTTGCACCCAAGACAGAGCTTACTACACATTCTGATCAGCATCCGGCACTCGTCCATACCCATCACTATGGCCATCCTCTGCAAACCGCTAAGGAAGAGGAGAGCACTTTTGATTGCCATACAACACGTCCATCGCAATGCCGGATCTAAATTCGCCAATCTACCTAATCTTGATCTCGCTCATCGAGATGCCAAAGCGCTTCGTGATTTCCTGATAGGTACATACCATCAAGTCGCTTCTATTTGATCGATCTCAGCCGTTTCAGCTTCTCACGGGTACCATCCGGATGATATCATCTTGATGATGGATGATAAAAGTTATCCAGAACACCTCTGGCCTACCCAAGGCAGGATCGTGCGTCGCTTTGCTTTCCGTGGAATCTTCCGCTCTGAAATATTTTTGTTGTGTAGTTGCACCAGATAGATCGACTGACCAGCGATGCTCCTGAGGATTGTCACTTCTTCTTCTATTGTAAGTTCTGTAGATTCATGCGAGAGTAGCACGATAGAACACAAACTACAGTTTCGGGGCACTGCCTTGAGGAAGACTATATTGATCGTGCAAGTATGAGAGCAGACGGCAAGGATGACGGTCAGTGGAACTGTTATTGTGCTCACGCTTATACTCAAGGTATATTAGAAATTATTTGCGCAGATGCGAAGCCCATTCTTGATCATGTGAGTAGCCTGATATAAATGCTAATATAGTCGACCTTATATCATTCAGATTCTTCATGACCATTTGGTTGCACCCCTTCAAAGTATGAGAGGCTCAAAACTCTTCGTATGTGTGCTGGCATTCGATCAGTTCGTTCGTTGACACTGTGCCTAGGCCCTCTTCGATTGTTGTCACTCTGAAACCCTATTAGGTACGTGATGCGTGATTCACCTCATCACTGCACTATATCTGTTGACGTTCCTTCGTTGGAAGACTTGCAGAGGGGAACCGGACCAAACATATATTCGAGGGAGTGGAAGATTGGCCGTGATCAGCTGTTCATAGGTCAATCACCCAAGTCGGTTACTCGACATCACAATTCGAATACTAACATTTGAGATCAGGTATCGCAACCGCTATCACCAGTCTCTGTAGGTCTTCTCTCGGTGTTTATAGGATCGATATTTGAAGTATCATAGCCAAACCGAGCAAGAAATATCGGGAGAAACACTCCAATGTCCTACCCCCTCCAAGGCAAGCCAGTACCAAGTGGTGCAGTCCTCCGATATCCAAGACTGAAGAGGTAGGAGAGCCCAGTGTGGTACGTACCCTATTGCGTTGACTGCCACACCTTCTAATTAACCAATTTTCGCCAGATTTGTTTGTCTGCTTGCAGAGACCGACAACTTGCACATGACGATCGCGAACGAGAACTAACGTTCACAAAGGTAGAGTGTTTCGAGCACTATCACATTTCCGGACTGACCACAGCTTTTATTGCAAGTGTTTCATGGATGCTATGGTGAAAAAAACCAATATTACATGGACGGAGCTCTGTGATGCACTCAAGTGAGTTGATATGTGACCTTGGCATTTTGCCCGTTCGGTGACTGATACGATGTATCAGAGAACTCGTTTCTGATATTCGAGCCAAGTATGATGAAACATACTTGCGGGGCTCGAGTTCCGAGAGTGATGTGACCCACGAATCTTGGACGCAAGTACCAAGGGTGAGTGCTCCCTCGGTGAAAGCCGAGCAATCTCCTCACCCATTAGAATCCAGATTTGCACTGGTTTCCATACGGTACGTGTGCCGTCGCTGCATTACCCTGGATTGACCCGTTACTGAGTCACTTTGTCTGCAGGACTTGACCAGAAAGGTGTCATTCTGACTTGCGAGAGTTATTTATTGAATGTCTATATAACAAGATACCCGGATATGATACCCAGTTTGAGGACGTTGAATTGCACGATACTATACTTATCACCATATATCACCGGGTTGCAATGTTGTCATTGACGTATGCCCATGATTTGCGTCCAAAGGCCAATCTCTGTGATAGAGAGTACCAATTTGTGTAGAATGGAAAGGGACGTCCGCCAAGTCATCGCGATAATCCCAATGATTGATCATTGCGCAGCTGACAAGATTACCGAGATCTGCGAGGCTAATCCTATCAATTAAAATCAATCTTAGTCCAATGGGATTCCACCTGTAACGACGCAATTGCGTAGATCATCGTGCGAGCGTCCAAAACAGTGTTAAATGTTAAAGATGTGGAGCCTTCAAGAGTTACTCACGAAAAAGCACGATGATCCATGTGTTTATTCACTTGCCACAACAGTCGTTGGTACTCCCGGATGAGTCCTGAGTAGATTGGTCTAGGGTTTGCTAGCGGCGGGCCCCAAATAAACGATGGAAACACACAAGCATGGATGGCAGGTGTTTCGACAAAAATTCTGCGACCAAGTCTGGATGTTTGAGAGGGGAATTGTGAAACGTGATCGGATAGGTGATAGAAGGACTGCAAACATCCGCGTACGCCTCCACCGGAACATCCCTAGCATCCAACGTCAACCCAATTTTGCATAGCGTTCGGCAAGACTCAAGGTTATTGACGCCACTGGATGCTCTCCACATGCCCACATCATCTCCAGAACATCAAGCAAAGGCCAATTGCGAACCAGACTGGTGAACTTCTCATCGTTGAGCGAAGTCGGACAGTTCAGATTGATAACCAGTTTCCGAAGATGAACGAGGGAGGCGAGGGGACGGAACGTTTCGTGCGAGAGGCTGGCCCGCGAGTACACCTTCCATGTCGTTGGACAACATGCCAACTCCGGAAACAAGATATGGAAAGCGGCTGACTATAATTGATTGAAGTGAATGCCATACGCGCTGAGGGGAAGCTAACGCTGATAGGAAGGCAGATACCTCCGTAGCGATCGGTAGAGCATGAAGGGTGACTGCGAAACTGCGGAGCACTTGATCACGAGGTCGAAGGAAGCGTGTAACGAAATCAAGGGGATTCCATAGTACGAAAGATAGGTCTGTGACACTGCTGCGGAATGCGGCGTCTCGAAGACTCTGTGATCTGTGAGATCAAGGAAGGTAGAGCAACCCGTGGACAAGATATGTGACACCGCAACCGGCGCAAGTAAGGGAAGTGTAACCTGTGGAAACTCACGCTCTCCCAGTACCCCGTGTTCTTGATATACGAAAGTGGTTCAAAGTATGCGCAACATTGTGGCAAGTCTGGAGCTTTATGTGGTTGCTTTAGGGTCAGTTACTGATTTCCTGTCTCGAGTCTCTCAAAGCGAACCCTCTTGAGCATGGGTTCTCGACATGCCCTAACAGGTAGAGATCAGCGCTAGCTGTGTAAGCTCTGAGATCTGACATTCCGCGCACGCGCCTGCTCGACTAAAAGTCTAAAACCATTTTATAGCCTAGTCACGTGGAGACAGCTGTACCGCAGTCCTATTTTGGGGACTGTTTGTCTTGAATCGCTCTTGGAGCCATGTCCATGAAAGACACCATCCAGGATGCCCTCGACGACGTGCGCACCTAAGTTGTTCTCCTGCAGTCATGCTGAGATGTACCCCACCAGATAAGCTCTCCAAGCGCGTCGTCCAACCGTCGATCACGGGCGCTCGCTGTATTGGAGCAGCAACTCGCACTGGCATGTGCACCTGACGTCGAAGACGACACGATGGGTTACTTTCTCGAACTTCAGGACACGTTTGAATGCAACGGTGAGAGTCACACTCGTGGTCAACGGACCTTGTTGAACGCGGTCGCTCAGTTCCATCAAGGACGTTTGCTTGGGTACATATGGCAGCGTTGCGCGTAGAGGCGTTGGTTGGCAAGACGTCAAGTGATAGTACGTCAATTGAACATAGCGATTGGTCCCCGACATTGACCGAGTGATGTAGGTGCACAGGACACGGAACTTAATGTGATTTGCTCCCAGTTGTACCAACTGCTGTCGGTGATACAGGGGATCGCACTGCATCACAGGGCCAGTAAAGCATACCTTGGTCGGCGATATCCTTTGGAGGTACGACACGCGATCGATGTTTGTCCTCGTGCTGAGTCGCATTGTAGATTTTAGTGGCGCTCTTGACGATCTCGCGGCATACATCCATGATCATACCGTCATCCGTTGGTAACCCGGTTTCGGGCGTGCCACCGGACAAGACGTCCTCGGTCGCCCATCTTTCCTCCGCTATCCTGGACACCTTGCTTTGCGTACTTGTTGACTCGTCGGCTGCACTGCGCACGTTTGAAGACGTCAATGGAGTGCAGGCTGTCGTCAAGTTATTAAAGAGAGCAGGAACGCCACGAGAAGTGAGGTACGTGATCGGAATTAGTAGAGAAGATGGATGTTCACACCGATCCCAGGATGAAATGCCTTGAATTCCTGTACTTTTATTTGATGGATGAGAGTACGCAGGATGTGTCCTTGGTAGGATCACAATCGACCTCAAGCACGCTGGTTATGACCCCTGCACACACGTCGACACGGAAGATATTTTCGCGGCCAGCGTCGGGTACATCGAACTCATCATTTGGTTCGTCTAGTTCATCGTCATCAAAATTTGCCTTTTCTGTGGCGACGACCTCGAGTCAGAGTAGTGTGCAGAGTATCCGAACGCCATCACCCATGAAAAAGTCGTACTCGAGCCCTGTGATCGTGTCAGATCCCCGCACACCGCCGAATTCGCCACCCCCAGTCCGCGAATCCAGCAAAAGGACACCCAGGGCGATCTCGACGCGCCCGATGATGATGCTTCGGAAAGATGTCGATTACGAACCGCAGAGTCCAAAGAAGGCGACCGAGGACTTTTCGACACCACGCCGGCGTGAGAGGGAGGGGGAGAGCAGCCACGAGCGGGTGCGGACTACAGAAGAAAAGAAGGAGATTTTGGGCACGCTACTGGGGAATGTAGATGCGCTGGTGGAGGGTGTACGCAAGGCGGGCATCTGGGGCCTCACGTAGTTGGATCGAAAAGGGGCCCCGGGCCGGGGACTTGCTGAGGATAGTATGTATCGCTTAGTCATTCGGGTAATTACAGTTTGTCTCACTCAGCATAGCACCGCATTCCATTCCATTCCACCCATTATGAAGCTAGCCAGGTTCGCTGCTCCCCTCCGTCCTTCCTCTCCCTCATGAAGTCTTTCAGGTCTGCCTCTGTTGCAACCGCCTTCATCGGCGCACTCTCCAACATTGCCCTTGCTGCCTACCTCTGCGGCGTGTGGCGATCCCTCGCATGGGAGCCTGGAAGCGAATGGGAGGGCTCCCGCTTCTCCCTCTCGAGGGACGGCGCGAGGCTCGTCTGCGGTCTCTTCTCTGGCTATTTTGCAGCTGCCTCTGCCATATGCTTATTTGGCCTCACGGGTATCATCAGGGTACCTCTCTTTCCTCTCCACACTGGCCCCTCTGACACCCTCCCTAGAGCATACCCTCGTTCGTTCGCATCTACCGCAGCTATGTCATTGGCGACTTTGCCTTTTGTACTCTCTTTGCCGTCTTGGCATCTTCTGCAGCCGTAGACCCCGCTGCACGCGCTCAAGTCTGCGAACAAGTATCAAGACAACCTGACCTCCTCAGGGATGTCATCGACCTCGGCCTCACCCTCGAGAACTGCGAGCAGTGGTTCGAACGTGGGCTCATGGCCTTCATGGCTGTGTTCCTCCTTCGCACTGTCCTCCGCGTGTGTACCTTTTCTATATCCACCATGATCTTCGCTCATCACGATCGCGTCTAGATACATTTCATCTTTGCCCTCTCGCGTCTCTACGCACATCTCGCCTCGGGTCATCACTGCGACCTATCGTGTGCCCATGACGATAGCAACTTTGCGCCGCTCGAGCGCATCTATCTCCTCCCACCTCCACCTATCGACCAGAACGAGAAACATGCATCCGTCGCCGAGGAATCCATGCAATCGCCTATCTACGCTCCCGTGCCACTGGCACAGGTCTCTCCACAGATGGCCCACCAACTCCGTGCGACGGCAACGGAAGCTTGGATAAGCCGTGTTCCGTTACCGTGCCATGCGCTGCCCCATGTGCCGTCTTACAACGCCAGAGATGAACATCCCCAATACGACATTCTGAATCGGTCTCCACCCTCCGTCGGACCTATCCACCTCAAAGATGAACGTCCTTGACCACCCTTGTCTTGTCACGTTTCCCTCGGGGCTACTGTTTGGCGGTTCTCCTTATATGACCAGGGTATGGAAGGCGTGTTGGTAAATACTTATTTTGTTCACGACCTTGTAACCGGTTCAATTGTTTTAAGTCGTCACGGCACACACGCTCTCATTCCATGTACGATAATCACGATCTTTCCGCATCTTTCATCCTTTTTGTATTTTCAACTTGGTCCGACATAACTTGCTACCGGCAACTGGATTCCGGCGTCATTGTTCCTGATGAAGCGAAAGAGATATTACAATCGAACCGCAATCGAGAACAAAGGCCGTTCAAAATGAGACTAATACATGAAATCGGGTTTGTCGTATGTACGAGTATGTTTTTTGGTCAGCAGAAGCCGTCGGATCGATGAACATTATGATATTTGTCAAGTGCCAGTGACACAAAGGGGTTGAGGCTGTCAATGGTGGTCGGTGTCACGCTTTATTTTAAATTCGAATGGCGTGACTTTGCCCCTCGACGCATTCTCTGCAGAGTCTAGGCACATCTAGGTGAGCGCTGGCTGGCCGGATTGAGTGAGCCTGACAGTCGGGCGGGCGCAAACGCAATCGGATGGTCATCATCGTAAGTATCGGCCGGCATCGACACGTGTCCGCGCGGCATAAGCTGCCAGGTGTGCGAAACGCGGCCTACGTATGTGTGGTTACCCAGGATCATGGTGGGCCAGTACTGCGCCCTTGGCAAGCTACCAATGGTACGTTTCTCCGTCATCATGCCATGGGCTTGGCGGCGCATAAAGGTACATTGTGCGTCAGCGCTGTACCGTCCGACTCCGGATTTGGGTTTTGACTCGGGCATGGGTCACCGGACGCGGGCGATAACGGAGATCGATGTTATCTCTCTTGTGCATCGTGTGTCATCACGCGGAAACAATCTGACTTGGAATGCCGAGTGTTAGATCCGACCCGCGACCCCAAAACACGTCCGCGGTTCGTGCTGGTTGCGTCAGTCCATGCACCCACAATGGACCAATGGACCATCATGGGGCGCATTCGGATACGAGGACATTCGAAGGCTTGTCGGTACGAGGGGAACGAGGTAGTCATCTTTGGTTGGATTCATCTCCATATCCGATATCTTGGCAGGGGCTTTTTCGGACGGGGTGCATGCAGAATAACGGTGACAGCGAGATCACCCGACGTCTGTTGATACGCTCGTACTGCGAGCCGGCGCACTGCGCTCGCTTGTTCATAGATGGGTATGGTAGGGGTCTGTGGATCAATGAGTAGTGTGGTCCTCCTCTCTCAGCGACATGCACCACACAGTGGTGGCGGACGAAACGGTCGAGTGCCAAGTCACGTCGTTTCATATCCTCACGGTATTCAAGAAAAACAGACTCGCCCGTAACAACTGATGATATGATGGGCGACTGCATTCAGTGCTCAGTATCTCTTTGACCTACGCTCCATTCGTGTTTCCTGTCTTCAACAGCTTGACAGAGACACAGCAGTGTGTTTGCATCCATGTCAGATTAGAGAGTGACGTTCGAGACTAGCGGTAAACTGCAGTCATCCCTACTCGCCGCGAAGTGGTCTTCTGGGACTATCCCCCATGGTGCCATACGTCTCAGTTTCTCCACGTTCACGCAACGTCCCGACCTCACTGTGCCCGAATGCTTCCTGATCGCCCTCAAACACTGTTCGAGTGTCCATGAGAAGACCGCAAACACGTCCCTCATAGAGAATTAGCACACTTACAGAATGCCAGTTCCTCAAGCGTGCGCCCCGATGTCTCGGGAAACACAAAGTAGATGAACACCACCTGGAACGCATTCCACACACAATACCTAACATCGTTCAGCACCCGTCCGTTTGCGTCCCCAAGAGAAAGCTAATCCTTACATGATATACCATTTCCAGCCTATTCATGCACCACCGGCTTTATCAGAGCTACAATTCAGATAAATAGAACAGACAGACGTACCTACGGCGTCGATCCCAATAGGATTCGCGAAGTGACCGAGGGATGCCCCAGCGCGGCACCACCAGTGGTAGATGGAGATACCCGTGGCCCGGAGATGGAAAGGGAAGAGTTCAACCAAATAAGCTATTTACATCCGTTGCGTCAAAGATTGGGACATGGTGACACGAATGGTGCAATGCTTACTGAAAGTCAAGGCGGAGAATGCTAGGTTGTAAGCCGGACTAAACAAGAAAATGAGGCTATAGAACGTGGTGAGAATGGAAAACAAAGTGTTTTTTCAGTGAATTGAATACTCACGCGAGCACTACTTGAGCAGAGACCTTGTTGTGTGAGAATGAATACTCTGCACTGGCTATAGTCCACGCAGTAAATACAACAAAGAGAGAGATAGCACTCGTCTACGGAAAGGTTAGAAGAACAGCATCAGAAGCAACTGATGACCACATTACTAGATATATCCTCCGTCGAGGGTATCGAGGCGCTATGAACGCACAGAATGTATTATTAACGAGGCCCCAAGAACCTTTGGCAAGGTTGATGATGTTCTTCGTCCGGTTGTCGTGAATCCCGACACTGTCCAAGATCGGGGAAAGGAAGTATCTGTGGGCGTGATAAGCGGACAGCGCAACAGATGGCAATCAATGGCAGGGCCTACGAAATTAGTCCAACTCCACTCCAAGCAACAAACAGACCGAGAAAGGATGCGATGACAGCCCTCTTTCGCATTCCCGGCGTTGAAAATATGACCATCCGGTTCATATGGGCAATCTTCAGTTCTGCTTCCAACGTCTCCTCAATTTGAGTATACTCCGCCTTGACGAATTCCGAGTCCTCGTTTCCCTCTGCATGATACTTCACAAGAATGGCGTACGCTTCATCACCTCTTCCTTTCGACACGAGCCAACGAGGGGATTCTGGAAGGAACCAAATGAAGGAAACTTGTAGGAGACTAGGGACTACTTGGAGGAACGATGGTATTCTCCAACCCCAATTACTGGCCATGGCATATGTCCCGAGGGTCACCCCAGCAGCAACCACAACACCTAAGAGGAATCAGCTTTACAGTGCATCTCGTGGAGGATTACCATTTCAATTCACCGAGGTTGAAAGAGGTATTAAAAAGGGAGCCCATAATCGCTCGCTCCTTGGGATATGAGAGTTCTTCACACGGTTTAATAAACCAATATGCAACCTGAATTCACTTTGCCGTACCTCCAATCAATGAGGAGCCAGCGACGATGCAGAAGGCATTGGCAAATCCGAGGATAAAACGAGCAACGATAAACATCACGACTATCGGGTTCAAGATGCGTCTTTGTATTTCGAGCACATGAATCACTTACAATTCAATGCAGATCCCTGGAGGATCCCGCCAACTATCGAAATTACACCTCCGAGTAATATCGGGTATCGCCTTCCGATCTTATCGACAACAAAGGGGACAAACGGAACGACAGCTGCAGAACCCAGAGAATACATGCCAATCATGAGACCCAGTAAGGCGGAACGTGGATGATCATAGTCTGTCACTCAAGTCAATCCTCTCTGACATGAATTTGGTAACCAGCTTACATTCAAGCCATGAAGACACGGCTTGCAGACCATTTACCATGGACGAGTCAAAACTTATTTTGCGTCAGCATTTCACCACATCATAACGCAAACACTTACCCACTCGTCATCTCCACTCCAAGACAAGTGGGAAATGTTAAGAAATATAAGAGTCGAAGGTTTGGTTTGCTGTACCAGGGAATGTTGTCTTGCTGTGCAAGCTGAGAGACGATCGCACCGTTACTGTCTAGTGGAACATAACTGCCATGCCCATCCCTGCGCGAGTCCGTTTGATAGCGATATGAGGGCATTGACTTTCCCTATGGACACGCGATTGTTTCGAAACACCAACGTGGCTCAACCCGCAGTGAGCGAAATGGGGGAAGCTCCACAGAGGCTCACCAATTACTAATAACGCTTATCTTGAACTCCATTTGGAATGCTGTTCTTCCTGAGAGCTGCTCGAAACGTTCAACAGTCGTGTTCGTCTGTTATCATGGCGACAAACGATTCCCAGATCCCGTGATCACTCCGAACTAGAACGGGACCAAGGAACTTTTCATTGGGGTAAACAGTTTACGGCAAGTTCCGCTATGATAGGTTTAGTCAGCAACCCAAATTAAGTAGAGGGTGCTGGTGTCGCGAACTATGTGTCACATCCGAGTCTTGAGCTAACTTCTTGTACTAACATCTAAAGTGCATTCGCTGTCGGGTGTTCCCGTTGTGGGGCCCGCAGAAAATGTGAAGAGCTGTGTGTATGTTGCAAGATGCAACGCCTGACGACGTGGAATCTGAACCCGGTAAGTTGTCGGCCGAGTGTTATCGTGCCGCGCACTGCGCAGACGCTCTTTTTTTCAGTTAGTGACTCTTACAAACGGCCTGTCGGTGAACAACCAATATCCGGCTTCAAATCTGTGCCGACGGTACGACATGGAGACCCTTGCCCGCATCAAAGACGAGATTATTAGACTAAAGTTGGTAAGGAGCTCCCCTGCTTTTATTCCCATCATTCCAATGTTGAAAACAGCACTCCCCGCCTTCATTGCCGTCCCCATCTCTTTGCCATCCTCAGTGCGCCAACGCCGAATCTTCCCTTTTTTGCAGCCGCTCACGACGTGCTTCCCATCAGCGAAGATTGCGACGGAATATATGACATCTCCAGCGTCAATTACGATCGGTTTTGCTTCCTCTCGGTGAACGATCCTGGAAGAGAAACCGACTCCGCTGGGCTCTTGTGTTCTCTTCAGCATCGTTCTTTCAACCCACCCTGTGCTCACCATTCTTTGACTTCTGACGTACTCTGGACGACATAACCCGCCTAGGTATCAGATCGATGTGAGGAAGGATGGTGGTCGTTTATCCCCAGTACGCCGTTGGCGCCTGGTATACCTTACCAAACCATTTCACACCCCCACAATCACCTCGTGTCATGCACGCATTACCCACTCTCGATAATTATACAAAAACGAAGGACAGTGCATCCGATAAGCCGTCTGCTAGCAGATGCCCACAGAATCATGCTCGATGCTCATACCCACCACCCGACTTCAACTCGTACGGAGGCACAGGCGGGACACACGTCTGATCGTCCCTCCTATCCCCATAGCACCCCATCCCGTCTCCCGCACCGGCACCACGGACGCATCGATATTTAGGGCTGGCCCAAATGTGGTAAAGGCAAGACTAAACTTGAAACAAAATAAAAAATTCACATTTCGTACACCGTGTAGGTCTCTCTAAAACATTGATCCATCCGTGGTGCGATTCCCGATCCTAACCATGGACTAAGACCCATTCCGTACTCTCCACGTACGCCCTCGCGTTCCCTCTCCCTTTGCCGCTGTTCCCCCTCTCGTCCATTTCTCTCGTGCTGCTCCCACTTACCCCGCTCACAAAACGCACTACCCGCACCAGGTCCCGACACAGGGGGTGTACACCAGGTGTATGTTGGACCATGACGATCCACCAGGGTGATGATTTGCGGCAGAGCTGGGTTGTTAGGGCATGGAACAGCTCCGTGCTCACCGTTTCCTGGTACACCTCGCATCGATTTCCCCGACGAAGACAATTCAGGGGGTTCCTTATTTCGTACACTCGAATCAACTCGTTTCAGTGCAGGACAGAGACCATGCC
>Ga0307508_10003112_pt1 | contig 17022 bp, 19 predicted proteins | sample 9_EM_MG_FD_203089 | JGI IMG/M metagenome (GOLD analysis project Ga0307508, IMG submission 203089) | Populus trichocarpa ectomycorrhiza microbial communities from riparian zone in the Pacific Northwest, United States - 9_EM | ecosystem: Host-associated > Plants > Roots > Unclassified | place...
CAGACCAATCATCTTCCGTTCCGGTGACACGTGATCCGGTATTGCACGACCATGGCACAATCGTGTCCCACACCCTCCGACAGACCCTTCAAAATGCCTCCAAAATTTGGACACACCCTCAGAAATGGCCTCGAGTTCCACCTCCCCATCCTCCTCTCCCTCCCTTACCCTCGTCACCCCCTCCGACGACCTCAAATCCGACTTCTCTCTCCTCCCCGGGGGTCCATCCCAACTCACCTCCGCTTCAGAACTTGTCGAGTTCCTCGTTTCTCGCAATGCAGTCAGCTCTGCTGTCTACGTCTACGACGTCGCCGAACAGATCGGCTTCGGAGCTCTCACAAAGTCATGGGCCGCCTCTCTTGACCACTCCGCCCCTGTAATCCCCATCCAGACCAGGGCGGGCGCTGGCCTTGGTATCGTTGGGCGCTTGTCCGAGGGCACCAGCCAGGATGCTATCAATGGTTCCATTCTGACCGCTTACACCACCCCGGTTGGCCTCGCTGCGATGGCAGCTTCCCTAACCTACTTACCCGCCGCTTCCTCTCGCAGCAGGTTGATTGTGCAGGTTCCTGCGGCCACTCCCGTAGGAGACACCTTCGCACTCTCCCCCACCCTTGCTTCGCTTTCCACGTCATTCACCATCTTTCCCGAGTCTCTCGCGATCATTCTGTCCGCGACCCCGCAAGAATCCGTGGACCTCGCACTCCTCGCATACAAGCTCAAGAATTGGCATGTAGCGCATATCTTCGATCACCATAGTGCCGCTCGCGAACTCGGTCACAATTTTGTTTCCGACCTCTCAAAAGATGTTTCCGACTTGCCTATATCGGAAGCTGTTCGTATTGCTGGCTATGCGCCTTTCGAATTTGTCGGCGACAAGAATGCGCGCACTGTCTTTGTTCTTTTGAATGGGCAGCTCGCTCTCATTGCCAAAGCTTTGGTATCCAGGACAGTGGGGGTAGCAGTTGTAATTGTCAGAGTCCTCCGTCCATGGCTGGCCGATGAACTCCAGAAAGTCATTCCCTCCACCGCGGAAAAGGTTTATGTCTTTGACGACGTACCTCATGAAACTACACGAGGTCCCCTTTTTGCCGACGTATTCGCATCTCTATATGATCCTACTCGTTCCCGGCCAATGATCCATGCTCAGCGAGTTACCCCAGACAAAGGGAAGGAATTTATTTCTGACCCGACTCAGTTCTGCTCCCACTTGGCATCATTTTTTGGTCGCCCTTCTGCCGATCTTAGTCTGGAAAATACGTGGACGAAACTCATGCTCCTCAGCACCCCATCGAACCAACTCACCTTCTTCCATCAGCTCGTCGCCGATACGTTTTCCGATGGAATTTCTATGCGTCGGTTGACCGACTACGACGTTTTTAGCAGAGCAGGTGGCATTACAGCAGATCGCATCATTCTCTCCCCAAAGGATGATGGCAATTTCCTGCCCATCTCTTTAACCCTGCCTTCGAACGGCAGTGGCTTGACGGATTTCATGTGTATCATCGAACCTTACCTACTCAAGTCCCATTCTGTTCTGGACTGTGCCAAACCGGGCTCGGCCGTCCTTGTCATCACATCTTGGTCGAGCGCTGAACTGCTGGGAAACCTTCCACCTCAAGTATTGGGATTGGTCTTAGAACGAGGGTTAAGGTTATATACTATCGACGCATCGTTGATAGCATCAGAGCTATCCACGAGCATCGTGACCAGGGAGACCGTTGAAGGCTTGATAGTTTATCTCACATTCTTGAGGTTATACTTCGGGAAGGTATCCAATCAAGCCGTTGTTGGAAGATTTGCTCTGGGCCTAGTTCCCAACGACCTTCGCGGTGATACTTTCTCCAGAATCAATGCGCGTACCTGGGAATCGCTCCTTCAAGTCCAGCTGCCCGCAGATCAGGAAGTCCCAGATACCTTTCCCGCACTCAGGCGCTTCGAGTTCAATACCATTGCAGTTGATACCGGTTCCGGGCAAACCGTTTACAATGGTTCAAAAGTATCCTCCTGGCATGACGCTGCCAAGCACCTCTTGTTTCCTTCGATTTTCACTCCCTTTTTACCCACCCCGCCGGAAACCGAAGAGTTTCCGCAACTTCCTTCCCTCCACCCTGAACTCGCGGAACGTACTTATCTGGTGACGTGTACCGTCAACCGCCGCCTCACTCCACTCGATTACGACCGTAACGTGTTCCACCTCGAGTTCGACACCGAAGGCACGGGTCTCAAGTATGCCATTGGAGAAGCGCTTGGGGTACACGGCTGGAACGATGGAGAAGAAGTGTTGGACTTTTGTGCATGGTATGGCGTAGATCCCGATCGGGTGATCACCATTCCTGTTCAAGGCGGGGAGAAAATGCACAGCCGTACCGTATTCCAGGCTCTTCAACAACAAATTGACCTTTTCGGAGAACCACCCAAGTCATTCTATACCGACCTCGCACCATATGCTACCGAGCCCGTGGAGAAATATGCCTTGGAATTCATTGGTTCCCCGGAAGGCTCCTCGACGTTTAAGAAGCTTAACGAAAAGGATACGGTCACTTTTGCGGAGGTTCTTCAGCGATATCCCAGTGCCAAACCGGGCATTGAGACACTCTGTGAGATGATTGGCGACATCAAACCGAGGCACTACAGTATAGCAAGTGCGCAGAGTGTTGTAGGCAATCGCGTTGACCTGTTGGTTGTCACAGTTGAGTGGACAGCTCCGAACGGTGAGTATTTCATTACCTTATCATTGAAAAAGCGCTGAGTAGATGGTCAGGGAGTCGTCGTTATGGTCAATGTACTAGATACCTTGCCGGCCTTGAGATCGGGCAAAAAGTGACAGTCTCCATCAAGCCTAGTGTCATGAAGGTGTGAACTCTTGCCTTTCCCTCCTTTTCCACTCCTGATGCACGCAATAGTTACCTCCAGACGACACCCAACCTATCATCATGGCTGGTCTGGGTACTGGTGCCGCACCGTTCCGTGCTTTCCTGCAACACCGCGCATGGCTCTCTCAGCAAGGTATCACAGTCGGCCCAACATATTACTATTTCGGTTCTCGCCACCAACACCAAGAATTCCTTTATGGCGAGGAGATAGAGGCCTACATCCTCGACAAGATCATCACCAAGGCTGGCTTAGCATTTTCCCGTGATGGTCCCAAGAAGGTCTACATCCAGCACAAGATGTTGGAGGACGCTGGATCGCTGGCAGATATGCTGAAGAATAGAGCTGGTGTGTTCTATCTGTGCGGGCCCACTTGGCCCGTGCCCGACGTCTACGAGGCCTTGGTGGGTGCGCTGGTGAAGAACGAAAGCATGACAAAAGAATCCGCTGGCGAGTTCATCGAGTCCTTGAAGGAAGAGGAACGTTATGTGCTCGAGGTAACCTCTCCTGTGTTTGCTTGTGATGATTTACTCATCTGCTCGATAGGTTTATTGATCGATCCACTTGACATGCATTTGGAACCTTGATTTGAAAGACATCTTTTAGTGGATCTGTGGAAAATGTAGATGCGACTTATAATTTGATATGGATTTGTCGGTGGACCAGTTCTTACCGCATCAGCTATCTCCGTCTAGTGCGCACTACTATCTGAAGGCTAATCGCAATTTATGCATACGTGACGTGTAAAAGAAACACAAATGAAGAGCAAGTATCCCTAATAGCATGAATCATAGTCCCCACGATATAGTAACCATCCCCACCATCCGACCAATGAGAAGATGACAACACCCATGAGACCAACGACAACACCCATTGCGATCTGCCCGGCCTGACTGAGTTGTGGGCCAGCGCAGCCTTGTTGGTAAGCTGCATCACATGGCATACCCTGCGGGCGTTTGGACTGATAGGTGCCAGCTTGCAAAGATGTATAATATGGATCCGAGGTATCATTGAGGACATGCATAGCAGCGAGAGTCAACATTGGGGCATTGTAATCCAGGGCAGGCTGGAAAGGATGAGCATTGAACACCAACACCAAGCGTGGCCAACGAACCTCGGACTCGGGCCAGTCACCACGGATGTCAAAATAGCGGTCGTACTTGTCCGGTCCACCGACAACAGCACCGTACAATACATAAGCTTCTTGAGAAGGATCATTGTTGATATCGGTGATGTTATTGCCACCGCTTGCCATCGCTGAATGCGGGTTCTGCGGTGAATTAGGGTTGACACCGACAACGTACGGAACTGCGAATGGCGCTAATACCTCAGAAACAGGATTCACGAAGCCCGAACATACCACCTACCAGACATGGGGTTATTGCCCAGGGCATACTTTACTTGAGTCTTCGCAAAGTTCTAAGTTTCCACGATTTAACCACGGAGAACGGAAGGGCGGTGTGCATTTACATAATAGTCTTGCTTCTTCGTCTGTGTTGAGGCCAGCGGGACGTATCGGTTCAAAAGCATAGCCGCGTTGAGTGCAGGGTTAAGACTGGCATCGTCCGAGTCTTCTGGGTAGTACAAAAGACCACCTGTCAACTGGTGAGATACCAGCCCAAGTATAAATCAAGGCACCAATACCGGTAGTGGTATACCCATTTCCACCTCCGTATACAACTCCATCGAAATACGTTTCAGCTTGGTCCTGCCAAGTGGAGATGTTGCCGAAAGTAGGATTTGCCTGCGCAATCTGCGCAAATAATACAGGAATTCCGGGGGTTTTTGTGTCCCAGTTAAAAACACCTTGGTAGCCAGAGAGGTTGTACTGCGAGTAGTAAGATTGTGCTTCTCCATATAGTGACGAAGAATTTGTCGCCCACGAAAGGAACAACGCTGCCATAGCAAGTTCGTCACCAAACCCCGAGGACGAATATGCATCGCCAATTTCGGGCACAGACTTTTGATATTCGATCTTGCGAGCACTCGTAGCGAAAGTATATAGTGCTTGTGCATGCTGTAAAAGCAACGATGCATACGTAGAATTTTGAAGTGTTGCTGGTCCTGAGTAGGAATTCGAGAAGACACGATTCTGGTAGAGATTAGAGCAGGCTGCAAAAGCGGCCGCCGCACCGGCTGCAGCATCTGTTCCGGGGCTACGGAAACTCAGGAAACTCAGGAGTATGGAGAACCGCATAAAACTTTACCTGGTGGTATTGATTTGATACGATGGTCGTGGATAAGGTATTGTCAAGTCACCTCCCCAATATGCGCTGTCCACATTAGCTAGATAATTCAGTGAGAAAACAACGAAGATACGGTGGGGAGAGAAATACCATCAGAGATCTGAACGAAAAGGGTATTATTTGTTGGATGTGCCTTCGAATGTGTGAATTGGGGTCTTCAAGAAACACGAATGGCTGGCTCACTTTGATGAGCCAATCCAGGCCCCATCGTAACATGGCATCCAGGTACGGTGTTTGGTTTGCTAGGTCATAACCTAGGCAAAGCATTTTGCAGTCGAGGCAACAGTCGCAGAGGCTTGAGTCTTACCCTTGCCAAAATCTGTTGCCCCCCAACATACCGACATGAGTGTGAAAGACTGCCCGAAGATGAATAAAGAGATCAACACGAAACGCAAAGACGCTGACCAACGGGAATGTACACTTGATGTAATCTGCGAGATAAATTAAGCGATGGTGCCCCTCGCCCGAGTCAGACAGTACCTCCTGCATCGTAATACCCGCCTGTCAAGTCGAGGTGGACATCTTGGCCATCAGAGAGGGCACTGTCGTTTCTCCACTTGACGCGGTTGCTCGCAGGTAGTTTACCACTGCGTTGTGCTTCGTAAAAGTAGAGAAGATCACCAAGCAGCGATGACCATTGGGAATTTGGGGTGGTTCCACCGGAAGAGGGGACTGCACCGGCTGAAGCATTTGGGGGGCTGAAAGGGGGTTGCGGGAGGGGTAACTGGGCAAACACATGCCCAGAAAGAAGGAGAATGGTGGAAAGTGACCACATACCGATTAGTCGTCAGAGTCGAGATCGAACGTTCAGAACCGGGTTCAACACGCGATCACGTGGTCGATGTGACACAGCCACGTTTCAATGATGTCATCAGTTCCGTTCCGGGAAAGCTGCCCAAGGAAAACCGTCTGGCCCGGGGACTATCGCGCAGAGACAGACTCTATTTTGCCTGCAGAACCAGCTATATCAGTTGTCCAATCAAAATTTGTGTCTTTGGTGTTGGCCTCGCGGGATTAACCTTGCTCTTCCCGATTCATCACTCCCGAGTTTTGATGCTGTGTTGGAACGTAACCCCCAGTGGAGGTAACTTGAACGTTTCGGCGTCGAAACCAAGATATGCAGGACAATCGAAGACGCGGTTGGCGACAAAGAAATTGAGCCAGTGATCGCTGGCTCTCCGAACGAGCAAAGGCTCCCCTGGAAGCCGGTAAGCATGGTATGTACTATGTATTTTATCACACCTGTTCTAAAGTTCCCTGACTCTGGAACAGCTCTTGCTGACTACTAGTAACCTGTCACTGAGGCCGCTGCCCAAGCCAGGGAGCTCGATGCAATAGCAAAATCGAACTTGTTTCGTATGGATATCGCTAAGGTGGTGGGATTCGGACCACATTTTTCCTCAGGCTCCCTTTTCATCTCCACGGATGATGTTTTGAAAATCGAGCCCCAGTAGTAAGTACTATTCCAGAGCACCGGAGGCCACGTCATGACTGTTGAACGTTGAACTTCAACTATGATCAATTTTGGATCGCACCTTTTTGATCAAGCTCTAAAGCACCTCGGCCCACCAGCCAAGATCACTGTGTTCTTCTAGAACATACGCGGTATCACAAAACCCGAAGTCGACGATACTGTGCACACAACTTCAGTACCCATGCCTGAGAATGGGTCTGAACAGGTCTGCGACCACAGTCCACGATCTACCTGCATTATAACGTTGGAAATCCCTTCCCCAACCCATTCACCGTGCTGCTCCGCTCCCGCGTTCTATCCTTTCCGCGGGGGCACCGCAGCTGCCAGTGCGCTATGTGGTTCCAAAGGGATGTTTACAAGGTACTGAACAACTCAAGGTAATACCAGCTGTGAGTGGCATATTCGCACCCGGATGCGGCCAGGAACCCTATAAAATGAATGACACTATCGAAAACATCGCGCCAGACAACACGACCATGCTAAATCCATGCAAGAACAAGTGTACTGGAGTTGATTCGTTGGCTTTCGGAAGCTCCAGGGCAATATTTAAAAACCTGGCGGGAGTCGTTCGAGATAACGAGGAGTTGGAGTTGGACTACATGCATAGGTCGTAGGGGTGTTCGAGCTAGCATATAAGAGCGCCCGCACACTCGAAGTCCTTGTGCTGTACCTGGGTGGAGCACGTGACCTCCACGTATGCAGAAGAGTCCCTCGCTATCATTGACGGTCACCACTGCCATGTCTGTCCCCACTGTGGTCATCCACGTCGAGCTGCCCGCATATTCAAACTCTTTCGACATACAAGTGCCAGAAAGTGCGACGGTGCTAGATGTTAAACAGGCCATATCTTCCGTGTGCATTGGTCATCCTCGTCCTGAGGGTCAGCGCGTCATATGGCGAGGTCGGTACTTGGATGATCAGGAGAAGATAAGCCAATTATGGCCGGTAAGAACAGCATATGTATCCCCGTCAAGAGTTCTAACCTCCGTTGTCCGTTAGTGCCAAGACGACCAACGTACCGTCCATTTGTCTGTGCGACCGTCAGCTTGGATGAGTTATCCGCCAAGCGCCGATGCTACCACATCGCCTTCCTCGCGTGCCGCGGCTTACCCAGCCAAACAGAGTTTTCCTATGGGGTCCCAACAACACTCATCCTCCACCCCTTCTACCTTGGACTCGAATGACAGTCTCGCATTCATACGTTTCAAGCACTCGCAAGCACTCTGTTGGCTTTCCAACTCCAAGCTGGCTGCTCCTATTCCACTAGAAAATGTGGATATCAGGCGGAGCGCAGCGAAACTTGCCCTTGAGCGGTTGGGATATACTTGGCCAGATATATTGGACGCCACCCCCCCGCTGGCGAGCACCATCTCTACCGACGCCCTTGACTACGAGATTACCACTATCGAGTGCGTGCTTTCCATTGTAATAGGTCTCTTTGTCCTAATCGTGCTTACAGCGGCAAAGCATATCTCTCCCTTCTAACTCCAAGGGGTACACCCTCTCCCTTGCAGGTGCATGCACTCAATGTTCTTACGTACACCTTTTCTATCCTCTCCTTTCCACCATCACGACCACCACCTACGCTTACTTCGTCCGTGCCAAATACGTCGTCCGTACCTCCCCATGTGAACGACCTCCTCCGAGATCTTGGTCTTCCGCCTCTTCGTGCAGTACCAAATGCCAACGTCGATGTTACCGTTCAGCGGGACGCTGCAGGAGCCCCCGCCATCCCAGAGCATGCCGAAGGAAATGTTCTTAGAGAGATACCCGTGCGCGCCCTTCTCGCTCCGTTGTTAATGGTCGCCTTTCGAACGGTGCTCCTCCTTTATTTCTTTTCTCCCACACGCAAGCCTCTACTTGGATTGTGCCTTGTTGCATGGATCATTTACGAGATGTGGACCCATGTTCGCATCGTCATTCTACGGCCATTGGATGGGGCTGGCGACAACGGGGCGGGTCTCGGTGTGAATGGAGCGCGGGCCGGAGGAGCCGCTGATGCTGTTCCTGCTGCTCCCGTACCTCAAGACAACGATAATACAGGAGACCGCAACCCTCCGCGACCGGGTCGTGTTCCGAATACCGACCCGGCTCGTCACGCACAGCAAATACAAGGGCCTCCAACACCAAGACGATCGAATGGGATTATAGACAGCCTCGCCCTTGCTAACGTCCATCACGAGAACAAACTTCTTTGGCCCCTGCAACAGCCCACGACAAATCCTGAACCACCACGTTTCCTGCACAAAGTAATGACCTTCCTCCCTCTGCTCGTGGTAACCTTACATCCAGAGGTGTATAATCGGAGAAGGGTTGCGCTTCGTCAGCGGGAAAGTCGGTTGCGCACGGAAATGAATGCTGTAGAGCGGGGTGCGGACGCAAGAGATAGTGAGCAGGTGCCGAGCGAGGAAGAGCAAAGGAAGGATGCGTTTAGACAACAGCTCCAGACCCAACACGCTCAACGGGCGGCATGGGTTCAGCGGTATGTTGAACGCGTCAGGAAAGATGATTGGGTAGAGGAGTAGATAAGTATTTAACACCTTCATTGTGCACACCTCGCGATATTTATGTGGAAGTATACATCTATTTTGGTCGCACACGATTCAAACTAGCTAGAACACGTCGAGAACGGCGCACGTAAAGATTATCATTCGCTTTCGTCGTCCTCGTCGTCCTCATCCTCGTCGGCGTATTCATTTAATGGAGGTCCACTGCCATCAGATCCGCTGCCATCGTCAAACTCTGCTATGCCCTCGTAGTCGTCGTCTTCGTCCTCATCCTCGCCATCCTCGCCTTCTCCCCCTAACTCGACGTCTTCTACACTACCTTCTTCGTCACCACTCTCTATTTGGGCTTCTGTGTTCATCCGATCCCCTTCTTCTTCGCTTTCACCTTCCACATACCGGGTTGGCTGCCGGGCATTGAATGGATGCATAGAACTGCGGCTTTTCGATGCCAATGACGCAGGAGCCGAGGAAGATCTCATTTCAATCTGGGACAACACTGTATCGAGTTTTCCATTCAGGGACAACAAACTTTCGTGCAATGCCAATCGCGTTGTCAGTGTAGCATGGAGACCTGCTAGTCTGGCGACCAGGTCTGGCATCTGGAATTGGTGAGATCTCCAAAGAGAGGGCGTGCGGACAATTCAACGCACTGTCATGAGATGACCGTTGTGTATAGTGAGCGTCGTTTTTATCCAAGTGATTAAAACTGTGCCTCTCTGCGAACTAGCACCTCCACCACCGCCCTTCATATTCGCAGCTCTTGCACCTCTTCCTAGTCTCTCCATGCAGGCTAAGAGAAGTGGTAGTGAAAGTTGAGGAGGCAACCGTCTCACGGTATTTCGAATGAGCGCCGTGTCAGAGTGCGCTAGACATGTCTCCAAAAGCCGTGAATCAGACGAATGCAGAGCCTGTATGAGTGTCCGTGTAAGTGAATGCGCGGGTACGATATTGGGGGAATCTGGCTGTCTATCGGGCCTTGAAGACGCGCCCATCTGCTCGTCGTTGTCCGATTCTGAGCCCTTGTTCTCGGCGTCAGTGCCATTCAAGGCTGTCAACCTCTGTCCAAGACTTAGTTCAGCAAGGTCGGCATCGAGAGCTCCCTCTACTTCGCGAGCTACGAGGTCTTCCAGGGCCTGATCCTGCCCGAGTTCCGTGCCAGAATGTATGGCCAACATCGAGGACTCGGCATAGCGAGCGTTTTTGGGTGCGACCTGAAATTATTAGACATGCAGCGGTGGTGTTGGTATTACGGAGTACTCACTGCAGTCGCGGGGTGATTTTCTACCAGTATCTCGTCCGCAGCAGGGTTGGACGCAAGGTGGTCAGTCGTCCGTGTGGAGGATTTTTTTGTACGCAGTTTTTTCGATCTCGGTGCAGAGTCCATTGTACGGACCAGTCAGCCTAACATTTTCGATGGATGAGCATGGATGGGCCTTGACAGGGACGAGTTCGCGCTTACCTCGAGTCCCAGCTTTAATGCTGGAAACAGGGCAACTTGGAGATCCCCGAATAAAACCGTTTTGATAGTCCTTCGAACTTCCGACCTGCCTGATCGGTGAGTTTGCCGTTTGCCGTTCACCGTGACTGTGCACCCTCCACGCTGTTCCACCACAGCTTGAATAGTCCCGCCAACCTCGCTTCCGCTCTCCTACAGCGCTCAAAACCGTCCACTCGCCTTCTTGGCGGTGCCATTCTACATAGGTTGCAGTAGTCTCGCAAGTCGGCAAAGCCTAGTTGTCACTCAAATCTCGGCATGAACTACATCCAGGTGAGCCTGATCTATCGCCTCGCCATGCCCCTTCGTACTTACATAGACTAGTTAGAGAAACTAGGTGTGGATCTCATCTTTGATTCTGATGACGCTTCCGCTCACTGAACCCCGTACAGGCGAGGGTACATATGCGACAGTGTACAAGGTATCGTGCCCACCCCCGCCCTCGGAACCTCTTCTCACCGCGGTTTATATAGGGGCGCTCCAGGACCACCAATGAAATTGTCGCTTTGAAGGAAATCCACCTGGATGCAGAGGAAGGCACCCCGTCGACTGCCATTCGGGAGATTTCTCTTATGAAGGAGCTGAAGCACGTCAACATCGTGCGCCTTCACGACGTTATACACACAGAGACAAAACTCGTTCTCATATTCGAGTACTGTGACCAAGATCTTAAGAAGTACATGGATCAACACGGTGACCGCGGCGCTCTCGACCCCGCGACGGTTCGAAGTTTCATGTATCAACTCCTGAAGGGTACCTCTTTCTGTCACGAGAACCGTGTCTTGCACCGTGATCTCAAGCCGCAAAATCTTCTTATCAATCGCAAAGGGGAGCTTAAGCTAGGCGACTTTGGATTGGCGCGGGCCTTTGGAGTCCCTGTCAACACGTTCTCGAACGAGGTATGTACCGGAATTTTGCACTTCAGATTTCTTTCGAACTCCAATTTAGGTTGTTACCCTGTGGTACCGCGCTCCCGACGTGCTCTTGGGTTCACGGACGTATAATACTTCCATCGACGTTTGGTCGTGCGGTTGTATATTTGCAGAGATGATCTCGGGTGTGCCTCTTTTCCGTGGTCGCGACAACCAAGATCAGCTACTCCATATCATGCGGATCATAGGCACTCCGGACGACCGTGTGCTGAGGAAGATAGCCACCGATTCTGTATGTCATCATAAATTATTCCATGTTTCTGTTGTCACCTCACCGTCTCGACAGCCCGAAATTACTATCAAGCAATACCCCAAATACCCCAAGATTTCCTTTCAACAAGTTCTACCTAAGGCGTCGCCTCAGGGTACGTCTTCTGCTTCGAATGAAAGCTCCCTCGGTTGACGTGATCCTGACAGCGATCGACCTGCTTGAGCGTCTGCTCCAGTTTGATCCCAGCAAGAGAATCACCGCTACAGATGCTTTATTGCACCCTTATTTTACATCTACAACGAGCCCAGCGTATGGCTCGTCTCCGGCACCTGGGTCGATGCCGCCCCCTCAATTCAACTTCCCCCATCCTCACCCACATGCCCACCATCAGCCACAGCAGCAGGTCCAGCAGCAACAAACACAACAACCACAACAAATAATAGTTCAGCAGCCAGGACAACAGCTCGTTCCTCAACAACCAGGGTATCCTCCTCACCCGCAGTCAATGTTTGCACAGGACGCTGCACGTATGCAGGCCCAGGCGCAAGCGCAAGCGATGGCACAGGCACAAGTTGCCCATGCGCACGCTCAGGCCCAGGCTGCACACGTTAGCCAGGGCTACGGAGCTGGCGGGTACCCGGCACAGTATCAGCATTCCAGATGATCTCTTCTTTGGTCGTACGGCAAAATTTCTTGTTGTGCATGTCGTTTACCGTCTTTCAATGAGTCGATGTGTTGTTGTACTGGTATGGAATCTTTGGTCAAACGTGGGAGAGTGTTGTACCTCTGCAACTCCCAAACATAAAACAAAGACAAGCGCAGCAAACCTTGCTCCTCGCTGCGCACGAGGATGTCGACCTTTGATCTGCTTGTGGCCGACTTGACTCGCGATGTGCACCGTGCACAACCAAAGGATGCTCTCCAGTTCTGCGCCAATTGGTTTCAGTCGCGCTTGGAAGAGCAGCGCACACGCACGCGGGACGCGCTAACTACTCACCGCGGCCTCTCGTCCATACAGGAGCAGCTTCCTGCCGACTTCTACGTCGACACGCCTATCAACCCCGTACCCCGCAGCGCAACCCCAACACCCGTTTCCCCGTTCTCAAACGTCGCTTCCCAACGTCGCCCATCTACGTTCCACACCGCTTTCTCCCACAGCCCGTTTGGCACACTCAATGTCCCCGGGAATGCATTGCTCTCCGTCGACCCCAATTGTACCAGCAATGGCATGGGACCACCCACCTTCACGCTTGATGGCCGCGAACTTCCTCCCACCTCTCCCCTCTCCGTCGATCCATCCAACTCTTTCGCGCGATATGATGCTACATCCACGCCCACCATGTCCAGCTCTCTCTCGTTGGGTCTGAGTGACTACCTACAGGCCCCCTCCGCCACTATTTTGGCGCGTCGTACATCTGTTAGCGCAGAGCCGATTGCTGTCGACAGTGGCCACGATGATCCTCTACCTAATTTCCCAAAAGCACCCAACCAACTCCGCCGTATCAAAGCGTCCATTGCGAACAATTTCATATTTCGTGACCTTGACGAGGAACAAGAAACCGGTGTGCTGAATGCCATGCAGGAGCGCCATATTGGCAAAGATGAAGTGGTCATTCGACAGGGTGAAGTAGGAGAGTACTTCTACGTCGTCGAATCTGGACTTTTCCATTGTTACATTCATCCCGAACCCTTACCGCCTACATGGCTTACCGACAACTCTTCCACTATGTCGTCCCAGGTCGACAAGTTCCTGCAGCCTGGTTACCATCCTGTTTATGGACGCAAGGTCATGGAGTGCAAACCAGGGAATTCGTTTGGGGAGCTTGCCCTCATGTACGGACATCCTCGTGCAGCGACCGTACAAGCTATAGAGCCGTCGACTGTGTGGGCACTGGATCGTATCACGTTCCGCACGATCATCTTGAAGGCTGCTCATAGGCGACGGACCATGTACGAGCACTTTTTGTCTACGGTCCCACTACTCTCCTCCCTTGAGCAAGGGGAAAGAAGCAAGATCGCAGACGCACTCGTGAGCAGAGTGTACCCCGACGGAGAGGCAGTTGTCAGTCAAGGCGAGATGGGAGATACCTTTTTCTTCGTCGAGGAGGGGGAAGCCATTGTTACCAAAAAGCAGCGGTGCGAGGAAGAAGAATGGCGCGAGATCACTGTTGGCCGCCTCAAGAAAGGGGATTACTTTGGAGGTAGGCACTCGTCGGTGCACTGCATGTATGTTTCAGCTGACGTGTCTGATAGAGCTATCTTTGCTCCGACTCGCACCAAGAGCTGCGACAGTGAGCGCAGTGCACCGTACTGACCAGTCTCAGCAGAAGCTCAAAGTTGCGGCACTGGATGCACCGTCCTTCACGCGGCTCCTTGGACCACTGAGGGAGATTATGGAGAGAACGGCCGGAGAGAGCTATGGCTTGGTGACAAGGTCTGGTCGCTGAGACGGAGCAGGGACGGGTCTTTGGGGTTTGGTATGCCCTTGTACTTAGTCATGCGCGAGCTGCTTGGATTGTATTCTTGAACATATGACAGTCGCACGCACGTTGCCGTCGTGATGCCAACAGTGACAAGTCAGGCGTGTAGTCACAGGAGGGCGCTCCACACTTACTTGAACAACCCGGACACAGGCTGTCCTTTTTTCTTTCTTTTTCTTCTCCCCACTCCCTTCACCGACCTGTCACTGACGTTCATGCACCGTTCCATTTGGCGTCGCTAAGTCGTGTTTAAGATATTCCACCGGATTAACTTGCAAGTCACTCTTTTCTCGCTCCTTGAGCAACGACCTGGTTATGGACCCGTACCGTGGTTTTCACCGTCGTCTTGGTAAAAGACAAGGTCTTGGAGGTGAGTGCTTCGCATCACTTCTCGTGTTCGTCTTCAGTACACCTTCTAATTCGATAGTCCTAGGAGGTTTAATGTGAGTCCCTACCTTGATTCGTTACCAACCCTCATATCCCTTCAGTCCCGATGGTCCGACATCGAGCGCCGCGAAACAGAGTACACCAACTTCTGCGCAGAATTCAGGCCCTGGCGGAATAATTGCTGGACTCACATCCCTTGTCGGCGATGTTCCAACCGCCACCATACCATCGTCGGGACCTTCCTCTACTACAACATCAAGCCCACCCCTAACACGTTCATCTTCTAGTTCGACTGGCTCGACAACCACCTCAGCTTCTTCAGTACATACAACTGCCTCGTAAGTCCTTCCCAAGTTTCGTACGAATTCCGACTAAGACTATCAGGAGATCACCGACCACCTCCGCCAGCACGCCAACCACGTCGAGCACGCCTACACCGACGACATCGGGCTCCCAGATCGTCTATGCCTCCTCTGACGGTACTAGCTTCGTCTATGTTACCAGCACGCTGTCTCCTCCGTCTGCAACAGCTGCTCCTCCCACGTCGTTCTTGCAGAATCCTTCCTTGGAGGCTGGCGTCTTTACCCTTGTCGGTATCGCCGCTCTCATCATCATTTTCGTCATCGTCACGTGGGCCCTCCGGAAACGTCGCCGTGATCGTCTTGAAAGAGATCTTGCCGTCGCTGTTACCTTTGATCCCAGTGCGACAGACCGTTACGAACGCCAAGAAAACTCGATCGAGAAGCACCGACTGAGCGGAAGCTCCTCGGGTTACGGTCACGGTTATGGTTATAGTATGCAACCGGCATATGCTCCTCAGCAAGAGTATCACGGTCCCATGGGCTACGGACAATACTCTGGGGCTGCGTATCAGGCATCTTCGAATCCTGTCCCAAACCAGTCGCCATCTCCCACTCCCCCGCAACCCGCCGCACAAGGCGGCGCAAATCTCACGCGCAAGTTCTCTGATCGCAAGCCCGTGCCTCCTCTCCTACCCACTCCCGCCTACGATCCTTCCAACACCCATGTTTCTATCCCCCCACAGTTTTATCAGCAGTAAACGTGCAGGGGAAAGCGTATCGGCCACTTGGTGCTGGACACAACAGGTGCGGATCCGCGAGATTGTCTTGGGTGAGCTACGTGATCCTTGCTACCTGAACATCTCTGACCATGTTGAACAGAATCATGATGTTGCCCTTGACACTGGAAATTTCCTACACAGATACCCCCTTTACCTATTAGAGCGTTAATCGGTGCCTACACTGGTTCTAATCCCATGTATAGCCGATAATCCTTGTTGCTATCTTTTTCTTTCCTTTTGATTTATTGTTTATTTCCCTAGAAACCAAAGGACAGTTTCTGCACGGTTTTAACATCCATTCCCATGCTGATTTGCTGTGCGTATCAGCGATGCGGTCCTTCTTTTTGATCCATTCTGTCCGAATTCAAGTGATTGTCACGTAGCACGTCTATTGATAGCTGCTTGAACAACGCTTGCCTCATTTGACGCTGGCAGTCACATTAATAGCCCGTCGCCATCCCAAGTCAGTCGACGGCCGCACGAGGTTGCAGCAGAGCCGAAGCCTGCGATACCTGTACAAAACCAGATTCACAGCAATGAAAGGTCAGAGAGGAACCCCAAGTGGGTACGTATTTGGGTTCGACTCTGTATCCTAGTAGCAGGGAGATACGCGATGGAGCCGGGACTTGCATAACATCTCGTGAAATCTCCGAGGAGGCGCGTTGTCTTTCCCGAGGAGCATGTAGGTGAGGCAACATTATTCAAGACCCACCTCAGGCTGAAACAAAAGCGTGAGGGCGATACTTGACGTACACGAAGAAGCCGGACGAACAGCACCTGGTAGATAACGAGGTCGAGCAGAGACAAACAATAGCCGGCCCTACGAGAGTGAGCGAGAGTCGAGTTTGAGAGTACCCCACGACTTGAGGCTCAAGTCGTAAGTCATGCCAAACTTGATCTCCTGGTTGTTCACTGTCGTTTGATGCCGTATATGAGAGGCTGCAGTCGCGATCATATGCAAGACCGACAGCTTGAATACAATTACGAACGTTCTCCGAGTCTATCATCCCTGCTGGACACGAACGCCTTTTCTTCAATCGTCCTCTGTAGCATCAAGCATATCACTATCTATATCTCCCGGTGCTAGCAGTCTCACAAGCTCAGGATCTCTGACTACCTCCTGCCTGTGATCACCTTCATACACTGGAGGAATCAGCAAAGAAAAAAAAAAAAGGTTGACTATCAGCACTCACAGAACGTGAGCTCCTCCAGAGTCCTTCCCGACGTCTCCGGAAACATGAAGTAGACGAACACAACCTCAAAGGAAATCCACACGCAATAGCTAACATTTTTCAGCCCCCGCCCGCCTGTTTTTCCAAAAGGGTAGCTTACACG
>Ga0307508_10003113_pt1 | contig 17012 bp, 14 predicted proteins | sample 9_EM_MG_FD_203089 | JGI IMG/M metagenome (GOLD analysis project Ga0307508, IMG submission 203089) | Populus trichocarpa ectomycorrhiza microbial communities from riparian zone in the Pacific Northwest, United States - 9_EM | ecosystem: Host-associated > Plants > Roots > Unclassified | place...
GGCTCAGGCCGGTTGTAAACGTATCTGACATGATTTGCTTGAATGGGCGGAATATCACCTCGAGCGCTGGATGTGATTTCTATGATAGTTCCGTTATCCAAACTCTCTCGAATTTAGTTGTAGTGCGTGGGTGGCGGATTGGATTTCTTGTACATGTACAACCACGTGTATATGTTTATTGTTTACCATACTTAGATCGCACGGCCGATCAATCAGGCAACACACTTTTGCCGTCGCCGTTGTATGGGCTTCTGAGGCGGGGTAGTTGTTTCATGTGAAGAGGGGGACTTCTTGCAAATCATTTTATTACCGCGGATCTAGGGACGCGTATGTATGGTGAGAGCTTGCGGATGGTTTTCAAGCAAAGATCTCACCCTGAGGAAGCGCACAGACGAAACGCCGAACGAGCAGCGCCGCAGTGAAGTTCTATGATGGGTGTAAATCATTGATATGTACGACCTATCTTCGTGGCAAGGCATGCCGTCACAGGCCTCATAATTTCTATGTGATGAATTTCCCAGGCCTCTCTCAGGAAAACCCATGCGACTTGCTGTAGATTCTTGTAAATATATTCCTCTGTTTTTGAGCCTTGTCCTAGACTCGAATTTGTTTGGGCTCACCGAGGCTCGTCGGCTTTTCGGTATATTTGGGTGCCAAGGCATTACATTGTGAGATTTTTCTCACGACATGATACATCGCCAAGCGTATTGTTGTCAGTGTCACACTGTTCACAGCCCCGATTCCATCATCACCTTGCTTGTTCGATTACGGACTTCGTTGTGTGTCTTCCGTCGGGCTTGTCTGAACGATGGTCAAATATTCAAATAATCAACCCGTTCGCTGGGTCTGCAGTTCAGAACTCTTCTTGTTCATAATGTTTATCCCTACCTTGCGAACCGCAATTAAAATGCTAATCCTACACGTGTCTTTATTTGCGCACATGGTATATTTTCCGTGGTACTGGGGCCAACATTGTCAACATTGAGCGGCAGAAGAGTCAGCTTCAATTGAGAAAAAGAACCACTTACTATTGTGTTTTTGATCTCATGATGGAAAATCTGTTTTGTGATACTCGAAATCAATCAGCTTGTGCGGGAGCAAATCCTTTCAGTCAGTCTTTTACTTTTACCCACTTCTGTGAATGATTTCTGAATGCTTTTTGTGTCATAATTGTTCCACGAGAATGACGGCATATGCACTGCCCGCCGGCCGCCCCAACACCACGAGTACGATTGGCCTACGACTTAGCGCGTTGTCTGTTTACCCGGCCCCACTAACAAGTCGAAACCTCACGGCCCACAAACTGGGACTCAATGCATATAGGGTTTGAGATTGACTGATAGGGACGCTGCATGCTTCGGGATCGATCCGAGACCAATTCATAAAATCACCCCGCCAAGAAACGGGGTAGTGTACATGTTCACGTTGTACGCAATGTATATAGCAATGAGGCATATGAACGCATCCCTCACCAAAAAAATAGATGCGTCATCTGGATCGTCGGATCCCATTTACCAGGAATACTTCGCACCAGCCCACGCGTGAAAAACCAAAGACCCTCGCACAAACTTCGGATTAAGTCTGGGATTGGTTCGTGAGGGATACCGGGCGCGTATGGCCTTTCTTATTCAATTCTCAGGTGCTCTGGCACGAAGGTATTCGGTGGGAAGAAGCTAATTTCCCTTTTTGGAAAGCTGCCGAAAATCCCTTACATCCTCATCATTGACGGGTATTTTTTTTGGCGATGGATGCGTTCATAAAGATACGTCGCAATCCCAATAATCGTCCAATTTACAATTCACTGTACCCATAGAGAGCGTGTAGCCCTGACATAGAATACGCCTTGGCGCACCTGCCCCCAGCTGACACATGGTAAGAAAGGAACAGTTATTCAAGAAATATAAATTACTTAAGCTCGAGCTTTGTTCGATCAAGTAATAAAACTATATAAATTCAGCCGACTCCGAAAGCTTATCGCGAACTAAGGTGTTTTAGTAAATTAAATTATCACCTTTCGATATGAAAAGACGGCGGCGACATATATCGCGACATCAACAATTCAACACAGGGCTTCAATAAAACAACTGCATCCGAGTTGCTAAGGCGTAAGTCTCCTAGAGAAAAAAACCCGCCCAACTGAAGCGCTCAGCGACCTGATGAACAGATCAGGAACCCGCAAGCGCAACGGATATTTCCGAGACAATTGTGGTATAATACAGTACAAGCTACTTCATACAATCCTAAGAAATCGCCATCAAAACTCCCTTAAAATGATAAGTTTCACAACCCAAGAAACTGCAACCAATTTCGTTCTGTATATGCGTTCATATATTATTGAAATACATTGCGAAATCCTCTGAATGGACCATGGACCATATCAACGTTGTATAAAAAAAATGTATTCGCAACGGTTCGTTTTCTTTTTTTTTTTTTTTTTTTTTTTTTTTTTTTTTACCGATTGGGTGTTTTGGTTTGTAAAATTGAACCACAGCTAGAGAACTGGTTATATGGGATTATACTCTGGGACAGCCACACGGTAACTGGGGTTCATGCCCTTTTGGGGCTTCCGGGCCTTGTTGTAAATACCGCTATATTAGTACGGGAAAACATTTCTTCGTATTCATACTTTCGAGACGATGTATATATCAGAATCATGTCGATCAGCACCGAGTCCTGTCGTAACACTTAATAATGCATCATATAATATAGCATATAATATAGCGTAAGACCGAGATCGTTGTTATTTGTACAGCATCGTGAAACAGCACAGCTAGCCGTAAATGATACATGATTATTATTCCTGCGTCAGTTATAATCGTGATGAGTAAGTCACCGCTGGATTGCATGGTGTACAGCTGAAGTGAGTACGGAAGGTGGCTTGATTGGCGAGGACCGACCCCCCAGACAAAGTGACAGGCGTAAACCCCGCGGTCCGTTATGATTTGATAAATGTATATGTATTCGTAACGTGGATCACAAGTATGTAAAGCCAATTGAGATCGCAAGCCCTGAGCATGAGTGATGGTTACAACGTGCAATCATTGCCAAGTCTCGGATCCAGAAGGAATATCGTTAGAGGTTTGATTCGTAAAAATTCATACAGATGGGGAAACGATTGCAATTGCGCAATATGTGGTATATGATGGGTGGGTAGAGGAGGGCTTTATAATTTGGGCGCCTCACGAACGACGATGAAACAGGTCGTTCATCATGCAATTTCGATTTCGGGTTTATGGATTTAGCAGAGTTTAGGGTTTAATATAATAATAATTTACACATGAAACACGCAACACCTCGGGCGACGTCGGACCGATCTCAAACCATTCTGAGCGAGCGCGCGCGCGGGGGACGGATGGATCGATTATTGGTTTGATCGAGGATGGGACCAGAAATCAAACTTAACTTTTTTCCTTTGTATTACGTACTAATATACGTACAGGGGAGAGAGTTTTTCATGGTCATTATCCTGTCGTTATTTCAGTTTGATTACTTCTCCTATCTTGATGACCCTGGGAAAACGCACTTAACTCTCCTGATGAAGGCCGCTATAAAAATAAAAAAAATAAAAGCAAACACCATAGACGCTAGCTTGGCGTGGCTCACTCCCATAAATTTTAAGTTCATATAATATATTAAGATGGTACAGAGTATACTTCATTTTTTTTCAATTTCCCAGTCTTGTTTCTCCTGTTCTTTATTTATGAACTTGAGGAAGATTATATGTCTGCATGAATCGTTGGCCTTTTGACCAATTTGATTTGATGGCCCCTACATTTGTTTGTTTCTCCTGTTCTTTTGGCGGACCTCCACCGTTTCAAGGAGCATGCCCCGGCGAAGGCCGCGGATATATCATCCCGTTTGTCTGCACTTAGCCGGTGTTTTTTGACTCATTTGATTTGATTGTCCCTTTGTGAATGGGTTGGAAACCTCTTTATGTAGTCCTGGTTCTTGATCCTATGTGCCCATATATGCGCAGCTTAACCGAGGTGGGGGAGAGGGTCCATCATGTCGAAGTTGATTGAAGTGGTCACTTTTTGTATATGAATGTCTAAATATGGAAATCGATGGTGGTAACAGTAGTTGTACAGCAGTGTTTACTTGGTAAAAAGGGAGCGAGATTGATGGACTTAGCTACCAGACAGTAGTAAGTAGTTTACTATATAGAATCATTTTAAATTTTTGGCAACTCCGTGACACGTTCACGCTAAATGTGTCTTTTTGCCGAGGTATGTCCTAAAAGATATCGCTTGTCGAAAGGAACTTTTTTTTTCATTGACGCTTGTCAATCCTATCATCAGGAGAACCCCGCCGAAGGGTGTTTCCAGGGGCTTGTTGATAACAAGTACTGTACTAGAGTTACAGGAACTCATGCGTTCACTCACTCACGGTCAAAGGCACAGACTTCGCCATCATGCATATGAATGATGGTGTATTCGAATTCGGTCGCCATAGAGCATATATCGATCATATTGTATACTAGGACACAACCATTAACAAGGCACCCGCGGCATGACAGTGGACACGCAAGTGATGACCGAACGCCGTGTGCCAGCAAAGCAATACATGTATTCATCTACTTGGTTGACGATGACACGTTTAGTAGTATTATAATTATACAGTAAAAACGTGGCATATTATGATCACGATGACAACGAGGGGAGAACGGAGAAATTACCAGGAGGTCTTCACTGCATATATCCATTCCACTTGTATAGTCAGGCAAAACGATTCTCATCTCACGAGGAAGATTGCGAATGAGAGATTTGGACCAACTACTACTCGGCTCGGATCCTATCGCGATAACAATCGGAAAGAGTAGATAGATCGGAGCCGTTGTCGTTGTCAAGTGGAGGGGTGGGAACAAGCGCATGTAAACAATGCAATGTGGGGGCTTGGGAGTAAGAAAAATTGGAAAGAGAAGCCACGAGGCCGAGGGGGCCGATAAATTTGTTATTTTATGAATGTGCGATTGCAACAATCGATAATCAATACAGTACATCGTGTTTCATGTTTCGAGCTTAAGCGGTATCGTTATTTTGTTACACAACTCTTTCTTTCTTTGACGACGACTTCCTATACGTTTCCGGGATCCACAAGGAATATTCCGAACGGTCAGCCGCCTCGCTTCGCTTAAGGTGGCTAATTAATTTCAGTGATTCTGAAATGACTAGAGTCGTCTTTTTTTCTTTATTTTTTTGTGACGATCAACCAAACTCGATGAAACTTCCGTACTCTGTACTGTTTCGCCTTTCTCTGTTTTGGGTCTTGGAAACCAACAGATATGTTGTCCTTTCGTGTGATCGACACTCGAAACGGGGGTGTCATTAGAAACTTGCCATCCATTAACTCATTTTAAAGACGGATGAATTACCGTAGAGTGGGCCTCAAACAAACGTGGCCCTTGCAATATGCGCAAAATAAATAAATAATACGACGGGTAATCATGAGGGCGCATGTGGGGGTTGTCCATACCTGTCAACCGGGTTGAACGGCGCGGGCGGATTACGTGACAAAGCTAACCGTGGGCGGGTGTAGCTGACACATTTGCTATAGCGCTAGCGCTGTTCCTACTAATATTAGAGATTGTCCGAAACGCGGATCGGGCGGGGGTACACCGAAAAATAGCCGCATATATCTCATGAGCCGAGTGCGGCATCATATCATTTGTTCTAAGGTTTGCTTGATGATGAAGTGAAGAGGATTTGATGGTGGGAAATTATCAATAACGAGTCTCGACGTCCCGATCTTTTGATTGAATTTTTTTCACGTGTTGCGGGGGGCGTATTGTTTATGCCGACGACGGGGGCTCCGAGGTACGTTAAGACGTCAAACGTTGCAATACAAAGTTATGATGGAGGTGTGAGTCGTGCGTGCTTTCCCCGGGCTCGGTAGCCATATGCCTTGAAACCTAGCATACATGGTAGTGCCTGACGAAAAGAATTCAAAAAAGAGTACGGTTCCGCTCTGGTTCCGCTTCGGTTCGAGGAGGAGCCTCGAGGCGAGGTGAACGTTTCGGAGGATAGAATAATAATAGTATTATTATTGTCATTTTACCACTACTTTTTTCCTGTTCGCAAGGACGGCCCGAGCAAAATAAGCAACTGTGCTCCGACCCGGCTGTTTGCGATAACCAAAAAGAAAAAAGAAAGAAAAAAAAAAACAAGCACATGGGTCTGGTCGGCAACGGCAACGACGCCGCGCGGCTCTCGCTTTCATCCGTTTGCCTCGCAAGCTGCGAGTGTAGGGGAGGGAATCTTTGGTCTTTTTCGATGTTGGTTGTGTATTCTTGTTTCAAGGCTGTGTGTATCGCTTTCTCAAGCGCGTAAATGGTAAATGGCTGTGCAGAGGAGTCTTTTGGCGAACTTGTGAGGTAAAAGACTACTTGATGGATTAGATCCCCGGTGAAGACCGATGGGATGGGATCAACATCAAAGAATATAGCTGGGAAAAACATCTTGGTTTCACGTCAACAGCTGGAAGAGACAACTTTGCCCGTGGAAACGATCAACGACGACTCCTCATCCTAAATAGTCAACACTCACCTCAGACCTCGGACTTATAGAGGACCTTTTCAGCGATTTATTTCTATTGCACAAGCTGGGCGCCTAAGCTAAACGTCGAGGAAAAATAGAAACAAATGCGAGACGTAACGGGATGGTTTCGGGCTCATCGGGACGTCTTGAGCACGAAAGCAGCATGTTCTCTGGATTTGATTCTGGAAAAAAATAATCGAATTGGTCCATCCGCGTTTTAGCGCCCTGGTTACTCCTTGCCTCCTTACTTTATACACCCGACTTTCCGACCCGCATTTACACCTCCATCATCCCCCTTCTCCTCCCCTCATCCTCACTTTCTTCCCCAATCATCCTGCCTACATCAAGGCTGTGATTTGGGTCATTTTGTGCATCGCCTTGCTCATTATATCCTTGCGAATCGAAACGCCGCACCGCCATGGACAGCCTCGATCGCGATACTATACCTGCCGTCGGCGCCACGCTCGATTCCTCAGAACACAACCCCAATAAGCAACAACTCCTAAGCTTGGGTGTTGACCAGTCTATCCCAGAGTTTAATATCCAACTGACGGAAGGTTGGAGTGCCGCCGATTGGGATACCAAAGCAGCCAGCGCTTCACTGCCTTACACCCCGTGAATATTTCATTCTCAATCCTTACTTCCCTCTTATATGCTTCCTTGACCACTCCTTTCTGACCCGCATGTCTCTCACTCTTAGATCCTACGCGTCCTTTAACTCTCCCGGCTCCAATCTCTCCGCCCTGTCTGGGGATAACGATCTGGAGTATCGCTATAACATGGACGAACCCGACCATTACAACCCTCTCGAGTTCTCAACGGGGACTGAATCGTTCCCTCTCATCGACCCCACGACGACGTTCGGCGAGACCGACGAATACTTGCCACCTGCTACCTCCACTCAAAATAATCCCCGTGTACAAATCACCGAGCCTCCTCAATACCAAACCCAGTACCAGAATCAACTCTACTCTACGCACCGTGCCACTCCCGAACATTCACCCAGTCCCGCGTCCTCAGCGGGGGAGATGGAGCAGAGGAACTTTACTGGTGGCGCTACAGCCGAAGGTGTTGGCCAACCTTCTCCGATGATGGGCAACATTCTTCCCCCTGCTGGTTTCAGTGAGGGGCTAGCTAACTTGAACTTTGGTGGACAAGTTCCTACCGGAGCACAATCTCCGCCCGAGACGACGGCCAACCTCACCTATTATCAGCAACAGGTGTCGCGAGGACCAACGCCGATCACGGTTCCTCCTAATGACGAATCGGGCTCTCAGCACCCGTCTGCTGGCGCGAGCTCCCCCGGTACCCCGGGATCCATGAGCGCTCAGCGTCCCCTTATAATTACCACCGAGTCACTTTCCTCTCTTGCTTCCCCTCCTATCACTTCATCTGCATCGGAGGGTCCCTCGGGTGGATATCTAGACCCACAATCGCAGCAAGGGGGAAGCGGCGACGCCCCGAATATCTTGCTGATCCCTAGCTCTCCCGGCGAGCAACACGCGCAGGCGACCACCCAACCCCAGCAATCTCAGCCCAACGCAGACGGCCAATCACAACAACAGCCTCAGCGACCCCCAGGCCTGCAAGACTTTTTGTCTGGCGGCGCATCTTCCACGCTAGCAGGGCCTTCAGCACCCGCTCACCCCTGGGCGTTGGGCCACCGCCCCCGTAGCCATTCTCACTCAGATATCCTACGTCTCAATCAGCAAAATCAGCTCGGCGCGGGCGGCATGAGTTACGGTTCTCATCTAGGGGCGTCACTGTACGCAAATGCGGGGCCAGGAACGGCGGTCGCCAATAACAACTTGCTCAGCACCACTGCTCCCACAGCTCGACTTGGCAATTGGCAAGACCTTAATCTTTACTCGGGTTATCCGTTCACTGGCCAGCAAGTGAATAAGACTGTAAATCCCAATGAGGCCTTTGGCGGCCAACAGGCGTCAGTGGCCGCCGGCGCCTTTGACGGCTTGCTTCCTATGCCTCCATCGCCCGAGCAGGGTACGACATCCCTCAATACGCACCCTAACCAGTCAGGCATGCATTCGTATTCCGCGCCGCTCCTGAGTGTCACTCAACCCCCGACGTCGTCTTCCATGAATGCAACCCAATCATCCCCGGGGTCACAACAGCACTCCCCAGCTGCTTCTCATTGTTCGGTCTCAACTGCCGGTCCGTCGTATTTCCAACAACAGCAGGCTACGCTCGCGCCACCTCCGTGGCAATCGGGCGGTCCGGCTATGCTTCGACGATACAAGACTACGGGCAGCGTCAACGCAGCGGGACATCGCCGCGGTGCATTTTCCGAGGATATTCGCTATGAGCGCCGCGGTGCTTCCAGTCAGAACGAATTCGTGCGGAATATTACTGCTGCTGATGGCACTCTGTTACCTCCTTCGGGCATTTCGAGCGGCCCTTCCTCGTCCAACTCGTCTTCCGGGCTGATGATCGGTTGTGGTGGTGGAGATTCACTTGGACTTGGGCTAGGAGGCAACTATACGTCTTCAGGCTCGTCCGTTTACGGGGTAGACAACGAATATCTGAATGGCGGGACGGGCCCGGACCGTGGACGGAGGAGGACCAGCTCTGCTGCTTCTGAGCGCTCGCCATACCATCGCCCCCTTTCCATTTCCCCCTCACGCTCACCCAATTTTGCACAACCCAACGAGCTCTACCCTTCTGGCTCAGGCGTCACCTCCTCTGACATGCTCCCCGCGACGTCGGTAGAACGTCAACACGTGACCACTCCCGCAACGGAGATGGCGAGTCAGAGCCGACGAAAGAATAAGGCGCCATTCACTTGCCCTGTTGAGGGATGCGGGAGTACATTCACCCGACAGTTCAACCTCAAGGGTCACCTACGATCCCATCGCGAGGAACGGCCATATGTCTGCAAGTGGCCCAAGTGTGGCAAAGGTTTCGCGCGACAACATGATTGCAAGCGTCATGAGGCCCTACATCTTAATATCCGTCCTTTCACATGTGATGGATGTGGGAAGACGTTTGCGAGGATGGACGCGCTTAATCGGCATCATAAATCTGAAGGAGGCGTCGAATGTCGACATACGGCGACGACGGACCTGGACGGCGTTAACGGCAGTAGCGGTGCTGCCAGCGGTGGGAGCGGCAGTGAGGACGCGTATGGTGGTGGGGGATCGTGGGGCAATGGCGCGTATGTCGCATAGATACAGGCTCTCCAAGCCATACCCCCTTCGATCTCCCCACGTCAGCCCCCCTCCCGCCTCGCCCTCGCGCTCTCCCCCCTCGTACCTTTGTCCCGACTTCCTCTGCCCCATTGATCTGCGCTACCTACCCCGCTCCGTGAACATTCTACCCTTTCTTATTCAAGTGCTCAGCGAACACTTTCTCTCTTGATTTTCTTTTAACATTTAATGTCCTCTGGCGAACAATTTCCCTTAACACTTTCTGACTCTCCCCATGCGGCGCAATGCTTCTGTGCAATCGTCCATCTCCCTCACGCACACGATATCCCCTCACCTTACCCTCCTTATGACGCAGCATTGGACCAAATCTTCCACACCTAGTTCTAATGCAGCAATTTTTTTTCCTTCATTTTCATGATCTTTTCTCGATCTGTTTCTGTTGTAATCTTTTGCTTTGCTCTCGTCTTAACGATACTCGCAGGTTTTCCACTTCTTTTTAGCTTGTTTGGTTTTGGTTGTCTGCTCGAGCTGGATCTTTTCTCTTTTCTTCCAAAGGACTTTGAAGGCTTGCTCGCTGCAGTGTTTTGCTTATTCTCTCTCGTTTCTCTCTCGCATTCTCTGCTAGACATGAACAAAGTATACAAGTACTGGTACCCAAACCTCATTTCACCTGGATGGTTCTCCTGCTTTTGATTTTTGTTTTGAGCGGTGGATCTCGCCTTGGTTCTTCTGTGTAGCACACTCCAATTTCCATCCTATTGTATATCCGTTCTTTCCGCTCATCCCCTCGCGCCGGCGTCGCCTTTTTTATCTGTCCAATAAATGAGATGAAAAACCTTGCCTTTATCGTTCTTTTCCGAAATGAACCTGCCGAAGATTACATCTACTTCCAGCGATAGACAACACGACCGTTGCCCACCGCTCATGTATGTGCCCACAGGACAATCCGAGTTGAGAAATGGGGGGTCGCCTGATTTGATTCATTCATTCATTCATCAACGTTGTTTTTTTTTCTCTGTGCCTTACACTTTCTCCTGAAGTGTGAGGGAGGGATAGGATAGGATAGGGATCGATCGGCGTTGCGGTGGATGGATGGACTCGGACCGCGGGCACAGCGCTGGGCTAGCTGGGTCCATTTGCCATTACAGTAATATTATACCGGGCGGGAGTTTATGGCCGGGCTATCCAATCTATGTCCATAGTCCACATGCAACATCCATTACAGAGAGTGTCAATCATCTCTTGATGTACGGGTACATACATATACAAAAAAGTATATCTTCCTGATTATAAACCGTGATAATACATGTAAGATATATAACATATAAAGAGTAGTAATGTCGAATGATTTTTTTAACGGCAGAATCAGACGATTTTCTTTTTTTCTTTTTTTTCTTTTTTATTATTTTTTAAAAAAAATGATCCCTTTTTGCCTGAAAAGGTATATATGATCATTGATCGACATCGACATGTTGCTACTTGTACAACTTGAAGCGCACATCATATAGTACTCAGCGGTATGAGTTTCCCGTCCTTGTACTTGTTACATGTGTATGTGCATATGGCATGGACTATACATATCGAGAGAAAGAGTCACAAATGAAATGCCCCGGTTCCGTCCAACCCATCACCTCGGGCTCGGGGGCAACAACTTGGTAAAAAAGGGGGGGTTTCGAGTCATCGTCAGGTTCCTGCCCTAACCCCAGACGAAGAAGATACAAACTAAGCATGTGCTGGTAACCCCCAGACGAGAATTTCAACGTTTTTTACATGTGGAACAAAGCAAATGCAAAGCACATGCCCTTTATGATCAAAATTCCCTCATTCTCATCACCTGAGTAGCTCGCGCTAACTGGTACCACAGGAATAACAATTTGTAGTTACAGTTTACTGAACGTTTGAATATATTAATCAAATAAAGCCGGACTTCAACGGAAAACTCTGAAATAGGGTATCGTTAAGTCAAGTAGAAGTACCCAGTAGTGTGCACACGTTTGTGCTTAAGCCCAATTAAAAGTTTCTTGTTGATTGGTTAGATGGTCGCGCGCTGTGATCATTGTTGTTTCCGAACATGGTATATGCGCAACGAAATCATGGAAACTTTGTGGGCGACCCCGCGCCGCCTACCAGGGCCGCGTGTACCCTTATCTGTATTGAGTGAATCATGTGTGCATTTGGAGCGGGTGCGAGCGAGTGAGCGAGTGTGGGGCCCACCGCGGTTAAGTGTAAAACGCCGCTCCATGTGCGTGTCACATGCCAGTGTGTGAAACTAGCTCATGTCCTTTTCTAGAGATTGCCGCCAGCCAGCGGCCAAAAAAACTTAATAACGAAGAGAATTCAAAGCGGTGCGAGGGGCAAGACAGAGAGTATTTACCCGTAGAGCGCGAGCCAATCAGGCTGCCTGATTTGAAAGCCCAACTATTGCAACAGTTTCACAGCCCTTCGTCGTAGATCTAAAGAAATCGAAAGGATGGAAGCAATATGCATGTTTTTTGCACAGCCCGCGGAATGTACTATTACTGTGCGCGTGTTGTTGAATGAAGGCAGTGGTGGGCTTTTTTTAAATTTCGTAGTTTTCTTCGCGGAGACTCCGTTAGCGCGAGAATGCAATGCAAACCTGTGTGTTCAGGTTTCCAGAACCGAAGATCAAGCTCGTAGGCGTGAACACTATCACTATGGGGATTGTTTGTGGTTGCAAGGGGCGTCGTCCCTTGGCGAAGTTGGGAACAATTGCGATGCAAGGCAAGGCAAAAGGAGAGATGAGAGCAAACAATTCTATTTGAGGTATTGATCGGCACATCTTGATTCAAACAATAGCGCCAATTCAAAAGTCCATCCGCAGTATACTCGTCACAGCGCGCGGGTAGTTCTCCCAGAATTAGCACTAATACTAGTACAGCGAAGCCAGGCCAGGTGATCCTGAATGTTATCGTGAAGCACGAAAAGGGATGAGTGTTGATCGATCGAGGATTTTGGCTGGATCATAGATTGCGTCATCAACGGCAGAAACGCTTCTTGTGAGTGATATCACAATTATCAGTTCCACCGACGTCCGCAGGCCCGGATCACTCTCCTCGATTCAACGTCTTCTAGATCCAATTGGCCAATGGGTCATATATCCATTTGATGAGACCTCTCTCCTTTTGGTCGAACGTTGAGGAGATGCTGCAAGCTAAGTCTCACAGAATGGTTGTTGATCCATCGAGCAATGTTCAGGAGATGAGCCACGCGAAGTGGGCGTGTTTGACGGGATGTTTGTGCGTGTTTTGTTTGGACTTTGTTTCAAATATCAATCCGAGGTTACGAACTAAGAACGTGTTCCGTGCCGTTCAAGGTGATACATAAACATGCGTGATCCGATACTACGATCAACCCGCTTGGTCCCCCCAAACAACGCGTTCCAAACTCGAAGCTAGTGTAACCTCAAGCGCGTGCTTCGGAAATGGATCCGTATTCTGAATAGGATTCATCTGACCTTGCTCCTTATGCGCCTTCCGTCATCCGTGGTGATCGCACACCCCCCGCTTTCTCCCTTATACCAGCACCCAACGCCACACTCGCAGCCACAACAACACCTTGACCCAAACTTTTCAGTGGCTGTTTTTCTCGAACGATTCTCCCTTACAGCGGAGTTTTAAAAAATAATAGCCGAATGCCTCAAAGGACGACTATCCACCATCTCCCTAATGAAATACTCTCTGAAATCACGCGACACCTACCCGTTCGACACGGTCGACACGTAGTGGACTGTGCCCATGTCGCTTCCTTTTCTTCAACATCCCGTCGTCTTCGTGCCGTCGGATTGTCTCATTTACTCCGTGAGGTTACCATCACTTCTGTCCCCCAGCTTCAGTCGTTTTGCCTTTCATCTCCTCCGAAAAACATTGCGCGATATCTACAGTACGTCCGTGCCCTCAATCCTTGTGTTCCTGGATGAACATCTTCTTTCTTACCTCATCATAGAGAGCTGAACCTGTTTATGGATGAGGCTTTTTTAGAAGCGTGGATGACTTTCAGCGCAGCGGAACATCTCCATGACGCCCAGTCACCCTACATATCTCTTGCTCATATCTTATCCCATGCAAATCATCTCCAAGCACTCCGTATTCGTGTGGCAGAGCCATCCGGAGCTCGCACTGCTTGGAGAAAGTTTGGTCTTGCACGGGCTGGGGGAATTATTTTCGGACGAGCGCTCGATGCCGTATGGCCGACTTCTCTTCCGAAGAACGTTTTATCAAATTTACGGATCTTGGAAATGGATGGATTCCAAGATGTTGAGCCGTTGGTCCGTTTAGCGCCTCATCTCCGTTATCTTCGAATGGCTTTGTCTGCGGGGTATTCCCAAGCAGTCAATGACGAGATCGTACGGACGCTGCGCTGCGTACCTGAGTTACGCCATCTTTCGTACACTCCCGATACGTTACGCCTGACGAATGCGGATGATAACAACTCAAGCGTCGGATTATTGCTTGCTATAGGCAAATCGTTGCCTTGCCTCGAGACACTCGACTTGCAAACTCGATATCATAGACATTCGATTTATCTTTGCTCAAGCTCGCAACAGCTAGTACAAGAAGTACGAAAGGGCCTTCTCTTTTTTATTCGTGATTTAAATGTTACTGATGAGGGAATTACCTCTAGGAACTCATCGCTGCTTTATCTAAAATGCCTTCACTCCTATCGATCGCTCTTCCATCCTCAACAATGTCGCGCAAAGATTTCCACACTTTACGCACCCCATTGCCCATTTCAACTCCAGAAAATGCACTCGAACAATTACCAAATTTGCGCGAGGCATTAAAATCTCGTAATACGGCACTATTGAAAACCGGTATTGCCGAAATCGAAACAGTTCAACGAGCTGGACACGCTTCCAGTCATTTACGACAAGTCGTGTTTACTCGTAATGTGGAAGCGGACGATAGCATGGAATATGGGGTTCGATATGTTTTGGCGTCGAACAAGAACAATAACGGACGCAATGATTCTTCAGAACATGGAAATGCATATGGGTACGGGAGGATCATGGGATTTCGACTCGACCTTTCACAGAAACCGGAAATTGTGCCAGCTGCTATGGACGAAAGGCATTGCGCGTCGTTACTGCCTCATACCCCACCTGCCTCCTTGGCACTTACCCTTCAGCAACTTTGGGCTGCGCCACCGGCTAACCGTCGGCTTCGAACGCTGACAGCGGCGTGGGCTATGATACCTATATATCCTGCTGACATATTCACGACCAACGTCAAGCATCCAATAAAACAGGAGCAGTCAGTAGGACCTCTTGCATTTTGATTTTTTTTTATATTTCCATTTTGGTTTTGGTTTCGGTTTTGATTGCAACCTTTGGGAAATATTTTATTTTGTGCGTTTTCGGTACCTGGGTATGTATTTGATGGACTGCTTTCATATTGTTTCATGGTGCAGTATGCATGGATACTTAGTGAACTGCATGTAACTTTTTCTTAGATTTTTGTCTTCCGCTACGAACCAAAATAGCAGACCGGCACTAGTACTGTGCTGGTGTTGGAATGTAAATATGTGATATTATGTTGTTTGTACATGGGCTTCTCGTGCGGCAGAGCAACACCATGATCAAGACAATGGTCATAAAAGTTCGCAGCCCGTTTGATATTATGCATATGATGTATCACTGATAATTATCAGCTTACTGTACTTAGGCCGTTTTCTATGAAGTTATTTGACAGGATCCTCGATTCTCCAAGATCCGTCGCGCTCATCAATAACAATAATCATCATCATCATCACCTTTCTGCTTCCGTGACCTTCGGGTCAAGGACAATTAGCGCCAGTATAGGAGGAACAATATTCGTCCGTCCATGATCGAGCTACAGACTCCAGGAGAAGTGCGGTGCATGGAGTGGAGTGGATGATTGTAATTTATCTCGAGCTTGGTTGACGTGGGGTTACCTTTGAGAGTCATTTGCGTGCAATCGAAACGTAGTCCATGACGGATGACAAGAAACAAAGAAAAGCCAACTTCCTTCCCTTGTTGCCCGAAGAGATGAGAGTTCCAAGACCAGTGGGTAGTAATCATGCTGTAGCCGGCGCAAAAACAATCGATCTCAACCATCTAGTACATGTAACCTGACAAAGGATGAATTATTATTGTTTGCTCCTTGCTATAAAACGGTTTCAGTAACAGTGCAGGAGGGAGGCCGTGATTCATGAGTTGTGTTATTCGTTTGTTTATTGTCCGTCACGATGGAGCCGAAGCGTATGCAATGCACGTTCCGATACGATGTGGGAATAGCGATACGTGGGTAGCGTTTGCGTGCTGGTACCACGGTTATGGGCGCGGATTTTTTTTTTCCGTTTGCATACTGGACGCGCCCAGGGCTCACGAAGCGCTCCACGCATCACCCCACTCTCACGGCTGCGTGTTCGGACAGGGGACCACTAATGGACCGAGTCCGACAATATGGAGAGTATTTCCGTAGTGACCCTTTGGTGCGCAGATGTGATGTGATGCAACTATGCAGACGGTGTATGCAGTAGGAGCGAGAGTTGACAGCGCGTGTTGTCACTAACTGGGGGAAATCGTGGGGTAGAACGTGACCCTCGCAAACAAACCTAGTCGTGATGCACAAACTCATTCTGAAAGCCCAGAAATAAACACTCAAGTGGGACTGATCTCGCCCTTTTCCATGATTTGGTTTTCTGCATTAGCTAGCCATGGGAAAGACACGACGCAACTGTCTGGTCGCCAGCTACCCCAATGCACCAATCCCGAGCGAGGTTCCAAATATAGTCGGAAGCCTGACTTTTGTCCCTCTTCTGATCTTCTGATACACAAGCCACCAGAGCATCTGATTCGTTTTAGCTAGCGATTTTGGATTCGAACGAGTCGTTTGGGAGTCGGGAGCATTTCTGCACTAGTGGGAGAGTTTGGTGGTTTTTACAAACTCGTGACAAAGGATTGTTGACGCCTGTTTCCCACGCGCAGGGCGGGCACATCGACCTCCTTCCCCTCCTACTATTCTTGGGAGGGAAGACACACTCATATTCACACCCCAGTAAGAAGCTGATCGCGAATATCCTGAATTCGCATTAAGAGAGGACAAGCCTCGAATTTGTTGTTATGCAAACGCGCCGACACTCGAGACGCCTCAACGCCAGCGCTTCGGTTGCGGAAAGCGAAGGAGACGCAGCTACCGCTGCGCCACATTCTGAGGCTGGCTCTACTATTCACTCTCTCGAAGTCGAGATTCCTCAGGATCTTGATGTTGATGCCCTACAGACTTTGCTTCCTGGTCTTGTCGCCACAAAGCCAAGTCCAGATGCCGTACTTGGT
>Ga0307508_10003114_pt1 | contig 17012 bp, 21 predicted proteins | sample 9_EM_MG_FD_203089 | JGI IMG/M metagenome (GOLD analysis project Ga0307508, IMG submission 203089) | Populus trichocarpa ectomycorrhiza microbial communities from riparian zone in the Pacific Northwest, United States - 9_EM | ecosystem: Host-associated > Plants > Roots > Unclassified | place...
TGTCTGTCGTCCTTGCCCGACCGTGCCTTGAACAAAGAGTCCAGCTCATCAATGAAGATGATGCAAGGTGCAAGGCGATATGCGAGGCTCTGGTTTGAACATCATTGATATGAAATTTTGAGGATGTGTACCTCGTACTCACGAAAATGGCTTTGACCGATTTTTCCGATTCGCCAACATAAAGGTCCATGATATCACTGGGTTTCAACTGGAGCATTCTAGCCCCACATTCTCGAGCGAGAGCCCAACACACTAGTGTTTTCCCAGTACCAGGTGGTCCATAGAGCAACACGCCACCAGTTGCCTCCCTTCCAAGGACGCCGACTTGGAAGGCAGAAGGATGCAGCAATGGCAGTGAGACGACTGTACGAAGAGAATCTATGATATTGCCTGGAATGCAAACGTCCTCAAAGCGAGTTTCGAGTTTTGCTTAATGGCGGATAAGCGTATCAGCCACAAGAGTCAGGAGAGTAGGGCGAACTTACCACTATCGACAATGCAATTCAACAGCGTTATCTCATACTTGTTTAGATCGCTGGCTCCCTTGACCTTTTGGATGATTGGGTCTGCTGCTTGCTCCTTCTTTTGCTGCTTTTCGTCCTCATCCGCCGCCCCTTCCTTTTTATTTTCCTCGTGACCCATTACCGTCTTTGTCCAGTCAGACCGAGCCTGTAAATTCTGAACAAATAGCTGGCAGGCTCTCGACACTAAAGCTGGGGTCACTTGTATGGTTGCTGTCGAGGATTCGAGCGATGAGAGCCCTAACACAATTGATGCAATACGGTCAAGAGAGACAGCGGGAAAAAGGCCGGTACGTTTATGCAACTCGTCCAAAAAATCGGTCGGTGCGAGAACATCTGATGAATTGGGAGTACTTTGCTCGCCCGCCTGTATATAATCGATCACAATCGAATCCAGGGGTTTTTCACAGACGGCGGCGCCCCTACCTCCCAAACATAGAGTCATCCATGCGTTCCGCACTGCTTGCCTTCTACTGCACGCCATGCGTTGTTCGATGTTCCGAAATTCTTCAGTATAGCTCTCCACAGGAAAGACAAAGATCGCAGCTGCACCCGACATGAAGTGTTTGATCGGCGGGGCTTTTGTTGCGGACCGGGTGGACAGTTCTTTAACGTTGACGAGGGATGGGAGGAAAAATGCGGAGGAGAAGATAGATGCGGGGAATGTTTCGTTTTCGAGGGTGAACAGCTTTCTGTCTAGCTGAGGGAGAATCTGTATAAGGGCTGTCCCGCCGTTGGACAAATTCTTTGAAACACGGTCTGTGTCGCCTCTATCTCTGCTCCAAAGACTATAGAACATAAATACTTCTTCCTCGGGTTGGGTATCGGGAGTCTCGGAGAAACCAAGGATCAACACTGTTGGCTGAAGCGGCCCTTCGCGGCCAAGTGAGTCCTTCTGGAATCTGGCAGTGCGACGAGTGCGCAGAGCCTGCCACAGATAAGGAATAAGAAGGGCAGCTGATGGAGCGATACTGCCAAAGTCCCGCATATACACTATGCGGGGACTCGATTGTCCCACAGCATTCGAGTTTTCATGAAGAGCGTCGGGCTTTTGGCGGATATCAACTATGCCATTGAATATGCTCTGGATCATGTGGTCGTCTCTACTGTGATCATCTGGGGCATTATATAGAACATCTATAGCCCGCGCAAACTCTAAAGAAGTAAGACAAATGTTTCGGATAACGTTCAAGAAAATACGTCAGAAGGAAAGCGCACCTTTGCCAAAGCACCGAACTCTTGAAGAGCCAACTCTAAGGAGTCCAAAACCACAACGTCGGCCCCCTGATCGTGGGCCAGGGATTTCACCATAGAGTCAATGATATTGTGACACCCGTGGTGGGGATAATAGAGAGATATGATCGGTTGTGAGTGTGGTTTGGTATTCTGGGGGTCATCGTTGTCCAGGAACGAGCGCTCAACGCTAGCCATTTGAACAACGTGCGAAAACGCATACGACGTTAGAGCTCGAGCCTCAGAAAGGATTTCGTCAGGGAATACAAAAGAAGTTGAAGGGGAGGAGGGTGATTCATCATGTAGTTGCCCGTGTGGAGGAGACCAGAGAATTTTCTCTGCCAAGGCTGCCGACATGAACATTGTTGGTTCGGTGCCGGTGCTTTGGGAAGGCGATAGCATGTTGAAGATGGGAGATGTCCTCCATTGTGAGATATAGGGCACCGAGGGCTGTGCTACGAGTCAGCAAGGTGTCGAGCATCGAAGACGTGGGGTCGCTGTTGTCGACGAGATCAATATCTCGGGTGTGAATATGGGTGACCGGTCCGAACATGAAACCGCACTATGTACGTGCAGGCTATGTCCCAGACCAGAGTTATTCGATGTCTACCGCGGACACCCCCAGCAGCTACTCATCACAGACAGTATGGCCATTAGAGTCGAACAGCCATCAAAAGAAATCATCACAGATGGCCGAGTGAGTGGGCTAGTCAATAATTATGTTTGACCTCGTCATGTTATCCTTCCAGGACGTGCAAATAACGGAGATTAGCACGACAAACTCCACTCTAGTACGTGACATTATTGGTATGGATATTCAGTCTCAGCCATCTATTCTCTCGGTGTATAGGTCGCAGAACACGCCTGCAATGGGGTGGATTCATCTCAATTGTCCGACAATTGAGATGAATCCATCCGAGTCCAATCTTGCGACATCAATACTAGAGGCGTGTCCAAACCCGGACATTAGCACCACCGTCCATCTGCTCAATAGGGTTCTAGGTCTTCATCCGGTTCCAGATCTCCTTCTGCCAAATCCACTCGTTCCTCTCGCCGAGATGCTTTGCAAAAAGCAAAATGAGAGCTCAGATGAAGCCCTTCCTCTGATTGCTGTTCTTTTGTCTATCACCCTGACATACAACTTCACAAATGTTGTGGGTGTGTTGGAGCGGTCTCCCCGGAGAGTAGATGTCAAAAGAGTGATTGGGTTATTTCGTGAGGGGCTGGAACTACTCACGATTCACCATCCGTTTCGCGTACCCGCTTGCCACAGTGTCGCCAACGCACTGTATACCCATTTTGAGCAGTCAGGTGAGCGGGAAGATCTGGACGAGGCCATTTCACTGCACCGAGATGCACTCGAGTTGCTCCCGGCAGGCCATCCAAATCAATCCACCTTCCTCAGCAGTCTCGCAGTCTCGCTAACAACGAGATTTGAGCAGTCAAGTGAACGTGTGGACCTAGACGAGGCCATTTCACTGCTCCGAGATGCGCTCGAGCTGCAACCAGCAGACCATCCAAATCGATCCGCCTCCCTCAGAAATCTCGCAAACTCGCTAACAGCGAGGTCTCAGCAGTCAGGTGAACGTGAGGACTTAGACGAGGCCATTTCACTGCATCGAGATGCCCTCAAGCTGCTCCCAGCAGGTCATCCAAATCAATCCACCTCCCTCAGTGATCTCGCGAGCTCACTAACAACGAGATTTCGGCAGTTAGCTGAACACAGGGACCTAGATGAGGCTGTTTCACTACTCCGAGATGCGCTCGAGCTGCTCCCAGCAGACCACGCAGGTCGATCCACCTTCCTCTGCAATCTCGCGATCTCTCTAACAACGAGATTTGAGCAGTCAGGTGAACGTGAGGACTTAGACGAGGCCATTTCACTGCACCGAGATGCCCTCAAGCTGCTCCCAGCAGGTCATCCAAATCGATCCACCCCCCTCAGTGATCTCGCGAGCTCGCTAACAACGAGATTTCAGCAGTCAGGTGAACGTGGGGACCTAGATGAGGCCACTTCACTGCACCGAGAGGCGTTCGAGCTGCTCCCAGTAGGCCATGCAAATCGATCCACCTTCCTCAGCAATCTCGCAATCTCTCTAACGACGAGATTTCAGCAGTTAGGTGAACGTGAGGACTTAGATGAGGCGATTTCACTGCACCGAGATGCGCTCAAGTTGCTCCCAGCATGCCATCCAAATCGATCCACCTCCCTCAGCAATCTTGCCAGCTCGCTAACAAATAGATTTCAGCAGTTAGGTGAACGTGGGGACCTAGACGAGGCTATTTCACTGCACCGAGAGGCGCTCGAGCTGCTCCCAGCAGGCCATCCAAATCAGTCCACCTCCCTCAGCAATTTTGCGAGCTCGCTAACAACGAGATTTAAGCATTTAGGCGAATGTGAGGACCGAGACGAGGCCATTTCGCTGTATCGAGATGCACTCAAGCTGCTTCCAGCACGCCATCCAAATCGATCTGCCTCCTTCAACAATCTCGCGAGCTCACTAACAATGAGATTTGAGCAGTCAGGTGAACGTGAGGACATAGACGAAGCTATTTCACTGCACCAAGATGCGCTCGAGCTGCTCCCCGTAGGCCATCCAAATCTATCCACCTCCCTCAGAAATCTCGCGATCTCGCTAACAACGAGATCTCAGCAGTCAGGTGAACGTGAGGACTTAGACGAGGCCATTTCACTGCACCGAGATGCGCTTGAGCTGCTCCCAGCGGTTCATCCAAATCGATCCACCTCCCTCAGCAATCTCGCGATCTCGCTAACAACGAGATTTCAGCAGTCGGGTGAATGTGAGGACCTAAAGGAGGCTATTTCACTGCACCGAGATGCGCTCGAGCTGCTCCCAGCAGGCCATCCAGATCGATCTGGCTCCCTTAGCAGTCTCGCGATCTCGCTAAAAACGAGATTTGAGCGGTCAGGTGAACGTGAGGACTTAGATGAGGCTATTTCACTGCACCGGGATGCACTTGAGCTGCTCCCAGCAGGTCATCCAGATCGGTCCACCTCCCTCAGTGATCTCGCGAGCTCGCTAACAACGAGATTTGAGCAGTCAGGTGAACATAGGGACCTAGATGAGGCTATTTCACTGCTCCGAGGTGCCCTTGAGCTGCGCCCAGCAGGTCATCCAAATCGATCTACCTCCCTCAACAATCTCGCGATCTCGCTTACAAGGGGATTTGAACACTCAGGTGAACGTGAGGACCTAGACGAGGCCATTTCACTTCACCGAGATGCACTCGAACTGCTCCCAGCAGGCCATCCAAATCAGTCCACCTCCTTCAACAACCTTGCCAGCTCCCTAAAAAAGAGATTCCAGCAATCAGGTGAACGTGAGGACCTAGATGAGGCTATTTCACTGCAGCAAGATGCGCTCGAGCTGCTCCCAGCAGGCCATTCAAATCAATCCACCTCCCTCAGCAATTTTGCGAACTCGCTAACAATGAGATTTCAGCAGTCAGGTGAACGTAAGGACCTAGACAAAGCTATTTCACTGCACCGAGATGCGCTCAAGCTGCTCCCAGCAGGCCATCCACTGGCAGAACGATGCACCTCGCTCGGCAATCTTGCCGGCTCACTAACAACGAGATTTGAGGAGTCGGGTGAACGTGAAGACGTAGATGAGGCGATTTCACTGCTCCGAGATACACTCAATCTGCTCCCAGCAGGTCATCCAGAACGATCCATCTCCCTCAGTGATCTCGCGATCTCACTAACATTGAGATTTCGCCAGTTAGGTGAACGTGGGGACCTAGATGAGGCTATTCCACTGCACCGAGAGGCGCTCGAGCTGTTCCCAGCGGGCCATCAACTTGAAGGTCGATCCCTCAGCAATCTTGCGACCTCGCTAACATCAAGATTCGAGCAGTCAGGTGAACGTGAGGACCTAGACGAGGCCATTTCACTGCAGCGACATGTGCTCGACCTGCTCCCAGCAGATTATGCAAATCGATCTCGCTCCCTCAACAATATTGCGTCCTCGCTAACAAAGAAATTTGAGCAGTCAGGTGAATGTGAGGACCTAGAGGAGGCTATTTCACTGCTCCGAGATGCACTTGCGCTGTTCCCAGCTGGCCATCCAAATCGATCCCTCTCCCTCACCAATCTCGCTCACTCGCTAACAGTGAGATTTGAGCAGTCAGGTGAATGTGAGGACCTAGATGAGGCTATCGAGCTGCTCCGAGATGCACTCGAGCTGCTCCCAGCCATCCATCCAATCCGATCCGCCTCCCTCAACAATCTCGCGGAGTCGCTAAGAAGAAGATTTGAGCAGTTGGGTGAACGCGAGGACCTAAATGAGGCTATTTCACTGCTCCGAGACGCACTCGAGCTGTTCCCAGCAGGCCATCCAAATCGATCCACTTCCCTCAATAATCTTTCGACCTTGCTAACATTTGCGCAGTCAGGTGACTGGGAGGACCTGGATGAAATTATTCAATTATTCCAAGAAGCCATCAACTCACGTCCCAGTGGACATCCTTCTACATGTGGTTTTTTGATAAATTATGGAAGTGCACTGATGCGTGCATACGACCATACTCAAGAGCTGAAGTATATTGAAAAGGCTATGGCCACTTATCGAGATGCAGTATCATGTCAAACTTCATCTGTCTCCTTACGCTTCTTGGCTGCGAGGTCTTGGGCACAATATGCAGATGAACACAGTCACAAGTCGGCTATGGATGCTTATCAGGCTGCAATTGAGCTTCTTCCTCGTCTGGCGATGCTTGGCTCAGCTTTACAAGCGCGGCAGCGGGCTTTGACATCCGGTAGCGATGGCTTGGCTCGTAATGCTGCAGCTTGCGCTATTCAGTCGCATCGGTACGACAAAGCAGTTGAGCTCCTTGAAGAAGGCCGTGCTATCTTCTGGTCGCAGGCCCTGGAACTTCGTACACCAATGACTCACCTCCGTGACGTAGCACCTGTGCTCGAGAGCAGATTGAAATCTCTCTCCTTTGCGCTTGAGCGGGGTTCACTTCGAGATACATCTAGGAATCCGACCGACAGCCCTCACAAGTTGATATTAATGGAGCAGGAGGCACGCCATTTCCGTCGTCTCAACACTGAATGGTTGGAAACACTGGCCGAAGTGCGGATGCTCCCTGGCCTCCAAGACTTCTTGCGCCCAAGCCGACTCTCGACACTGCACGCTGCTGCAGTTGACGCGCCTGTAGTCATTCTCAATGCAAGCCAATCTGGTTGCGACGCTTTAATCATGACATCGTCCGATGTAAAACACATCCCACTCCCGTACTTGTCTCTTCCTTTTATCGATATGCTCGTCCGGTTGATACGAATGGCAGCTCCTGGAAACTCTTTATGTCAAGTGTTTCTTCTCTCAATGATTGACGACTTTTTCCGGTCAACGTCATTCAACTCCGATGCTGAGGGACCCTTGAGGCAGTTGTTTGAATGCCGAGCGGGGAGACCAGTATCAGAATCAAACACTCAGTTAGTAGATTCTGAGGATATCTTCCGAATTGTTCTGTGTGTACTATGGATATCCGCTGTGCAGCCGGTGATCGACTCATTAAATCTTAAGGTCTGTTGATCTATTTTATGATAAATTCTTCTTTGGCTCATTATGCTGTCTAGAAATCTAATGACCCGCCAAATTTGAGGTGGTGTCCCACCGGCCCGTTTGCTTTTCTGCCAATACATGCAGCTGGCATTTATACTGGGGAGATGGCAACAAGCGTCTCCGATTATGTTGTGTCGTCCTATGTGCCAACAATCGGTTCACTCCTCAGAGTTCTGACTCCCACCACTCATCCTACATGTTCCACTAAGCCGTTCGAGATGATGGTCGTCATTCAACCTGAAGTGCTTCCATATGCGAATCAAGAATTGCAAAACATTGCAGGCCATGTACCCAACGAATGTCTGGTCAAGTTGGGAGTTCCAGGAGCGCCTGCTACAGTGAACGAAGTGGTGTCTCATCTTTCAGCTGTTTCGATAGCCCACTTCGTATGCCACGGTGAACAGAATAAGAAGAATCCCCTAGAGAGCTCTCTTATTCTTGGAGACGGGCGGCTTAAGATATCCTGCATCATGCAGGAGTCGACTCCGAATGCGTCGCTTGCCTTTCTCTGCGCATGTGAGACAGCTATGGGTTATGAAGAACTTCCTGACGAGGCTATGCATCTTGGTGCGACGCTGCTGTTTGCTGGTTTCCGTGGAGTTGTTGCAACGATGTGGTAAGTTGCCAAGTAACTGGCGTCACAATGGTGTTCTTATTTATTTTTTCAAGGTCTATTGCCGACGCCGACGGCCCAAAAATCGCAGATAGCTTCTACGAACATCTTTTCAAAAACTATAACAAGGTGGACAACGTCGGACCTGATACGACACAGGCTGCCCGAGCGCTCCATCATGCCGTGGCCAAATTGCGTTCTGAGAATGTTTCCTTCGCACGTTGGGTGCCTTTCATTCATCTGGGAAAGTGATGGATAGACTTGCCGTAGCAGTGGAAAGAACATTCGAAAATTCTTTCATGTTATTTTAAACGTATGATTTTCCATTCGCTCTGGAGTCCATAGTCTACATACATTGACCGCCTCTCGCAAGGCAGTATGCTTACCTTCTTACAAATAAGTCTCGCCGAAAGATATGTATCCCATTAAGTTCGCTTCCAACGAGTCCCAGATATATATGTCAATAGATTACTATAATCTTGAAAGCGGATGACTGATTTGAACCAACGCCAGTGGCAGTGCAACATGCGTCACAAGCACAAATAGAAGTTACGCACAAGTCGTGAACAAATGTATCTGTTCTGTGACTAGCGTTCAGCAATCTCGGTATTCTAAGACTCTTCGTTCATTTCATGTCGGACATTCCGCTCCTTAAGCTTCGACGAAATAAATCCCATCGCGCACCAGAAGAGCCCAGAATCGCACTCAGTATCAACATGTCTGCGCTAGCAGTAATCGCAGCCCGTCGAAATAGACGAGGATATGAACGTTATGTCGATAATGTAGAGGAGGAACAAGGCTTGCTGGAAACCGAAGATATGACGGACCACCAGAGACAGTTTGTGCTCTAATCATTATCACAAGTGAATTAATCATAACGTGTGCATAGCCTGTAGAAGCACCACCGAAATCCCCTGCATTCCAGCACAAAGACAATTCGCGTAGCATACCCTTTAATCCACCAGGTAAGGGTTTTGAGTGTTCAATTTGATCTGTATTCATATCGAAATCCCAGAGAAACTGCAATCTCGATACCCACCGAACATTGTACGGAATCAAAAGTACAATGCATTCACATTTCTTCCAATCGTATTTTATGAACAATTCAAATTTTTCTTCAACCTTTACTTCCTTCTTGTCGCCCTGTCACAATTTGTTCCTGCTCTCAAGATCGGTACGTCGTTGGACAATCGTCTCCGCAGACCAACTGACATGCCTCTGTAGGCTTTATAGTAACTTACATCGCTCCTCTAGCTTTCGTTCTTTCTGTGACGATGGGAAAGGAAGCATACGACGACTACAAAAGACATCTTCGAGACCGTGAAGCGAATTCACAACGATATCTAGTGCTCACTCGCTTGTCAAATGCCAATTTTGACCCCGAATAAGCGTACCTGGATGCAAATGCCAACACCCGTTCAGTGCCCTCTTCGTCACTCCGAGTTGGAGATGTCGTGCTTTTGGAGAAGGACCAAAGAGTTCCGGCGGATATGATTCTGTTGCACACTTCGGACTCGTCTGGGACGTGTCATTCGGACGGACCAATTCGATGGAGAGACGGATTGGAAATTAAGGGTTGCTGTTCCTGAATGTCAGGCGACCTCATTAGAATAGACGCCGAGATATATGGTAATTGGTCTACTTTTCTTGATGGACAGATTCTCAATTTTTTACAGCCGACGCGCCAATTAAGGACTTCCATACTTTTGTTGTACCTTTACGATGAACCGACCTCTGTCTCCATCAACTGATCCATCGATTTCTGTCCCACTTCACCCACTACCCCCAACTGTGTCTCCTCTTACGCGGAAAATTTACTTTGGGCAAACACAGTTCTTGCGGCTGGCTCTGCTATTTGTTTTATCATTTATACCGGCTCAGAAACACGGGCAGTCGTGAACACAAGCCATCCGGAGACTAAAGTTGGTTTGCTGGATATGGAGATCAACAGACTAGCAAAGGTTAGTTGATGCCTTTCGTCGGTATCCAATTTCTCATTTAAAATGAAGATTCTCGGCTCTGTGACTTTCATTTCATCGCTCGCCCTCATGGCCCTAAACGGCTTCAGAGGGGAGTGGTATGTTTATTCTTTCAATTCCTGATTCTTTTCTCTTCTATCATTCCAATCAGGTTGGTGTCCTGTTGCTTTGTCACATATAGTCTTTAAAATTACTCATCTAGTCTTCGAGTGAATTTGGACATGGGAAAGATTGTGTACGCGCACCATATCATGAACGACCCTGAAATCCCGAACACGATCGTCCGAACCAGCACACTGCCTGAAGAACTCGGAAGGACAGCTTACCTCTTAAGTGACAAAACAAGGACTTTGACGCAAAACGAGATGAAGATGAGGAAGCTTCATATGGGCACCATGTCGTATGGATCTGATTCCACGGATGAAATCTCTCATCAACTTCTGGTCGTCTTTGGAGCATTAGGCGAGCAAGGGCATCACAGGCAGCCTTCGTTGTCCACGGGAGTCCAGTTGGCCATGCGGAGTCGGCGTGATCTGTCATGTGGTTCAAAGTCTGGCTTTATGTTACAACGTAAGTAGGATTACCTTGCGTTCCACACCCTGCTCACCAATCTGCAGGTTACGCCAGTAACAAAAAATGATGGGTCTGTGACTTACCAAGGTTTGTCTTCCGATGAAGTTGCTATCGTAACCTGAGGACAGGGACGGTTGGTATGACCTTGAGATTCCGTGATAGGACAAAGATGATGCTATCGACTCCAAATAGTGGAGAGTTGATTTTCGGCATTCTCGATGTCTTCCCATTTACTTCTGAGAGCGAGTGGATGGGTACCGTGGTCGGCTCTCTAGTGTATCTGGAACAATGTTCTCCTGGTGCCTTGCCGAGAGTTGCATGCTATTCCTCTTGTTGATTGGGTTGGGGTATATTTTCTTCCAAGTATGTTCGCCTTTTTGACTTTATGTTGTCCTATCGGCGCTGAATTGACACACTCGAAGCACGCGAGTCATAAATTGGCGTTTCTCCCTAATCTCTCTCGTGTTTGCCATTCTTCTTGCAATACCAGTCGCTTGCAGCCCGTTACTTTCCCTTGAAACGATTGGTACGGATAGGCAGAAACTTCTCCTTCATAGGCCCCCTTTATCTTGGTCATGTAGCCCTATGAGGAAGGCATTCTCCTTCCAAGCGATACTCGCCTTTGTTACCATCAGGTTGTACCTCTTCGCCCTCTCTTACATTCCAGTTCCAACATCTTTGGAAACTTCCGACACATTCACCGCATATCTCTCCCGGCTAATCATTCTCGGGACCATGATTCTTGGGTTGTTGTCTGGTTTGATGCTATCAGCAGCTCATGGGGATTCCTTCCGACCAGAAACCAGCTGTAAGAGATATCTACAGATTTTCGTGATACTCATTCAAGTGCAATACCTTAAATAGTGTTAGGAACGACATCAAGCAAAGATTAGCGGAGGCTGCACGCAGAGACAATACATTTCACTATTTCGCATCAGGAGAAGGTCTTCAACTCAATTTGCAAGGCAGAATGACGCCTGGTTGTCCCAGAATGAGGACATCAATCCAAGGTGGCGTTGCTCGTGAGTCATTTCATCGCGCACATCTAAGGATACTTATCCAATCCATAACGTCTCAGTTTCATAAGAGTTGGAAGAATATCAGATGGGCCGCAACCTTGAAGCACTGCCCGAAAGACAAAGCGTTTGGCAGGCTTTTTGCAGCGTACTGTATCATCCGATTCATCAGTGTAAGTGCGCTTCCTCGTATGGTTGACAATCGGGACTCACGGCATTGTGAAGTCCGTTATATTCCTTCCTGCTAGCCGATCTTCGTTTTCTTCGACATATCCAGACCTCCTCACTGATTTGCTCTTCTTCTTGTTCACTCACTTGTCCTCTTCACATGAAGCAACAGAGCCCAATACGAGAAGCTTGCTGCTGTCACTCGACAAATTGGTTTGGCTTGATAATCACGAGTGGCATCAGATTGGTACTCAAGGGCGTCACCAGGGTATGTCCTTCCCACTTCGAATCCTCCTTGCTCATCAAAAATGTTCAGACATTACGTGTGACGAGCCGAACCTGCTCTATGACAATACTTCTATTGACACAGATCATCCGATTTTCTACCTGGGATCTTCACTAGAAAAAAAAGTGAATGTCGTTTTTAGGGTATATGTCACCTTTCTACGGTCGTTCAAATGCGTTGATCGCTTCCTCCGCCGCGCCATTCGTCGGAAGAGAATCTATTTACAACTATTCCAGCTTACGAAATGTTTGGTCTTTATTAGACCAGTCGTTTCTCATTGCTTGCTGCTGCTTCTTCCGGGGTCTTTAAATGGTGTACAGAGAATATGATTTCGATGACTACGGCGTCTCATCGTACTGAACACAGGCCCGACACTCCCAGTTCTTAAGGATTTCAGTTGAAATGGTAATAATCTCTCCTCATCTCGCTCTTCATTGACGCGTTGATAAAACCTCGGTCCTGCCGATGGTGGATTTGGCAATTGGATGGCGATCTTCATTGCCAGTTCATCAACTGCAGTGTCCTCGCCAGCTTCTCAGACAGCAAGGGTGAATGATCGGTGAGCCTCTGACCATCAAGCGAAGTTGCCTATCCTGTACTGTCGGCGAGCAGAGCACGAACTGTCGAACCGTCTTTAGTTGCACGCTTTGCTAGTTCGAATGAGGCAAGAACTGGTTTTGTCTATCACAATTGGAAATTTTAAAAAAATTTACTTTATGTGCACACTGAGATCACTCCAAGTCTGCGCATTACAAACCCCTCTCACTGTCAGTCATCTTCTCTGGCAATTCTCAGACACGGAGTTGTTTCGCTTGCAGAGACAAACTAGATTTTCATGCATAGTACATCCCGGTTAACCTGCTTATAAAGTTCGAGTATCTAATATTGTCATAGGGACACAATACGTCAACATTTCAAACAATAGGTACGCTTCTCGGAGTGCCCATCGATTTGCAGCTTCACATCACTGTGCTTATCCAATGTCTTCTTGCGGCTGAATTGGTCGTGCCAACGCCGTAATTCGGAATGACTGCCAGCTAAGGGACTTCAGTCATTGCATGTTCAAAGTTGTTCAGCGTAATAGTTCGAGTACGGAATTCCGATTGAGCTTCGTCGGATACTCGATCAGGAGTTTCGCCGGCACTACTGGGTATATGCGAAGTCCAGCTGAAGTTGCCAAAGGAATCTTTGACGGATGCCATTGCAGCTGATACGCAGAGGGCTAACTTGATTGGTGAGACTGTTGGAATACAAAAACTCACCCTTCAGATCAGAGCCGGAATAATAATTTGTCTTACTTGCAATGTCGTGTAGATCTACGTCTTCGCCAAGTTGTTCGTCCCTGAGATGCAGACGCAGAATTTCTACGAGCGTGATCAAGAGAAAAATGACCACAGACGAAAAAGACGTGACGTACGTTCTCGTTCAGCCTCATTAGGAAGGCCAACCATCAGTCAGTCGAGTTGCCAATCTCCGGAGAATGGCGTCGTCTAAATCATGTGGCTGTAAATTCACTTAAATAGTGAGTTCGAAGAGAATTGGGAGCCGTCCTACCTTGTTCGTGGCACCGACAATAACCACTCCACGATCTTTGTTCTTCCCAGCAGATTGAAGACCATCCATCGACTACGGTTGGAATTTAAACTAAAATTCATCATGATTGAAAAACACTATTCCACTCACCTGCAAAAACTCGTTGAGCTGTGTTACGCAAACTGTCAGAGATTGAAACAGTTTAGTAGGTTGCAGGTAACTCACAATGTTCCTGGTACTGTCTGTCATCCTTGCACGACCGTGCTTTGAACAAAGAGTCCAGCTCGTCAATGAAGATGACGCAAGGTGCAAGGTGCAAGGCGATATGCGAGGCTCTGGTTGAACATCATTGATACGAATTTTTGAGAATGTGCACGTTTGGATTCACAAAAATAGCTTTGACCAATGTTTCAGATTCGCCGACATAACAGTCCATGGTATCACTGGGTTTCAACTGGAGCATTCTAGCCCCACATTCTCGAGTGAGAGCCCGACACACTAGTGTTTTCCCAGTACCAGGTGGCCCATAGAGTAACACGCCGCCAATTGCCTCTCTTCCAAGGACGCCAACTTTGAAGGCAGAAGCGGCAGTGAGACGACTGTACGAAGAGAGTCTATGATGTTGCCTGGAATACCGACGTCCTCAAAGCGAGTTTCGAGTGTTGCTTGATGACGGAGAAGAGCATCAGGCCCAGGAGTTCAGGGGAGTAGGGCGAACTTACCACAATGCAATTCAACAGCATTCTCTCATAGTTGTTTAAATCGCTGTCCTTTGACCTTTTGGACGATTGGGTCTGCTGCTCGCTCCTTCTTTTCCTGCTCTTCGTCCTCAGCCTCCGCCCCTTGCTTCTTGTGTTCCTCGTGACCCATTACCGTCTTTGTCCAATCAGACCGAGCCTATAAATTCTGAACAGATAGCTGGCAGGCTCTCGACACTAAAGCTGGGGTCACTTGTATGGTAGCTGTCGGAGCTGAGGTGTCCGGAAGATGAGAGCCCTAGCGTAATCGATGCAATACGATCAAGAGAGATGGGGGGAAGAAGGCCAGTACGTTGATGCAGATCGTCTAGAAAGTCGGTCGGTGCAGGAATATCTGACTGCTCGTCCATCTTGATATGATCGATCATAATCGAGTCCAGGGTTTTTTTCACAGACGACGGCACCCCTACGTCCCAAACATAGTCATCCATGCGTTCTGCACCGCTTGGCTTCTCATGCACGCCATGTGTTGTTTGATGTGAAATTCTTCAGTATGGCTGTCCACGGGAAAGACAAAGACCGCAGTTGGACCCGACGTAAAGTGTTGGACCGGCGGGGCTTTTGTTGCGGACCAGACCGGATGTTCTTCCGAGTTGATGAGGGATGAAAACTGCGGAGGAGAAGAGAGACGCGGGGAATGTTTCGTTTATGATGGTGAATAGTTTGCTATCCAGCGGAGGGAGAATCTGTATAAGGGCTGTCCCGCCATTGGAGAAATCCTTCGAAACGTGGTCTATGTTGCCTCCACCTCTGCTCCTAAATCGGGATTTATCTTCCTTGGGTCGGATATTAGGACTCTCCGAGAAACCAAGGATCAGCACTGTTGGCTGAAGCGGCCCTAAGCGGCCAAGCGAATCCTTCTGGAATCTGGCAGTCTCAGGACTCGACTGTTCCACAGCATTCGAGTTTTGTGAGGAGCGTCAGGCTTTTGGCGGATATTTATTGTGTCATTGAATATGGATCATGTGGGTCGTCTCTACTGTGGTATAGAAGATCTGTAGCCCGTGCGAACCCTAAAGAAGTAAGAGAATAGTGTCGGATAAGGTTGAATAAAATACGTCGGGGGGAAAGCGCACCTTTGCCAAAAGCACCGAACTCTTGAAGAGCCAACTCTAAGGAATCCAAAACCACGACGTCTGCCCCCTGATCGTGGGTCAGGGATCCTACCATAGAGTCAATGATATTGTGACACCCGGCGTGGTAGGGATATCATTTTAACAACATCCGAGAACGCATATGACGTTAGAACTCGAGTCTCAGCAAGGATTTGGAATACAAAAGAAGGGGAGGCGTCGCCTGAGGGTGATTCGCAATGTAGCTGTCTGTGTGGATCAAATGGAGGAGACCAGAGAACTTTCTCCACCATGAGCATTGTTGGTTCGGTCGCGGTGCATTGGGGAGGATTTTCCTTCAGAGATAGCATGTTGGTGATAAGATGGGAGGTGTCTCTCCTCTGTGCAATGATATAGAGCGTCGAGGGCTGTGCTACTAGCCTCACGAGTCAGCAACGCGGTTGTCCTTTCATGCTGTCCGGGCACGACTTCGAACTTCATATTCGGTCCGGATACCCGTCCACTTGCTTGCCGTCAGTAAATCGATCCTTCGTTGTTGCAGTTTCCAAGTTAAAGAGACCCGATGATCTGGTGTCGCAAGTCGCATTGCGAGAGTGCTGAGGTATTGGTGAATACTGGAATCACGCGGGTCTACGCCACATCGAGGCAGAACGGGTGACCGGTCCGTCTATGAAGGTATGAAATGTACTACCCATCTTATTCAATTGACCAGATAATGGCACAAAGTTCTTCGATGCCTACCGCGGACACCCCTAGCTACTCATCACAGACGGTATGGCCATTACTCGCATCTAGAGTACGCACTTATCTTGTCAGGTCGAACAGCCATCAAACAAAATCCCTACAGAAATCATCACAGATAACCGTCTACTTCAAGTAAGTGAGCTAGTCGATAATTATATTTGACCTCTCATCATGTTATCCTTCCAGGACGTGCAAATAACAGAGGCTAGCGCCACAAACACCACTTTGGAAGACATTGAGGTGGGTTCACCTCAATGGTACAATCTCGCGACATCGATACTGGAGGAGTGTAAACAAGCAACTCCAAACCCCGACATTAGCACCGTCGTTCATCTACTCAATAGGATTCTGGGTCTTCATTCGGCTCTACGTCCCCTTCGACCAAATCAACTAGTTCGTCTCGCCGAGGAGCTTGGCACGAAGCAAAACGAAAGCTCAGATGAAGCCCTTCTGCTGTCTGGCGGAATGATAAATGATTGTGGTGTGCTTTTGTCTGTCATTCTGACAAACATCATCACAAACAAGGTCATGGGCGTGTTGGAGCAGTCTTCTCGGAGAGTAGATGTCAAAACAGCGATTGGGTTATTTCGTGACGTGATGGAACTACTCGCGATTCACCATCCATTTCGAGGACCTGCTTGCTTCAGTGTTGCCAACGCAATGCATACCCATTTCGAGCGGTCAGGTGAACGTGAGGACTTAGATGAGGCGATTTCACTGCACCAAGATGCCCTCGAGCTGCTCCCAGCAGGCCATCCGAATCGATCTGCCTCCCTCAACAATCTCGCGGCCTCGCTAACAACGAGATTTGAGCAGTCAGGTGAACGTGAGGACCTAGATGAGGCGATTTCACTGCACCGAGATGCCCTCGAGCTGCGACCAGCAGGCCATCCGGATCGATCTGCCTCCCTCAACAATCTCGCG
>Ga0307508_10003115_pt1 | contig 17003 bp, 15 predicted proteins | sample 9_EM_MG_FD_203089 | JGI IMG/M metagenome (GOLD analysis project Ga0307508, IMG submission 203089) | Populus trichocarpa ectomycorrhiza microbial communities from riparian zone in the Pacific Northwest, United States - 9_EM | ecosystem: Host-associated > Plants > Roots > Unclassified | place...
GGTCTATGAAGGAGACGAGGAGTTCCAGGCGCTGCCCACTTTTGGTGTCATTCCTGGCATGTCTGCCTTCATGAATGCCTTACCCCTCGATTGGCTCCCCAATTACAATCCTGTACGTTCAAAAATTCCCCTCCGTAGGTATTATAGATTTTGCTGATGAACTTATATATATATATCTCAGGCGAAGCTGTTGCACGGTGAACAATATCTTAGTATCAAGAACCCAATTCCACCAAGTGGAGAATTAGTCAGTGATGCAAGGTACAAAAAAAAACGCCCTCAAAATTTCTTCATAAATTCTTCTCACTAACAAAGGCTTGTGCATGGAGATTTTTAGAAGTCCTTGATAAGGGGAAGGCTGCAGCAGTGACGGCTATCATTGAAACACGAGACAAACTCTCAGGAAAGGTTTTGCTCGAGAATCAGACGACGTTGTTCATCCGGAGTGCTGGAGGCTTCGGCGGCAAGCGTTCTGGCAAAGGTACTAGCCTCGTTCCGTTATACGGCACAGGATTTTTTTCTGATTTGTTTCAATTTTTAAAAAAAAATCTAGATCGAGGTGCCGCTTCTGCGGCAAATAACCCCCCATCGAGAAATCCAGATGCAACAGTCGAGGAAAAGACAAGTACAACGCAAGCTGCCCTGTACCGGTATGTCACTCAAAAGGTTTGTCACAAAGCACGGAACTCACTCGGTAGTAGACTGAGCGGTGATTGGAATCCTCTTCATGTACATTCCGAAATGCTGTTCGTCCCGCGAACTACGGCAGTTGATTCATTGTTTTAATCATCTTAGATCCTTCCCGAGTTTGCGGCAATGGGCGGTTTTGACAAGCCAATACTCCATGGCCTCTGTACTATGGGTATTGCTGGAAAACACATCCTCAAGACCTATGGACCATACAAAGATATTAAAGTTCGGTAGGTCGTGTTTAGCAATTTGCTTGAGTAGAGCCTAATCATTACATGCAGACTGGCAGGCATCGTGTATCCTGGTGAGACCGTCATAACACAGATGTGGAAAGAAGGTCGCAGGGTTTTGTTCAGTATGTCTTGCTCCTCCAAAGGTCTCTTTTTTTCCCCCTGAATTTTGCCACAGCCGTAACAGTAAAGGAGAGGAATTCGGTCGCTCTGGCAAACGCAGCCGTGACATTGGCCGACGTTTCATCTGAGTCGAAGGCAAAGTTGTAGATGTTCTCTGTAGCACGAGGAACTCAATGGGAGTGTCAGATCGCAGTAACAAGCATAATATTTTGAAAATCGAAAAATACTGGTACTAGGTATATTAGCGAGCAACGGTACACATGTTTTTCTCCGTCGGCCGCAATAGTGAACTGTGGGTATTAAGTAATTTGGTTGTGCTTCATGGTTATTTGCGGCAAGTTGCAAGAATACCGGAAGGGTCAGAACCTATTGCAACATGAAAATTAGACGAGAATAGATCGACAAACACTACTACTGACCTGGATAAAACCAAAATGTCACTGCGAGGATCAAGTAAAGGCCTGAAAGAGCATTTAAAACAGAACTCCGAAATGGAAGCAGATGATGGTGCCCTTACACATGAGTATCAATCCTTCCAGCCAATTTGATTTGCCGTCCTGGACAACATAATTGACAGTAAGGACTGCGAGGAATAAGTAAATAAGGGTCAAGCGCGATTGGAATATTTGACTAGCCTGATAAGAACAATGCTACTGATTCATACGGATCAAAGAGCAGCGGCAAAGGTTTATGGAGAATCCAGGCCAGAGTGACAATAAATCTGACACACAAAGCCTTGAGTTGTCTTCAGAACAAAAAATTGCCCAACACTCACGGAATGACAAAGAGGGCGATTTGCTAATGGGGAGATATGACATGTTCAGTCTGACGGAAGTTTTGTAGGCTAATCATGCTTACAATACTCGATCCAACCGCCACACCGAGACTGAGGTTTAGCTTGTCCTTTACCGATACAGTGACAGCTGTTGCGTGCTCTGAGAAACACCAAAAATGTCAATAAGCTATGAGACAATGAGAGTGTCACACAACACACACCCGCGGCGTTGCCAACAATGGGCAGCAGAATGATTCCAACAAATTCTTTGCTAATGTGGCCGGTCTCCGTTACGCCGTTGATCGAGTCCACAAGGAATTCGGCGGTGACGGCCACCACCTGCGTTGCACTGAGGTCAAGCAATTTAACAGTATGAAATGGACCCATACCACTGTGACGACAACAAGCAGTCCTACCGAGGTCCACAGGTTCAGTTGCGGCTCTTCCACTTCCACTTCCTCTTCCGATTCTTCTTCTACGTTCTGCATCGGTTGTATGAAGGCCGTCGCTGTCGAAGGTTCAGGTGAATGCGTTTGGTTGCTGTCAGTTATCGCCGGTGATTCTGATCGTTCACTTTGCCCTCTCGATTTCTCCACATCCCTTTCCTTCAGGTGTTTCCTTAACCTCGTGAGACGGAACTTCGGCTCGACATATGCTGTAGTCGCTACAACATGTTCACCTTTATCAGCGTATAAATTTGGATGGGAATATAACTGGAACGCGAGGTAGGCCACGTAAACTAAAATTTGGCATTAATATTAAAATAAATAGCATACGGTTGAAGGGTCTCACTGAAAAGAAGGATGATCGATACCTAGGTGGACCTGGTAAGCTCGATAGTCTAAATTTTGGCTTGGGTTACTTACACCGTGGCTAACGGCAAGGATGTCTTTGGCTTCTTCCGCGTCATCAAGGGCGTTGGCAGAGAAGTGGAACGCCGCGGGTAAAAGCACCGCGATGACGCTTATTGTCAAGAGCGAAGCGTTCACCTGCGTTGCGCCTGGGAAAAAAATGTGGAGTGAGCGTGAGCCGCATGCCCAGAGGCTGCAACCTACTGATACCAAATCCCTGTTCCGAGTAGCGCAAGCCTCCAGCGAAGAAACACATGCCGAGAACGAGAACTAAATGAACCCTGAGTGTTTTTCAATGGTATTGCAAGCTAAAAGCGCTTACGAAGATTGCTGAGAATGGATCCCACCACTGCGATGACGGTGTCAGCGCATTCAATAGGTTAAAACCACCAAAGTGAGACCGGTATATGACTTCGAAATGATTAACTTACAAGAAGCTTGAACCACACGCAGCTCACACTTGATCAGGGCTATAATCTAGTACACAAATGGATAGAATCAGAAGTATAAGCGAAGTGTAAAAAGGGGGATGCTTACGGCGACAATTAACTCAACGCTGTTGACGTGATCAAAATATGAAGAGGTGTAAAAAGATCAGCTACTGCAACTTACGCGTTTCCCTAGAAAAAGAATGCAGGAATTGAGCACGTCACTAAGGGGAGAGGAAACAGAAACAAACCAATGTAGCATTCATTAGACCAGCCAATGTTTGTCCCACACGCAGTGAAAGTTCTTCGGTCGCAAATGCCAAAAGCTGGGCGGTAATCAGCAACTATATTTCGCGGGTTAGGAGAGGGCTCACTTTAGCCAAAGGGATAATAGCCATAAATGAACCTAAGGAATTAACGACGGTAAACAACATTCTTCAAAATGCAGAAGATACGGCAACACATACAGACAAAAATGATGGTCTGGTTCTTTGTAGATTCCGGGAGAACGAAATGCAAAATCCACTACGCAACCTTGAATTCAGTGCAGAACTTCCTGGAGGCCGGATAAGACGTATACGCACTGATACGGGTATAAAAAGAAGCAGAATATTTATCCCTGAAAGATTTTATATGAGCGAAAAGCGGCGAAGAAATGCGTTCCGAGCGAGAACTAACACGACGCGAGTATGATGGCTTTCAGACTTTCAAGGACAGTGGGGGCCGCCCCTATTGGCCTTTCTGGACGGACGAGCTCCATTGTGCGACGTCCCAACGATGATAGTCCGGAAGTCCTTGAACGCAACGGTTGTGCTGTATAGTTTACAGCAGACGCTGATGCGATGACAACTGCTGGAAGTGGAGCCACCGTTTCAATGGGATTTATATTTATGGGCCCAGTCTCTCTCGAACCATCCATTAAAGCCTCTATGAATCATGCATGATGGCTGTCAGTACGTTGCGCAGTAAAAGGATTCAGAAGTGCAGTGAATGTTTACCAGACATGCTCCTTTGGTGTATGTGGTTGAAGCAAGGCGATGCGCGTATGTTGTCTTGGCGTGAATTTTCCGATCAAACCCCTGTTGATCATGGGATAGTGTCTCGAATTCAAAAGCCACACCACACTGATCATTGGCCTCATGTATAGCACTACCTCGGCCGGCCAAGCCCAGTTATGCAGAGCACCACTATCAACTCTATGCATCAAAACTGAACATTGAACGCTGAGCTTCTGAATGCGGGGCATAACGTGCATGTTTGTTTGCCGACGTAGAGCTGCACCCAATACTTATATGAAGTTGCATTGGTGAAATAATTTGAAAATGTGAAACGTAAGCAAAGATATCATTAGAGAAGTATATAGTGCATTTTGGGTTGTCCAGCTGTCCATGGGCTTAAATAGTATGTACAATCCAGAAAGATCCCAATAAATAAACCGCTAAATTAGTACCCGCAGACGTCGAGTCTAGAAATAAATTGTTCTATGGCACCAGATAACGATCAACGCGACCTTGACCTTGCAATGGAAACCCCAGGCAAGGGAGATTACTCGACCCCAAGAAATTATCCTTGATAAGCAAAGGAAACTGCCCCATATAAGCCGTCCTCGCGTCCAAACATGCCACGGCCATGCAGAATCTGAATGGTTATAGATTAGTTCGGTCTGTTAAATAACGGACACAAATACCCACCTCCATCTTTCTAGCATGCCAGCCAACACCACTGCAGACATTGCCATTGGCATCAGACAACCTGCACAACTCAACCCTGTAAGGGTGATCTGGAGGGAGATTACGTCGAAGGACACTTCCTCCACCAGAGCCGGGTTCGGCAACCCATGCAGTCGCAGTGTCGACATACCAGCCACGCCCACCCTTGCTGCGTATGATTCGCCACGAATCTGCGCCAGCGCCGAGCGCTCCAAGCATGCCCGTAGACAACTCGATAACACGAACTCTACTGGGTGAAGGCTGAGGAGCCGCAGTAGACGAAGTGCTGAAGGAGTGCGAATGGCAAAGTGGCCGTATCACCTGGCCGTGCAAGGCCAGTGATGCTTGACGCGTGGCCGATCTCGGGTCGTTGTTTGGTAAACGTATTCCGCAGTCCAACTCTGGCGAAGTGTTGACCAACGCCAGAATTTCAACATTAGGAGCCTTTTCTAGAACAAACTCCGTCACGGTCTTGAGTTCTAAATGTAATATGTGTGAGAGGCCGAGCGAACGTAGTCTGGGTTGAGGCCTGAATAGGGTCAGGAGGGCCTTGTCTATGGGGGCACTCGAGAGGTCAAGGTATTCCAAGTTTCCGCTGAGGAAACAGGGTGCCAAAGTGATGATGTCACGGAGGTCGTTTGGTTGGATAGGAGAAATGTAGGTCATGTCACCATATAGGTTCAATTCGGTCAACTGGCTGGAGACGGGAGATTCGATTAGGAAGCGCCTAATACTCTCACTCGTCAACCTGATGCAACGAGCTAGAGCGAGGGACTTGAGGCGCATTGTTGGTGATTGTCCTAGGGCCTCCAGAATTTCTGGCGTCAACCGAGTGCCAGACAGGTCGAGGTGGGTCAGGTTGGGGAGCGCCAATAAGAAAGGTCCGAGGGAACGGGCAAGAATGGATTTGACGCCACGCATCCCAAGGCGCTGTAACCCAGGGAAGACGAGAGGCTCCGAAAAGTTTACCCGACTTTTCCTGCGACTACCACCCCCCTCTTCGTCAGAACCATATTCTGCTTCCGGTGGCGGAACCAGGTGAGTATTAACGAACTCCGTGAAGGCGTTCACAAAGACTGCACTGACGCAACCTGTAAAGTCGATAGCTTTAAGTCCTTTGCACTCCCGACGACGTTCTCGATCTTCCTCCTCGATGTCAGGGCCATTATCGATCAAAGCACGACCTCGAGTGGGACGCCCTCTTTCATCACAAGGTTCGCCCCTCAAGAAGAGTTCATTCAAGACAGAAAGGCTGAGCGCGCCATCCATATACTCCGTGGCACCAAACGCCGTTAAGTTCGGCATTTCCTAAAAGAGCTAAATCAGCTTTCCATCCCATATTAAAACGAAACACGACAGGAAAAGATACCTTAAGAACAGCTTGAACCCTATCTCCAGTTACGAACCGGCTGTTGAGACCTTCTTCAACAGACCGGCGCATGCCGATAGTTCTAAAATGGTTGAAGTCCAGATGACGGACGAAACGTCCTGGGCGTGGGTCGTAAGGAACCGGAACTTAAGAACGGTCAGTTTGATGACCTATTTGAACTGGGCATCGATACATACCATAAATACCTGGATTTCTATGATTGATGACATCTTGAATTGCGTCGCTGATGGATTTTAAGATTTTCCAGCGAGCAGGACTTTTGCTTTTTGGGCGAAGCCGGCGAGGACTCGGATCTCGTGTGGGGACGGGAGACAGCAAATCCGGGGAAATTGAAGTCTCGGGACCTTTGAAGTCATCCAAGACGAGGCGCAGAGCTTCACTTTGGTTGGAAAGGACACCGGACGAATCGATAGCTTGCGTTGCGGCCTGAATGCTTCTGCCCATGACACTGTCTACGGTTTCTTCCTCGTAGTTCCAGGCAATCTGCTCTACCAGAGAGAGCCACGTGCGAGGAAGACGGACTTCCAGTCTAACAAAAAAAATTAAGATGCACTGACTCGAAACCTGTGCAGTGAATGAGGGCTTACTTGTGCCAGAGCCAGGGTTTGGCTGCTGTGTACCAGGCATGGTTTACCAAACAGAGGCTTACTAGAGTTTGTCTAACGAGAGGTTCCGGAGCATAATTTGGTGGAAATGAAGAAGGGTGACCTGTAGGTAGTCTGTGGTCGTTCAAAATTATGAGAGGATCGAGAGATGTTTGATCCGGAGGGAGGCAAAGTCCATAGACATGGGCACAGATGGCGTAGAGAAGCTCTGGAGGATACTCTAATCGTTTTTCGGTGAGGGTACTAGTCGAAGTCATTTGGAGTACAGGTTGAATGTATGGAGGACGAGGAATAATGGAGAGCAAAGGTCGACATGACTGAATTTATATGTGGTTTTCTGATGTCACGACATCGGCTGGGGCCTAAAATGTCACGACCATCAATGTTTCCTTATGGGAAAATCCTGACTAGGGGCTTTCCGGACCGGGTGATGTGGTGATCGACGGAACATGATTCATGAATTGTTCAAACGTTCAACACAACCCCAGCAAAGCTGCCGCGGCTAATTTCTAAGCGCCAACGAACAAGTTTAGACATTGTACCCCAGATCCTTTTTAAACTATGAAACCATCTCCGTCAGTTAGTTCCTAAACTCGTCTCTGCTACTATGTTTTCGTTTGATTTGTTCACGAAATCGGGCGAGATCTTTGTGGTAGATGGCGGTCATGGGATCAAATTTTAGAACGCCTTAACGCACATGATGGTGACCTGGACAGTACGTGGCGCGGGCTGAAAATTGCCGGTGTTCGTGGTTAGGCGCGTGAATTCCTGCTTACTCCTTTTACACCTTCTGCGCCCTTGTTACGGCCTTTCTATTGGATTTCTAGGCGTTGCCAGTATTCACCGACCCTGTCAGGGGAATTGATCTGTCGGAGATAAAAGAATTCTCACAAACGGATCTTATTCCGTCCTACTTATTAAACCCCTTGTGTGCAATGTTCAATACGGTGCAACGAAATGGACTTCGACGTGTTGCTCTCTTCTGCACGAACTAGGATGGATGCTGAATTCGAACTGATCCAGGCTCGGTTAACAAATTCTCGTTATAGTTCCTATGAAAGTTCTTGACAAGCTATTTGCAATGTTCGGCATGCAAAGAACTTTTTTATCCCTTACTGCTGCCGTAACAAGGGTAAAGTTTGCAAGCTTTAATTGCACCCTTTCTGATCCTTGTTCCACCTGATGATGCGCACTCGAACGTGTTACTTCGAATTCTCGGAGACAAGTTGTTCCCATCCATGGACGTACCCCGCATCTTGTACCCTTCTTGACCACGTGCGGAACGACAACACTCTCTGACAATCATTGTATATTTAACCGTCAGACTCTGAGGAAGACCCTTCTCACATCTGATGATTGATCTCGAGCTTTTGTTGCTTCGCTTGGGATTTAATCCCAGTGGTTACAGTTTAAAAGTAAGTACTGTCGTGTGACCTTTCTGTACAAAAGACATACGACCTAGGCATTCCTTGAAATGAAATTTACCAACATTTCAAGCTCAACGCCGAATGTATTTGACATTCGTACGTATATACTCTGACACATGATCAAGGCTTCCCGGGTCCCACACCCGCAGCGTCCGGCTATATATTTATTAGAATCAAGTCAGCTTGCCTGGCAAGTAGATACAGTTAGAGATTGTTCAACACCAATGGCCAGTAAAAGTGTTGAACATAATTGTCCAAAACCAGGACTCCAAATATCCAAAGACCTTCCTAAAGGAGCTGTCACCTGGACATGGACGACCTCATTCTTGAAATTTACTTTCGTCATTGAGGACAAAAAATTGTCCACAAACAAGTTTGCACATGAACGTTCAATCGAATATTACCAGGAACGTGGAAACGGAAGCAGTTGTGGGACGAACCAAAGAAAAATGACTTTGCCTTCGGGGAAACAAAGGCGTCAAATTTCCATCAAATATGAGAATTTCGTTTCTTTACGGAATGGCAAGGTCCGTCGGATGGATCTCCGGTAACTCTAAATAGAAGTTATGGCTGTGAGCGAGGTATAGAATGGAGAAAGGTGTATATAGGAAGCGTCTTAAATGCGTACGGCAGCAACCAGAAAGCACCCAGCAATGTGTAAAAGTCAAGTGCAGAAATTCCACGGGAGGTGGTTCTTTGCATTGTTAAGAATGCACATAATAATCGTACTGGAAAAACATCCAGAGGAGACTGGAGGCTACGCGAAAGGTGAGTATTAATATTTATAGTTATGGGAACGGCATTCGGCACTCACATGAGACAATGAATGGGCTGATGACGCCTGGATTCAGCGTACAAGAACGGAAAATGAGCAATTCAGACGAAAAGTGACCGAAGGCGATCAGGTAAGAGATGAAGGCCATGTCATAGGCACTAAATGGGCGAGTCAGCCAGCGAACGAAGAGGTTGAGAACAGCAAACATTCACATCTTGTTGTTGATGTTGTACGCGGCGTAAAAACGAATGACTGCGGAAGTAAGTGTCCATGCCGCAAAGGTCCGAGCTTGCAGAGCAGTTACTGTATTGAAGAAGGTGTGTCAGACAAAAGAGTTTGATAGATACAGACTTACCCGTGTTCGACGGCACGTTGTTGTAGATCCTGCGCGTCAGCTTTATGGTGATAAAGTTCTGGACCGTGTTAAATATGGCCGCTGCCGAGACCAGCAACTGCCAATATGCAAGCCATCCGGACGACGTTGGAAGAACTGTAGACGAGGACCTTAATGAAGGATTGGCCGTAAGCACATTTTGATGACTTACTGAACGACATGAGAGTCAGGAGCAAGAATGGCTTACCTAATGAATTTTAGTGGACGTTCGAGTTGGACCCTGACAATTGGTTGTGCGTAACTTCCTCCCAACACCGTCGTCGCCGTCGATGGACCAGAGGCCGCGTTCGCTGCGTTCTGTGGCGAGCAACAGTACCATCTCGAGTGGACTTTCCCTTTCGCGTCGTCCGAGGACTCGAAAGCGTTCGAAGACGGTTACTGGGTCATCCAGTTGTCCCGAGGAAGCCCCTTTGCCGGTGCAGTCTGATCTTCCATATCTCAGTGGGTCTACTGCACAAGAGCCAAATGAAAATTCGGCTCTTGGGCTGCCTGGCTTGTCTGAACTTCCGCCGCGTCCCCCAAAATCACCACAGCGGTTGCAGGGTGCAGTTGAATTCCTAACACGTAGTGATGCCTCTTCTTCGCAAGGGGGACTAGCGACGAACGTAACTGTCGTTTCAGAGCCTCCGCCACTGGTTACGAATCCTTCTGCTAAGCCAGTGCGTGTATGAACTTCCTTTTCACGCGATTAGAGTTCGCTAAACGCCTATATTTTTACCATCAAAAAAGGCAAAACCAACCAAGGCGTCTAGCCTGCCACATCTGGACATTGGCTATCGGCCAGCTCCTTCAGCGTTCTCGAGGGACCCCGCTCTCACTCCTATAGTCAATGTCCGCGACTCGGTTTCAACCCAACAGTCTGGAGTTTCTTCCTCTCTTTATCCTCCTTCTACTGCAACAGTTTCACGCGTAGACTCTCCAGCCACCCCTGCCTCAATATTGCACGACTTCGAATCCATCCGCCAGAGCGCCCCAATGAATCCTGAAGTCCCGGAAGTTCGTGAATACGACAGTGATGATGTTGCATATCGGCTTCGTCTATTAGTGAACAATAGCTATTTCTTGCCACCTGCCCACGCCAAACCCTCACCTGCGGAATTTGCTCCTGGGCCTGATCCCTCGAAAAAGGCTGCAAAATCTCCTAGTCCCACATTTTTTGACCTTTTTCGAAAGTCCAAGTCCAAGCCAACTACACCTACGACTTCCATGGGACTCGATCATTCTGCACCTATGCTTAGAACAACATCTGATTCAATTACGGCGTCCTTTATTCCTCGTACGCAACAATCCCGACCTTCTGGCCAAGTGCCGATCAACGCCCCTGGTGGGCCTCCTCGTGGGAGAGTCGTCGTTGTTCGAGAGAAAATGGAAGACATCACGGTTGCTGCAAAGCAGGCCGAACAGGATTTGAAGGCAAAAAGTGCCGCGAGAATGGACCACGAATCACAGAAAAGTAAAGAAGCTGTGGAGGATGCCATTGATCCCACGGACGCAGTTGATATACCACTTCCATCACCGACATACCCTTTTGCAGTCCAGGCGTCAGCATTACATGGGCTTGGTGTACAAGATTCTGTTGGAGCAGACGTGTTGGCTGATCGTCTTCCTCCAAACACACACTCTTACGATCCCGGTGAGGATCGGTGGAGGAAGGCACTTCTGCAAGAAGCCGTCCATCATTCACTGGATAATAGTGCGGATTCGTCCTTTTCTAACGTGCTTGGTGCGTTGACACCGAAAGGGTCCTTTCGGAAGCCGTCTATGGAATCGCTTCCCCCTTCGGTTAAAGTTACGGCGGCCCCAATGTTGGCGCAAAAGATTATCGATCAACCGACGATAGATATGATAGAATCAACACCCTCAAACGAGAAACGTCCCAGCTCTGCAGCCAGCCAGATGAATAAGGCAGACACGAAATCCAGGTTGACCGTTTTGACCATCAATGCGTCACGGGGTTCATCACGGCCTGGTAGCATCCTTCCTCAGCGTGCAGAGACACCCCAAGGACCCATGACATCTCTCGGTCCACCCCCACGTCGTATCTATGCAATCACGAAGGCATCTTTATCGCAGACTGATTTAACTGCTGCTCACGAACAACGTTCCTTGCATTCACTCAGTGATCTTGATTCACGTCGCGGGCTTCGGCGGACTCGTTCTTCTCCTCAATTCATGGAGGGTTATGATTCTTCTGCGTCGCGACTTGATACGAACGTGCCACCCATGCCATCAATGTTCAGGAATTCACAAGCCACAACCATCAGTACCATACGTGCGAGTTATCAGACCATAATTGCTTCTCCCACGGAATGGGAACGCCAGGATTCTTTCATTGAGATGGCGCAGCCTCGTCCCTCTTTTGCGACAAGTCGATCTGAATACTCACAGCAATCTGCGTCTCCCATACATTCAGTGTTTCAGGAATTGGTTAATCACCCCGACCGGTCTGGCTCGGAATCGCATCAAAATCATCAGACTGGGTCATCTCGGTTCAGCTTTGAACAGCAGAGTGCTCTGAGAACGAGTCCTTCGCTTCGATATTCAAATATGTCCCCACCACCGCGAATGTCAAGTTCGTTGGCGCACGTTGCACTACCTCCTCCGCCTCGGTCTTCGTCTTTGGCTTTTCATCCCGCCTCAAGGAGTCAAATACCAATATTTTTGCCTTCGGACTCTTCTGATTCTCAGCCTCAATCGTTGGAAGCGGCGACACTACAGATTGTAGCACCTGAGCCTACGACACCACCCCTGCCTGACCAACAGAGGAGGCGTGAAGAACGGTTATTCCACCACCGAAGGAGTCATTCATCGCGTACAGCACCTTCAGCCAGTACAACTTCCGTCGTTGCAGTCCAGTCAACAACACCTGGGCCTCCCTCTGCTACGTCTTTCTTCGACACCATACAAACACACCCGAATGCAATGGACGACCTAGAGTCCTCATCCGATGAGGACGATGGAGCGCCTGTGATAGCAACGCCGGCAAAACCATTGAGTGATCCCCGCGCTCGCGCTGCTTCTACAGTCACCCTTATAAGCCCGCGACCTCCAATTATGAGGCACGGGAACTTTTCGACGCCATACTTACGTCCTGGGGCGTCCTCCAGTCAACATATGTTGCCTGCTGGCCATACTGTCTTGAAAATGCCAGTTGAAAATGTTCCTTTGCGTCCTTCCAGACACGAGCCCCCATCGTCATTTGATTTCTACAAGTACGCACAGGATCATCCACCCACTACGTCCATTCTTGCCAGCGGAGGTGGATCACGTAGACCACCGAGTCGACCGGCAACAACGGACGATCCAAAGAGTCCTCCTAAAACGAATCCGTCAGCGCAGGAATCGCTCAAGAAACTCGACGGAATGCTTATGCGACACATGGAAGACGAGAGAGACACGATCAAGCGAATTGCTCTCAACTTGAAGCAAACAGCGCAATCCTAAACTCTTGTTCTTGCATTTTTTAATATTTTTTGGGACAGTTTCACCGCTTTCATGTCATTCTTTATTTTTTCCTTTACTAATTACTAAGTTGCTATTTTTATTTCAGAGTCTGGCCTCCATGTCGTCTCATATCAGCTCCAGCATGCATTTTCAGCACATTATATATTTCTTGGTATTCTTGATTCTTGTCGTTCTCTGCTCTTCATGTACAATAAACTTAGGATACCGAGTTAGACGGGCATATAATGGAAAGAGGGTATCATTGGACTGAGACTCGAACACGTGGTTGAAGACGCCAGCTGTGCCCAAGTACCTTTCTGTTCGCGCAATTCCGACTCGGAGTCACAGAAGCTCACAGCCGCCCAAACGTGCTCTTGTTCTCTGTCCTTCCACAATTGGGTCCCTTCTTCTTCACACTGGTTCTTTCTTCAAGATATGGAAAAGTATAGTGAAAGACCACATTACCCTTATTCATGGCACCAGGTGAGATTTCTGGTGTCTCGTTGATGCTTGCTGGCACCTCGTGCTGAAACGAATTTCAATAGTCGCATGATCAGGTAGTTTAAATCCGTAGAGGATCACATCGCAGTATGCTGAGCGGCAAATATCAAGGCTACAGTCTTAGTCATGGTGCCGTCGAATATCCAGGATGAAGATCTATCTGTAAGTTCCGAGTCGTGACGGATTCTAGCCATGTCAACCGTGCTCACCATGACACGTATCTAGGTTGTCATAGACCGGCACCATCTCATAATTACAGTCAAGGATCGTCCATCTATTGTCCAGGCATGTACTCAAAACTCAGTGGATGATTCAGAATGCCTGAATAATATAAATTAATTCAGGGAAGGATGTACGGAACCGTAGACACAGCAAGTTCCGTATGGCAGCTGGAGCCTCGCATTGTTCGACAACCTTCAGGCCGCGAACGTACCATTTCTACTGCATCTACTGCCTCTACTCATTCATCCTATGCGTTCGTTTCATCAGACCCAGACATTTCAAGCAGTTTTGCTGCCTCACTTGAAAGCGGGCAAGTGTCGGATGCTGAAGACATTCATTCCCCTTCCCCGGTGCCATCTTCTCCAAATCTGGCTCTTGCTGACGACGGATTATACCGTCTTCAGAGACGGAAATTGGATCCGAATCCCGTCGCTTCACGCTCTGTTTCTCCCGGCCATGCACACACCAGTATGACATCGTCATTTTCCTCTCTAGATTCGGCACCCTCCCCCAGATCGGGTAGACTTTTGACTGTCCACTTGGAGAAAGAACAGTCCATTATTTGGCCTACTCTGATCGTTGGCCCAGTTCCACAGTCCTTGTCATCGAGCCTTGCCAATACCGTTGTCGTATTTGATGCAAATGAAGAATTGGAAGAGCAGTACAATATGGATTCGACAAGTCTGGCCCTTATTGGATTGGAAAAATGTGATATCCGCAAGGATAAAGATACTGCTTTTGAATACTTCCTGTGCGTAAGACTTCATTCATGATCTTGATAAGCGTTCTAACATAAGTTCCGCAGTCGAGCTTGGCGAAAGACACATGTGCCATCGGCAACCATGCGACTTGTATCACACTACTTGCCGTTTGATGAGATTAATCACAATGATCTCATTGAAACTTCTGAGAAACCAGCTCGAGGTACACAGGCGTATTATGTCAAGTGTGTTGGTGGGGCACGAGGTCTAGCCCAACTCTATCTGGAAGCTGGGTTGCTTCATTTGGAAGGTGCCGCGTCGACCTTGCTTGCTGCCTCGTACTCCAGCCTGTCATCCATTCGAATCCCACTCCATGCGCAAATTGGTGAGGGAGGAACTGAGGCTTGGAGACGAGATAGAGAGGCAGCCGCTAAATTCTTCGATCACGCCCGCGCTCTTCACCCAGGCCTGGACATCCCGGCTCTTCCCAACGAAAGCGAACTGGAACTTGAAATGCCTACCGTGAACCTCGCGCCTGGAGCTCCAGAAAGTGAGCGTTCGAAGGAGGAATTCCTGACAGACTCGGAGCCCGATGTTCCCGTTATGCGCAGACGCAGGAAGCCGTTGGAGAAGGAAGAGAGCCTGCTGGGCAAAAACAAGAGCGATTTGGATGATATTGAAGGTGCATGGTATCTTTACGTCCCTGGCATTATCGGAGCAGGTACTGCTCTTCTTGTGGTTGGTATTGTTGGAGTGCTCAGCTTCTCAAGCTGGTCAAGGAGAAACCAAGGGTCTTAGTTATATAGTTGGAGGACAAATAATCCATAGAACACCTTTAGTACAATCGATGCGTTGCATGTACCTATAGCTCCAATTGCTATCATGTTTATAAATTCAAGTTGTTTCTCGCTTTCACCAACGCGGAACAGTCATCTTGATGAACCCAATTCCTAGTAAGACAACTTGGAACATTAGATTTCTTCAAGGAATCCCATCTGACGCCAATTATGCTCTTATAATACTTAATCAACCCTTCACAAGACCGCTCCTTCGTAGATTATGGGCCGCGACTGCATGGCACTGTTGCGCAGATGGAGGGGCGAACCAACTGTTTGATATCTTCCAAGATGACATAGACCTCATAAAGTAAGTACTACTACATTTATTAAGAGAAATTTTTCTAATCGAGCTCAGATACATCCCTGATCTGATAAAGGGTGACCTTGATTCCCTACGCCCTGAAGTGCACACCTACTACGAGAGCCTGGTAAGACAGCGTTTCTTTGCATCCAAGTCACTTAGATTAGAACAAAAGTAGGGCGTTTCTGTCGTTAAAGACGATGGCCAGGATTCGACAGACCTGATGAAGTGTGTATTTGCTTTGGAAGAAAAGGAGGAGCGAGAGAGCTCTGCAGTACGTTTCTATTCCTCCTCCTCCCACAACGTAAAGCTGCCCTTGTAATCTGATTCCTTGATATAGCAATATCACACTATCCTCCTGGGCGGTCTATCTGGTCGCTTAGATCAAACTGTTCACACACTTTCGTACCTGCACAAATTGCGGGCGACCCGCGAGCGCGTCTTCGCTGTTACGAGTGATAACATTGGATGGGTTCTTGACAGTGTACCTGTCTTCCCTTTTGTTTTGTTCGGATCTTTTTGACCCCCCACATAATTTTCAAAAGGGAGAACACGAAATCGAGATCGACCACTCAATTTTAGGGAAGACCTGTGGTCTTCTTCCCGTCGGAATCGACTTTACTATTCTGTCCACATCTGGATTGGAGTGGAATCTGAGTACGTGTGCCCTTTTTTTTCTGCCCCCCCCCCTGGGTGAGAGAAAAAATCTGAAGAGGGAACGGAATAGCCGAGCAAGTTTCCTCGTTTGAAGGCCTGGTATCCACTTCGAATCATTTGGTTCCTGGCGAATCAGTTGTATGGATCAAGACGTCAAAAGCGATATGGTGGACAGCAGAATTGAGAGAAATCACTTGAGGAATTCGCTGGATACAAATTTATAACTGTCGGATTTCTTTTGCATATGACGTTGGCGTTGCATAAAATTATAATATACAGATAGACCTGCTTTTGTGATCGATAAATTTGGTACTTGAACTATCGTCCGAAGTCTTTTTTCGGACCTTCACGTTGTCCCATCTTGTGAATGTCCGAATCAAAAAGAACTATAACCGTTCTCTACTTCGCAGCTGCATCCTCTGCCACCGGTGTTGCCCAAGAGGATATTCTGATCCCCAATAACTTCAAGCTCTCAGAACTTTCAATGTTGCTCGTTTCCCGCTATGCAGAATCGGACCTGGAAGATATTCTGAACACCAGTAACTGGAGCGTCAATTTGGAAATGGTAGATGATCCAAAACAAGTCGTATTGGAGGATGGTGATGAAGTTGGTGTTATCTGCCCAGTATCAGGGGGCTGATACAGAGGTGAGGCGAGGCATAGATCTCTTGTCCACTGTTAATCCTGATTTCATTCCGATAGGGTAGCATATAGCATCTGATATACAATTACGAAGAAAGGAATAATTTATCGAAGGGTGAATTTGCACGTAAGAGCCTAAAGCTCGAAACTCGAAGCTTTACTCGGTACCAGATACGAGACGTAATTCCGCCTATGAAGCTGAAGTCCTCTTAACCACTTCTAGCAGGCGAAGTTTCTTAGCCAGATAAGACACCGTAAGACCATACGATGTTGGCGTCATGAATCAGGTATTGCTGTCG
>Ga0307508_10003116_pt1 | contig 17001 bp, 10 predicted proteins | sample 9_EM_MG_FD_203089 | JGI IMG/M metagenome (GOLD analysis project Ga0307508, IMG submission 203089) | Populus trichocarpa ectomycorrhiza microbial communities from riparian zone in the Pacific Northwest, United States - 9_EM | ecosystem: Host-associated > Plants > Roots > Unclassified | place...
GATCCTGCATTCCCGAATCCTTCCGTGGCGTTACGTTCCCCCACCTCCGTGGTCCGGCGCGGCGACATGTGGTTCGGCATGTGATCCGGCGTGGTCCGGCGGCATGTGATTCGGGCGCCGTGACAATGTCGATCGGGCTGACGTCCCCGGCCTCGCCATCCAGTACGAGTTTGACCTTTTGGCCTGTCATGAAGTTGTGTGTCCATCGGATGAGGTCCGGCTCCAGCTCCAGTGCTTCCATGCACTTGCCAAGGAGCGCCTTGTTGACATTGTTAAATGCCGACTTGACATCCATGAATAATGCTCCCGCTATCTTCTTTTCTCCCCATACCTGCTGGGTTCGGTTCATGAGCACCGCGACTGCATTGATGTATGACCTTCGCTTGCAGCAGCCGTACTCTCCTTCGTGCAGCCCCTTCTTTCGTTCCAGGTGGTCGGCGATCAGGTGGCCCGCCATCCGTTCCACTAGCTTGCTGATGACATCCAAGAGGCAGATCACCCGGCGATAGGCCCGTACCTTCGAGTAGTCGGGCTTTCCGGGCTTTGGAATAACAATTCCTTTGGCTGTTTTCCAGAGTTCGGGGTGATGGCCCAGCCGGATGCAGGCTCTGACTAGCTGTATGATCCGCTGTCGGTCCCATTCCCAGAAGACTTTGAGGATGCCTGCTGAGATATGGTCATCTCCCGGGGCTGACGAATTGGCTGCCTTCCCGAGTAGCTCCCCCACCACTTCTTCGTTAACCCATTCAAAGGTTCTTCCCCCTTTCTTTGGCGTGTAGTTGCTCAGTGGTGCCTTGGGGAAGTGGGCAGCCAGCAGGGCTTTCTCTCGCTCGTAACGCCCTTCTGCAATGTTGCCATCCTCATCAACCAGAGCCTGTCCGGCCTTGTCGATTCTGGGCGTCATGTACCGCGTCGCTGTCCATACATCATTTCCTTTGCCTTCTTGTAGGAACCGGTTCCAGGACTCCCGCTTGGCCCGCCGGATAGCTCTCCGGAAGTTGCATCTTGCTTCTTTGAAGTGGCTGATACCAGCTGGGTGGTGTCTGAATTCTCTCCTGGCTCTTCCCAGCTCATGCCGCAGCTGCTTGACGTCCTCTGACCACCAACGCTTTGACCTTGAGCACCACCTCTTCTTCCTTGCCAGCTGATCCAGTGTTCCTATATCGCCTCTTTCAATCCAGCCACTGCTTTGTCCACCTCTTCCACTGTACTGTCTTCGTTGAGGTACGGGATCTGGCTGGCTGCCCGTAGGTAAACCTCCCTCGCTTCCACCCTCTTTCTCTCCGCTGCCTTCCGCGCTTCTCCAGTTTTGCCCCCTGTCGTCCACCCGCTGATATCCCACCCAGTAGTATCCTTGCTGACTCCTCCTACTGCCCCTTGCCCAAGCACCTCCCAGACAATGACCTCATGGTCTGATCCAGTGGTGTCTTTCTCCCCAGCGATGCTCCAACTAAGCGCAGCGAGTGAGAGTGAGAGAGACTTCATTTATTGCATCCGACCTATCCAGATCATTGCAAATTACACCAATTATTCCCCGCCGCCCTGATTAGTGGAGGTGAAGGCCCACCCCCCCCCGAGTCAAACAAAAACAAATAGAACGACGTAACAACTCCTCTTCCTCCAGCCTGTCCTCCCCTGTGGGGGATACCCTTCCACCCATCCCAACCCGTCACACCTCCTCTTCAGTCCCACCTCTGTCTCCCTTAGGAAGGCTAAAATAGCCTCACTGCATCTCGCATCTGCAAAAAGTTTTGCCATATGTCACTTCCGCTTGTGTTTGCCAGTCTTCTTCTGGATCGCCACCCACAGATCAGCCTGTTGGATCTTCCATGACCGGCAATTCTTGAAGAGATGTTCTCAAGTCTGCACTGCTCCGGATTCACAGAACCAGCACTCATCACTGATTTGGGTTCCTGTCCACTTGAGGTATTCCGCCGTCAAGGTATGACCAGTTTTCAGCTGGTAGTATGTATCGTCTTGCAATAGTCTTCGGTGCTGCAGATACGCATGGATCTGGTCGATGCGGCCGTGAGTCTCGATTTCGAACGTCGTAGTGTTGGTTTTCACTCACTCGTAGGCACAGTCTGATGACTCTTTCTACTTGACTTCACTAGCAATTCGCTTCAAGAAGGCAAGAGATGCTGGGGGAGGCATCACACATAGGTAATAGCGGTCTGAGTAGCGGCAGAGCTCCACCCCCTTTCCCCTCTGGTTCGTCTGCTGCCAACTTTGTCCAGGCATCTGCTTGCTCGCTTTCAGCAATACCCTCATGTGCTGGGCACCATCTGATCTCCACTGGGCATCCCACCAAGCGCAGCGAGTGATATCTACGCATTACAAAATTAATTCTATGCAACGAGTGACAATTCATGACGAAAAGCGTGGGGCATAGCAACGCCGAAACAAAACGCAACCAGGTAATCTCAAAGGGCAAGCCAAAACAAAAGGCCCCCAATTAATCCCCCTTCCACTTTACTCGCACTCTCCGCCCCATTGGTAGCCGGCGGAACCGGGATCCTGCGCATCGAACTAGTCGCACCCCTTCCTTCCGCAATTGTACAGATCATGCCCCAGGTTCTGCCCGTACCATCCACGGGCCCACGGGTTCAGCTGGAGTTCGGACGAGACCCTCGATATTGGTGAAGGAACTGTGCAGGTAGGGGAGTCGTTTCCGACTATTCGTGGAGTGGCCGCTGGCACGGTGTGGGGATGTCCCCCACCCGCCGAACGGGAATCAACTAAAGTCGTCGAAGAAGTTGTGCGCCTTCGACTCAGTGAGGGCCCAGGAGCGGCCGTCGCAGTTAGGTAGAAGGAGTCAGGTAGCTGCTCTAGGCTCGTACATCATGGGGGACAAACACGCCGAAGGAGCTGGTTCCGGAAGGTCCAGTGTGGTCGGTGGCGTCGTTCGAAAACATTTGAGTCTCCAGCCCCGGATTGTAGGCCGCCGACGTCAAGAACCTGGCGGTCTCTGGGAAGGTACCGGCGCCGAGCTCAAGGGAGCACGATGAAGTGGACAGCTCGCCAGCCGATGTGCGACGACTGCTCGTATATCGTGATCTGCACCGGAATGCCTTGCTGGAAGCAGAGCTGGGAGAGCTGGTATGCGGTCGTCATGACGGCTGGGCCCGCGCCTCACGATCGCGATATTCCGCTGGTTAGGCGGCAGAGGCTACGGCTAGTGCACGCTCGGCCACTGTACTCTCCCTAGCGCGTTGGCGACGCCCATGAGCCCACTGCGATGAGCCATATTATGCCGAAGAGAGCGAAAACTGGAATGGCGAAAGCGGATGCGCTGGTGACGGCGACGGTAAGTGACTGTAGGACAAGCACGGCGGCAGTGATCACGAAGCTAAAAGCGGCAGCAACTAGCCGGAAGATAAGCTTAACGGCGGTGATCGCGAAGCCATAAGCGGGAGGAAAAGCTTAAAGGCAGCGATCACAAAGCCAAAAGCGGCAGCAGCCGATTCGAGGCTGCACGCGGCCGTGGCAGTCCGTAGTGGGTCATAAGTGGTGGCCCTCCGCTGAAAAAATCCTGGCAGGGTTCCTTGCGAGCGGTTCGGGAATAATAGTGTTCTCTCCTCCCAGTTGCGGGGGTGCTTTTTGCCTGCGGACGGACGGGCGGCGGCGGAGGCGGCAGCCGGTGTGAGCGGCCCCGATTGGAACCCCACCTGCCGCTCGGCCAGCATTTCCTCTTCGCGCAGCCGCCGCCTCTCCTCCTCCTCCTCTCCGTTCAGAGTCTCGTTGACAGCCGGCCGCTACCGATCCCACTCGTGTCGCCTCCCTTCGTCTATCAGCATCGCGCACGTGGCATGGATCACGGTGTCGGAGAGATGGCAGCCTAGCAGGGCTTCTTCGAACCGCTGCTGGTCTGGTCGGTTGTTGCGTCGACGGGGGATTGAGGACTTCGTAAGGGTCCCGTTCCATGTAAAGATAGGGATAACGCGCCCCTGCTAGTGCTCTCGCGTTATCAAGTACATACCAACAAAATATCTATGAGATTCATCACCAAGAAGCCAGCTGACTATGATACCATAGTTGCAACCACGACGGTTGAGAAACAAGGTTCAAAACACGATACATCGGGACGCGTACCAAAATGCCTAGTCATAATTTAGCGATCCAGCGAAAGTAACAGCAAGTTGCTTCAAATGCTGCAGGCATTACAGTTCTTGCAACCGCCATTGCAGTTGTAATCCACCCACATCGGCAACGTGCCCCGAGCTCCTGTGCGTGTTCACCGAGGCTACCGACGGGTCCATTGAGACTGCTGCATGATGCGGTGTTGTTTGAGGACATGTTTTGGCGATAGGTAGTTTGAGGTTGACTGAAATTTTTCTTTTGGTCGGTTTCCTGTGGTTCTTGGTAATCAGCTTGTTCTGGCGACTGCACACGTTCTGAGGTGTACGCTGTGGAGCCTGGCGTTATTGTTATCATATGTATATGGTACGTTATCACAGATAATTTATCAAGTTGATATCATTTTCGTCAAGTCTTTCCCCATATTTGGAGCTGGGGATCGTCAGGTTAACCGGTTGTCACAGTGATACCCACAAAGTCATCCCTATGTAGAACAATTCTGGAACATGTGTCTAGTAAGCCGGTGTTACCACGGTGACCATCAAGTTGTATCAAGAACAGGGGTTTAACTACCCAGTTGGCTGAATCTACCTATTAAAGGTATAGAGCCGACTAACGGAGGCACCCGCGCAAAGACAACTAAACGCGATGATGGAGTTTTGATGGAACGATGAAGTCTTTTGTGTATTATCTTGTCAGAGAGAAAGGCAGGAAAAGTGAAAGTCTGAATACACGTATATGACGTGATTCTACACATGACAAAGCAACGCGACATAGCAGAACGAGTGAGATATTGCAACACGCGATGCAATCCGCTAACGAGTGACACCTTATGGTTCCGCTTACACGTCCAAGTGCCCTATCGATAGATACTGTCCCTTCGAAAGAGACAAGCCACCTCGCCCAACCGAATCCCATCTATGCTCTGGCCGTACTATCAGCTCAGGCCATGCATAGATATCCTCCTCGCGGTTGTGAAGTGTGTCGTGGATGCGGTGGGTTCTCTATTCGCTCCTATAAGTTGATCGGAGTCTGGCAAATGATAGCAATTGGGGGCCGTGGCCAGACCTGCCAGTACTGCAGCCTTGTTTTGTACTAATTTGGGTCGAAACCGGGCCGAGCCGTTTGCGCGAGGCATGAAGGCGGGCTGACCTGTCGAACCCGTTAAACTGGCACTTTGACACATCACGAGGCAGGCACGAGGAGATAGGTGAGCCAGGCATTGGCAGACGGAGAAGCAGAAACGTGTGGGCACCCCAGCCACCATCGCAGCTTCCCAGGTTCCAAAGCCCCGATCGCGTTGGAGCGAGGGCGCAGCTGCTTGGGAGGCAGTGTGCCGTTCGTGGGACCAGCCCCGGTGCACCTCAGGAATGGTCGCGGCAGGCGCCAGGCGATGAAGCGATACCGCGGCTAAAAAGGAACCGCTACATAGGCGCAGGACTGGAGCGAAGTACGCCAAACAATCACGTAACTACTCGTAGAATGCGAGATGGGGCACTGAGTCGGAGATGGTAGGGATGAGCCTCCGACTGCGTCCCCGCTGCGTTACATGCGCTGTTTGGTACTGACCGTCGAACCAGCTTGTCAGCGAGGTCAAACCGACTAACCGGACAAGCGGTAACCGGAAGACAGGATGGAACATACCATGGAACTGGAAAACTGGGGGGCGAGAGGGGGTTCTTCGCCGGTTGTTCCCAGGCCAGGAAGAAAAGAAGGAAGGAGAAGAGGACCAGAAGAAGAAAGGGAGAAAAGAGGAAATGGCCGAGGCCGCTCTCCTCTCCAGTACGTACTGGAGCAGGACAAGATATGGCACTCACCGTAGGAAGCCGAGAAAAAGGAGAAAAAGGATCCGGGAGGAAAAGTGGGGAAAGAGTTGTATTTCTCTATCCAACTATCGACGACGATGTCTCTGTAGAGAAAGAAGGAAAAGAACTAAACCACTGAAGAAGAAAAAAAGGACAGGTGGAGGACGGACGCTAGCAGCGCCGACACTGCTCCAGTCACTCCACTTTCCTCCACAAAAATGAGTGCTCGCGAGTGCACCGCAACACTGGTTTCACTGGGGAACTACTGGCAGGTCTAGTCGGGGCACGCAAAGCCCCAGTGTGGCGAACGATTAGACAAGCCAATGTCAAATCTCTGGGCACCGCCGTGGATTGTAAAGGAATGTGGGGCTATTGACGAATACAGTGGAACACACAATTTCACTCGTGCGTATCCGCCGCAAAGTTGTGGGAAGGCGGCTGACTTTCGCCACGCAGACTGACCGAGGTCGGGGTTGGACAGTGGATGGGAACCGGTGTGGTGTAACTAGATAGGTCGCATATGATTAATAATTAAACAAAAAAAAACCGACATTCGCCACCTGTCTGCAGCGAGGCTGAGTGCAGCTCCTACTTCACTCCTACTTCGCTCCGCTGTTCACGACTCTCTCTACATCCTCGACTTCCTTGATGGTCGTGGTGAGGTTCTCGTAGCCATCCCTCGTGATGAGGATGTTGTCTGCGAATCCGACGTTAGCCGGCATCCCTTCCCTTCTCCAGCGAGCAAACAACCCACCCTCGATCCTGACACCACCGACATCCCAATATCTGTCCAGCACCTGCTCGTCGATGAACTTTGCGTGCATCGGGTCGTTAAGGTACGGGCGGATGATGAATTCGCAGAAGTAGATCTCCCGCGCGTTAGCGCCCATCCAAACATTCAAGTGGGCAGGACTTACGCCAGGTTCAACCGTGATAACCGCACCCTCAGGCAACGGCCCACGTTTTCTGAGGTAACAGAACATCTTGTCGCTATCCTCGTAGTTCGGGTTTCCACCGGTATCATGGGTGTCCATGCCGAGGTAATGGCCCAATCCGTGCGGGAGGAACGCACAGCTAGTCCTGCTCTCCAGAATCTCCTCTACACTGCCGCCTTTGAGGATGCCCAGCTCCAGGAGTCCCTGGATCGCCACGCGGTGTGCGTGGACGTGCACATCATCCCAATTCTGTCCGGGCTTGCTGAGCTCGAGACACTCCTTCTGCATGCGCAGGACGAGGTTGTAGATCTCTCCGCTCTCCTTCGAGAACTTACCCGAGATGGGGAACGTCCGCGTCACATCGCTTGCGTAGTTGTCGACCTCCGCACCTGCGTCTAGCAGGAGATTCAGCTTCCCCTCTAGCGGCTGGTTGTTGTGCACGTAATGTAGCGTCGCGGCGGACCTGCCGGCGCCGAAGATGCCCGTGTACGCTTGTGTCGGTGCGCCGAGGGAGATGCAGCGCTCCGTAAAGACTGCTAGCATCTCGCGTTCGTTCTTGGCGGACGTGACGGCAGCCATGACGGCCTCGTGCGCGGCGGTGGTGATGGTGTTGGCCTTCTTGATGAGGGCGACCTCGTAGGAGTCCTTCAAGGCGCGGCACTCATCGATCGCGCACTTGAGGGCAGACGTGATTAACGAGCCGGGACCTTGCTGGTCGAAGGAACGGCAGACTTGCGTTGGGATGACGAACAACGGCTGGTCCGGGGTTACCGCGGCCTGAAGGGCGCGGATGTCGGTGTCCAGCTGGTCGGTGGTGCGAACTTCGTCGACGTCATATCGCTCCTGCGCGTCCTGCGGGGAGAGCGGCAGCCCGGACCAAAGGACGCTGGCGGGGTTAACGGGCGGGATGTAGAGCGTGAGCTTCTGGGAGGCGATGGAGTAGACGACATAGGAATCAAGGAGGTTGCAGCCGGTGAGATAGAAGAAGGGGCGGCGCTGCCTCGGGGAGAGCTCTTGGTCGCAGTCTTCGTGGTGCCCGGATTTGGCCGACTCCAGGAAGATGATGCCGTCGGTCAGTGAGGGATGTCGAGACCGAAGGTAGTCGGCGACGGCCTTCGCGTGCGCTTTGGCAGGGTAGCGGCCGTCGAGGATTTCGTCGACGGATGTCATGGTAGCGATGGAGGTAGTCAGCGTCGTGATGGGCTGTCCACCGGGCGCCGTGGAGATGGCGGGGTGAGAGAGAGAGATGATGATGATTGCGGGGTTGGCCGAGCGTGGATGCACGGCTGCAACAGGGGTTTCGCTACCAATCTAGCCGCCATAGACGAGCCGCGGATACCCGCTGACTCCAATGTGACGTATGTATTGCGTGATCAGCAGGCTCGCCGCAGTCTATCGAGGACCTGTTCTAGGCCGATACGAGAAATCATACACAAGAGAGGAAGGTGGTGATGGGAGGAAAACTGAGAATTGTATTATGTATATATCTATGACTTTGTGATCGAAGGATGTGTATGTACCATATCTACAATAAGAGCAAACACTCGCTAAGGAGCCGCTGAAGCTGACTAGTTAACCTTGAATCTACGCTAACCTCTCTGATTATGTCGCATGCAACGAATTTAGCACGAATTGCCCCCCCTCTCTACAAGGTATGTAGCTGTTCGAACTGGGAATTGCATTTGGCGTCAGGTGGAGTACATGTGTAGCAAAAATCATGGAGGGCTATGCCGATAACGTATGGTGGACGGCGAGAAACCACTTCGCGGCTCGGCCATAGAGATACACAAGAAGAATCTTACACAAAACGTAGAGCTGCAAACATATCGAGCCGAAACTCCCCCGAGACCAAAACAGAAATCACCAGCCACTAGTCTAACTAGAGCCCGTTCTCCGTTTTAAATGTTTCCCACGAGTCGTTGAGGAGACTGAAGACGGCAGCGCTGACCATTTTCTGCTCTGTGGTGGCGTCCTGGCCGATCTGTATTCAAGTCAGCGTGTCACCCATTCTGCTCACGAATCGCGGAAGAGAGGCCGCACTTTATCGGGATGGACCTTCGCAATACCCTTCATGTACGCAATCTTACACTTTTGGGGAATAAGCAGCTCTCCCATTCCAACCTTTTTCCACCCGCTTCCCTCCCATAGCACTGTGTCCAGTCCCGCAAGTAGTGCGCGGAGGTTCCCCTCTTTGCCATTCTTCCAGTTCGCAATCCTGTCGTGAACGATATCGTGTAGCTCTAGGCGTTCATTATCCTGCCGCTCCTGGTCGGCGTTGGCCTTCCGCAGTGCCGCCACAGCCACGTTCGGCTTTGCGGATCCCGGTAACGCTCGAGGCTTTGTGGGGGCCTTCGCCTTCGGCGGAACCTTGGGCTTGAGGGCAGCCTGGCAGCGGCGCTTGCCATTGATGGCAGCCGCGTTTCCACCCGCGGTGAGCGCAAGTTCCCAGGTATCCTGTGCATCGGCCCATCTCTCGAGTTGCTCGAGACATTCCGCTTTTCGCGTGACGGCCTTCAGCCAATAGTCTTTCATGTCCTTCTCTATACCGTCAAGCGCGATAGTTTCGGATTCTCCGCGCGATTCACCGATAAGGCGGAGCATGGCGTCGGTATCGGCGATGGCGTCTTTGGGGCCACCGAGTTTGACTTTGCATAGGGAGCGGTTGGCAAGAAGGATTATGCACAGCGGGTGGGTTTCTGGAACCGGAACCAGTGCAGATGTATAAAAGGCGTCCGCAGCTGTGTAATCTCCGCGTTTAAAGGCTTCAGTACCTTCCCGCCGCGCCGCGTTGGATTGAGCCAGTGCGGACGGTGAGATTGGGACCGACTGTCGTGGCTTCGGGGTGGGGCGGCGAGCTGTTGTGACCGTCGGCGGTTGAGGAGACCTCTGGCGCTCTGCTGCAATATCGCGGGCAAAGGGGTTCAGGGAACTGCTACCTCTGCTGTCGCTTGCACCACTACCACCTCCGCCGAGGAGATCTGGCTCGGGAGTAGACGGCTTCGAGGAGGATGCGGAGGACGGAGGTGGTCGTCGACGGTTGCGCGAAACGTACACCGGTTCGCTCTCGGATGCCAGTTTTGCTTTCCTGCTTGCACTGTCGGGTATAGCGGCTGCGGCTCGTGCTCGCTCCCGCTCGCGCATCGCCCTTTCGTGCATCTTCCTCTCTTTCTCCCTGATGGCGGCTTCTATCTCGAACGTCCGCTGCTGCCGTATCCTTTCTGTTTCGGACGTGCCAGAGTCTCGGTGAGGTGCCGGCGTAGATTGTTCCCGCTGCTTCCGTCGTGCAGGTGGCGGGCCTCCTCCCATTTCCAACATCAGGGCTTCGTCAGTGATTGGTACTTCGGGTTTGCCTCGCGAGGGTGCACCTTCCTCGTCAGCTGGTGGTGGCCTGTCTTGACGCGAGATCCCCTTTGCCCCACGTTTTTCCAGCTCTTCCCTGATCTGCCGCTCCCTCATCCACTTCGGCTGAGCAGGATCGCCTCCACCATCCGCCAAATCGGCCTTCAACTCCGCGACCGCCCTCTCCATCTTCTTGCGGCCAGTGCTCCAGAGACTGTTCGCCGATTTGAACAGCGTTCCGCCCACCTCCGCCGCATATGCCCCGATATCTCTCTCCCCGCCACGTGGTCCACCTCTCGCCCATGCAGGAGCATTGACATCCCCTATTTCCCGCTCAATCCTCATCTCGTTCGACTCTCCTCGGGGCTGCCGAGTGCTCTCACCGCGTGGCTGGCTCCTCCCACGATCCTGCGCGGGTGCCGAACGAGTAGGCCGACTCACCCGATGAGCTTCCTCCAGCAACCAACCCACCGCAGCCTCCACATCCAATCCCGTATTCGTTTCGGCCAATGCCCGTTTCGCCTCGTCCGCCGCAAACCCCATGTCCATTATCTCCGCGATGGCGGGATCTCTCGGATCCGCGATCGGTGGCGGGGAAGCATGGCGGGCCACTGGTTTCGGAGGGGGGGTAGGCTGCGGTCGCTGCAGCTCGGATACGGGCTTTGCGAGATCCCCCAGGATATCGAAGTCATCGTTATTGTTTTGTGGTTGCGATTTCGGCGGCGGGGCCGGCGAGGGGCGGCGCGAGGAGGGGAGTGTGGGTACACCGAGCGGATCGAGGGCGTGTGAGGTGGAGGGTGACGGGGCGATGTTCGATGCGAATGAGGGCTCGCCGAGTAGGTCGAAGTCGTTCTGTGGTTGCGGTGTGATGCTGGTGTCAGGAGCCGGATAGTGGGAAGCGGAGTTTACTGAAGCTGAGGAGATGAACGCTGCTAGAATATCGTCGTCATCGCTCAATGAGGCCACCTCGTAAGCAGCTGTTGCAAACGTTCCACTGCCTCCTCCGGCGAGAGTGTCCCAACCGGCACCCCCGAACAGCGAGTCCATCTGCTTCCGACGAGCCTCCTCATCCTTCTGTCGCTGCTCTTCCAGCTTCTTTTGCTGTTCCAGTAGCGACAGATTTGAGGTCTGCTTGTCGCGGCCGAAGGATACCAGATTGGAGAAGCTATCGCCAACGGGCTTGTTGGATGCTGCTGAGCCATTCTGAAGGTTAGTGGAGGAGAGCGGGGATGGTTTTAGACACAGATTCGCGAATGCGTCAGAGGGTGGTGGAGATGACTTCCTGGCGGCAGGTTTGCTTGCGGACGCCCAGTTGACTCGGGAAAGATCGTCCATGATGGAGCTCCGTAGGGCGTAGTCTGCCAGTGGCCGCCGAGTTAATCACGGCGAAGGAGATTGTTCTGTGAGAAGTTGGAGGAGTGAAACTCGAGAGGGTTTGGACTTGAGGGATGGGGAACCGATGAGTTACAAGTGAGTGGGAAACGGATGGGGCATGGTGGCGTTCCATTGGGGTCTAGGCGTCGGGTACCTGAACAGTCAGTACACACCGAGCAATTCTGCCCAAATAGAGAACATTCCATGTATAGATACTTCAAGGTGTCTGGGACTTGATTCTTCCGCTCTCTGATTTGTACCCACATACCTATATGCTGAAATGTGATTTCAAGCGTCCCGAGCCCTGCCTAGCTGGGGTCGTATCCTCATGCAACTAGACCCGAGTCGCGTCGCCTCCCTCGTCAGTTCACGCGACTCCGATTCTTGCACATTCAAACGCGACCAGCATCACCAACCACTGCCAAAGTGCTATTGAGCTCATCTGCGCGTTTCTCTTGGTCTACATTCCGACTTCTCGTCTTCCTTTCTGACTATCGCCTGCTCCACCGCGAGTTGATAATTTTTTACCTCCCGACGTTGTCCCCTGCGGGCTGCTGTGGAGAAGCGGGCACAGAGGATGTCCGCAAGCACTGAGGCCTCGATTGATGTCCGGCATCTGCGGAAGGCCTTCTCAGTACGGTTTTCCCGCTGCGCCCCTCCACAGTCTTGCTTACTGTCGTTCCGCCACAGGTAATCCCCGAGCCGTCCTTAGAAGATCCCTCTAGAACATTAGTACCGCAGTCGCCACCACCCGTTCATGCACTTTCCAACGACAACCCGTTGATTCGGTCATCTGTTCCGTCTTCAGTCCCATATCATGCACCGATCGCGCAGCCCCATACGCAGAGCCGAGACATCTCCGGGAACTTACATCTTTCGTACTCGATACCATACTCTCAGATCGACCTTGGGGAGACCCAGGTGGATTCGGCTAGTATGAAGGCGATTAATCCAGCGCAATATCTTCCGTTTGGGAGGGATACACAGGAGCGGCGGCTGCGCGAATATCAGGAGCCGACGGCGACTGAAGAGGATGTCGTCGTATGCGGCACTCAGGAGCAAGAGCACGAAGAAACGGCTACCGAGGCGGGCGCCATAAGACCCGATCATGAGATAACAGCAATAGCTCTAGAGGAGCCCGGCGAGCCAATAGTATACGACGATATCTTGGACGACGACGAAGAACATGAGGGGAAAGCATTCCATTTCCCCGAGGCCAGTCGGTTCGAGTCTCCTAGACGGCAGCAGCAGTCGAGCCCAATGAAGCCAGACATCAACCCCCTTGGCCACCTGAGGGGAATGGGTACTGGGACTGGTGTAAGTCTGGCAGATGTGTTCAATACTCCATCATCTCCCGTCGACAGGATGAGAGTGATGGGCTCATTACCGCCTACTCCGTCCTACGCCGCAGCGAGACTGATGGCGCAGTCGCTGCCTTCCGCTCCGGGTATCTGGAATGGCTCAAGTTCGCCGGTTTGGCCAACGAGTCCGGACTGGCGGCGGGGAACCACGGAACCTCCAGAGTGTTCCCGGCCGTCCGAAATCGACCAAAATAGAGGATTAGCCAAAGAGCCGTCGAAAACCCCTGTTCGTCCGCGGACGTTGTCACCGGTACCGTTTTCATCCCCAGCTCCTCTCTTGGGCGCGCGCCCGATGCCGAAGGTTGTTCTTGGCGATGAAGACTTGTTCTCGAATGAGGAACTCAGAAAAATGAAAGCCGATGAGAGAAAAAGGAAAGCAGAAGCTGCCATCAAAGCTTATCGTCCTTCTGAATCCGGGACTTTGTCTGCAAAGCGAGTGAAAAGACTAGGAAGACCTGCTAGGGGTTCTGGAAAGTCTGTCGACAGGAAAACTGTTGAACGCTCGGTTGTTGAATTGGTAGACGATGACGAGACAGCGAGTGATACAGGACCCGAGAGCCAAAGTCGGGACGATTGCGAAATCTTTGCTACTGCTGCGGCGGCTCGTCCCTGTCCAGTAGTACCACAGACTCAAGTTCCAGCCAGTCCTCCCATAGCACGCCCAGCGCCACGCACCCAGCCCCGAACGATTCTCGAATTGGACGAAACGTGGGAGCAACTCCACCAGGTGACCACGCTCCAACGACGATCGAAGTCGTACAATTCTCTTCGGCGGCGCCCAGATCCACCGGAGAGCGCTTTGCATCACACCAAATCACTCCCCAACATATCTGCTCCGCAGCTGGAGGGACGCGGAACCAGCACTAATCCCATATCCTTAACTCAAATGGTCCCTTTCAATGTGCCCGACTTCCCTCCTACACCCCCAGATCCAGAATCTACCGACGCGACCCCCGAGATACCGCGAGAAGTCCCTGGATTTGTGCGAGAATCTTCCGGTCTGGTCCCGCTTGCCAGCCAAACCCAGATCCACTTGACGCCGGGTCTCTCGAGTCCTGTTCACGAAACACGAGCGTCGCTGCCGCCAGCAACACATGGCTCCAACGAGAAGGTGTCGGCGATGCCAACTGCAATCACAGAGAGCGACAGCGTCCATTTGCCGAGGCGGATGTCTCCGGGGCGGGTTTTGGTCCGTCATACTACACCAAACGAGGTCGGGACACGTACCAAGAGACGCAGGGAAATGGACGGCGGCGACGACGGTCTCACTGTGTCGTCTGCAGAAGCTCACCAGCCACTTAAAAGCTTTGCTGCGATGAACGACAGCCAACCACCTTTGAGCAGTCTAGAGGAACCCGATGAAGTCGACATGATTGGTATCATTCGGGATGTGGGAATCGGTTACCGGCCCGACTTGGAGGTGCCTGAGGCTCCGCCTCCAATTCCGAAGAACCGAGCTAGGAAGAAGAGAAAGATCTCTTCCAGGTTGGCGGAGGCTGTGGAACCAGTAGAGCCGGTTGTACAAATTCGATTTTCGGATCCACAGTCGCCACATCCTGCTGCTTTCAAGACAACCTCTGCAGCGAATTTCACAGGAAAAGCTACACCAGCTGCCGACCCTCCTTCTAAGCCTAATACCAAGATTAGAGGAACCTCGACCCGCACGAGACCTGCCCCAACAATTTTTCCTAAGTTGGGATTGGACAGTCCTACACTTATGGTAACCACCGAGGACGAGTCCGAAGTTCCGGTAGCCAACGTATTGACAGCACAAGAATCGTCTTCGACGGACCCTCCCATCATCGCACCAAGGAGAGTGTTTGCCTTATTCAAGGACCAGAAACTGCATTACTACCCTGCGACACTATGTCCGACTGAATCCCAAAGCCGGGTGCAGGTGGTTTTTGATGATGGAACGCCCTGCCAGCTGGAGCGACAGTGCGTGCGAAGCCTCGATCTCCGAATTGGGGATACGGTCAGGGTCGATATGCTGGATATGAAGCGGGGGACCTGGACCATCAGCAGCTTTCCAGAGCCATCTCCAGCTACCGAACTGGACAAGTACTCCGACGGTGATGCGGTGCGACATAGCGATATCCGCGGCCATGTCACAGTTTTTGTTACCGCCAAGAATGCCTCGATTTCCGGGATCGAAGTACCTCTCACGAAGATCTATCTCACCAAATCCCTATGGGCGCAGTACGGTCCTCGGGATATTTCTACGAACGCATCCCTGCCCATGCCCGTATCCAACTCCCTTCACGCAGCCTCAAGTCCCTCTATATTCCCGGGGCTCATCACCACCAGCATCCGCAGGACCTCCACGCCAGCATTCATGGATAACAGTCCGATCGCAACAACAAAAGCGGGTCTATTCCAAGGAATGGTCTTTACCCTCTCCTTTGGTCCCGAAGACACCGCAAAGCGCTCGATAGAACGTAAGATTCGCATGCATGGCGGCCGGCTCCTGCAGTCGGGCTTCGACGAGCTGTTCTACGACGTCGACGCCATGAGCGATCCCGCCCATCATCCCATGGGCAACGGCAACCGGCAACAACTCGTCATGAAGGCTGAAGTCCGGGATCTCGGATTCACAGCAGTTATCGCGCCTGTGCACTCACGCCGTGCGAAGTTCCTGCAGGCGCTCGCTCTCGGACTACCGTGCCTTGCGAATCGCTGGATTGATGATTGCATCAAGAAGGGGAAAATCCTCGACTGGCAGCATTACCTGCTTCCTGCGGGGGAGTCGCGGTATCTCGGCGGCGCGCTCAGAAGTAGGACGCTGCCACTTTCGGATGCCGCCATCACGAGGTTGGGGGATATCTACGGAAGACAGACGATCTTCGATGGGTGGAAGGTTATCGCCGTGGAGAAGGGTCTGGGGGCCGAGAAACGGGTTTTCCACCTCCTGTCAGCCAGCCTTGAATCTCCCGCTAACCCATCGGTAGAAAACGTTTACGTTCCTCTCCCTCGCGCTTGGTGCGAACAAGGTTGCCACGTTCAAAACGCTGGATGCAGCTGACCAGCAGCTCAAAGATGCCGGGGCCAAGTGGGACTGCGTACTCGTCTGTGCTGCCGAAAAGGAAAGAGCGAAGAAACTGTGGAGGGCTAGGCGAGGACTGCGAATTCTGGATGATGAGGATGTTATTCAGACCTTGGTTCTGGGAAGATTGGAGTAATGGGTGCCAGGTGGCTTGGCCGTGTTGTGTTAGAGTAGAGTGGCGTTGGCCGACGAACTTTTCGTTCTTTTTTTTTGGAAACCGTGCTTGTTGTCTTGTTATCTATCATTTCGGACGTGCCATAATCTTGTAATACGTTGCCTATCTACTGTGCTTCTGCTCGCGTGTGTAGTTCTCGAATTGAAGGTTTGAGTCGACTGTTGAAAGTGATGAACGTGTGTATTGTCGAAGAAGGCTGAAGCCTCGAGAGAAAGGAGAATATAGGGGTAGGTCCATGCCTGCCGCCATGACTAAGCAACGAGTGAGATATTACAACACTTCCTCACTTGCTACGTTCCGTATTTCCGTGAAAACAAAGCAGCAAGCGCATATAAGAAACGAGAGAACATATGCCCAATACTCCCTGTTGGCCTCATTAAAACCTACACAGTAAACCTGGTGGGAGAAACCTGCTAGGAAAGAGTACCAACTCCAATCGTCTGTACCAAAGATAACCAATAAAACTAATAAAACCAATAAAACTTCAGATTTTTGAGTGTAGGCCAATACCGGTAGCAAAGTGTTGGTGTTTTTTGGGGCCAAGAGCCTTGGTCATGATGTTGGCCAGATTCATCAGCAAAAAATTTAATTCTTACCGGAGCTATGGGAGCTAGCGAAGCTTACGGGAGCACTGGGAGTAAAATATAACTTTGTCCTTCGCTAAGCTAGCAAAGCTAGGGAAGCAACCACCACCTTACCAACGCAACCACCACATTAGGAAAGCTAGGGAAGCTAGAAAAGCTAGAAAAGCTAGCAAAGCTATGGACGTTGTGGGACCGAAGTGCCAAGAGCATTAATTGGGGAAAATGAGGGCGCCAAGGGCGCAGCGAATTAGTCATTACAGGTCATTCTCTTGGGATATAAATTGCGGGTCCCGGGGACGTTCCTCTTG
>Ga0307508_10003117_pt1 | contig 16994 bp, 12 predicted proteins | sample 9_EM_MG_FD_203089 | JGI IMG/M metagenome (GOLD analysis project Ga0307508, IMG submission 203089) | Populus trichocarpa ectomycorrhiza microbial communities from riparian zone in the Pacific Northwest, United States - 9_EM | ecosystem: Host-associated > Plants > Roots > Unclassified | place...
GGCGGCGGCGCCCCTTCTGTTCCCGCCCCCCCATCTGTTCCCGCTCAGGGGTCCGGGAGCAGTTCCTCGAACACAACCGCCATATTCTATCGCGATCGCGCCCGTCAGGCTGAAGCCGACGCAAATGCCGCGACCCTGGACAATGTCCGCACCCGCTGGATGCGTGCCGCCAAGGCCTGGGACGAAATGGCGACCCGCGCCGAAAAGACCGCTGAGCGCAAGTCGGTCAACGAAGAAGCCAAGATGATCGCGGAGATGATGGAGGACGATTGAGCGGTTCGCGCTTGATCGCCTGCCCCGCCCTCCGCTAGCGCGCTTGTGATGAGCGCACCCCAGCCTGAAACCGATCTGCCTGAAACGGATGAAGACGCAGCCACCGAACTGGCGCGGCTTGCGGGCGAGATCGCCCACCACAATGCTCTCTACCATACCAACGATGCGCCCGAGATATCGGACGCCGATTATGACGCGCTCGTCCGCCGCAACACTGTCCTTGAGGCAGCCTTCCCCCATCTGATCCGCACCGATTCGCCCAATGCGCAGGTCGGTGCTGCCCCCGCAGCCCATCTCGCCAAGGTGGCGCATGCCCGGCCGATGATGAGCCTCGAAAACGGCTTTGCTGATGAGGACGCAATTGAGTTCGTCGCCCGCGTCCGACGTTTTCTCAACCTCGCCGAAGACGCCGCCGTTGCCCTGACCGCCGAGCCCAAGATTGACGGCCTCTCCTGCTCGCTGCGCTATGAGCGCGGCCGGCTGGTCCAGGCGCTCACCCGTGGCGACGGCCAGGTCGGTGAAGACGTGACCGCGAATGCGCGGACGATCGGCGACATTCCCGCACAACTCAACGGCAATGGGCCCGAAATCTTCGAAATCCGCGGCGAGGTCTATATGGCCAAGGCCGATTTCACCGCGCTCAACGCCCGCCTGCTCGCTGAAGCCGAGGATCCGGCCAAGGCCCGCCAGTTCGCCAACCCGCGCAACGCTGCCGCCGGATCGCTCCGCCAGAAAGACGCCACCGTCACCGCCAGTCGCCCACTCCGTTTCCTCGCCCATGGCTGGGGCGAAACCAGCAATATGCCCGGCGAAACCCAGTTTGACGTCATGACGTCAATCGCCCGCTGGGGCGTGCCGGTCAGCGACATGTTCCTCCGTGTCGACGGCATCACTGAGGCCCTGGCGCACTACCGCGCCATCGAGGCCGCCCGCGCCGATCTCCCCTTCGATATCGACGGCGTTGTCTACAAGGTCGATCGGCTCGACTGGCAGGCCCGTCTCGGTGCGGTGGCCAAGGCGCCGCGCTGGGCGCTGGCGCATAAATTCCCCGCCGAGCGCGCCCAGACAACGCTCGAGCGGATCGACATCCAGGTCGGTCGCACCGGCAAGCTGACGCCGGTGGCCCGCCTCACGCCCGTCACCGTCGGCGGCGTGGTCGTCACCAACGCGACGCTCCACAATGAGCATGAGATTGCCCGCCTGAATGTCTGGCCCGGCGACCGCGTCGTGCTGCAGCGTGCCGGCGACGTAATCCCGCAGATCACCGAAAATCTCTCCCGCGACGAAAGCCGCGGCACCTGGCCCTTCCCCACCACCTGCCCCGAATGCCAGTCCGACGCGGTGCGCGAGGAGGGCGAGGTCGATGTCCGCTGCACCGGCGGGCTGATCTGCCCGGCACAGCGTGTCGAGCGCCTCCGCCATTTCGCCAGCCGCGGCGCGCTCGATATCGAGGGCCTTGGCGCGACCAGCGTCGAGAGCTTCTTCCGCGACGGGCTGCTCCATTCCCCGGCCGACATCTTCCGCCTCAAGGACCAGCGCGACGCGCTGATCGGGCGCGAGCGCTGGGCTGAAATCTCGGTCGACAACCTCCTCGCCGCGATCGAAACCAAGCGCACGCCCGATCCGGCGCGCTTCCTGTTCGGGCTCGGCATCCGCCATGTCGGCAGCGTCACCGCGCGCGATCTGGTCAAGGCGTTCGGCACGGTCGAGCGCATCGCCGAGGTCGCGACCCGCGCCGCCACTGACGAAGAGGCACGCGCCGAGCTGATCGCGATCGACGGAATCGGCCCGGCCGTCGCCGAGGCATTGGTCGACTTCTTCGCTGAGGAGCATAACCGCACCGCCTGGGCTGATCTGCTCGGCGAGGTCCATCCTGTCCCCTATGTGTCGCAAATCCGGGAATCCCAGGTGAGCGGCATGACGCTGGTCTTCACCGGATCGCTCGAGACGATCAGCCGCGACGAGGCCAAGGCCCAGGCGGAGGCGCTGGGCGCCCGCGTGGCTGGGTCCGTATCAGCCAAAACCGATCTGGTGATCGCTGGGCCGGGCGCCGGATCGAAGCTGAAAAAGGCAGCGGAACTGGGGGTTAGGGTCATCGACGAAGCCGGTTGGGCCGAAATCGTCGCCACTGCGGGGTGATGCTTTTTTGCAACGCAGCATAAGCTAATGCTGCACCCCACTTGAAGATTCCCCTGTGTCATTTATCCGAAATAATCGAGTCGCATGGGGCCAGCGACGGTGAAGACCACCGAGCTATCCGCGACTCAGCCTCAAAGGGGAAAACCATGCGAAATAATCTGTTTCTGGGAGTCGCGTTCAGCGCCCTCATGCTGCCGGGCGCCGCTTTCGCGCAGTCGACCGGCTCAACTGATTTCGATCAGGGCGACATTGTCGTTACCGCAGCACGCGCCAGCACTGGCAGCGTCACCATTCCGGACGTTCCCAAGTCGCGCGTCACCATCGGCGCTGATCTGATCAGCCGCGCCCGCCCCGGCCAGACGGTCAACGATATTATCAATCTCGTCCCAGGCGTCAGCTTCCAGAACAACGACGCGACCGGCGCTGCCGGCGGCACCTTCACCATTCGCGGTTTCGACAGCACGCGCATCTCGCAGACGCTTGATGGCGTCCCGCTGAACGACACCGGCAACTACGCGATCTATTCGAATCAGCAGCAGGACCCCGAGACGCTTGAGTCCGTCAGCGTCAACCTCGGCACGACCGACGTCGACAGCCCGACGGCATCGGCCGTTGGCGGCACCGTCAACATCCGCACGCGCCTGCCGAGCAAGGAGTTCGGCGCGCTGATGAGCGGGACGTACGGCCAATATGCCGGCGAAGGCGATCCACTGACCCGCCAGATCTTCCGGATTTATGGCAGCATCGACACCGGCTATATCGGCAACACCGGCGTTCGCGGCTTTATCACTGGTTCGAGCATCGACGCGAACAACCCCTTCAGCAATTACAGCCGCCTCCGGAAGCAGCAATATAACGCCCGCCTCTACAAGGAGCTCGGCGACAACGGCGACTTCATCTCGCTGGCCGGCCAGTGGAACGTGAATCGCAACAACTTCCTCGGTTCGGTGCCGCTGCGCACCGACGCCAGCGCAACCCGTGTGGCGGGTCCGAATTCGGGCAACCGCGCTCCTTTGACGGCGGCCGAACGCTTCTACACCATCAACTATCCGTGCGTTGTCGGCGGCCCGACTCCTGCCAGCGGCTCCACTGCGGGCGCAGCCTGCGGCACTGAATTCGACCGCCGCTACAATCCGTCAAACACCGGCAACATCCGCTTCGGTTCGCGCTTCACGCTCAGTCCCAAGCTCGTGTTCACGCTGGACGCCAGCTATCAGACTGTGAAGGCAAATGGCGGCGGCACCGTCACGCTCAAGGAGGGCTGCGGCGCGCTCGGCAACGTTAACGCGGTCGCCTGCACCGCTACCACCTACACCGGTGTCATCAACACCACCGGCAATACCGGCAACGGCTCTCCCGGCGGTTTCGCATATTACACCGGTCGTGATTTGAATGCCGACGGCGTGGTGAATCCCGCGACTTCGGTCACGGGCGTGGCACCTAGCCAGACCGGAACCCACCGCTACGGTGTGGTCGCGGGTCTCGCCTATGAGCTCGATGAAAATAATCGCGTTCGCCTGACCTACACGCTCGACTATGGCCGCCATCGCCAGACCGGCGAAGTCGGCTTGCTGCAGCTCAACGGCGAACCATATGACGTGTTCCCGATCAACAACGGCATTACGGACGTGAAGGGCGCGCTGCTCGAAAAGCGGGATCGCCGCTCTTATGCGGTCCTGAACCAGGTTTCGGGCGAATATCGCGGTCAGTTCTTCGGTGACGCGCTCACCGCAGTGGTCGGCGTCCGCGCGCCGTTCTTCCGTCGCGAACTGAACCAGAACTGCTTTACGGTCTCAGCCAGTGGCAACGTGTCCTGCGTGTCGCCGACCCAGGTTACCGCCTACGGGGCGGCCAATCCGTACACCTATTATGCTCCCGGCGTAGCAACCGTGAACAGCGTAGCGCGCCCGGCAGGGTGCACCACCCTTACCTCGGCTTGCATCGTTGGTTTCGCTCCGCCGCAGAAGCGCGTCTTCAATTATAACCGGGTGCTGCCGAACGTCGGCCTGACCTACAAGCTCATCCCCGACTTGAGCGTCTATGCGAGCTACGCCAAGGGCCTGTCGGTGCCGAGCACGGACAATCTCTACAACTCCTTCTACTATGCGGTGGGTTCACCCCAGGCGACTCCGAAGCCCGAGACGACTGACAGCTACGATCTGGGCGTGCGCTATTCGACGAGCAAGGTTCAGGCAGTCCTGGCGGGCTGGTACACCAAATTCCAGAACCGCACTGTCTCGGTCTATGATATCGAAAGCGACACCAGCGTGTATCGCAACCTCGGCTCGGTGGACAAATATGGCCTGGACGCCTCACTAGCCTATCGTCCGGTCCACGATCTGCAGCTGTATGTCTTCGGCTCGTATCTGCACTCGAAGATCAAAAACGATTTCGAGGCTGGCCGCGTCACCACCACGGTCGCCGGCGTAACCACGACTACGATCAATTACTTCAAGACTGCGGGCAAGCGCGAAGGCGGCTCGCCTGACTGGATGTTCGGTGGCCGTGTCCAGGGCACGATCGGACTGTTCGATCTGGGCGCCCAAGCGAAATATACCGGTGGCCGGTTCGTCAACGACGAGAACCTGCCGGTGGTTACCTGCGCCACAATAATCGGCGGCCTGTGTTCTTCGGCCGTCACCCCCGTGCAGATCTACGGTGCGAAGATTCCCAGCTACACGATCGTGGATCTCGACCTCCGCTTCAACGTGGGCAAGCTGCTCCACAGCGACAAGACGTTCTTCCAGCTCAATGTCAGTAACCTGTTCGACAAGGTCTATATTGGCGGCCTGAGCGGCTCGAGCGGCTTTGTCGGCCTCCCCAACCGCTACACGATCGGCAACGCCGTCATCGGCACGCCGCGCTCAATCACGGGTACGCTGCAGGTCGGTTTCTAAACCGCCTGCCAGTTTACGACTTCATAGCCGCCGTCCCAGCGTTGGGGCGGCGGCTTTTCTTTGCGCGCGCTAATGGAAACCACCCCGCACCAAAGGCGATTCTCTACACGGCAACTAACGCCATTTCTGTCGTCGCAGCGCATTGAACGGCCGATCGTACAGTTGCCGGTGGAGCGCGATGCGCTGGCGGAGGCCAGTCAAATTCAGCGCGAAGATCGCATCGGTAAAGCAATCGATTTGGATGCAATTTCCTCGAGCGTTCGGATTGACGGACCCGCGTGGCCACGCGACATCGTCAACACACAGATTCCGGTGTGTTTTCACCTGGTTCGCTGAAAAGAGGGCAAAAGCTGAATGCGCGTGCGATGGGTGTTGCTGGGTACCGCCGCATCGGCGCTCCTGCTGATCGGGTCATCGACCTTGGGGTCCGAGACGACGACCTACAGCTATGACGCCCTTGGGCGCCTGGTGACGAGCACACGCACCGGCGGACCGAGCAACGGCGTCACGATGGCGACCTGCTTCGATCGTGCGGGCAACCGGATGCGATATGACACAGTGACGACCACGCCGGCCACGTGCCCGACCCCGTCCCCCACGCCGACCCCGGGATAAGCCCGTCGCAACGAGCCGAATCTGTAAATCAGTCATGAAGTTTCACAACTCTGCATATTGGGCCTTGGGGACGAGAATGAATCGCCAATTCAGCGCCTTAGTTGCGACGCTCATGCTTTCTTGCGCTGCACCAGCTTTCTCGCAAAGCATGGCACCGGTCGAGATCAATCCACCGTTCGCTACAACAGACGAGAATGGTGTAGACATGACTGGCGGTTTAGCGCGCCTGACATTTGAGTTGCTGCCCTATAGTCCAGGCCCGAACGATTTGCGGCTCTCAACATCGATAATTTTCCCATCCGCAGCTCTGCCTAACGCATCTTTTGGCGGAATGTTCTACGATGGTATGAACCACAATTATCATGCGAAACCGTTCGGCTACGGCCCGATCCTGACGATGCCGGACGCGAATGGCGCTTATATACCGTATGGCACCACGCAGTCTGACGGTTCTATTTATTATCATCCAGATTTGACGCAAGGTTCGGTCGCCCCTTCCGCACTCTACTATTCCGGGAGCCCCGCCGTGAGACTTTTTTCTCCCGGCGGGACGGAAGGTATTTTCAATTCAACAGGCGAAGCCAGTCAAATTATCTTCCCAGATGGAGAAACGTGGAAGCTATTATACAATAATGGGAACTATGCCGCCGGCCCCGCTGTCCCTAACGGGCCAGTGTTTTCTGCTACACCAGTAACAAGATTGAAATTTCTCATTTCATCACGAGGTTATGGAATACAATTTGATTATCTTAGGGACTCGTTGACCGGAACCACCTCTTATAATCAAAGGGAATGGCAATGGCCAACGCGAGCGACCTTCTTCAATCGCGCAACGACCTATTGCGACACCACCAGCTTGACTGACTGCGCAGCTGTGTCCAACCTTTCGACAGCGGCCACTATCGAGTATAACTCATCCACTTCCTTGGCAATAATCAGGCCGGCTCGCCAACCCTCAGGTATCCAGATACAGGCGGATGCTAGTGGCAACTATATGACGGTACAAGATCTGACAGTAGCCGGATCTACAAAAACCTATACTGCTGGCAGCACTGCTTCGGGCTTCGTTATATCTTCCTATAGTGATCCCCGGGGAGCATTTCAGTATACGTTCTCACAGACCATTCAAGAGGGCGACACATGCTGCAGCGGATCAACAAATGCAACAAGAAGCGATCCACTTGGTCACGTCATTTCAACAGTGTCTGATATCAATAGTACGTATCCTTATATGGAGGGTAACGAGGTTAACCTTGGCGCCGTGATGGAGTGGACGCGAGGAAAGATATCTCGTCTTACATTGTCGGATGGCAATATACCGAGCACACTAAGCTCAAAAGTCACGGGCTTTGATCAGGAAGATAATCGAGGAAACTTCAAAAGGAAATTCGTTACTCCCCCACCAGAGAGCGGACAGGCCACGCGGACATTGGCGACATACGAGTTTCCAGCCGAATGCCTGAATCCCAAGACCTGCAACAAGCCAACGTCTGTGACGGACGCCAACAACAATACGACCAGCTTCATATATGATGCAGCGCACGGAGGCGTCCTGACCGAGACAGCCCCCGCGGACACCAACGGCATTCACCCAATCAAACGCTACGCGTACGCCCAGCGTTATGCCTGGGTGAAGAACTCGGCCGGCAGCTATGTGCCCGAATCAATGCCGATCTGGGTCAAGACCGAAGAGCGCTTTTGCCGGACAAGCGCAACCGTCGGCAACGCTTGCTCCGCCGGCGCTACCGACGAGGTCATAGTGACATATGATTACGGACCGAACTCCGGTCCGAACACGCTGATGTTGCGCTCGGTGGTTGTAGCGTCCGGCACAGAGATACATCGAACGTGCTACACATATGACGACGTCGGCAACAAAATCAGTGAGACAAAGCCGCTTGGCGCCCAGGCGGGCTGCCCGTGAGCGGCGCCACAAAAGCCGCCTGGTGCAGGTCATTTGCGACGCTTGTCGTTGCACTGGTCCCGATACCTGTTGCTGCGCAAACTTCTGCATCTGCCTATACAACCGGCTTTCGCTACAACGTCGCTGGGCAGCTGACGGGCGCTATCTCGCCGGACCCGGACGGTAACGGCCTCATTAAATTTTCAGCCGTCCGTAACACCTATGATAACGCTGGTCGCCTCATAGAGGTTGAGAAGGGCGAACTCGACACGTGGCAGTCCGAACTTGTTTTACCCGCGAACTGGAGCGGCTTCGCCGTTCAGAATGTCATCGATATCTCCTATGACGGACTGAACCGGAAGGTAAAGGAGCAGGTTTCAGCCAATGGCACCGCCTATGCCGTTACGCAGTATAGCTATGATCAGCTGAACCGCCTCGAATGTACGGCGGTTCGCATGAACCAATCTGCCTTCAGCAGCCTACCTGCGAGTGCATGCACGCTTGGCACGGAGGGGACTCAAGGGCCCGACCGCATTACCAGGAATATCTATGACGCCGCCGGGCGCGCATTGAAGACACAGAAGGCCTATGGGACGTCGCTGCAGCAGGATTATGCAACCTATACCTATACGGTCGACAACCTGCTCACGAGCGCAACGGATGCGAACGGCAACAAATCCGCTTACGAATATGACGGCTATGATCGCCAGAAATCATGGGCCTTTCCGAGCGTCGCGACGCCGGGGGCGGCAAGCACGACTGACGTCGAGCACTATGGCTATGACCCGAACGGCAATCGTACGAGCCTGATCAAGCGCGATGGCCGCGAGATCGATTATAGCTATGATGCGCTGAACCGGCCTGTCTCGAAGACATTCGTCAGCGGTGGCGCCTGCGTTGCGGGCTATGCCTGCACGACGCCGCCATTGGGCGCGGTGCGCAATGTCTATTACAGCTACGATCTGCGCGGATTGCAGACCTATGCGCGGTTCGACAGCACGAGCGGCGCGGACAATGTGTTCAATGAATATGACGGGTTCGGCGGACTATCGGCAAGCACGATCAACATGGCTGGTACCAGCCGCCGGACGAGCTATACCTATGATGCCGATGGCAATCGGATCTCGCTGAAGCATCCCAACGGAACGCGATTCGTCTATAGTTTCGATGGCCTCGACCGGATGACGACCGGAACGATCTTCAACGGCGCGCAGTTCCTGACGATCGCCTATGATGCGGCCGGGCGCCGCACATCGACAACGCGCGGCGCAAGCCAGACGAGTTACACCTATGACGCGGCATCGCGGCTTTACTCGGACACGCAGACCTTCGCCAGTGGCACGAAGAACACCACTTCAACCTTCGGCTACAATTCAGCTAGCCAGATTACCAGCCAGCTGCGCACCAACGATGCTTATGCGTTCGCCGCTTATGCGCCCGCCACGAAGAGTTACACGGTCAACGGGCTGAACCAGTACGCTACGGTGGATGCTGGCGCGCTCGGTTACGATTCCAACGGTAACCTCGCGGCCACGAGCGGTACCAGCCTCACCTATGATGTCGAGAACCGGTTGGTGGCCGCGGTCGGCACGCTGAACGCGAGCCTGGTCTATGATCCCAATGGCCGACTGTTCCAGACGTCCACTCCGAACGTTACCGGCTCTGCCTCGCAGTTCCTTTACGACGGCGACGCGCTGATCGGAGAGTATGACGGCTCAGGCAATTTGCTCCGTCGTTATGTTCATGGCCCCGGGGTTGATGAGCCGGTGATGTGGGCGGAGGGTAACAGCCTCTCGAACTTGCGCTTCTATCACCCCGATCACCAAGGCTCGATCATCGCGACCGCCGACGCCTCTGGCGCACCATTCGAGACCTACACCTATGACGAATATGGCGTAGCGGGTGCGACCAACTACACGAACAAGGGGCGTTTCCAATATACCGGCCAGACTTGGATACCCGAGCTGGGAATGTATTATTACAAGGCCCGCATCTACTCGGCGAAGCTGGGCCGGTTCCTGCAAACTGATCCGATCGGATATAAGGATCAGATGAATCTCTACGCCTATGTTGGCAATGATCCGATTGATGGTAAGGATTCGAGTGGATCGCGTCAGGAAATATCTGGGGATTCAGACTATATTGCCAAGGTTAGGATCCAGCTAGCGCATCTTCGAGAGGGCCCCGCCGGGGCTAAGATTTTACGCGACATCGCTGCGGCGGAAAAGACCCTAACGTTTAAGCATCCAAGGGAGAATCCAGATCCAGATAAACGGATCAACAACTCCACGTCTGCAAATACTTCAGATCGCAACCGCGGCATACCGACCGATGCCATCGTGTATTTCGATCCGGACAATACACAGGGCGGCAAGGATGATAAGGGCAGCACGTCGCGACCAGCTTTTGTAGGCGCCGCCCATGAAGGCGGTGGTCACGGCTTGGATGCGCTTACTGGAGCGCCTCGCTTGGAGGGTACAGATCCAAACGGCAATCCAGCCAATGAACGGAGTTCTTTGAAGGCAGAGAACGAGGTTAGAGCAGAACACGCCTTAACCCCAAGGACAAAATATGATCATTAAAGTTGGCACACAAACGACTATCACGATGGCCCTTATTTTGTTAACCTCGTGCGCGCCCCGTACACGGATAGCCAATAGCAAGACCGACACATATCCTAAAATTTGCGATCAAGGTCCTCCGGAGGGCGGGGGAGCCGACTACAGAACATGGGAGGAAGAGCAGCGTCGTAACAATTGCAATACCGTTGGCTTATATAGCGCAGATTCCAAGAAAAATAGATTTCGGTGAATTAGAAGTCGGTCACACGTGCAATAACGCCTTTACTTTGGTGCTCGCGCTTATTGCCTGGAGTTTTTAGAGAAACACTCGCAACACCAGGGTAATTGGCTACCCTCTTAGTCTAATCTAATTGAGTATAGCGCCGATTTATCTCAACGCCATTTGCCCTTGCCACGCGGTTCATCACCGCCTCGAGATTAGCGCCGGTGTCCGAAAAGCTGAGCAGGCGCGCCATCCGCCTCGACAGAACCTGTACAATGTTCTGTACAGAACCGCCTCAGCCCTCCGATAGGCATGACAAAATCTCCAACACGTCACGCCCGTTTTCCGCAGATTCCCCTCGTAATAGCCCCTTCCAGCGCTCAAAATCCGCGCCGAATTATGTCACTCGTCCAACATAATTGTCACCGGCCCGCGCACGCGATTCAACCCGTGTCCGAAATCCGCCATAGCGACACCCGCGGACCGTCAGAAGCGGTGCGCGCCGCTCTTTCACATGACTGGAATTCTCGTCCCGCTCTCGGTCGATAGCGCTGTCATTCCGCAACCTTCGCATAAATGCTGTTGAGCGGCTTCGCGAACACCCGACCCACCATCGGCTCGAAAAAGCTCAGCGGCGCGCTCTCATAGGTCGGGTCGAACGACGACTGATCGTATTTCTCGCAGAACTCGGCGCACGCCTCGAAATGGGGATGGCCGCGGTAAATCTCGCGCTGGTCGCGGTCCATGCCGAGATAATGGAAGTAATAGTATCCCTGGAACACGCCGTGCGTGTTGGCGATCCAGTGCACTTCCTCCGACACGAACGGCCGGATCATCGCCGCGCCGATCTCGGGGTGGTTGAAGGTGCCGAGCGTGTCGCCGATGTCGTGGAGCAAGGCCATCACGACATAGGGTTCGTCGCGTCCGTCGCGGTGGGCGCGGGTTGCGGTCTGCAGCGAATGTTCGAGCCGATCGACCGGGAAGCCGCCGAAATCGCCCGCGAGCAGGTTGAGGTGAGTCAGCACCCGGCCCGCGAGCCCCTTCGAGAAATCGCGGAAATGCGCGCCGATGATGCTCCAGTCTTCCTGCGTGCCCTCGGTCATCGCGGTGAACTGCGCGCTGTCCTGATGCTCGGTCATGCTGTCTCTCCCTGGACATTTCTCCAGCCCGGCGATGCTAACCCACTTTGCGCTCATCTCCCAGCCGGGTTAAGAGCCGCCCATGCCGCTGCTCACCAAGCCCGCAATCGTCTCGCGGCCCTTCTTTGAAGACAAGAGCCGCGCCTTCTGGACGCTGCAGGCGGCCGGCTGGACCGGCTATCTGATCCTGCGCAGCGTCTCGAGCATTTCGAACGGCCCGTCGATCGTGACGATCGTGCCGGTCGTGATCGAATCGATCGTCGGCTATTGCATCACGCTGCTGCTCTCGACCCTGTACAATTATTATCGCCGCCAGCCGCGCATCGCGACGGTGGTGCTCACCGTCCTGACCCTGGCCGCGGCCACGGTGCTCTATGCCGTGCTCGACGCCTTTTCCTTCTCCTTCATCAGCCTCTACCGGCCAGGCCTGAACCTCAGCCTGGTGCTCGGCACGATCTTCATCAATTTCACCGTGCTCGCGGGCTGGTCGGCGCTCTATTTCGGGATCAATTTCTATCTGATCGTCGAGCAGCAGAGCGATCAGCTCGCCACCCTCGGCAACCAGGCGAGCTCGGCCCAGCTGGCGATGCTGCGCTATCAGCTCAATCCGCATTTCCTGTTCAACACGCTCAATTCGATCTCGACCCTGGTGCTGCTCAAACAAACCGAGCGCGCCAACGCGATGCTGAGCCGCCTCTCCTCCTTCCTGCGCTACACGCTCGCCAACGAACCGACCGCGCATGTCACGATCGCGCAGGAGGTGGAGACGCTGAAACTCTATCTCGAAATCGAGAAGATGCGCTTCGAAGATCGGCTGCGGCCGAGTTTCGAGGTGGATCCTCGCGTCGCCAAAGCGCGTTTACCCTCTTTGCTGCTTCAGCCGCTCGTCGAGAATGCGATCAAATATGCGGTCACGCCCAAGGAGGAAGGCGCGGAAATCGCCGTGGTTGCGCGGCTCAACGGGGATCGGGTGCAGATCGCCGTATCCGACACCGGGCCGGGGTTGAATGAAATGAAAGCACGGCCAAGCCTTTCAACCGGGGTCGGGCTTGCCAATATAAAGGAGCGGCTCGCTCAGGCTTATGGGCCCGACCACCGCTTCGAGACCCGCTCCATCCCCGGGGGCGGCTTCGGAGTCGAGATAGAGTTTCCGTTCCAGCTCGATGAGCCGGTTAGAGAGGTGCAATGACGATTCGAACCATATTGGTGGACGACGAGCCGCTGGCGATCCAGGGCCTCGAGCTCCGCCTCGCCGCGTATGACGATGTCGAGATCATCGACAAATGCCAGAATGGCCGGGAGGCGATCCGCAGTATCAAGACGCACAAACCGGATCTCGTCTTCCTCGACATCCAGATGCCGGGCTTTGACGGCTTCTCGGTCGTCCAGGGCCTGATGGAGGTCGAGCCGCCCCTGTTCGTGTTCGTCACCGCCTATTCGGACCATGCGCTGAAGGCATTCGAGGCGCAGGCGATCGATTATCTGATGAAGCCGGTCGAGGAATCCCGTCTCGCGGACACGCTCGACCGCGTCCGTCAGCGCCTCACCGAGAAGCGCGGCGTGGAGGAGGTCGACCGGCTGAAGGAAGTGATCGCCGAGATCGCCCCCGATTCCGTCGAGAACCTCACCGATCATGGCGATCAGGTTTCAGCCAACCGCTTCGAGAAGCTGATCAACATCAAGGATCGCGGGCAGATCTTCCGCGTGGACGTCGATACGATCGAGCGGATCGATGCCGCCGGCGATTATATGTGCATCTATACCGGCGACAACACGCTGATCCTGCGCGAGACGATGAAGGATCTCGAAAAGCGCCTCGATCCGCGCCGCTTCCAGCGCGTCCACCGCTCAACCATCGTCAACCTCGATCTGGTGAAAGAGGTGAAGCCGCACACCAATGGCGAATGCTTCCTGGTGCTTGGCTCGGGCGCGCAGGTGAAAGTGTCGCGCTCCTATCGTGACGTGGTCGCGCGGTTCGTGCATTAAGGGGCAACTCTCCTGAAGAGAGCCGGGAGGGATCGCCATGAGTTACAGGTTTCGCGCATTTGCGGCACTGCATGTACCCGGCGATCCCCTGATCCTCTACAATGCCTGGGACCCGGGCAGCGCGCGGGCGGTGGCGAGTGCGGGCGCGAAAGCGATCGCGACCGGAAGCTGGTCGGTCGCGGCGGCGCAAGCCTATGGCGATGGCGAGGCCTTGCCGCTTGAGCTGGCGCTCGCTGGCGCCGCGCGGATCGCGGGCGCGGTCGATTTGCCCGTCACGATCGATTTCGAGGGCGGCTATGCGGTCGAGCCGGCCGCAGTGGCGCTAAATGCGTCGCGGCTGGCAGCGACCGGTGCGACCGGCTGCAATTTCGAGGACCAGGTGGTCGGCAGCGAGGGGCTCCACCCCGTGGATTTCCAGGTTGAGCGGATCAAGGCATTCCGCGCCGCGACGGGCCGCGACTTCTTCATCAACGCGCGCACCGATATCTTCCTGCAGAACCCGCCCGCCACCCATGACGAGGCGAAGGTCGATGAGGCGATCGCGCGCGGGCTGGCTTATGCCGCGGCCGGCGCAAACGGCTATTTCGTGCCCGGCCTGATCGATCTGACGCTGCTGGCGAAGGTCTGCGCCGCTGTGCCGATCCCGGTCAATTTCATGGCCTTTCCCGGCGCGCCCGGCACCCGCGAGGTCGCGGCCACCGGGGTGGCGCGGATCAGCCACGGCCCCAATCCCTATCGCACCGCGATGGCCGCACTCACGGCGGCGGCGCAGGCTGCCTTCGACTGGCAGTAAGATCGGGAGGCGCGTCGGCCGGCTCTGCGCCGGGGACGCGATTCAAATCGAAGCGCGCGGGCTCTATCGAGCCTTATGCCTCAGCTGGCTTCTTCTTCCGCCCCAGGCGCCGGATTCTCGAACCAGGCCTCGACCGGTCCGCTCAGCTTGAGCGCGAGCGGCTGGCCGTGGCGATCGACCTTCTTGCCGAGCGCGACCCGGATCCAGCCTTCCGAGATGCAATACTCCTCGACATCCTTGCGCTCCGCGCCCTTGAAGCGAATGCCGATCCCGCGCGAGAGCAGCTCCTCGTTGAAGAACGGGCTGCGCGGGTTGGATGAAAGGCGGTCTGGCGGTGTATCAGTCATGGCGCGGGCTCATGGCCCAAAATCGCGGGCGATACCAGCACCCATAGGAAAACGGCGTGGCTTTCGCCACGCCGCCTCGTTCATTCCGGCACCGCCCTTAACGGCAGACGCGGACCCTCACCATCTGGTCATAATAGGGGTCCCAGCGCCGCTCGACATAGCAGCGCGGATAGCGCTGGCGGTACTGATAGGCATAATAGCCGTCATTCGGATAATAGCCGTGGCTCCGGTAATAGCCGTCGTCATAATAGGGGCTATAGCCGCGCTCGCGATAATAGACGTCGCGATCCCGGCCGCTCGATGCGATGGCGGCGCCAATCGCGAGACCGGCAATGCCGGCGACGATGGCAGGGCCAGCATTGTCATGGTGGCGATAGTGGCGATAGCGCTGTGCCTCCACAGGCGCGGCGGCGGAGAGCGCGGTCGCGGCGAGCGCCACGCCGAGCCCGGCTTTCTTCAGCATGTTGTTCATCTCGAACCTCCTCTTCTCAGCTCGACCGATTCCGCATCAATGGAGAAACGCGGGAATTGCCAGCTTGTTGCAAGGCGTACAGGAGTCGGTCTGAACCAGGTCGGAATGCCTTGTTTAGGGAGCGTTCAGCGTGGCTGGCCCGGCTCGACGGGACCGCCGCCACGCGGCATCATGGGACCATCGACGCGCATCCAGGAGAGATCATATGGCGTATTGGCTGCTGAAGTCCGAACCCGAAAGCTATAGCTGGGACGATCTGCTGCGCGAGGGCGAGACTGAGTGGACCGGCGTGCGCAATCCGGCCGCTGCGCTGCATCTGAAGGCAATGGCGGTCGGCGACCGCGGGCTCTTCTATCACTCGGGCAAGGAAAAGGCCGCGGTCGGCGTGATGGAGGTCACCCGCACCGCGCAGCAGGACGGCGACGAGCCGCGTTGGGTCTCGGTCGCGGTGAAGCCAGTCGCGCCGCTCGCAAAGCCGGTGACGCTGGCGGCGATGAAGGCCGAGCCGAAGCTCGCCGGCATGGAGATGCTGCGCCAGTCGCGGCTCTCTGTCAGCCCGGTCAGCGACGCCCAATGGGCGGTGCTGACCGGAATGGCAAAAGCCTGAGGCTCAGGCCGCCTGCTTCGCGCGCGACGCCTTCTTGCGCTCGTTCGGATCGAGATAGCGCTTGCGCAGCCGGATCGACCGTGGGGTCACTTCGACCAGCTCGTCATCGTCGATATAGGCGATCGCCTGCTCCAGCGTCAGCCGCCAGGGCGGGGTCAGCCGGATCGCATCGTCCTTGCCGCCCGAAGCGCGGAAGTTGGTCAGCTGCTTCGCCTTCATCGGATTGACCTCGAGGTCGTCCGTCTTGGCGTTCTCGCCGATGATCATGCCTTCATAGAGCGGTTCCTGCGGTGCCACCATCAGGATGCCGCGCTCCTCGAGCGGGCCGAGCGCATAGGCATTGGCCTCGCCCGCGCCGTTCGAGATCAGCACGCCGTTCTTGCGACCGACGATCTGGCCCTTGTGCGGGCCATATTTCTCGAACAGCCGGTTCATGATCCCGGTGCCGCGCGTGTCCGACAGGAACTCGCCATGATAGCCAATCATGCCGCGCGACGGTGCGCTGAAGGTGATGCGGGTCTTGCCGCCACCCGACGGACGCATGTCGGTCATCTCGGCCTTGCGGATGTTCATTTTCTCGACGACCGTGCCCGAATATTCCTCGTCGACGTCGATGATGACGACTTCATAGGGCTCGGTCTTGCTGCCGTTGTCGTCCTCGCTGAACAGCACGCGCGGGCGGCTGATGCCAAGCTCGAAGCCTTCGCGGCGCATCGTCTCGATCAGCACGCCGAGCTGAAGCTCGCCGCGGCCGGCGACTTCATAGCTGTCACGGTCCGCCGCTTCGGTCACCTTGATCGCGACGTTCGATTCGGCCTCGCGGAACAGGCGGTCGCGGATCATGCGCGACGTCACCTTGGTGCCCTCGCGGCCCGCCATCGGCGAATCATTCACCGCAAAGCGCATCGACAGCGTCGGCGGATCGATCGGCTGGGCGTGGAGCGGCTCGCTGACCGAAGGGTCAGCGATGGTGTTGGCAACAGTCGCAACCGTGAGGCCGGCGATCGAGATGATGTCGCCGGCATTGGCCTCGTCCAAG
>Ga0307508_10003118_pt1 | contig 16993 bp, 20 predicted proteins | sample 9_EM_MG_FD_203089 | JGI IMG/M metagenome (GOLD analysis project Ga0307508, IMG submission 203089) | Populus trichocarpa ectomycorrhiza microbial communities from riparian zone in the Pacific Northwest, United States - 9_EM | ecosystem: Host-associated > Plants > Roots > Unclassified | place...
GGACAGGTCATGATGGAGGGGGTATGGGGGTTTTGATGGACGGTGGTGATGCCGGTACGGTGTGAATTACTCTGGGTCAACAGGCTTTTCCCATGGGAGGTAATAGGGAGGACGGGGGACGGGGACGGGGGGTTATGGGGGGTTTCTATCTTCTTTGGTACTTGTTTTTGTGTTTTGATTTTTGATTTTCTTTTCTTTTCTTTTCTTTCTGCCCTTGCTTTTGTGCTTTTTGTTTTTGCTTCCTCGCTCAGCGCTGATTTCACTTGCGGTCTGTTTTTTTTTCTTTCTGGGGGGCCTTTTTTATTTTATTTTGGAGAAACAACTGGGGACCGGGACGGTGTTTTGCATTGTTTTGTTTTTGTAATGCGCGTGGATCTGTTTTTTTTTCTTTTCTCTTTCTTCTTTTCTCGCTTGTTACGGCATCCTACTATTGTAATCAACCACGCGACGATAATATCTACTCCATTCTTCCATTCACATCTGTACTTATGTATGTACCGGCCCCAGATCGCGTGATGGCGAGCCCCCGCCCCGCTTGCGTATGTACACACGACGTCGCGATGAGCTGGCATTGGCTTCCTGCGAGAATGAATAAACTAAAAAAAAAAAAAAAAAGCGATGAGCTGGCATCGCCGCCATGCTGCTACATACGGGTTATGTGCAAGTCGGGGGAAAATAAAATCCCTCAATTTTTTTTTCTTTCCTTTTTCCGCGCCATAGCTTCGAAGTTCCGCCACCTGAGCACGGTGACAGTTGGCGCTGGTGGGCGGGTTGGCCAGCGCAGCGTGGCGGCGTGGCGTGGCCAGGTTACGCCACCGTGGCTACTAGCCTGGTATGTATGATATGTACATACTTAGAGTAGCTGCCGTTTCACCCCCCTTGGAGTATCTATGTACGGTTGTTGCACGCGTCGATCGATGTTGCGGGGTGCCCGCCCCCGCACATCTGCCGAAACGAATTGAACCGACACCAAACAAAAGAAAAGAAGGTGGGGCGACATCTGGAGATTTCTCGTACCTGACATGCCGTTCTGGGACGACGGGCGGAGAACCAACTATGTACTAGGACGGAGCATAAAGTCGGGCGCACCTCCATTACGAATACAGGCGCTGGGGGTGGGCCCCAAATACCCTTACACCCAAGTCATATCGATGTAGAAGAAAGATTGGCCTAGCTCGGCTCGACAACGTCAGGGGGGGGAGAGCAAACGGTTGTTTTGTCTTTTGGGTGTTTTCTTCAGGCACGGTATGTAGAGGACCGATGGCCGGCCGGCCAATTGGGCGTCGTCGGACGCGAACCGAACGCGGGGGCTCGGAACGGGGCGGCTCTTTTTCATGGATCTATCAAGGCACATATTGCCCTGCGAATGCCGCACTCTGCGGCAATCCAATGGGCAGCTGCTCGAGCGTCGAGCCGTCAACACCGCCTGCCTCGCCAGCCCAGTCCTCGATGCCACACCACATGCGCGCCGCCTGCTCGCTCGAGCGAAGGTCATACGGACACGGCAGTTCCGGCCGGCAGAAGCAAACGTCCGTAGAGTTGAGGGGGAGAGAGCCGACAGATGTGGGCTTCCGGTACCTGATCGGTGACGCTCTCGTCCTGTCTCTAGGCTATGTGCTCACGCCCGCCGCGATTCGGCCGTCCGTCCGTCCGGCAACGCACGTCGGGTGCGGAGGGTCGTGTGTGGGGGAGCGAGTGCGAGATCTCGCACTACCAACGCCCCTCGCGCAACAGCCTCCTGCTGAGCACATAACCAGACAGGTCCGGAATGCAGCGGCCCGCTCGTGGAGCTACGTGGGAGTGTCCAGATGCGCGCCCGCGGCGGCACGGTACTTCTGGCCTCCTCGTGGCGCGCACACAGGCACCGACGCAACACGAAAGCTGCGCACAAACCGCGGCGGCAGCCTGGATGGTCCGGCGGCCGCGAGCTCCGTCGTGTAGTGCCGAGAGGAGAGGAAAAAGGCCGTCGACTTGCAGCCTGCAGTGCATGTTCCAGCTGCCGTTGGCGGTGGAGGCGGTCTCCGTCGTTTGCGTAGGTGTCAACATCCCTCCGATGGCGGTTCGTCGGCGAGAACGGCAAGCCCGGGAGCGCGAGAGATAGCGGGTGCTTGCACCGGCCGGTCCCGTCGCTTTTTTTCTCTCTCTCGCGATATCGATACCGATAGATTGCTTGGGCTGCATAGGTAGCTGCTTTCGAAGCCAAAACGTCATTCCGCAAGGCCTCGCACGCCACGAGGAAGCATCCGAGGACCGATACCCCACAGTACCACCGATCCGCAGGAACCTGCGTTATCTCTCGGTTTGGAGTGACGGCCTCGTTGGAGGGACCGACCGTCGGATAGCGTGGGCGGAGAGTACGTGAGCGACGACCGACATGTGGGACCAGTCTGCGGTGGTGGAGGGGCAAGCCAGGGAGGGCGGTGCGGCAGGATGATTTGCGCGGCGGAGAGTGCGACTGGGCGTGCTTCCGGTGATGTGTACCTCGTGCATGGCGCCGCCCCTGGAAGCAAGTACAGCACGACAGACGGATCGAACGAACGGGGAGCGACGGCGGTGGGGCACGGTGTGTGGCGTGATTGATGGGATGTGTCGGATCCAGTTGTCGCTACGAGGTGCCCCGGGCCCGTGAGCCCTCTGGTGTTGCCGGTGGAAGCTGCAAGCCACAATTCCAGAAGGTCAGATCGGAGGAAAGGAATAGGAGGATTTCATTCGGGACCAGGCCCGCAGACGAACACTCACCGTCTCCTCTGCAGCCGTGAGTGGCAGCAGCTTCCTCTGGAGCGGTCCTCGCTCTCTGCGAGCGACAAATCACGTCGGCGATGTGCGAATACGGAGCGGGAGGAAGAGAGGAAGGTGAGGACGAACGGATCGTGTTTGTCCCGCACTCTTCTCCGCATCCGATGGCCGATTAAGTGCTGGTCGCGAAACGCTCGAATACTCATTGCGGACGACGGAAGAGAAAGGCGGTCAGAAGGATCTCCGATAAACCGATCCGCGTCTCTAAAGAAATGCGTTCCGTCGACACGGTTCGACCGAGGAGAATCTGGTCGCATCGCTGGCCTGCACCTGCGACTCGTCGTGGGACTTGCTGGCTGCTGCGATTGATCGAAACGCGCGCAGGAAAGAAAGAAGGAACTCGAGCAAGGAGCTGCAGCATCCATCCATCCATCCATCCATCCATCCATCCATCGGCATCTGCTCCCGGCAAAAATCCTTTCCCAGCCGATCCGATTGATTGGAATTCAATCGCGGCGAGAAACAGAATGAGGCAAATGTATCCGAGAGAGAGAACGCAAGAGAAATGAAATATCCCTTTCGCACGATCGAGGAGGAAAAGATGAAGAAAAAGAAAGGATGGAGGGAAAAAAGGGTAACCGCACGGCACCCCCCGGTTCGATCGTGCGTCAGCCTTATCGCGTGATCGGTAGAGGGGAAAGGGAAGCCTTGTCTCGACTTGTCCGTCCGATCCTGTCATCGTCACGGATTGGTGCAGCGTGCGGTAGCGAGGGCTGACAGCCACGCGGACGCACGTATCTAGATATGCGCTCGGTGTGTAGAGGCACATTCCGTCGAGTCGAGTCGAGTCGAGTCGGCAGTGTCGGTGTCGATGTCGATGTCGATGGAACCGTTCAGCCGACTGCACGCACGACAGATCGGCGAATCCTATGTCGCCGGAACGAGCCCCCGGAATGTTGTCGCGGGCGGGTCCGGAATCACCCACTGTCATTCGCCTCCGCCGATGTGTACGGATGGATGAAATAACATGGCTCGACCCCACGCCTTCCTCTCCCAGGTGTGCCCACTCCGACCCGCGCGCCGCGAGAAGAACCCTCCACTGGGAGGAACCTGATATCTGTGCCAAGTGATCCCCCGTATCCCCACATTCGTCACAAGCAATAATCACTCGCTCTCGGGACCATTTCTCCACACATAGCCTGGCTGCCCCTCAGTAATGATTCCCCCCACCTTCCGAGCCCCGATGGGGGCCAGCTATATCCATCCGCTTAGCAGAGACTGTACCCGCAGGGCGGGGCTCCTCCGCACTTCGCTGTTACTTGGATTACTTGGTACAAACACCTGCGAGTGAGATGTCGACAAGGGAGAGGACTCCGAGGTTAGCGCAGCATGGCAAAGGCACCCCATGCGGTGAGAGAGCATTCGCTCACGGCGGGCGGGTATACTCTTGTTCCGTTTCGGTACGTTGGAGTTTTCTAGGTCGAGTGGAAGGCCGCCACATTCTTGAAGTAGGCGAAACGCTGATCTCCGTCAGGCACATCCGGGTAGTACGCGAACGACGTATGATATTCCGAGACCTAGAGAAGATAGAGACGATGAGGGTGCCGATCGCCGTCGCGAACTTGACGCGATACATCATCAGCCAGACTGTCAAGATCACGCCGCACATGAAGCCGATCCAGATCTATGCACCAGTCAGTAGACGTCCAAAAACAGAGAGGGGGGGGGGGGGAGGCTGACAAACAGTTGGGCTCTGCACATTGCGCCTGGCACAGGTCCAGTATTTGTCTTTGGGTTCCTCCTTGCAGCGTCGGAGGGTGAAAGTAGCCACAGCACCAGTTAACTCACCGACTCTGGCCCGATATCCCAGGCCATAAGAAGTCAGGAACATACTGACAGCGGCGCCGCAAGAAATCCTGATGGATGCCGGCATGACCTGGGAGAGCCACTGCCAAAGCCCAATGAGTGAGAGCGCGATGAATATGAAACCTTCGACGCAGACGGTGGTGAATACTGCCCTGAACGGAATGGTACCTGCCCCATTGTCTCCGACTACTGAGTAGGCGAAATAGGCGGCGTTCGGTCCGTGAGATGGGAGCCAGTGTTGCCGTGGCTGCTACCATGCCTGCTTGACGACTTCATAGCGATCAGCAGCCTGTTCGGCCTCCGCGAAGGTAGTTCGTACCGAATTGACAGGCCTTGTAATCCTCGGTCTAGAATGGCTCGTTGGCCCCGAGATGGCCCTCCACACACGCCCCGCCGGTCTCCACCAGAGTGGAAGTCTACAATGCCATCAGCCCGATCCAACACAGGAAAACAAACCTTTGCAGCAATGACGTACGTCATCGCGAAGAACATCGTGATGCCCCTTCTAACTTCCACAAAAGACGCCGTATCCGGCCATGCTCTTTGCTGTAACTTGTCACATCTGCGGTCGAGCAGAATCCCACGATGGGCGGGCGGTGCAACTCGCATTTCCAGAGCTCTCCAGCCTGAAGACCTACCCAACCGGTGTCTTCGTGATGGCCTTATCCATATCGTCCACGAACCCCATAGTTGAAGGTTAGAGCGAAAGTCGGTATTGCGGGCGCGCAGTTGTTGCCGTCCAGTAGTTGCAGAATCGGATCAGCAATGCAGACAAACTTGCTCCCCTCTCTCCCTCGGGGCAGTATGAATTGATATATAACTCTACTCCGCAAGATAAGCGAACCAGGATGCAGGATCAAAACATCAAGGACTCTTCGCATAATTCCTGGATGAGGATGGCGGCCGGTAGCGCCCGCCGCCCACGTGGCGAACCGATGATGCTCAAAGCCACCGTCTGACTGGCCGAGCGCCGCCAGACCGCCAGTGGCAACTGATGCAACCGTCCCGTCGGGACTGAGATGGCCATGTACGATGCGATGCAGTGCGAACCCGGGGAGAGGACATGCCGCCGTCGATTTGCGGCGGATACCAAAGCATGCCCGACCCGGCCAGGGCCACTCCGTGGACACCCACTTAGCTGTGTGCATATTTCCGGAGAGGTTCTTCGCCATAGCCAGTAGGCATCCGTTCCCTCCGATGGAGTAACAGTTGAAGAAAGGCGAATCAAATGCGATGCGGCTGAATTCCACCATGTACCGTACACGCGTATGGTACTTAGTGTGTTGAAGTTTCACCACCGCCGCATCCACATCGCCGCGGCTTCACATGTCTCGCTGCGAAGTCCGGTATTCCCTTTTCCACGAAGACATCTGCCTGTGCAGCCCGTTAGCTATGCAGCAGGCCAATGGGGGAGAGGGCCTCGCGAGAATTGGCTGCCCACCGGGAGAAATCCTTCCTGGCCGCCTTTCGACAGAGCCGTGTATGGATTTCGTTCGTTTGGCGGAGAAGGAGGCAGTGTAGGCGAGTGAGTGGTAGTCGAGTAGTGAGTGAGTAAGGAAAAGAACGAGGACACTTTTCCGTAGTCTGCCGCTAACCATTTTCGTACACAAGTCCACCTTTCCGGCGTCGATCTCTATCGGCGCCTGTTCGGCGCCTGCCCGTCCGCGGCGTGCATGGAACCCGGCGCTGGGGTCGCCAAACGTGGGCGGACCGGCATCGCCTCCGATTGGGGGTATTCGGGTGATGCCATTCCCGCGCTCATCACCACGGCGTTCACCCGGTCTCATCGCGTGCATCTCTCCGTCCCCCACTTCCTTTCCCTTCCCCCCTTGGGCACCCTCTCGCTTGCGTGCCTCTTGTTCGGTCACCCGACGGTCCAGAAGTCCACCAGCTCGCGCGCTCACTTGCCCGCTTGCCCAATCGTGTCACTCGCCCGCTTGAGCGCGAACCCGCAAATTTTTAGGTGCTCCTTGGCAGACGTCTGCAGACCGTACAGACCGACCCGGGGCAGGTCGGGTTCAGACCCGACTAGGTCTTGAGTCGGACTAAGCACATCCCGACCAGACCAGACCTTACCTAATTGTTCGGACGGGTCTGGGTCGAACACTGAAAACAGCACCATTGCACATATAAACGCACTTGCCACGATCCTCTCCGTTCACTCAGTTCGGTACACGCAATTGTTGGGAGAAAAAGGTTACATTTCCTCACCACTCTCCACCTTCCTCGCCCTCCGCCTTCTCGGCTGATCTTGATTGTTGTTGCAGCTCAGCAATTGTCAGAATGATCAACGTCCGGAGATGACAGCTATCTGAGTTTTCGGAGCACCGACTCAGGGGATAGTCTTCCGTACCTTCCCCTGACGAGTCCCTGAAGCCGTTGTATATTGCCACGACGAACGGGCAAAGGAAAAAAGAGAGAAGAGAGAGTGATGTCGATTCAAAGAGCGGAGAGAACTGGCCACATACTTTTATAGCCTGTCAGGCTGAGTGATCCCCCGTGAACTCGGCTAAAGACGATGACTAACCTGCACTCCCCGCCCATGTGCCGGCGCGGGCTCCGGACGACCTTGCCGGCGTTGGCTGCGGATGTCCATGCCGCGGGCTATCTATTCGGGCACGGGTTAGGGCCACACGTATACAGAGAGTATGTTCTGCCTACGACCAGACCAGTGTATCTATATTCCAATTCACTATCTTCATCTATCGATCCCTATATTCCAACACACTGCTGCGGCTCTTGTCCGCGCACATAGTCGAGAGCTCGAGAGCTCTCAGGGGCGGCAGCCACCCCAACGCTTGCCGGACTCGGCAGCAGCCACACCGTACTGTGAAGCAGCAGCGGGTAACTACTGGGGGCGGCATGGAAGAGCATCGGCATCTCCAACTCCTCCCGCTCGTTCCCGTCCCTTTATTCCACCCTCACACGGGAACATACACCGTCCTGTGACGGCAAGTCGTATTGGGAGAGACTGTCCCGTCGGTCACTGGGTAGGACTGCGTCCACTGGAGCGGGCCACATGCCGTCCGACAGCATTGGTCGTCCACCGGTGTCATACAGTAGCTGCAACATCTGAGGAGGGTGGCCGGTAACGTGCCGGCGACCGTCTGCCGCAATGGACCGATGTGCTGCTCTGCCGCCCGCAGCTTCATCCCGTCGCCCAGAGGCCCACCCAATGTCGTCTCCCTCTCGATCTTTCCACCCGTCCCGTCCGTCCCATCCCTGGCCTCACCGCCCGGATCATTCCGTCCCATCCATTGCGGTCCTGATCCATCGACTTGCAGATTGCCAAGAGTATAAACCCCCCCTCGCGCTCGAACACTCCCCCTTCCTTCTCTCCCTCTCTTCCTTCCTCCTCTGTTACTGCTATTCTATAGTGCCCCTACTACCGCCGCTCGTGCGTGAAGCCAATATAGTCCATCGTCCGTCGGCAGCAATCTGCTTCTGCTCTCCCTCCCCAACTTCTATTCCTGCAAGAATGAATCTTCGCCGACCTCGGTCTGCTGGGCCATCCATACTTGCCCTGTGGACTGTGGGATTTGTTGTCCTCCCCACCCAAAGTCGTGAAAATCCGATAGTGATTGCTCACTGCAACTCGCCCGCCGCTGGTGCTGCCCCACGCCCCACCTCGCTCGATCCCACTGCCTCGGCACCACCAGAACAACTGGCGGAGTACTGTATATTGAAAGAGGGGGGTAAAAAAAACGCAGTTTTCCCGGATCACTCGTCGTGCCGTCGGATGGCGAGGTGGCCATCGGCGTGAGGGATCCGAGATCCCGTCCCGCCACTCCGCCTCGTTCGTGCTGTGGTCGCAGCGCCGCTCACGGATGTGTGAAGGCAGGCCTGGGTAGAGAGATAATATGCAACCCCAATCTACTGCGCTTAACACTACAGGTCATACGCACCCTACCTCGCCGTTCCACCCCCGTGGGGCTTCCTATGTATCAGGGGTGAAAAATATGTAGATAATATCTATCGCTTGCTTCGCCAAGTCCGTCATCACTCATCACGCTGGCGCTCTTTAATAATAAATTTCTTTCGCTCAGTGTCTGGAGGGAAAACTCAGGAAAAATCAATTAGTACCCGGAACCCCTCCGACGATTATGCCCAAGTCTGTTCGGCACAAATGTGCGGTTTTCAGGGTTCTGTAAGGAAATACCGTCCTGTAAGGAAATGTGATATGTAGTGATAGCGTCCTGTAGGGATATGTGGTATCTAACACTATTGCGTTTCGGGGTAGTGCTTATTAAGCGTGGCATCATGGCCAATGAGAGAATATAGTACGAAGGGCGCTGCATCCATATGCTGTGGCTGATGCAAAGGCGGAGGCAGAGAAGCGGCGGTCGGGTTGACCATGTTCACCGACGGGGTCACGGCTCAACAGCGGTGGCGCAGGCGCAGGCGCACACGAGTAATGTCTAAAGAGGGTTAGCGGCTTGGCGGACTTGGCGTTGGAGTCACACCGACAAGGATCATCAAGAACGTCAGCAACGGCCGGATCGTGCCGGACCGAATGACGATGACACAAGAGTATCTAGATACTGTATGTACATAGATATATATATATCTATATCTATGTATGTATATGTACTGATCGTGTAGATAGATTAGGCCTCCCCGCTCACACTCGCTTATTTTTTACGCCAAAGCTGACGTGGATCGCCGTCGCAGTTAAACCGGCAGTCGTCCGCGCCATCCGCGGCGAGAGAAGTCCCGGGACCAATGCGAGCTACATAGTTAGGTGCCTAAGGCCAGTCTACCGTACTTGCGGCCCTCGTATTTCCCCTCCCTCCCCGCAAATTATCAACCATAGTGGACCGAGTGGGCGAGCAGTAATTGGACAGATGTAATCTCTAACGGGAATGATGAGGGCGTAGGAGACAAGGTCTCGTCGCCCGTCCACCTGGGCGAAATGCGAAATGGGCCTCATATAGACAGCAAAACCCCCCTCCCCTTCCCCCACCATGCGAAGGGTTCAATCGTCATTTCCTTCCAGTTGTCTCAATTACCACTTCGGAGGCACACCAGGATTCCTGCTCGATATCCCGCACCCGTACGCAGCGTGCATTTCATAGATATCTCCCGTCACGGAAGTTAAAGACCGGTTTTCTGTCTCAAATGGTATCTAAAGATTCTATATGATGCCCGTCTTCGCTCTTCTAAAGTAGCGCCACATCTAACCCGGGGAAAAGGAGAGGACAGATGAAAATGAACCCCACCCGCCGTGCACAGAACAAAAAGAAAAGGAACGAAACGAAAAATCCCAAGGCCATCTATCTATCGGAATAGCAAAACACATACACCCCCCGACGCGTTCCGCTTTCACCACATGCACCGGAAAAGCGATATGCTCAAGGTACATAACAAACTATGATATCCCCGGCACGTCGACGATCGGTTATTCCCTAAGGTAAACAGATTAGTGGTGCGTATTGCAAACCTTACGGACGAGGGATAATACCGGGACACGTCACGACCGAAGATCTTCACCTTCAACCAGTCCAATGCCACCAAAATGCGGTTGCGGGTAGAAAAGCACATGGAAAGGTAGGCACTTCGCCAGAACAAATACGTCCAGGTACCACCGGACGCAAGGTTTCCGTTCCACCAGCTAATATCGGCAACAGCTCGCTCCATTCCGATGTACGCCAACGAACCCTGGTGGGTGTACTCGAATGGCGACAGCTGCTTGACCTTACGGATAGCCTTGGTCTTCTTCGCGATCTCCTTCTCTATAGCGTCCCTGTCGGCTGGAGTCTTGGCTTCAGTCGTGATGACCTCCTGGAGGTGGCTGATCTCCTGTTCGAGTGCCTGGGTCTTTGCCATGTTGTTGAACAACCGAGCAAGGAAAGCTCCCTGCTGAGACGCTACCTGAGCGGTGGGTGCGTACTTGGTCGCGCTGCAATCACCAAGAGCCCAGATTCCGTCCGTGCCATCAACCACAAGGTACTCGTTCACGGCGAGACCACGACGAGAGTTCTTCTGAGCCGGAAGCCTGCTCATCAGATCACGGACGACTGGTCGGACAGCGTTTCCGGTAGCCCAGATGAGACAGCCGTATGGGAGGATCTGCATCTCCTTGGTACCGTCGGGCTTGGTCACCTCCGCCTCGATGTGCATATCGGTCACCTTCTTGACCATGGTCTTGGTCCGCAGCGAGATCTTCTCCTCGTTCAGGGTCTTTTCGGTGTACTCGATCAAGGTCTTGCTGAACATGGGGAGGACCTACAATCAATCAGCACTCGCATCGATGGTCGCATGGAGCAGCCTGCTCCCCGTGTTCTCCCGACAGTATGTATACTCACGTTCGGCAGTGCTTCAACCAGAGTAACATGGAAGGTATCGGAAATATCCGGCACCCATTTCCGCAGATCATCCTCGAAGAAATCCTGGAGTTCCGCAGCGAACTCAACACCAGTAGGGCCTCCTCCGACAACAACCTAGGGTACACGATTGGCAATCAGAATCCATGACGCACATTCTCGGGCACCAAGACCACACATGATCACCCTAGACGACAACAGAACACTAAGGTGCTCACCATGTGGAGAAGACGCTCCTTCTCTTCCGGTGTCTGATCCTTGAACATTGCCGTCTCGATGCAGTCCATCACCTTCTTACGGATTCTCTGCGAGTCGCCAATCTCCTTCAAGAAGCATGCGTGCTCCCTGACACCGGGAATACCTAGCAACATTCCTTTGTCAACCCTGTCCGCGATTACAACAAACGGGGGTTCGAATTCCGTACCAAAAGTGGCGTTCTCCGCGCCTACTCCAACGACCAGGTAGTCGAACGGGACCTCGGTCTGGTTGATTGTTCCCTTGATAGGAGAATTGTCATTCACGATAACGACGCGTCTCTCGTGGTCAATCGTGGTGGCGTCCGCCTCGTAGAACTTGACGGTTCCCTTCTTCTGTCGGATGATGTGGCGGAGCGGCTCCATGATGCTGCGATGCTCAACCGTGCCCGTGGGACAACTAGGTAGCAGGGGCGTGAAAAGGAAGAAGTTTCGAGGCGAGATGACGATGACATTGTAGTTTTCGGTGTCGAGCTTCTTCAGGAGAGCAACACTTCCCCATCCGGTTCCTATGAACAGGAGAATGCCCGTCAGCAACAGTTTTCCTTCGTCCGTTTTGTCCTCGCCACCGTGCAGCCACCGCCCCAAAACGTAGTGGAATGAAAGAGTGCATACCCAAAACCACCAGTGTCTTCTTGGTGTGGTCGGGGTCGATCTGCTCGTGGGGGAATCGCGTCTCGTAAATGCTGTACGCCAGATATCCGCCTCCGAGGATAATGCTCAGGTAGGTAGCCCTCCACAGGGTTCTCAAAAACCGGAACTTCTTCTTGGGCGGCTTCGCTGCGGGCGGAACGCGACCGGTCGCTGCGGCATCTGTCCTCCGAGCAGACATGTGCAATGCCTGTCTCTCGACCGATGGCCGTAGAGCCTGGCGGGGGAGTATGAATCGCGATGCGCGCGGTGCAAATCTGGTGGGGAGTGGCCTCAGTGTCAGAGCCGCTGACATCAATAACCGAGTCGCCGACGCCATCGTTGGTGGAGAGCGCAGAGGGAGAGGTGGTGGAGAGAAACGGGTTCGTGGTTGAGAGTTGATATTTATTTTTTTGCCAACGAGGGGAGAAGAGGAGGAGGGGCAGACGGGGGCGGGTAAAGTCCGATATTTAGCAGCGTTGGTGCGGGTGTCTTGACGGGCGGCGGTGACTGATAATTTTGTACTTTGTTAAAATCAGGGAAGGCGCTGAGAAGTTTGCCGGCTAAGTGCTTCTTCTATCTTTCATTCATTCATTCATTCATTCTTTCTTTCTTTCTTTCTCCCGGGTCCCGCTCCCTTGCTGATCGATGTCTTTCTTGTGAATATTTTGACGCCATGCAAGATCTCTTCTATTTTCAGGCAGGGGGGGCGCGGTACATCCTGTATCCCCGAGCTGTACGAGCCCAGAATGAATCGAGCATCCCCTGCACTTCTGAACGCCGGAACACTGCTCTCCTATCGGATCACCAGGTGTTGCTCGCATCGAATTGGCATTTACGCGAGCCCGAAAGACGGAGATAGAGAATCCGACCACTGCCGACCGTAGCGGAGAGACAGACGGCGACTCGGAAGCTCCGTTCCCTCTTCTTGCCACCTGCCGTTTCCCGGGGGTCTGCATTCTATTATTTTTTTTGGTTCTTTTCCCGATTTTTCTCTTGCCGTCTTGGATGGACCAGGACATCCTGGGGAACGTTTGGGTTCCGCTACGCCGGTTTACTTTAAGCTAGTAATACTCTAATATCGTTTTTTCGGGATATTCCTTTTTTTTTCCAGACCCCCTAATTTGGTAACGTCATCGGCAACCATCACCTATGATATCATCGGATTCATGGATGTCAGCGGCGATCACCGGCGATCTTCACGAGGCCATCCTTGCCACCACCGTCCGGATTAGGGACACTTCGAGGACCCCATCTGCTTGCGTATATGTACGGCCTGGATGTATCGAGAACGACCAGACTAGATCCGTATGTCTAGAGTACATATCTAGTCCCACCTCTCCTAACTAGTCAAACTTCAGGGTGCGGCGATCTGTCCCGTCCATCCCTCTCCCGGAACTTCTCCTTAAGGTCCCATATTTCCTGGGACTGGATATACCATTTAATCCGTCTCGGTCCTGACCTCGAACCGGACGGGACGGGCAATTGCGAACCCTGCACTCCAGTTTCGAAACAATCTCATCGCCAGTTGTTGCATATGCCAGAATTCGTTAGGTAGTACTGGACTTCCTCTCTACCACCAGGGTGGAAATGCGGGTCCCAGCCCCGCTGAAGAAGACGTGCAGAGTGAGGCGTCAGAGTGGGCACTCCGCGAGCGGAGAGAAAGGGGGGGGGCGGAGGCAAGAGGCCCGGGGACTGGTCGCCGGCGGTGAGGAACCTCTGTTCCTCCATGCCCTCCATGGTCAGCGGGAGAGGAGTAAGGAGCTTTGGGACTCTCGGGGGCCGGCCACTTTCCTGATGTATTTTCCTCTGTCTTTCCCTTTGTCAGTATGTACATATTTCCTCGGTGCGCCCTACCACTTTTGGGACAGGCCTGGGCGGAGGGCAAAAGGGAGCTTGCAGCGGGCCGCCTGCAGACCGATCGGGGTCGGGGTGGACGGTGGCCAGGAAACGGACAGTTACTCTCGCCATGATCTAGCGCGAGTAATGACTAAATAAAAAAAGTCGGGCATGTCATCCGATTCTCTCCCTCCAGCTCCATCATCCTCCCTCTCTCGCTCTCCATCATCCACTCTCTTTCCCTCTCGCACTTCCTTTAGAGGTCACAGTGTCGGGCATGTCATCCTGTTCTCCTCCTTCATCGCTAGGTGGAGCGTGCCAGTCGAAGCGGCGACGCGGTAATCTTAGATCATCTACGCTGCAATAATCATGTAATAGAGACCATTTGCAGTTTAATCGTGCACCATAAAACAAGTTTCTATGGTAACCGCAGGGATCTGAGTAGACTAGGCCAAAAAGAAACAGCCAAGAGCGACTAATTATCGTCATCGTGCGAGGATGTGTGCATCGCCAGTCGCACTTAATACCTAAATGCGGCGTTCGTGCGCACTTGACAAAGTTTGTTTACATGTAAACAAAGACTCTGATTGGCTGGCAGCAAGCAAAGCGAGAACGCCCTCTACCAGCCACCACTACCAACCATCATCATCGCCGCCACCATGCCATGGCAGTCGCATATGGAGAGACGACGAATTATCGCTGCTCTTGAGCTTTCAGACTCTATCATACATACATCCTTTTACACCGCCAGATGGTCAGCAGCCGTGTAGCCGCGCTTCGGCCTGCGGGCCTGCACAGGTGCCAAAGGACAAACCGCTACAGCGAAAATTCGAGTGCGGACTCTAAGGCGGTGGCCGCGGACTCTGAGACGGTCTTCGTTGGCGGCGCTGCTGGGGAAATTTTTTATCGTGTGGGCAAAATATCCGCCAATGCTCCAAAACCACCACATTCAATACCTGCACCAACTTTTCCTAATTCTTCACCCCTGCTAGCAGATTTTTCGTGCGCACCTAATTGCAAAGAGAAAAGGTCTACAATGCCAGAACTTACGCTAAAAAAGTCCACAATGCCAGAAGGGTTCCTCCATGCCAGTTTTTAGTAAGGAATTTCTTGGCTCGGAATATTGCGGGCAGAAAGAATGTGGGATAACGGACGATGGATATCCTTATACGGAGCCGTCGCCCGCTCTTCTTTTCTTCCTCACGCAACCGCTGGTCGCTCAGCTCGCCACCCGTCAATCCCTCGCTCATCGCTTGCCACTCGCGACTTCGCCAGTTCATCCGCTACCTTCGAGCCCCACCTGCACTGTCACAATGGCGCTGCAGGAGGGTGACCGATTCCCCGACTTTAAGGCTTTCAAGACTGCTATGCAAGATTGGGGTCTTAAGGGACAGATAAAATTCAACTTCCGGTATCAAAAATCCGATTCAACCCGCAAAATCGTCGTTTGCGCCCACACTGGCTGTCCGTTTCGTGTTTATGCAGTTCTATCTGGCAATAAAGAATATGTTTTGGTGGCGACCATCGTGGACGAGCACAATTGCGTCGGCGCTCCATCAGCAAAAAATCGAAAACAGCTCCCAGTGCTCCCGTAGCTCCCGTAAGCATCGCTAACTCCCGTAGGAGGAGAAGTTATATTTTGCTCCTGTAAGGATTTCTAAAAATAAAAGTGGTTTAATTTTAGCTGAAACCTCGAGAAATGTTAGTTTAAATTTATGTCTCATCTGTAAAAAAAGCAATATACTTCAACTTTCAATTTTTTTGCTGATGTCCTCCGGCCAAACGCGGCCTCGCCACACAGCAATGGTGGTTGCAAGAAATACTACCGACTGTGATCACTGTCACCAAGACGACAACTCCGAAGCAAATCATCGATGCTATGGCGCTTCATCACCAAGTCGCTATCAGCTATCAGGCCGCCAAAAAAGCGAAGAGTTTTGTCCTTGGGGACGACATACAACAACAAGGCAACCAGTTCCGACTTCTTCCCACGTACATCGACGCCATCCATAAGGCTGATCCCCATGCACACGTACATCTTCAAACTGGGATCCATGAGGGTGTCCAGCGGTTTCAGCGGTTATTCATCTGCCCTGAAGTAAGCGCAGAGAGCTTTCGCCATTGCCGGTATCTTCTCGCAGTTGACTGAACATTTACGAAGGAGATCTTCAACCTCACGATCCTTATGGCAGCTTCTGTCGATGCCGATAATCATGCCGTTTTGCTGGCTTGGGCCATTGTGGAGGGGGAGTCGGAGGACTCCTGGCGTTACTTCCTCGGTCATTTGGTCACCGCTATCCCTCAGATCAATCATCCATCTACAACCATCATCAGTGACCGCGACAAAGGCATCGACACTGCAGACGATCGAGTACCAAGGGCACACCGTACCTACTGTCTCGAGCATATCTCCAGGAATCTGCAGACGGATTTCGGTCTCCCCTCTCGTACGACCTTCAATGCAGAAATCCGCTTTGCATTGACAGAGACGAAGCTGCGAGCTGGCTTCGACAAGTTGGCTACTGTTTCTCCCCAGGCTCTCGATTATCTTCGCAACATCAATATGAGTATGTGGGCAACTCCCCACCTTGCAGGAAAACGGTACGGCCACAATACGTCCAACCTGGTCGAAATCATGAACAGCTGGATTGTCGAAGAGCGGAAACTTTCCATCATTGACTTGTTACACTCATTGTGGAGCAAAAACATGGATCTACGGTTCCGACACCGACAGGAAGCGGAGAAGTACGCACTGCAAACTCCTCTCACGAAATATTCGACCACTCTTCTTGTCCAATCGATGGAGTTCAGCAATCATCGAGTCGTCCGTATGGCAGATGAATTCCGTGGCTCCGTATTATCTTTCCGCGGCAAGTGGTATGCAGTTGATCTTCAGCAGCGTACTTGCAGCTGCGGACGGTTTCAGTACAATGACGTTCCGTACGGCCATGCGATTGCCGTCATCCAAGGATTCCGTGTCGCTGCGAACGAAGGCCCTCAGCACTCAGCTCGCGACTTTGTCTCCTACAACCTTACCATCACTGCTCTCAAGGCAACCTACGCAAGAGTCATACCTCCGGTGTAGGAGGAGGATTCCGGCCGCTGCGGGCGCTGCAGACGCTACGCCCAGCGGGGTGTCTAGAGTTCGGGTGACACGGACAGTGCTACGGGAGTGTGACATAGGGCTACATAGGACAGTCACGGTAGACAGTCACAGGTGGCGCACGGACACTCGTATAAGAGGCCGGCGCTCGCCTCTCTAGAATGGACATGCTTCTTGCTACCCCTCAACTGGTAGCAACACTTTTTCTTTCGTGTTTTCGGTGGTATCCCGCGGCACGAGCG
>Ga0307508_10003119_pt1 | contig 16991 bp, 26 predicted proteins | sample 9_EM_MG_FD_203089 | JGI IMG/M metagenome (GOLD analysis project Ga0307508, IMG submission 203089) | Populus trichocarpa ectomycorrhiza microbial communities from riparian zone in the Pacific Northwest, United States - 9_EM | ecosystem: Host-associated > Plants > Roots > Unclassified | place...
ATCGAATTCGACGGTGGAGGAGAGGTGTGACACATTATTTTTATTATGCTGTATGTTTCTCTTGTAAGAAATGAGTTGTGGATGGCTCGATGATCTCACACTGTACGCTATTTGATTCATGTTTCCTGGATCTCACATCTTGCGATGCTACCTTCCTCTCGATCCCGTTGAATTCGCTCTGCGATGAAGTCTATCCGAGTCTTTGCTCCAGTCACTTCGCACCGCCAGGGCAAGTCGTCCATAGAGCAATAGTGTCATATCGATCGATCGACCAAACGCGTGGTGCGGATTCATTCCAAGATAGACTGATGACCAATCCGTCTATCGACGATCGGGCAAGCCGTCGATAGACGGATTGGTCACGAGTCTAATTCCAAGAGGTTTTGTCAACTTTGCGAATGGACGTTCGGTCAATCGCGCTGTCTCCACGGTATACGTAGAAGATGGTAATGGTGGTGTGAACCTCTGTTAGGTACGATTTGATGTATGAACGTCGGAGAGGTTCGTTCCTCGATACCAAGACAAAGGGCGGTCGCGGAGGTTTTGACGAGACGGGCCTGCCAGGACTCGTCCGAACATGATGGTTAGTAGCTAACTTGAAGGCCCAGGTCATTCGACAAAAGCTTGTACTACTTGTAGTGCTGTCCTCTAGTAAATAAAGAACTAAATCTCGGGTTTCCGCCGACTTGATGAATCGAAACTGTGTTGCCAAGATACATAAACGTTTTGTTCCGTTCATGGGCGGCCATCTTCAGTCGTGCCTTGGGTCAACCTCGCGTGGTCACCGGGCACAGCCATCGCACAGCATGTATGGGTCCAACCATTCTCTCGATACCAGCATCTGCGCAATGCACTCCACAAGTTACGACATTTCTTGCTTCAATGATTTTCAGTCGATGCCAGCGGCTCGCTCAACGTTACGACGCCCTTCTTCATAGTCTCGGACGGTCTACGCAAGCGCAGTGGAACTAACAGTGATTCGCCGCGTAACTTCCGCAGCTAGATAAGGGATACGGTGAGTTGCTGTTGGGGGTGGCCCTGGTGATTTTCATCATCCATTACGCTCTTGGTTAAGTCACCTCTAATTCGCGGGTATGTTGACGTGGGTCGTTGACACTCCAAGATATACGATCAGATAGGTCCTCAATCTTTGGGTCGGATTCAGCAGGAACAATGGGCGGGGCCTTGGGCTTTTATGAGAGATAGAATACCACAGCCTCCACTGATATAGAACGCGCAGCAATGGGGCTAGAAGCACGGTGACCGCAGGCTTGTGCACCTCTAAAGCCACTTGCGATGATGTTCTGGATATACAAGTGGGAGCACCTGATGCAACCACTGTTTCCCCCACGGTTCGCCTCTCCTCCTTCCGCTCTTTCCCCTTTGTTCCTTTCGTTGTCTCGGGCATACGTGTTCGCTCGGGTGTCTTACTAGTGCACGTCCTGAAACATGAGTACCGGTGGCATCCCTCTGGACAAGGCAGAGCTCCTCTCTGTGTTGCTGGAGACCCTCTTGTATGGTAAGGCCCTTTGCCTTTGAAGATAAATTTTGAGGGAAAGGATACTGAACGTCGTTGGGAACAAGGTTTCTCACTGTTAATGTTCGGAGGAACGATATGGACGTTGTTGTCCCAGCGGTCCACTCGCCCAGTGAACCGTAAGATGTTCGGGGTAGCATGCTTGTTACTGCTGATCAGTACGGTGGTGCGCTTTTCATTTTGTAGATATCGGACAGAGATTGATTTCTTTTGGCTGTGAAGCACCTTGTAATCCATATCATAAGGGTCATGTATGGTTTGATATTGTATCGAGACACCTACCCAGGGGGCCCTGTTGCATATTTTTCGGTCGTGTCGCAGTGGACGTTCTACCTCAAGAACCTGGTGTATATTGCACAGACAGTGGTGGGGGACGGCGTTATTGTGCGTTTTGTTTTTGTAGATGAAGTTCGCCATCCACTGAGTACGCTGCAGCTTTACCGCTGTTACGTGGTATGGCAGTCCAAACTCGTCATGATTTTCCCTCTGCTACTCTGGTGTGCCGCTACTGGTACGTGCAACACGTTTGGGCGGGATGACTAAGATTGATGACTGCGCTTCCGAAGTGACTGGACTCGTGAGTGGTGTGACCGCAGCGCTCACGACGGAAGGCGGAGTATTTGGAGGGGCCCTCAATCGATGGATTACGTCGTTTTGGGCAACAGCGTTTGCGGCCAACCTATTGGCGACCCGTACGTAGTCACTTCCTCATGGATGTGTGTTTTTGAACTTGTTCCCCTTCCACCAGTTATGTTGATCTTCCGTATCTGGTATGTCAATCGCAAGTTGACGAGGCTGGGTGCTAGCGGCGGAGGATCCCAACTGCGACCGATTCTACACATCCTTGTCGATGCTGGCGCGATTTACTCGGTCACCCTTCTCGTGGCGTTGATTTGCTTTGTCACTGAATCCAATGGTCAATATGTCATTCTAGACATGGTCAGCCCACCCTACCCCGTTCGCTAATAAGAGTCCCTCGAACTGAAACGATATTGCTGGTTAACAGGTCACGCCCATCATCTCCATCACGTTTTACATGGTCATTATCCGCGTCGGGCGGGCCGCTCGGGCTGGCCAGACGACACACACATCGCTCGGAAACACGTCCATCATGATGGACAGAAATATCCGCTCAGAGCGAAGGCGCGGGATGCAAGTACACATCACCAGATTGACCGAGAGCAAAATCGATCATGCCAGTCAAAGCTCGCCGGTGGGTACCACGGGTCCCTCGGTTAACAAAAGCAATCCGGACGAGATTGGGTCCGACGATGGAGGAGAGGTGTGACCCATTGTATTCATTTATGCTGTAGGTTTATTTTGCAAGGAACGAGTTACGGGTACCCGATGATTCTACCGTCTCCGCGCCATTTGACTCAAGTTTCAGATTTCACATCTTATGATACCACCGTCCTCTGGATCCCGTTTGATTCGTTTATCGATGAAGTCTATTCCACCTCACTCACTTCGCACCACCAGGTCAAGTCGTCCATAGAACAATAAATTATGACATGTTCAAGTACTTTAACATTTGAGGCATTCAAGCTGTGGTACAATCGGCTACAAGTTTTTGGCGGCCCACGTTTCAGTAATGACATCGAGCATCTCAAGGTCGTGAGCTGCCTTGATGGGTAGCCCATCTCTTGCACCCTCTGGTCTCTGTACGTTGGTACGATTCATGAGTGGTGGGTACTCTACGACGTCCTCTACCCCCGCCCAGTCGAAGTCGATGATTATAAATTGCGTCCTATCATCTTTCTTGACAAGGATGTTGGTATCGCGTATGTCTCCATGGACCATCTGGCGAGCGTGTAGTGTCCTGAGCTGTGTCCCGATGGCTTCGAACAGTGATCTGGGGAGGCGGTCGGTGTCAGGCAAGTCGGCTAATAAATCGTAGCCGACAAGATCATCCATGACTATCATGTACCACCCTCCAGGGAGAACTTCGAATCCTTGTAATTTGGGGGCAAAACCTAACTCCGCGCAATGCAGGTGAGCCTCCTTCGAGTAACGATGCGTGAATTTGATGCAGATCTGAACCCTAGGGTCCCCTTCTAGTGTTCCAAAAAATACGAGCCCCATCTTGTCGCCACCCTTGTCGAGCTGCCGCGTATAACAGATGGTTTGTGTGCTTTCATCTTCGAGAGACTTGAACTCCGTGTAATATGGGAACAGCGTGTCGGGAGACTCGTTCTTGTTGACAAGCCCAGTTTTATCATCGGATAAGTCTTCGTAATATGCCTTCAGCGTTCTGAGAGCTTTGCGGAATGCGGCCATGTGGCGTGCTACGGTGAGCTGGCTATAGGTATCGGTGGAATGGAAGAAGAACGCCAGAGGGGTCGAAAGGACCTGCACGACAGGCCGTAAATTCCACACAGTACCGGAAAAGGCCATAAATGGCCCTGGAGAAAAGCATTTCACTTGTCAATACTGAAAACGTAGAAAGAAGACGAATACCAACCAAAAACTTCCAGAAGAAAACAAGGCAAGGCAGACTTCGACAGTATAGGCGCGCGCGTCTTCGTTGCCTCCAAGTAGTATGAGACGGTTTGCATACATGGCTTTGACATTGAGGTCGTTACCTCGTTCTTGAACTCGGCGATGAAGTAGGGAGGAAGTTCGGGATCATAAACAGAGAGACTGGCGTCCATCTCATAATTTGTTCCTGGTATCTTTTGGTAGATGATGAAGCCAAGATGAGCCTCTTTAAACACCTCGTGAACCGCTTCTAGACGCTGCGCATCGTTCTGGTAAACATCCGACATGACATTTGCCAGCCAGCCTACAAACTGGTTATCATCTGCTGTCGGCATCACAGTCTTGCAGTCGTCTACAAACTGGCCGAAGACGGGATGGAGCAGTGTGACAGGAATGCGTTCCTGGGGATCACGAGGACGGCCACAGGGATCATATTTATCCTTCTCCCGTTGCGTATCACGGACCGAAGGAGGACGCGAACCATCAGATGATGACCATTTTTCAGGACGTTTATCGATGAAGACTTTGTGCTCCATTGCAATCTGATCCTCCTCTCCTTTAAGGTCTTCGTGCAATAACGGAGGTTTTGAAGCTGACCATGTCACCCAGGTATCAAAAAGAGTCACGAATAAGGTGGTACAACCAACTTACGGGTGCTGCTAGTAACTTCGACAACAACACACAAAGGATCGAGAACTGGCACATCCAGGAAATGGGGCAATAGAATGTCACCTTGGAGTAGTTTACCGTCACCCGTTTTGTTGAGACTCTCCTGGAGTTCATCATCGTCTCCCGATATCCTGTATAAGGATATATGGTTGTCTCTCAGATTCGGTTGTGCGTCTTTGATGTGACATATAAGTTGATCGGTGTATTCACCCGGTCGGATTGAAATTGGAAGTCTGGCGCTGAGAGTGCGGCCTCGAAACGAACAAACGATTGTCTCCGGCGCATCTGGAGAACAAGAACCAGAATCAAATCCGAGGGCCAGCCTGGATCGCCTCAGCTACATACCCACTATGATATGGATGTGGCGTTCGAGTGGCGGTTTCGGAAACACCTCTGATAACTCATGGCGCGCTACCTCCAAGCACTCCGCATGCTCCGAGAGGACAATCGAGCTGAGATTCTCTTTATAGGGGGGTAGGGGATCTCTGGGCTTGTAAAGGTCGAGAGCACCCGCGTCCACGCCGCGAAAAGCGACTGGCTTCTTGTCCTTAATGGCTTTTTTTAGGGCTGCGACAGTCCCCGTCCTTAAAATCTTGACCTCGAAGATCCTGATCGTTCCGATATCTCCACCACGGACCCAACAGTTGAGCGTAAGTACTCCCATGTTGTGGCACTTTTTTGTTGGATGGGCACAGAGTGTCTATATTTGAACAGACTTGTCTCCAAAAAAAAGATGGGATACCTAGCGGCGGTGCTGGGGACGGGAGTGGGACTGTGGTTTGGTTGGTGATCAGCCCCGAGTAGTTCAAGTTAGTAGGAGCGTCTGTCTGTGGCGCCTGACAGCCCGGTATCCGATGCCGAAACTGTCCCACGCTGTGTACGGTGAGTTTGGGCGCGAAATTCGGTGTTCATTGATCCGGGACACTCTGACTATTATAACGTCGTCTCCTGCGGCATATCACTTTGATTCTAAATTGCTCTGGAGCCCTTTGTACCCCAGCCACACAATCTGCGAGGGGCTCAGGAGGGAGGTCAAGGACTAAAACTAAGTGCGTCCAGTCCAGTCCCGTTCTTGTCTACAAGGTTATCTGTGCTGAAGTCGTGTTGCAGAGAACTATTTACAATGGTCTCCATGCCTACTTGGTGTCCACTTACACCTCCTGGCAGGATTTCATGGATATCATAGCTTCTATTCCACACCAGGTACGATGTCATCATCAAGCTGTAGCCCCCGGAGCAGCGTTCTGGCCCTTCTTTCGAAAGATAATCGTACCTGGCGCTATCTCTGAACCCCCGTTTTTGTTTCCAGAGAACCTGCTCAGGAAGGGTGACTCTGCCACCGCTATTACAGCAGCCTATGAGTACCATCATATCCCCGCCGGAGCCGGTACGGCCCAATTCAGTGGCGTTAAGCAGTACACTTTCCATAAACCAAGGGAGTTGGTACGAGTTGTGGCTGCTGGCATGAAAAGGGCCGAAGTACGCGTTGGCGACAGGGCTGCCGGTACGCCCAACTAACTGGTGTTCCATGTCAATTGGTAGTAATTTGAGCTGTGGACTCTGCCATTGGTGTATTGCTCGCGCAGCTATTGTCACCTGACTGTCGTGATCGGGATGGTTTACGCCGGAAAAATTACCAACGTCACGAAAACGATTGCAGACGTCGAAAGTGACTTGAGGTTGGGCGGATACGACGTAGAAAAGAGAAGCAAGAAGATCGGGGATCTGAGAGAAGAAAACGAAAGAGTACTCCTGTTTTTGGAGATGAAGGAGGGGTAAGGGAAACCTAGGCAAGGAATTGAGAGGAAAATTCGGAGCGTAATTCGGGAAGGCCTAGGCAGGAGGCACGAACCTGCAGGAATATTCGAAGTGGGGGATATCCTGTGCGTCACCACCTTTTCTGACCGACATGATACCGCCTCCCCCGCACAGCTTGTATAGGCGAGTCTGACCATTCTCCCGATACCAGTGTCGATCCTTAGCTTTCCGGCCCTCGGGTTTCCTGGAGATGCGCATTGCGTTCCACGAGTTACAACACTCCTCGCTTCCATTTTCAATCGATACTAGCGGTTCGCTCAATGCTGCGACATCTCAGACGGTCCAGACAAGCATTAATGGATCAAGTAAGAGTGATTCTTTGTGCCACTTCCTTAGCTCCTCCAATAACATAACTTGCTGTAGATAACGAGGAGTTCCCATCGATGGGCGGCCCTGCTGCTCTTCGTCATCCACTACGCTCATGGTTACATCTCCAGATTCATGGGTATGTCGATGTGGATCGTTGACACTCCACGGTATACAATCAAATAATTCCTCGATCCCCCAGCTGGGATCAGCGGAAACAATTTGAGTGTGTCAGAAGGGCGTGGCCTTCAAGCCTTAGGTTTGTACGAAATACAGTGCCACAGTCACTGATATGGAATCCATAGCGCTAGGCGCCAGCAGCACTGCAGCTTACAAACTGGTGTATGGCTACAGCCTTCTACGAAGATGTTCAGGATATAAGTGCCCGATGGAAGAAGTGTTGCCTCCACGTTTCACCGTTTCCCCTTCGCCACATTTCTTCTGTTATCTCAGGCACACGCGTTTGCTTAGGTGTCCTACTGGTGCGCATCCCGAAATATGAGTACCGGTGGCATCCCTCTGGACAAGGCAGAGCTCCTCTCTGTGCTGCTGGAGACCCTCTTGTATGGTAAGACCCTCTGAAGATAAACCGCGAAGAAAAGGATACTGAACGTTCTTGGAACAAGGTTTCTCACTGTTAATGTTTGGAGGAACAATCCGGACTCTGTTATCACAACGGTCCACTCGCCAAGTGAACCGTACGATGTTCACGGTAGCATGCTTGTTACTGTTGACCAGCACAGCGGTGCGCGTTTGCATGCCACTGGCTTCGTATCAGACAGAGATTGATTTCTCCTGGCGGTGAAGCACCTCGTGATCCATATCATAAGGGTCATGTATGGTTTGATATTGTATCGAGACACCTACCCAGGAGGCCCTGTTGCATATTTTTTGGACGTATCACAATGGACGTTCTACGTCAAGAACCAGGTATATACTGCACAGACAGTGGTGGGGGACGGCGTTATCGTGCGTTTTATTTTTATGGATATAGTTCGCCATTCACCAAGTGTATTGCAGCTTTACCGCTGCTATGTAGTATGGCAGTCTAAACTCGTCATGACTTTCCCTCTGCTACTCTGGTGTGCCGCTGCTGGTACGTGCAATATGTTTGAGAGTTGACTGAGATCGTTGACGACATTTCCGAAGTAGCCGGATTCACGAGTGGCGCGATCGCAGAGGACACGACGCAAAGCGGGGTTTTTGGAGGGGCCCTCAATCGATGGATCATTTCGTTTTGGGCAATGGCGTTGGCGGCCAACCTATTGGCGACCCGTGCGTAGTCACTTCCTCATAGATGTGTGTTTTTAAACTTGCTCCCCTTCCACCAGTTATGTTGATCCTCCGTATCTGGTATGTCAACCGGAAGTTGACAAGGCTGGGTGCTAGCAACGGAGGATCCCAACTGCGACCGATTCTACACATCCTCGTCGATGCTGGCGCAATTTACTCCCTTACCCTTCTTGTGGCGTTGATATGCTTCGTCAGTCAGACCAACGGTCAATACGTAGTTCTAGACATGGTTAGTCCTTCGTACCGCTAACGAGGAGAGTCCCACTGAAGTGATATTGCTGGTTAACAGGTCACGCCCATCATCTCCATCACGTTTTACATGGTCATCATTCGTGTCGGACTGGCCGCTCAAGCTGGGCAGACGACACATGTATCACTCGGAAACATGTCTATAATGACGGACAGCAATCTCCGCGGAGGACGGCGTGGGATGCAAGTCCACATCACCAGATTGACCGAGAGCAGACTCGATTGTGGTCAATGTTCACCGATGGGTGTAACGAGTCCCTTGGTTCACAAGAGCGGCCTGAACGAGATCAAGTTCGACGACGGAGGAGAGGAGGTGTGATCCATCATGTTTATTTATGCTGTAGGTCTATCTTGCAAGGAACGAGTTGTCGATGCCTCGAAGATCCCACCTTCTGAATCGAACCCTGAAAGCCTGACTGCCCGCCATTCGACTTATGTCTCCTGGATCTCACATATTACGATACCCCGTCCTCTCGAACCCGTCGTCTGAACTATTTTGCAATGGTCGATGACGTTTTATCTTACCATCACTCACCTCGCACCGCCAGGTCGAGTCGCCCATAAACTGCTAGCTAGCACGGAAAATGTACCAATCGCTCTTTGATACTGACCAGCCCATGGCCCTTCCAAATCTTGTACACCGATATATCTCAACACAAACAGCTATCATTGGACATGGCTGTGAGCGCGAGTAAGAGAAGGGGGTGATTGGTGACGTTGCATAGACTACTATGTGGGGTGACTGTATGGCGGTGTGACTATGAGTGGGCGAAGCACTCCAGCCTCGGACGGGAGCTAAGTGTGTAAGTTTAGAGCTCCGTGGGGCCGCGGGGCTTTGGACAACTTGGAGTTTCTAGCTTTGTACTGCACGCTTTTCTAGACGGTAAAGACAAGCGTCGGCCGAAGTGACAGGGATTTTCTGCGTCACTTCCGAGTCCGCAGCTCTTCCAATCACGTAACTTGCTGAGAAAATGGGGTGTTCCTGTTGCTGGTTGACGCTGCTTCTCGTCATGGTCACATTGACAAGTAGACGGGTTGACGCTCCAAGGTTCAATATGTATCAGATTATAGATAATTCCTCCATCTTCGGGCCGGGATCAGCGGAAGCACTGTGAGAATGGGCGAGACCCTCAGGGGGTTTGTACGAGATGGAGTGCCAGTTCCACGCCACTAATATGGCATGCATAGCACTAGGGCGCTTAGCAGCAGCACAACGACTACAAACTTGTACTAATGGCTACCGCCACCTACGACGACGTTCGGGGTATACGAGTGGGAAGGCCTGATAAGCAGTGTTACTTCCCTGGTTCACCCCTCCCCCATCGACGCTTTCCCATTGTTCCTTTTGTTGGCTCCGGCACACGCCACGGTGTTTGCTTGTTAGTGCACATCCTGAAATATGAGTACCGGTGACATCCCTCTGGACAAGGCAGTGTTCCTCTCAGTGCTACTGGAGACGCTCTTGTATGGTAAGACCCTGTGACGATAAATCGTGAGGAAAAAAATACTGAACGTTCTTGGGAACAAGGTTTCTCATTGTTAATGTTCGGAGGAACGATATGGACGTTGTTGTCCCAGCGATCCACTCGCCAAGTGAACCGTAAGATGTTCACGGTAGCATGCATGCTACTGCTGATCAGCACGGCGGTACGTGTTTCTTTCGTTTTCTAGATATCAGTCAGAGATTTATTTCGTGTGGATATGAAGCACCTTGTGATCAATATCATAAGGGTCATGAATGGTTTGATATTGTACCAAGACACCTACCCAGGAGGCCCTGTTGCCTATTTTTCGGACGTATCGCAATGGACGTTCTACGTCAAGAATGTGATATACATTGCACAGACACTGGTGGGGGATGGCGTTGTCGTGAGTTTTGTTTTTGTAGATGAAGTTCGTCATCCACTAAGTGCGTTACAGCTTTACCGTTGTTACGTAGTGTGGCAATCTAAACTCATCATGATTTTCCCTATGCTACTCTGGAGTGCCACTGCTGGTACGTGCAGCATGTTCTGGGGGAGCCTGAGATCATTAACGATATTTTCGAAGTAACTGGACTCATGAGTGGCGTGACCGCAGAGGACACGACGGAAAACGGGGTTTATGTCGGGACCCTCGATCGATGGATCACGTCGTTTCGAGCAATGGCATTGGCGGCCAACCTGTTCGCGACCCGTACGTAGTCACCTTTTCACGGGCTAGGATGTGTGTTTTCAAACATGTTTCCCCTTCTGCCAGTTTTGTTGATCTTCCGTATCTGGTTCGTCCACCGGGAGGTAAGGAGGTTGGGACCACTGGGTGCTAGCAACGGAGGGTCCCAGCTGCGCTCGATTCTACACATCCTGATCGATTCTGGCGGGATTTACTCTGTCACCCTTGTTGTGGCGTTGATTTGCTTTGTCACTGAATCCAATGGTCACAACATAGTTTTAGACATGGTCAGCCCATCGTGCTTCGCTCTCTAATGAGGAGAGTCCCGCTGAATGATATTACTCGTTAACAGATCACGCCAATCATTTCCATCACGTTTTACATGGTCATTATTCGTGTCGGGCTGGCCGCTCGGGTTGGCCAGACAACACATGTACCTCTCGGAGACATGTCCATAATGATGGATAGCGATCTCCGCGCAGAACGACTCGGAAGGCGTGGGATGCAAGTCCACATCACGAGTTTGGCCGAGAGAAAGATCGATCATGATCAACGCTCGCCGATTGGTATAACGAATCCCTCAATTAATATGAACGAGATCAAATTCGACGACGAAGGAGAGGTGTGACCCACTATATTTATTTATTCTACAGGTTTATAATCTTGCGAGGAACGAGTTGTTGACGCATCGAACTTCCCAGTCTGAATCCATTCCTGACTCGCTGCGCCCCATTCGACTCATGTTTCAAGTGGATCTTACATCTTCAAGTTACCGGCCACGGGTCGATCCCGTTAGATCCGTTTTGTGATGGTTGATGAAATCTTATCCCACCGCCGCTCACCTCGCACCGCCAGGTCAAGTCATATTAACACTTCCCGATCAATTGCTAGCTAGCACGAAACCGTGCTAAAAGCTCACCGATACTGACAAAGCTATGACCCTGTCACACCCTGGGTCACAGTGTGACATTGTGACACGAGCCGCTCAGTGCGGGGACAATATTTGGACTGCCCAGTGCGGCCATTCGATTTTTGGTACCGGTCGTTCGGCGGCACAAGATCTTCATGCCAGCGGAGCCGCATTTCAAAGAATCAACTTTGTACCACGCACTTTTTCAACTGTGTCTGGGGTGCTGATCCCTTCTCGATGATCTCAGACGCTGGTCTGGGCAAGCAGTGAGTCTCCGCATCACTTCCGCACTTCCAACAACAACGTAACTTGCTGGAGATAAGGGGGAGTTCCTTTTGATGGGAGGCCACGCTGCTTCTCGTCATCCACTATACCCTTGGTTACTCATTTCCTTGAAGTACATGGGTATGTTGAACATGGATCGTTGACGCTTCAACCTGAAAGTCTACTGTCGGACAATTCCTCGATCTCGGGTTGGGGTCAGCGGAGACAATGTGTTAGGATGAGCGAGGCCCGTGTTTGTATGAGATAGAGCGCCACTGGCACAGCCACTGACATAGAATGCATAGCAAAGTGGCGCCAGCAGCGTGGTTGCTACAGCCACCTGCGATGATGTTCAAGATATACAAGTGGGGGGCCGTTGGAAGTAGTGTTTCAAGTTCCCCGACATTTCATCTTTCCCCGGCATCGGCACCTTTCCTGTCGTTCGTTCTGTTATCTCTTGCACGAGCGTTCGCTTGGGTGGCTTGCTAGTGCGTGTCCTGAAACATGAGTGCCAGTGGCATCCCTCTGGACAAGGCTGCGCTCCTCTCTGTGCTACTGGAGGCGCTCTTGTATGGTAAGACCCTGAAAACAAATCGTGAGGAAAAGGATATTGAACGTCGTTCGGAACAAGGTTTCTCACTGTTAATGTTCGGAGGAACGATTTGGACGTTGTTGTCCCAACGGTCCACTCGCCCAGTGAATCGTAAGATGTTCATAGTAGCATGCTTGCTACTACTGATCAGCACGGTGGTGCGCACTTCCTTTCGTTTTCGTCTAAGCATCGGGCAAAGATTGATTTCTTGTGGGAATACAGCACCTTGTAATCAATATCATAAGGGCCGTGTATGGTTTGATATTGTACCGAGACACCTACCCTGGAGGTCCTGTTGCGTATTATTCGGACATATCGCAATGGACATTCAATGCGAAGAACTACGTGTATAGTGCACAGACGGCGGTGGGGGACAGCGTTATCGTGAGTTTCGTTTTTATCGAGATGAAGTCCGTCACCCGCTAAGTGCGTTGCAGCTTTACCGCTGTTACATGGTATGGCAATCTAAACTCATCATGATTTTACCCTTGTTACTCTGGTGTGCCACTGGTGGTACGTGCACGTGTTTTGGGGGTGGCTGAGATCATTGACAACATTCCCAAAGTAACCGGAATCATGAGTAGCGTGACCGCACAGCACTCGACGCAAGTCGGGGTTTTTGGTGGGGCCCTCGAGCGATGGATCACGTCGTTTTGGGCAACGACGTTCGCGACCAACTTGTTGGTGACCAGTACGTAGTCACCTTTTTTTGGACGTGTATTTTTTAACTTGTTTCCCCTTCTACCAGTCTTGTTAATCTTCCGTATCTGGTATGTCGACCGGCAGTTCACGAAGCTGGGTAGCAACCAACGGTCCCAACTGCGACCGATTCTACATATCCTTGTCGATTCTGGTGCGATTTACTCCGTCACCCTTCTTGTGGCGTTGGTTTGCTTTGTCACTGAATCCAATGGTCAATACGTAATTCTAGACATGGTGAGTCCATCGGCACTGCCTCGCTCGCTGATGAAGAGAGTCCCGCTGAATCGATATTACTGGTTAACAGGTCACGCCCATCATCTCCATCACGTTTTACATGGTCATCATCCGTGTCGGGTTGGCCACTCGGACTGGCAAGATGACACACGTACTACTTGGAAACACGTCCCTCGCGACGGACAATAGTACCAACACAGAACGAAGGCGTAGGACGAAGGCCCACATCTGGAGATTAGCTGAGAGAAAGGTGGACCATGGGCAACGCTCGCCGACGGGTATAAGACGTTCCTCAATTAACAAATATAGTCTAAACGAGATCAAGTTCGACGGCGAAGGAGAGGAGGTGTGACCAATTATATTTATTTATGCTGTAGGGTAATAATGTCATACACCAAAGTGACATTGTATGGACAACGTACGACAAGTATATAACGGGACTATGAGTGGGCTCATAATGGGATAGTGTATGAGGGAGAGAATGGATGGGAGGGCGAAGCGCTCTCCGCCCCCGGACGTGAGCCAAGCCTGCCGGCCAGAAAGAGTTATCATCGGCCCAGCTAGACCATTCCTCAGCACTTTATCAACTATGTCACGTTTCCCATATCTCCAATACTTTGACACTGACACCCTCCAAGGAAGTCAATTTACATATTGGAACTGTGATTTCCTCATCAGCAGCTACTCGTCTGTATTGGTGATGGGATTGCTTTGTGAATAAAAGGGCTTTGAATCCATGTTCCAGGTGTACGATCAACCTTAATGCCTGGGTATGTTCATCTCCTCCACGGTGGTGGATCCTAGCGAGGAGATCATGAATCCACGGATAGGCGAGTACCACTCCCCCCTGCCGCAACTCGGAGATGGACGTATCTTCAGTTTTGAACTTGAATTTACCGAGAGCTACAGTCGAGGCAACATATACAGGAGCACTTTGTTCGGTTGCACCACTCGGGGTATCGGGTTCTATGTTGGTAACGGAAAATGTGATACACGGAAGACTGAGGCGACGATTGGTGAAACGTGGTAAACCCAGGGTGGTCCCAGGGTCACTAAGGTGATTATAGAAATGAGTGACCTTCAATTGTTCCGGTATTGTATCCCGCAATTCCTCGACCCGTTGGTCAGCCTCGGCATCTGCAATGTATGGTAGTACGTATGGCGCCTGGCTGTAGACGGAGATATCGGCAGGAATAGAGTTGTTGAACTTTGATGGCTTCCCAACCCAGTCCAGGACTGTAACATCCCTTCGGCGGTCCACGATCTCTTGCAGGAGGAGTCCAAGTGCATCTTCTGCTTCACGAGTGTATTCGACATGGATATCACTGCTGAATATCCCAATCAAAGAATATGCTATGTCGACTTCCACCGTGGCTTGGCGAGTCGAGGCTAAGCGGAGCCTTTGGCGGACGGGCAGCATTTCTGGATAAAAGTGGATAAGAGCATCTTCATTGACACCGATAGCTCTCGCCAACTCGGGTTTGATATTGGGTGAGGTTTTATGGTTGGTGTTGTCGTCATGAAGATATAGTTTCCATTTGTGGTCATAGAAACGGATGACTTGGGGTGCCAGAAGTTCTTGTAGCGTCCACGCACGAAACATCCATCGATTGTGTTCGAGACTAGGAGAATTGGGTGGATTTGACTTGGATGGGTCGGCAAGGAGTACGAGGGTAAGTGCTGAATTGTTGTACCACTTGTACATGGAGCGGATTGACTTCTGGTACACATCTCTATCCTTTTTATCGATACAGCACGTGTCGCTCCATGACCACTGGTAAGATTTATAGTCATCCCGAATGGTTTCACAGAACTTGCGTAATTTCTCGTTCTGAAGAACATAGACTGAGTTTCCAAAGACGTCGTCGAATAATGGTTCGTTGTCGTCCCAGGTATGAGAAAGCATGACATAGAGGAAATAGCGTTCCACAACTGCCTTGATATTGTCTGTGTTTGGCGCCGTGGACATCGACGAGACTAGTTTATAGAAGGTCGGGTCCTCCTTGAATCTCCGTTTTCGCTCTTCCCGGTCACAAAGATGACCGTCCTTTCCATGGATGAGTACAAAAGGAGACGCATGGAAAATTGCTTTTATTACGTCATCGATTTTCGTGAGCGTCTCGGAGTAGTTCGTGCGCAGCTCTGCAGAATGTAATCAATCTCTGACCTTGAAACCAGTTTGGTGGATAGTTACTGCAAATCTCCGGATCGTTGAAATTCTTGACCTTATCGAACATGTCTTCCAATGCGACGAATGCCTCCTTGTAACACTCCAAGCCATCCAGTGCGACATATTTCTTCTGGTAACCCCAAGGGTACGATGGGTCAGTTTCAATTGCCTATGAACCTCATTATTGGGAACCACCTCAGCGAAGATGCGACAAAAAAATTACCCATTTCGCGTCTGTCAAGGCACTCGTCCATGATTTCATTACTGCTTTTCGCTTGCTCCGCTCCGCGAGGAGATGAGCGATGCATTGAGGGGAGTAAGGGAGTGATGCCAAGCGCTGTGCAATCGCCTTGTCTTTCTCAGGGTCCACCGCCATATCGATTTCTATTTGGGGTGTCCGAATACCTCTTTTCACGATGTCTGACACGGAACGATTGAATACGACACTCACCCGAAGGACACCCAGCGAGAAATAATGCTTCAGTGTACCATGCAATCGCATGATGCCCACTCGCTTGATCGCCAAACCTTTCTAAAATTGACAGGGACTGTCAGATCGGGGAATTGTTACCTGGGGTGCGGGCTCTCACTCACCACTAACCGAGCTGAGTTTTGCACGTATGGTTTCCAACTCTTCGCTGAGGTCTTCCTCCTTTGCAGAAAAGTAGTTGAGCGCCCCTGGAATATGGCTAGATTCGAACAGGGCTCGACATCTCAATTCGTGAATACCAGAAATCAGACCATGGAGGTCCCAATCGAATATCTACCAAAAACGTATTAGTGCATCGCAATAAGTACAAATTCAAGGAACAGTAACTTACTAGCGAAAGAGTCCTTACTCCGGGAACATGGAGAATTGAGCCTAGATCAGGTACCGCTTCCAATGATCCCAGTACGTCCTCGAAGTGGCGACATGCGTGCAAAAAATGCTTCCGTGCCTGTGTGTTCGGTCGTTAACGCTAAAGACCCCGACATGGTGCATATCACACCTACCCTAACCAATGGATACAAGCTAGTATGTGGCGAATCGAATCGGATATCAGGTTCGACGTTGAAGGCGATGGATTAGACACTCGGCGTTTAAATGAAAGATCTATCTGAATGGTGCATCTTACCTTGACGCATTCGACGAAGTGTTTGGAATCTTCATCATAACCGCAAGGTGTTGGCCCAAACACATCCGTTCTCTTATCAATGCCACCCTGTCCATCGAGTGCGAGACCCTTCGCGATGTAAGCTACCAACGGTGTCTGACCATCGATATGCTGTAGGTACACTTGGATTAGAGTAACACCATAGGTGGAGACCAGGTTACCGTGGCCGCATCAGCATCCTTCAACGCTCCGGTCCAGTTCTTCCGCCGGACCCGAACAAGGGCACGATTAGCACGTTCATACCTAATGAAGTCTGGAAAGCAGCGGTCTTCAATTTCCTTCGATAGTACTTTCTCGGCCGTCGCTAAATCTCCGCTTCTCCATGCTTCATATACTGCATCACTGATATACGTAAACTGTACCCAAGGTACGATGAGTGAAGGTGAGACCCAACCCGAAGTGCTTGGCTTACGGGCTCAGACTGTTCGGTCAGAAGACAGAGGCGCTGAGGAGGAGAGTTAGAT
>Ga0307508_10003120_pt1 | contig 16988 bp, 8 predicted proteins | sample 9_EM_MG_FD_203089 | JGI IMG/M metagenome (GOLD analysis project Ga0307508, IMG submission 203089) | Populus trichocarpa ectomycorrhiza microbial communities from riparian zone in the Pacific Northwest, United States - 9_EM | ecosystem: Host-associated > Plants > Roots > Unclassified | place...
TAAGACGTCTGTGAAAGGCACAGTTTTTTTCCGTCAAGTAAAGAGTGGTTTTTGGTTGTGTGAAAACGGGCATTTTTGGTGTAAAACGGCCCCTGTACGGAAACTTTTGTCCCTGTACTTTACATAGCTCACCGGGATGTCGCGTTTGGCGCCCCATGCCTGCCGATTGCACAGAACCTGAGCCTTGATCCCATTGTACTAGATAAAGACGTTTGCCGCCCCTCGAGCGGCTTCCCCGGTTTGATGCTCGAGCAGGTTTTCGTGCGGACTGCCCCTGTAGCTGAAAGAGAAGACCGGCTGCAAGAAGAGAAGCAGAATGCGCTGCATGGGCGGATGCATGCTCACGTTCATTATCCACGTTCGATTCCTGCAGGATATGCCGCAGCTGATAGATATCTACCCGGTCGATTCTTGCAGCTAAGTTGCGTACATACGCAGCTTCAGATTGTCACGATGGATCATCACCCAACCTGGACAGAATCCTGGTAGTCGATAACGTTGCCAGATGGCCGGCGAGCCGAAGTCTAGACCTCAACGTAGCTACTTACAGCTGGGACCACCCAACAAACAACATGCTCGTCGCCACCGCGCAGATTTAACTCAACAACACAAGAGAATTAAAGCGGTGATTGCCATGAGATGCAGGAAGTGCGAAAGTAGGCCGTGACGACGGAAGAAATTTTTGGGGGGGCAATGGTGAATTAACTAGCTAAAACTTGGCAGACAAAAACACCCACACCCATTCACCCTGGGTTAGTGCATGTGCTATTTCTGCGGTGTCATCCAACAGACCATTTGGGTGTGGTCACGGATAATCACTCGTGATTGTTAGCCAAAATGAATGTTGTATTTCAGTCGGGAGGAGTTGGGCCTGACCATATATTCCGGTTGCATATGTAGCAGACTGCTGCACACTTGCCCTCAGCCCTGACAATGACTAGCTGAATAAGAGTGTAGGACCGAACGGGTTCAGAGTAAAGCCCTCAATCATCTTGATCCTCGGACGAAAGAGCGCTTACCCACAAAAACTTCTAAGTTTGCGCAACTCCCGGTCCCTTCAAAAGTCAAATTTACTGTGACTTGGCGTTGCCGATCCCCCACCAACCACATCCACAAAGTGCTTTGACTTCTTTCAGTTCTTTCAGCATCGAGATAATGAATGCCCCACATCTCTTTGCGGTAACTACCGAATTGAAATCGCCCAAGCACAGCTTCGCAGTTTGCAGCAATATCTCGAAAAACCACAACGCGCGTTGGAGAGGAGTTGACTCATCTCCCATGATATGTAGGCTATTGTGTAATTTTTCAGTGTACTGTACCTAGTCAAGGGGAGGGTAAAAAAAAACGGGGTTTTCCCACTGCAGATACGCGTGTCAAAACGGTCAAAATACGAATCTTTTTCACGTCGTGATACGATAGCAATATTCGTTTAGCGGGAAAACTTCGTTTTTTTTTTACCCTCCCCTTGACTACCTATACAGAACGGATTGCTGTGTTCTGGGTCGCTGTCGGGGGAGGAGACGGCACTGATTTCCGGGTGCTGTTGTGAATCTACCGTGGAAGCATACCGTGACATCTTCGAGGGATACCTCTTGTTAGCGGTGAAGATCCCCCTTTGAAATCCTTTGCCCACCGATCATCCTTGGCGTCAAGCACATATATACCATTGTCTTTGTCGTTCGACAACGGCAACTTCCGTGATCCGGCTTAAGATTGTCTCGCTGAATATTGGTGACTGTGGAGAATCCACCTCAATCCTTGTGTGGTACAAACTCTTCGTCTCGACCCACTTGGCAGAAGAACAAACTAAACAGGGCAGTACCTTTTTTCAACCATGGGATTTACTGGGATTGCCAATGCAATCGGCATCACCGTCTCCACGGTAGTGGTATGTTGGCTGCAGGACCCATAAGACTATGCACGTGCAGGTTGCCGCTGGAAGACGACCGCCTTGGTGCCCAGCTTGCACGCAACCGGAGGTCACGCTGTATCACAGAGATATGTAGATACTCTATCTAGATATCTGGCAATGTGCATGCGCAAGGGGAACCATCGCCATGATCTACCTTACCTAGATTGGTTGTACGCGATTAATTTAAATAAATAAATGAATGGAAAAGCAACGCAAGGGGAGGAGAGTCAGACTGTCCACCCCACCCCAGCCCCGGCAGCTGCGGGTTGGCCACCCTCCCTCGCTCTGCTATCACCACCACTCTGCGCCCTGCTATCACCACCACTCTGCGCCGTGCGTTCACTATCTATGCTCCTTGATCGTCTGCTCATGGTTCCGCCTTACGACTCGACGATCGTGTTGGCCGGACAGCCAAGCCGAAGAGAGACATGTCGCCCTCGGATTCCGACGTCCGCCCGCCCGCGAGGTGGGCCAGCATTGGTGAGTCCGGGCTGTCGAGGCGGCAGTGTCGTCGCTGACGGCCGCGGTTGCAGTTCGAGGACAACCCCCCCAGCTACAGCGCTAACAGCGACGATGCACAGGTACCTGCTCAGACGGCGTGTGCGCACACGCACGGCTTGAGCCCTCGGCTTGCTGATACACGGTTGCGCGCACAGTCTGCTCTACCGCACGTACCCGACGTGAACATCCTGCCGACGGACGAGGCTGGCAGCACCGGATGGACTTGCTGGGGAAGCTGCACAACGACCGTCCGGTCCAGTCCTGAGCAAGGACCAGGACGGGGCAGGTCCTCTCATCTCAGAACTGGACGAACCGCGGTTCCTATGTGGCCCAGGAGCTTCGAATGCCCTGGGACAGATGGTTCTGGGACCGAGCGCAACAACTCACACTGATACAATTCCGACCTTTCCATTCCTCAAACTTCCGCACCAGGTATGCACACCAGTCCGTTCCACACTTCCCTTCCCAACCTGGGCTCGACTGGCGCATCTAATGTCTTCCCGAGCAATCGTGCCCTCATGTCTGGCAGAGATGAGGCCATCTCAGTGCCCACTCTTAGGACATTCAAGAGGATTGATGGCCTCATCTCCCATCCCACACCTGCGGTCCGAAATCGTGATCTTTGCCCCGCCGAAGACCTGTGTTGTCCTTCTCATCCCGCGCAGTGATCATACGGACTGATTCAGAAGGTCACTGAGGCGTGAACGGGAGTCGGAAATCGGCATTCACGGCGGGGCGTTGCCGCTTTCCGGTGCCTTTCTTCACTGAGTACGTGGCAGTCAGTGGGTGTGCGCCTGTACTGTATGGGAGCGTCCGACTGCGTCAGTACGGTCTGTTTGGTGGTGGTAGTGACGTCACATCAGGTAGCGGCTCTGCCTACGACGCTGTGTGCCGCCCAAGGGTGGAATGGCTGCAAACACACAGATGGGGCTGGAGCACGGCCCGTGCTGCTCCCGAGGTCCCTCACACACCTCAAGTGGGAGATGTCAGAGAATAGGGAGGCGAGAGTCCGAGTTTGCAGCAAGAAATACAAGCTGTCGAGCTAGCAGAGGCCAGTCGGGGCGGTGACCGGTATCTCGAAGAGGCTAGTCTCGTGGATCTTCCAGCTGAAGGCAGGGCCTGCCTCACCGGGCAGTACCTGAACTGGACGAAGAGTCGACCAACTGCTCAGTGCTGGTGGCACCCGTACAGGACGCAGAGGCGGAAGCACATCTTCAAGAACTGCCCCGAGTGGAAGGCCCACCCTTCCTCCCCGACCTCCTTTCGTGCCTCCGCCCACAGAATATTTTTCTGGATCTTCCACGCGGGCAGTTCTTGAAGATGTGCTCCCCGGTCTGCACCCTGTACGGGCACCACCAGCGCTGAGCAGTTGGTCGACTCTTCGTCCAGTTCAGGCACTGCCCGGTGAGGCAGTGTCCTGTCTTCAGCTGGAAGATCCTCGGGGCTAGCGTCTTGGAGCTACCGGTCACCGCCCCGACTGGCCTCTGCTTGCTCGGCAGCTTGTATTTCTGGCCTGGATCGCGTACATCTGGCAGGGGCCAGGCTCATCCGAACCCATGCGCCTGATGGCGGCCTGGGCATCAGTGAAGATCGTGACCATCTCCGGTGTCGTCTGCCGCCTAGCAGCCGTTTCTAGTGCCCTGACGAGGGGAGCGCACTGGGGATGGCGCCGCGCAGCAGCGGAGATTTGTTCTGTGTTCTTTTTCTTCTTCTCTTTCCTATATATAAGCATAATACAGAACCCGAGAGCCGTTTCCTCGTGTCTACATACTCGTCTCGCTCTCATCTCGACTTGGCAAACTCCTCGACAATCCCACTGCAACTCCAAACCTCTCAGTCTGGATCCTGTTCGCTAACAGGGCTGCAGAACCGGTCATCCTTCAATTCGTAGGCCTCCTGGCTGTAGCCCATGTGGGTTTTGATGCCTCCCAGTGCCCGACCATTCTGACACGTGACCCCGTACCCGGCTGCTCCGCTGTCCAGTCGCGACCCGTCCGTCACGTCCGTGAACATGGTGAGCCCAGGCCCGGGGCGCTCTTCCTCCGCCTTAGCCTCAGCCTCTTCCTCCTGAACCACCGCTGCCTGTTCTCCAGCTGGCGGCCGGATGGCGAAGTCACGGCGATGCGGTGCAATCGAAGGTGCAGCTACGACGCGGTGTCGCCGAGAGATGACTGTGGTTGTTTGTAGATATAGACAGTGCGAACGCACCGGCTCTGGAACTGTCGTTCCGGCCAGACCACGAACGGAACCCACTTCCACACATCCAAGCATAGAGTGTCTGCAAAACTCGTATGCCACCCCCTATACACACGCAGCGATTGACCCTTCTCGGCAGATCGTTCCTCACTAGAGATAGGTACGTAGCACGCACAAAGTATCCAAGTCACCTGGTTCTCCAGGGGGCTCATATGCCACCTGGTGACCGCATAAAAAGCCCGTGAAGACGAACACAAAAGCGCTGGCAGGGCATGCGAACCTCCATAGGCGGCGCCTGTCGGTGGGATCTGCCGTGTGCGATTGAGAGAATAGCAACCCCCTCGCCGACTGGTCGTGCACAACTTCTCGCAACGGCACCGGCTACCGTCGGCAGACTGGTTGTGACGTAGTTAACCAGTCAGTGCCAGCCGCACAGCTCTCCTCCACTTCACTACACATCTCGAGCTTCCACCCCACAAACTCCGCGACGATGCGTCCACCCACCAGTGTTCTCCGCCTCTCGCGCACGCACCGCGTCCGCAGCGCGGTGCCGTTCCCGTTGCACCGGCAGTACTCGGCCGCATCGCCGAGCAGCCCTCCGCTCACGATCGCAACGCTTCCGGCGCCGCACACGGGCGTGATCAAGCTGCTGCTGCTGTCGCGGCCGTCGGCGAAGAACGCGCTCTCGCGGCAGCTGGTGGCGGACCTGGCGCGGGTGCTGGCGCCACTGCACTCGGGCGACGACGCCACGACGCGCGCGCTGGTGGTCGGGTCGGCGGTGCCGGGCGTGTTCTGCGCGGGCGCGGACCTCCGGGAGCGGCGGAGCATGACGCGCGCCGACGTCGACGCGTTCCTGGCCGACCTTCGCGTCGCGCTACGCTCGCTCGAGACGCTGCCGATCCCCACCGTCAGCGCGATCAGCGGGTTCGCGCTCGGCGGCGGCCTCGAGCTCGCGCTCGCCACCGACATCCGCGTCGTCGCGCCCGCCGCCCAGCTCGGGCTGCCCGAGACCCGTCTCGGCATCATCCCCGGCGCCGGCGGCACCTACCGCCTGCCCCGCCTCGTCGGCCGCAGCAGAGCGCTTGACATAGTCCTCTCCGGCAGGCGCGTCGGCGCCGTCGAGGCCGTCCAGATCGGCCTCGCCAACAGGATCGTCGACGTCGGTGTCGGCGAGGGCGAGGGCCGCGAGAGGACCATCGACGCTGCTGTCGAGGTCGCCCGCGAGATCTGCACCGGCGCGCCCATCGCCGTCAGGGTCGCGAAGCGCGTCGTCGTCGCCGAGGACGAGGAGGCGGAGAATCGTGGATACTTGGAGGTCGTCGGCACGAAGGACCGCGACGAGGCGCTGAAGGCGTTCGCCGAGAAGAGGAAGCCGGTGTTTTCGGGGCTGTAGGGCGGTTTTTCCTGATTCATGGAATGGGACTGTGCTGTAGTTGGATGGGAATGGGGCGGTACTGTAGATGGGTGGGAATGGTATGATACCATACGCTTGTCATTGTTCACAATCACTGTGCTTTCTGCCGCCCGATAATACGATTGACTTGTACACAGACGAGCACTCGCTGATACGCGGCACAGACTATACACAGAAAAGCAGTATGTCCGATCCGCTGCCGGCTATTTGTCGCACATAAGATGCAGTTAATTCTACATATGATACATAACTGGCTGAGAACGGCGCTGTTCTTGTCTTATGTATGTACCTTGCCGAAGAATGACCTCAAGAATACATACGCGAATTTCCGAACGTGCCCGGGGCAAATCTACAGATTGAGCCCTCAAAGTGCCCTACTCCGGAAGGTGGAACAAAGGATGGGCTCGTGTATCTAGATCACCGTTGATATCCGCGATACCGGTGCCCCATGGGGATTGCCAGATGACGCAACCATCAGGAGCGTCCTCAGGGCGGTGTGGCCGCTCCACCCCCAAAGAAACCGTACAAGCCGCATCGCGAGATAATGAGAGGTGAGCTTTCCCCACTTCCAGTTAACGATAGGTAAAAGATTGGAGCATTACTGATATGGAGTCCGGTGTTGTCTGACGTCTGTCTGTCGTCCGTCATCCGTCTATTGTCTTGAATCTATCCGTTATACCTATCGGATCGCTTGTTATTACAGACGCCAAGCATCCCAAGCAACATGAGGGTATCACCAGTTTCGCGGTTTTCAGTGCTGTTCACGATGCCAGTATCCACACGACAGAGGGACTCCAGACGGCAGATGGGCTCTAGATGACAGACGGAAGGACAGGTGGACGCCAGATGGTATACAGACGCCAGACGACACAGGATGTCAGTCGGCACAGAGTCCAAACGGTCTGGTGAGCGATCGAAAAATTGATCCGTAACAAGATGGTAGGTAGCAATGAGGCACACGTAATAGAGTAGTACTGACGGCGGACAGCAGCGAGACACGAAGAAACGAAGCAGATGCAATCCATGAAATCCGGGGATAAACCCATGGTGATATCTAACCGATGACATCTACCATTAAGAGCGTCTCCCCGTCTACCGTCAAACCCACCAAAGAACAACGTGATTTCTCCACCGCCTAGAAGCAAGGAAAAAAAATGCCAGACCGTATCACGAGATAATAAGAGGCGGAGTTTCCCCACTTTCAGCTAACGGTAGCTAATAACCCTATAATGGAGTAGCACTGACTGTGGATAGCAGTGAGAAAGCGGACGCTGACGGCGGCGCCGCCAAAGCATGCACAATGGGAGCAGGCGTCGATGAAGGGAATCACCGAAGCACGAAGAATGGGGCATATTATGCAGCATATGTTGATGGAGGCCATCAGGGGGACAGCAGTGAGGCGTCGAGAACAGACCAGTCACTTACTGGGGACACTAAGGTGGATATCATCGTGCATCACTGGTAGTGGATTGCAACGAAGGACAAAGACCGGAGCGACAGGGACACTGGGACAAGTGCTACGGCACGAAGAAACGGAGCAGACAGTGACGGCAGACAGCACCGGACCGCGAAAAATGGAGCAGACGCCGATGGCGGACAGACTGAGGCACGAACGAGTACGTACCGCAAGGCCGGTGGAAAACTCTGGCATACGCGCACATGATGTAGCAGATGCTGGTGGAGGACATTACCGAAGTATAAAGAACGGAGCAGATTCTCACGCCAGACAGCAGCGTGACACGTATGAAGGAGAAGACACTGCCGGAGGACATCACTGATTATCACGGAAGCACGAATAACGGAGCAGGCAAGCACGAACGGGGCAGACACCGACGCCGGAGAGCAGTGAGCACGCAACGAAGCACGAAGAATGGAGTACGAGGAACGGAGAGAACACAACGCAGTTGGTACGGAATTGATTAGGCGCCTTGCGCTTGTTGCTGGACATAGTCGGAGAGTTGATGCGGTAGAGCAAGCGAAAGCGGAAAATAATTCTTTTCTTGTTATACAGCCTGTCAAAACGGTGGGTCCAAATCTGTGGCGATGGGATTGTAGTGGAGGAAAAGAAACAACAGGGGTCTGTATAATGGGAGCTGGGAATGAAAGCATACAGAGGGAAGTCCGTGGACAGCTAGTTACTGCCTCGGGCATCCGCTTCCTGACGAAATTGTATCGCATAATGCGCGTCCGGCCGAAGGCCGGCCCTTTGCTTGTAAGGAGTAGAATGATTTCAAAGGGTCTCATTTCCGGTTCTTTGTGGTGGTTGAGCAGATCACACTCGTTTATATCGCTAGATACTGTGTAGGTCGCGCTAGTCGTTAGCCGGTTCGGGTAGTTACTTTTGAACCGACCCAGGGGTTCACAACGGGTATCATCGGTGTCGTTTTGGCCATGCTCCGACTCAAGCCCTTCGTCTCTGGGCAGTGTCCCCGACCCACCCGCCTTCACGCTCCGTACCCACACCTCCAACAACTCACCACCAACCACGAAGAAACAGACCTCATCACTTCCACTTCCACTTCCACCGACACACAACGATGACGACGCACTCGTACGCGCACCTGCTGCCACCGCACTACAAAGCCTCGATCACGGCGTGGCTGGCAGAGGACGCACCGTCGTTCGACTACGGCGGGTACGTGGTGGGCGACGTGGAAAGGACGGCGACGCTGTACTGCAAGTCGGCGGGCGTGCTGGCGGGGGAGCCATTCTTCACGGAGGTGTTCGCGCAGCTGGGGTGCAGTGTGGCGTGGCACTTTGTGGAGGGCAGCGAGCTGGAGCCGGGCGGGGCGGGGAAGCTGGCGGTGGCGACGGTGCGCGGGCCGGCGCGCAGCCTGCTGCTGGGCGAGCGGGTGGCGCTCAACACGCTCTCGCGCAGCTCGGGGATCGCGACGGCGAGCCGGCGGCTGCTCGCGCGCGCGCGCGCCGCGGGCTACGTCGGCGTCGTCGCCGGCACGCGCAAGACCACGCCCGGCTTCCGCGCCGTCGAGAAGTACGCCATGCTCGTCGGCGGCGCCGACCAGCACCGCTTCGACCTCTCCAGCATGGTCATGCTCAAGGACAACCACGTCTGGAGCACCGGCTCCATTTCCGCTGCCGTCGCCGCCGCGAAGAGCGTCGCCGGCTTCGCCGTCAAGATCGAGGTCGAGTGCCAGAGCGAGGCCGAGGCCGACGAGGCCATCGCCGCCGGCGCCGACATCGTCATGCTCGACAACTTCGACCCCGACGGCCTCCGCGTCGCCGCCCGCAGCATCAAGCAGCGCTGGGCTGACCGCGGCAGGCCCGTGCTCCTCGAGTGCTCCGGCGGCCTGACCGAGGACAACGTCGACCGCTACGTCTGCAACGATATCGATATCATCAGCACCAGCTCCATCCATCAGGTGCGTCTCCTCCCCCTCCGCTGTCGGTGGCAGCGGTCGACTGACAGTCTGCAGGGCACGAAGCACGTCGACTTCTCGCTCAAGATCGACCACTAGGCGGACCACGGGCAGCGCGTGTAGTTGTCCGGGATGGCAGTGGCAGCTCGGTGCACCCTTTGTCTCTTACCGCGGTTGACTCAATTCATGTACTCTTTTCCGCGAACGGCCGTTGTAGAGACCGAGTTTATGTGTTCGGAAAGACTAGCCAGCCCTTCCCTCCCATTACAATCCATGTATATGATACCTGATCCACGGAGGCAAAGAAGTGAAAGCGAAGACAGAACTAACGAACAAAAGAAAGGGGAATCCATAAAGACCCGAAGGAAGAGGAGGGAATAACCATACAATCCGGCACCACTACCACCATCGTCACCACCCCACCGCTTGATTTCTCCCACCGGATAAAGAAAAACAAGACATGAAGCGAAATCTCACGGGTTGGAGTGCAAAATAGACAAAAGAAAAAGAAGCCAGCAGTCGGCAGCAGCAATCTCCCAACGCACAAGTCCCTATCTATCCACAGTAAGAAGAGAAATGAAAAGATACAGTGACGGGAAAAAAAAAGGAAAAGAAAGAGCAAACACGAAGGGTATCGATATGATCACAAAGACATATATAGAGAAGACAGAGCATCGACAGCAGAGGGGGAAAGAGAGGATAGAGAACGGGTGTGACGGCAAGAAGAAAAGGAAAAGGAGAAAGAGGACAACGCAACAGCAGTTTAGCAGCGGAAAAACGGGGTAGGCATGCATGGTCGTGATTGTCGCTGTCGTGGGGAAACGGAAAAAAAAAAGAGCAGAGTATCTGGCTTCGTCACTCATACTCGGGCACTCGGAAAATGTGCAGATCCTGGCGGAGAGACGCCGGCAGATGGCTACTGTCCGTGCGAGTCGAGAACGGACGGGCGGTCTACATGATGGCGCAGCACCACTTCTTCTCAGTCCGCTCGTCGTCATCGTAGTCGTCCATGCTGCTGATCTCCTTCTTCTGCTTGTCCTCTCCCTGGGCGGCGGCCGTGACGGGCTTGTACGGCGCGCCGTTCTTGACGGCTTCGCGCGCGGCGACGACCCTCCGCACAAGCAGCTCGAAGGTCTCCTCGATGTTGACGACGTTCCTGGCGCTGGTCTCCATGAAGCCGCAGTCGTGCTCGCGCGCCCACGTGAGGCCCTGGGCGCTGGTGACGGCGCGCGAGTTCGCCAGATCGCACTTGTTTCCGGCCACGATCTTGATGTGCGGCACTGCGCCCGGGCGCGTCATGCGCTCCTCGGACTCCATCTCGATCAGGTCGTTGAAGTAGTCGAGCGCGACGAGTGACTCTGACGTCGTAATGTCGTACACGAGCAGGTACGCGTCCGCCTCGAGGTTGGACGCGGCCCACAGGCCGCGGTACTCTTCCTGTCCGGCGGTGTCTGCACGGGTTCCGTCAGCGACCGCGCCTCCCGTCTCTCCGCTGACTGCACGAGGGGGTGGGGAGTACCGGTAAGGTTGAGATGGTACGTCCTGCCGTCGACGACACGGGTCACCGAGTAGCTGTCCTGGACGGTGGGGTCGTATTCATGCGTCCACTTGGAGCGCACGAGACGCAGCGAGATGGAGGATTTTCCTGTTGGAAGATGGCCGGGCGCGTCAGCGAACGTGCGCACACGAGGAAGGGGGTGGCTGGAGAGAGTCCGACGGTGTGGACCTACATACCGGTGCCGCCGTCGCCGCAGACGGTGATCGAGATGCTTTCCGGCGCGTCGTCCGCCATGTCGCTCGAGTGCAGACGGGCGATCTGTTTCCGGGGCGGGTGTCTGTGGGAGCGGGGTTCGGGCTCGGGTTCGGGATGGGAAGGGACTGGTGGAGTCCAGGGGCCGGGAGGACGGGCGGGCCGATTGGCTGCGAAGTGGTGAAGGAGCGTCGGAGGGAGGGGTCCGGTCCGGAGACGAAAGTGATGTTGGGGTGAGTCGTTCTTCTTTCCTTCTTCCGGTCCGTCCTGCTCTGTCTGCTGGCCGGTGCTGTCTTTTCACGCTGCGTGCTGCGGAGGGCTCGTGGGGGGGGGAATGAACGGTGGAGGAGAAGCTGCGGCGGGAGGTTGAAGAGGAGCGTGGGCTGGATGGACGAGGGATGGGATGTTCGTCGACTCAAGTGCTAAGGGTTGATTCAGGCCGGGGCCGTCCTTTTTTGGCTGGTGCTGCATCTGGTCGCTGCAGTCCCTTTTTTCCGCCTGGCCAATTTCCCAGGACCCTGGCCCATCGGCGTGGTGCATGTGGTACCTGATAGACAGTCCCCAGATCAGATAGATTAGATACGGGAGATAGCCGACGGGCCGGTCGAAGCGGAAGACACGTTTCTCGGCTTCTCCCCATCTCCTCGTTCTTGTTGTCCGGGCTGATGACGGCTGCCTCGTCTTCTCGAACGAAACGACGCTCGCCTTCTCGCTTCCGTCCAGCCCAGCGCGATCACTCCACATCCACCCTGTGCTGCAGCTGTCGCTATTTCTCCGACGGCATCCCGTGCTCTGCAGAACTTATCTGCAGGTCTCCGGCCCGTCGGCGAGGAGGAAACATCGCAGATTATGTATCCATCGAGATATTAATAGCCGATATCGGCAGAACCGGAATCGCTCCCGGTCCGTACGCGAGACACATATTCTATTCGGGTCCAATCTAGAGTAGAGTGCGTAGCAGGGAATATCATATCTATCGTCTGGGGGAAGTACGCACTCTATCGTATCTACATACAATGTATGCAGAACCCCCCGCTGAAGATGGTGGAGATAACGGGTGGCCAACACAACACAGCACAACTCCACGAGTCGGAGCAGGATCCGGCATTGGTTGCTCTAACGGCGCCGCAACACCGCAAGCCGAACACCCGTCGCCTCGGCGAGCACACAACACACTACAAGCTTCAAATTCCCATGTTCGAGCCAAATATAATCCCATCTATCGAGATTGGCATTTCTACATACGGTCAGCAGGAGGGATGCGTGTAGTACGTGAGTTAGCCATGCAATTCCGACGGCCTCCATCCTTTCGTGCACTTACTGGCCCGGGGCGATCAATTGCCAACCAACACGAGTGGCCTCTTCCAGCCCCCAAGCTGCCTGCCCCAGCTCGCATTCATGGTGTCTGGCGCATATCTATACATATACTTCCCATCCGCATGTCGAACAGTGCACCCAGCTGCCACTGCGAATCTTAAGCTCGCAAACGACTAGCCACACGTGGGCGGAGCAGTGCTCTGTCCCCGCAGCGCTGGCTTCTGTAAGATGTACACGTCCACATCTCCGAACAGTAAGCCGTAGACCCGTCCAGTCATTCTCGGTATGACATCCGCCATATCTCCCGCTCCCCAATTCCAATTCCAATCCAACCCTGCAAGACCAACTACCATCACTATCCGACTGCTTATGCGAGAAACACGAAACGAGAAACAACAGACCCGGCGATCAGCACCCGCCAAACCGTCAACCGTGTTCAACCGGTTCCAGGAAAAGCCGCTCGGACGCGGGCCGCAGAGCGGGCGGACGCACGGATGGCTGGCTGGCTGGTTGGCTGACTGGCATGTAGAGGGCGCGCCGACGAAGACATCGTGAAGCGCCCGTCCGTACGCATCGCGAGTTGGTGGGTTGGCACGTGCGCTGGCTGTGGTGCAGATAGCCAGCCCTGCGATACGAGAGATGTGTTCTGGATTGGTTGGGTCGGTGTTGCACGCACCGGACTCCGAAACACAGTCATGCCGACTACGGATACATACCCACTCGGTGCTCCTGGGCTGCTCTCGTGGGCGTTGGATCCGCCCCTGAGCATGACTGTGCCGTGGCCTCTCTTCGGATGGTGTGTGCAGCCGGGTGGTATCACGAGGACTGGGGCTTGTGCCGGTTTATTCCACCCTATGCTACGGAAGATATCTGATGCAAAGAGCAAAGGAGGGAAAAAAAACTGCCCGCTACCCCTCCAACACAGCCTTGACCTTCTCGATCTGCTCGTACACGCGGTGTCTGGCCGGCCCACCGATGGCCGCCCGCTTCTCGACGCTCTTCTCGAAATCGAACACCTCGGCGTGCATGTCCTCCTCGAAAACGTCGCTGAGCTCCTTGTAGTCGGCGAGACTGAGCTGGTCGATGCCCGACACGCCGCGCTCCTCGGCCAGGCGGACGGCCTCGCCCGAGATGTGGTGCGTCTTGCGGAACGGCACGCCCTTGCGCACGAGGTAGTCGGCGAGGTCGGTCGCGAGCATGTCCATGGTCAGCGCGGCGCGCATCTTTGCCTCGTTGATGCGCAGCGTCGACAGCACGCCCGTCGCGATCCGGAGCGAGTCCGCCACCGTGCGCACGCAGTCGAACAGCGGCTCCTTGTCCTCCTGCAGGTCCTTGTTGTACGTCGACGGCAGGCCCTTGAGTGTGTACATGAACCCGGCCATCTGGCCGAACACGCGCCCGCTCTTGCCGCGCAGCAGCTCGAGCGAGTCCGGGTTCTTCTTCTGCGGCATCAGCGACGACCCGGTCGAGTACGCGTCCGCGAGCGCGACGAAGCCGAACTCGGCCGTCGAGTAGACAATCAGGTCCTCGGCCCACTTCGAGACGTGGTTCATCGCCAGCGCCGCCCACTGCAGCGTCTCGACGATGAAGTCGCGGTCGGCGACGCCGAGCAGCGAGTTGCCGACCACGCCGTCGAACCCAAGCTCCCTTGCGAGGAACTCGCGGTCGACTCCGAACGGATTCCCCGCCAGCGCGCCCGAGCCCAGCGGACACTGGTTGACGCGCTTGTACAGCTGCCGCAAGCGCTCGAGATCGCTCGCAAACGCGAGTGCGTGCGCCATGACCCAGTGGCTCCACCGGATGGGCTGCGCGCGCTGCAGATGCGTGTAGCCCGGCATGAGCACGTCGATATCTTGTTCCGCCCTGCCGACGTGCGCCTTGAGCAGGTCCGTGAGCGCGCCCTCGATCTCGTCGAGCTTGCCGCGCAGCCAGATGCGCATGTCGGTGGCGACCTGGTCGTTGCGCGACCGTCCGGTGTGCAGCTTGCCGGCGATGTGCGTGCCGACCAGCTCGCCGAGACGCCGCTCGTTGGCCGTGTGGATGTCCTCGTCGACGCCGGGGACTATCCGGAACGCGTCTGCCTCCCACTCCGCCTCCACCAGGTCGAGTCCGCGCACGATCTCGTCACGCTCGTACACCGTCAGGATCCCGCGCAGGTGCAGCGCCTTCGCGTACGCCTGCGACCCGCGCACGTCCGCCGTGTGCATGTGGCGGTCATAGTGGATCGACTCGTTGTACACCGTCATCAGAGGGTCCGTCGCGCCTGTGTGCACGCCATATCAGCCTTCTCCCTCTTTCTCTCGCGGAGAGGGTTACTGACCGGTAAAACGGCCGCCCCAGAGCTTGGTCGAGGACATTGTGGAATCGGATCGAGGACTGGTGGTGGTGGTGGCGGTGGCGGTGAATTGGTTTTTGTTTTGGCGTGCAATCGCTGTTGTTGCGATATCTAAGCTGCGGCGGGGTAGTTAGTTGGTGGGGCGCCATTCTGCGCCAAGACGGAGGGTCGGCTGACTCACGCCACACGGGTGATCGGTGGTGATGCTTCGACACCCAAGAGAAAATCTCACCATCAGGAGTCGACGGGAAATCTGTGCACGCTTTCGGCGTTAGTTCCTCGGCCGATAGTGGGGAGTGTTCTGGCTGACTGCAGTACATGGCATATCACTCGGGTAGCATGACTTCTCGCTCGAACCTGCGTCGAAAGGCGCCACACTTTCACGCCAGAAGTGGGTTGGACTGGCTTTGACTCCTGCGTCATGATATTCAGCCGTGCTCCCACCTTGTGAACCCGACGCCGGGTGACCTTTCTCCTCACACCATACGTAACAACCCGACTTGTATTCAACCCAACTCTCCGTCTTAACGCCGTATCCTTAAGCATAAGCTTCTACCCTCGAACCCGACATCCGAAGCCTCCCCGCCAGTACTCAGCCAGGTACACAGACGGTGCTGAGCTCAATCCTCATCGGGCAGCCGCGGTGCATCACACAATTTCTCCTCCATGACCATCACTGCAATGGACGAAGCGTTGCAACTCTTCGCAGACTCTCGTCCAACCTCGCAGCGACACGCGAGATCAAGAGTAAGCATAGCCTCACGTCCGCCAGAAGTTTAGACTTCCCCCACAGGAAAACCTTACTCCGTTTGCAGCCGAGAGAAGGACATAAATTCCCCCTCGTCCTTTCCACAGCCAACCAGCCAGTCGATCGGACGTACAGACAGATAGCTATGCAAGATAGTATGCGGTGCTGACATGACGGTTTGCAGTTTTTATTCACTATTCCCGGGGATCAGTTCATCTCCCTCTCTCCAAACCCCGCGCAGATGGGTTGGTCCATCCTCTCCTCCTCATGACTACGGATAACCACGGCTGACGGAGTAGTCTCCTTCGACCCGGATAACCCCCCTCCAGCTCTGGCTCCATTTGGCCATGCGATGAAGACGGATCAAACGAACCATTCACCTTCTTACATTCACTCTCACCTACTTCTATATGTTTTGTAATTTTTCTCTTTCGGCATCTGCACACCACTTATACGCACCTGCCGGCCCAGCTCGGGTCATAGAGCTCTGAAAAAAAAAAGCATTTTGCAAGAAAAAGGGGGTGTATCACATCTACTCACCATTATTTGGGAGCATTCTTTTGGGACATAACTATACCAATATCCAGCTCGGGCTATAGAGCTTTGAAAAAAAAAACATGCACTCTTGCAAAGAAAACGCGGGGTTTGGAGGAGAGGAGCAAAGTAAGTCCTTTTTTCGCAATTTCATCTGGTACATAGTAGCAACTGACATCCGGCAGGCGTCAAGCATGGCCACCGCCGCACAATTCCGGAGGCGATCGTTTGCGAATACTGACGGGAGACCCAAAAAACCCCTCGGCTAGTGTTGTCTTCCGTCAGATAGCTCAGCTCGAGCAATAGAGCTTTGAAAGAAAAGGAAAGGAGGAAACCGACCAGAGTTGGCAGTTGGTGGTTGACGGCGTTGCGCTAAAGGCACCTAGTTCTTTAGCATTTCTTTGGCTGTTTGGTTCTGCGTGCTTGGCCGTCTGGCTGGCCGTCTGGCGGGCTAGTTGTGGCAGATGAGGGTGTGTGGTGGAAGGTGGGAAGTGGGCGGAGCAAATCGAGTTCGGAATGTTCTTGTCATGTTCCAGGTTGTACTTTCTTCGGAAATAACGAATGCATTGTGTGAATCAAAGCCCTCGACTACACAACACTACCCAGCAACCTGTGGGGCTTATTTCCCCCACTGTCGACAGAGTGCATAAACTAGAATTTTCCTTTCATAGGTAGTTGAGCTGACGCAGTAACAGAATGGCCCTTCAACGAGCAGTGGACCACTTCGTGAAGTAGAATGCCTGGCCGGCCCGCTAAATGCACTGTGCAGATGCAGAATACTAAAGTACAGGGACAAAAGTTTCCGTACAGGGGCCGTTTTACACCAAAAATGCCCGTTTTCACACAACCAAAAACCACTCTTTACTTGACGGAAAAAAACTGTGCCTTTCACAGACGTCTTAGA
>Ga0307508_10003125_pt1 | contig 16965 bp, 19 predicted proteins | sample 9_EM_MG_FD_203089 | JGI IMG/M metagenome (GOLD analysis project Ga0307508, IMG submission 203089) | Populus trichocarpa ectomycorrhiza microbial communities from riparian zone in the Pacific Northwest, United States - 9_EM | ecosystem: Host-associated > Plants > Roots > Unclassified | place...
TTTTTTGATAAATATTTTCTATGTTTTGATAATTTTTGATAAGTTCTTTGGCACTAACCGGACCAATTCCCTTTACGCCCGCAATATTATCAACATTGTCTCCTAACAAACTTAAATAGTCAAGAAAATTCTGTGGTAAAAAATTATACTCACTAAGAAAATCATTATAATTATAAAGAACTGGTTTCCCGTTAATATATTTGAGAATATTAACATTTTCATTAAGCAATTGTAATAAATCTTTATCCCGCGTTAAAATATCAAAAGTAATATGAGGATTATTTTTGCTAGTTTGATTAATAAAAGAAGCGATTATATCGTCCGCTTCACAATCAATTAACTGAATAGAGTTAATATTTATTTTCTTTAATAATATTTTGATTTCTTCCATTTGTTCTCATAATTCCTCAGGCATTTTTATTCGTTGGGCTTTATATTCAGAGAAGATAATTTTTCGGAAGTTAGTACCGCCACCATCAAAAGTAACCAATATTTTTTGGTAATTACTTTTTTTAAGAATGCTAATCATTACTCGCAAAAAAAAAAATATTGTTCCTTTTTTCATTTTTCAGGGTAATTTTAGCGAAACATGATAAGAAGAATAGAGGAGATTATTACCATCAATTATTAAACATTTTTCTTTTATTAACATTATAATAATTTGACACTCAATAAATCAATATCACTATGATTAGCATTTATTTTTTTTATTAAATAGTTTGTTTATTCTTTTTTTAAAAACTATTATTGCTAGTAATAAAATTATTGCCCCACTAATAAGTATTAAAGGAATAGGGATTTTATTAGTTGGTTCCTTTTCATTACTAATAGGGAGATTTTGTTGTTGTGAATTTGCTCCTAATTTTTCTAGGGTTGGATCCGATTTAGTTCATTGGTTAGAAAGAGTGGTAGGGATTTGATTATTACTATTACTATTACTATTACTATTATTAATTTGACTATTGTTCTTTCTTGCGGAAGTGATTGTTAGTGATGAATTTCTATTTGTGGTTTGAGGAAGTTGAGAAGAATGAGTATTAGTATTATTAGGGGAAGAATTTTGGAGCTGAGAAGTTCAAAAAATATTATTGCCAAATCTTTTTTTCAAAATTTTAAATTTTCTTTCTCTGTCTTCTGGATAATATTTTCAAATACTTTTTCTAAATCCAAGTTCTCCAACTAAGAAATAAACACAATCGTTATTTCATGCCAAGTCTTTAATATAAATTTTTAAATTGCTTTTTTTATTTCTCAAGTATGAAGGGAGATATATTATACTAAACGAATTATTTTGATTTCTTAATTCTTCTTCAGTAAAAAAAAGTTCTCAATCTTCTTTTTCTTTTAAGATTTCAACAAGTATTAAAAACTCTTTTTCACAAGTAGTAGAAGAAAAATTTCATTTACTTCTATCGCTTAAAATTTTATGGACAATTTTATCAATTACTTCTTCATAATCAGCAACTCCATCTGGATAAAAATAATAACCATTACTAAAATCTAAATTCTCCATTTTTTCAATATGATAAATATTTCCCTTTCCATCGAAACAATATTTATCTAAATTATTGAGAATGTGTTGTTTATTCTTTATTTTTTCCTCAAATGAAATCATAATTTTTAATTATTTATTTAAATAATATTGATAAATTTTTTCTTTAAAAACTTCTTTTAATTTTTTTTGGTCTATTACTCTTTCTCAATAATTTTTATCTATTGTTGGAAAAACATATTGAAAATCCATTTTACCAGCTTGGTCTTTTTTAGCAATCATATAACAAATATGTTCTCAATCATATTTACTTTCAGAGTTTGGTGTTTTTATTCTAATATCAATTCTATCACCACCATAATCGCCTTTTTCAAAAATCATTAATTCTTTACCATCATTAATTCATTTTTCTCACCAACCTCTTTCTCTTTCCAATTCTTCTCTTAATCGAACTCTTTCATTAGTTAAATTAATAATTTGAATTTCCTTAGCAGAATTCTGTTGAGTTAAATTAGATAACCGATTATTTAATTCATTTATTTGTCGTTGATTTTCTTGCAATTGTTCCTCAGTAGGTCGTTGACTAAGTCTATTTACTTCACTAGTTAAATTATTAATTTTAGTTTTTATTTCTCTAACTAAAATTTCAGCTGTGGGAGTATCCTCAGTACAAACTGAATTAGGTCAAAATAAAGGAACTAATTCAAATTTAACTTGCTTAATTCAATCTTTTAATTTCTTAATTTCACTTTCAGAATTAGTTTGAGTTTGAGTTAATAAATCTTCTAATTGACTAACACGAATAATTAAATTATCTCTTTCTTGTTGCAAATCAATAATTGAATTTTGCTGATTTTGGTTATTGTTTTCTAATTCACTAATTTTTGTTTTTAAAATTTCTATTTCTGCAAATATTCTTTTTAATTCAGTTTCTAAATTATTAATAGTTAATGGTCGGTCTAAAAAGATTTCGGTTTCATTCTCAATAGTAATTGCTCCATAAGTAGAAACTTTATTTAATGTTTCATTATTAAGATAAAAAGGGTAGTTAATATTTCCTTTTTCTAATCCTAATTTTTTCATTAACTCTTGTGTAATATCTATTTGTTTTCATTCGCCATTTATCAAAAATCCATATCTTTCACAAATTGGCTCTTTTCAGTCAGTAGTAGAACACATATAATTAATTTCTAGTTTAATAAAATTACTAGGAACTATTTGTTTAAATTCATCTAAAATTTCTTGAATGTTTTGTTGCTCTATTTGTTCACCAATTACTGACTCAGTTGGTGTAAAGATTTGTTCCGCAAAGGGTGGTAAGTTATTATTGTCGTGTCTCATAATTTTATTCTTATAATTTTAATATTAAAAATAACACGATTATTGCTTAAATGTACTGATGTATAGATACTCAATAATCGCAATAACCGATTTATTAGTTATTAATGAGCATCTTTTTTATATTATGGTCTGCTGTCGTCATATGTTTTTTATTATTTAATTATATAGATATATTATTTTAACTATATTGTTAAAAATCTTTAAATTTTGGTTAATAAACTTAAAAATTAATTATATCTTTCTCAAAAAGCATGGAAAACAAATTAGTTAAAATCAAAGAAAAAATAACGGAAAAAGAAGCCGAAATAAACACTATTTGAGAAGAAATTAGAAAACATAAAGAAAACCCTGAAAAAGTTATTGTTGAAAGGTTAAAAGGAATTAAACGCACCACCGGCCAACATCCCGGAGGATTATTAATAACTCTACCAAATACTGATATTCAAAAATACACTCCATTAAATTATCCTGCTGATAATCGTCAATCAGAGTGATTAACTACTCATTTTGAATATAGTTTTTTATCAGAAATATTTCTTAAAGTAGATATGTTAGGACATGACGAACCAGCTATTTTACAAAAATTATTTCATTTGACTGGTGACGATTTAACCAAAATTTCTTTTAAGGATGAAAAAATAATGAAGTTATTTACCACCGCAGATACTCTGGGAATACCCGAATTTGGAACTGATTTTACAAGAAAAAATTTACTAAATGTTTTAAAACCCACTAAATTTTCACAACTAGTGCAAATTTCTGGATTTTCTCATGGAACTAATGTTTGAACACAAAATCAACAAACTATTTACAAAAATGGTGATTTATCTTTGGATGAACTAATTGCTTGTCGAGAAGATGTTTTAAGTTTTTTAATTTCCTGAGGAGTAGATAACAAAAATGCTTTTATTGCTACTGAGTTTATTCGTAAAGGGAAATGGGAAAAATTATCAATTAAGATTAAAGAAGAAATTAAGAATAAATTAAACGATAAAAAAGGAGAAATATATTTTTCTATTCTCAGCAAAATTAAGTATATCTTTCCAAAACCTCACGCGATAGCCTACACCATGACGGCTTGACGAACAGCTTTTTATAAAGTATATCATCCACAAAAATTTTATTCGGTTCTTTTAACTTATCATGCTACAATTTATGATATTTGATTAATGACTTTAAACTCAGAAGCAATAACTTTTCGTTTAAATAGTTTATTAGAAAGTTTGACAAGTTATAAAAGTAGTGAAAAAGAGTTATTTTCTATTATTAAAGTATTAGAAGAATTAAATAAAGAAAAAAAGAAATTACAAAAATTGGTGACAAAAGAAAAATTTTCACAAGAAAATTGGCAAGAAATAGATATTGATAAAATTTTACAGGATATTCAAAAAAAAATTGAAAACTACGGTAATAAAAAATTAATTGAAAATTTACGAAAAAGCACTCGGGTTTGAAAACTAACTGTCAAAGAAAAAGATTTACTATTTACCTTAAAAGTAATTTTGGAAATGAAAATAAGAGGTCTTAATTTTCCCAGCGGAATAGATTTTAACCATTCGGAAGAAAAAGAATTTAAAATAGAAAATGATACTATTTACTTTCCTTTTACTGCCATTACTGGAATTGGCGGAAAAATAGCCGAAAAAATTATTTCCTACCGAAAAGAGAAAGGGTTGATTACTAATTGAAGAGAAAATTTAACTAGTTTATTAAATACTAATCATATTCAAAAATTGGAAAATTTAGAAAAGCATAAGTTAATAATTAAGTAAAAATAATCAATACTTCTTTTAATATTTAAAATCACTAACTAAAATTTTAAAGAATACGTGTTTGTTTTACTTTTAATAAATCTTTTAACGCTTCTTCTGATTGTTGGGAACTCATTTTTTTTAAATTTCATAATCCGGCTCGTATTATTTCACTTTTAGAAGGATAAATGCCTTTTTTATTTAAATTACTTTTTAAATTTTCAATTAATTTTGCTTCATCATTCGATAAAGTCACCCCTGCTTTAATAGTAGCCAAATGAGAACCAATTATTTCACTAGTTTTTTTTACTCAACCTCGAACTTTTTTACCACGGGGAGAATTATATTCTTGTTTAACTTTTTTGGCTGCTTGGGTAGTTTTTTCTTTTACTTGCTTAGCACCTTTTTTAATATTCTCGGTTATCTCTTTGCTGTTTTTTTTACTTTCTTTTTTAAATTTTCTTTATCACTAGTTGTTGTTTTTTTCATATTATTTAATTTACTATTAATAACTTATTTTTTATAATTTTCACTAATCAGATAAACTTTTAAAAATAAAAAATAAATTTCTGATATTTTTATAAATTTAATTGTTTTAAAATTTTATCTTGTAAGGAAAACATTATTTTTCTTTCTTTTGTTTCTTCATGGTCGTGGCCCATTAGGTGTAATAATCCATGTAAGAATAAAAAATAAATTTCCTTTTCTAATGAATGGCGTTTTTTTTTCGCCTGCTTATAAACTACTGGATAACAAATAAAAATATCTCCCAAATCTCGGGATTTATCATCTGCCAACTTAATTTCACTCTTATAAAAATGATAGAAAGGGAAAGCTAGAACATCGGTTGGTTTATCAATTTTTCGGTATTGAGAATTTAATTGTTGGCTTTTTCTTTTTCCAACCAAAAAAAGATTAACTAAATAAAAATTATTTTTTGAAACTGTTTTTAATATTTTTAATAAATTTTTTTTACAAGTTTCAGAAAGATGGTATTTTTGATAAGAAAAAAAGATATTTAATTCTTTTGGCAATTTTTTAAAATATATCTATTTCGGTGTTTTTTTTTCGCTTATTCTCGCCTTTTATTCAACTTCAAATAGTTTTTCGAAAATAAATCACTAGTGAAATAATCACTATAACTATTAAAGCAATAACAATCTTTTTACGTGTGGTTAACCATGGCTCTTTAGGAGGAATTTTAGGGTCTACTTTTTGGTAAATATCAGTTTGAATAACTGGGAAAAAATCTAGTAAAATTTCTACATCTAAAACCGTTTTAGTTTGAGAAGATAAATTTTTTGCATCTTTTAATTCCAAACGCGGTTTTCCATCAACTTTTTTTAATTCTCAATGAATATCTTTGCCGGTAGTTCCCGATTTGTCAAAAAGATTATTTCTAGAAATTCAGTTGATATTAGCCTCTCTTGTTTGACTTTTTAATTCACTCTTAGTAGGATTAATATTAACAAACCAATATTCTACATCACTTTTTTTATTTGGCTCATTTGCTTTCCGATTATTAACAAAATCTAAAATGACAGTCGCGGAGTTATCAGATCCATTATTTGCCAACTCACTAAAAATAGTGGTTATTCTCGGCTCATGATTTTTTAAGATTATTCTTCATTCGCCATTTCATTTATAACCATCTTTGATTTCCATTTTATTGCGAAGATCTGACGATTTTCTTACTTCCATAAATTCTTGGGGGAGTTTCATAAAATTTTATTTAGATTTTTTTTGAAAATAAAATCCTTCTCTATATTTTCGTAAAGAAAAAGAAGAAGCTTTTTTTAAATTAATAAAAGACATTTCAGGATTATTTGTTATTTTTATTCTTATCATAATATAAATGTATCTAAATTATAATGGCGGTCCTGACGAGAATCGAACTCGCGATCTCCTCTGTGACAGAGAGGTGTGTTAACCACTACACTACAGAACCTATTTAAACTTGGTACCCAAAGTCGGACTCGAACCGACACTCGATGGATCTTAAGTCCATTGCGTCTACCAATTGCGCGATTTGGGCAGCTATTCAATTTGGCGGAGGCGGTAGGACTCGAACCCACAACAATCGGATCTGAAGGCCGATGCTCTAACCAATTGAACTACACCTCCCCATGTTTAAAAGTTAAAAACCTTGATTTGATTCTGTAAGGCATGGTAAATTTTTTCTTAATACTATCTTTTAATTTTGGTGACCCGTACGGGAATCAAACCCGTTGTGCATGCGTGAAAGGCATGTGTGTTAATCAATTCACCAACGGGCCTTACTAAGAATCTATAAACTGTTTTAATTGTAAAACACTTAGAAGTCCACCGATTTTTTTAACTATCTTACCTTGACGGAAAAGAAATAATGAGGGAACTGAAATAACATTAAATTCTGTTTTCTGAGAAAGTTTTGGAAATTTTTCGGCATCAATTTCTAACACTGCTAAATCTTTTCTTTCAAGCAATAATTCTTCAATGTTCTGTTGCAATTCTCGACAAGGAAAGCATCAAGTAGTAAAAAAATTTACTAGTATTAATTTATTTTGATTATCATGGAGGAACTTATTGAATTCCTCCTCCATAACTAAACTTTTCAACATAAAAATGAGGAATAAAAATTCCTCGCTTTTTTATAAACCGGCTTCTTCTTCGTCGTTTTTACTGGAAATATATCATCAATATCCTAATCCTGCTAATACTACAACAAAGACAGCGATACCAATTCAAAATCCTATTTCATAACCTTTTACATCCAAATTAGGTTTATCTTTTGGTGTAACAACAATAGAAGAATCATCGGTTTTTATTTCCTTATCAATAATAACATCTCTAATAAATCAACCGCTATTATATGAAAGTTTAACCTTAGCATCTTTAAAACTTTTATCATCGGCTTTTTCTTCTTTTATTTCTACTTCTAATTCATTATTAGATGTTGTTCCTTTTTCTGCTTTTTCTGGAAATTTTATATCTTGAGGTTTATCACCTTTTACTTTAATAACATATTTTTTCTTATCGTCTTTACTATCGGTAATAGTTTTAGTTTGACCGTTTTTAACTTGTATTATTTTATCTGACATATTTAATTTATTTTATAATATATTATTTTAACTTGTTTTTTTAATTTGGAGCGAATAAAGGGAATCGAACCCTCATCATTAGCTTGGAAGGCTAAGGTTCTGCCGTTGAACTATATTCGCAATAGCAGAAATATTAATTTCTGCCGCTATATTTTTATTTTCTACTTTTAATTGCTGTTTTTAAATCATCACTAAATTTAACTTTAGGAACTCGTTTAGCCGGAATAGTCATTTTTTTCTTAGTTTGTAAGTTCATGGCCATTCTTGCTGCTTGGGTAACAGTTTTTAATGAGAAATAACCCGAGAATATGATTTTTTTACCTTCTACTAGTGCTTTTTTAGTTTCTTCTAAGTATTGAGTTAAAACTGCATCAATTTGAGTTTTATTAAGAGAATGTTTTTTACCAACTGAATCAAAAATTCGGTCAGTCATGATTTTTTTACCAACGATGGAGGAGGTTGTTTTTTTTGGTGTTGTTTTAGTTGCCATATTTACTTATATTTTATTAAACTTGGTGGTTTAGGGCAGGATCGAACTGCCGACCTTCTGATCTTCAGTCAGACGCTCTAACCAACTGAGCTACCAAACCATTACTGTTTATAAATCGATATCACCCTTGACCGATTTTCATAATCTTTAAAAATAGATACCTTGGCTTTAGGAAAGTAATCTATTATTAATTTTATAATATTTTTCTCTTGTTGATAACCTATTTCCAAAATTAATAAAAATTTTTTATTCAAAAAAAAGCAAGATTGGCGAATAATCTCTTGATAAAAAAAATAACCATCATTATCTGCTAATAAAGCTTCTTTTGGTTGTTTTTTAGTAGCGGCAGAAAGATTTTGGTACTCCTTATTACTAATATAGGGAGGATTGGAAATAATAATATCAAACTTTTCACTAATATCTATGTTACTAAATAAATTACTTTGAATAAATTTAATATTTTTTAATTGTTGAGTTAGACTATTTTTTTTTGCCACTTTTAAAGCTTTTTCATTAATATCAATGGCTGTAAAAATTCACTGTGGTCTACTTTTTGCTAACGAAATAACTATATTTCCACAACCAGTTCCAATATCAAGAACTTTTATTTTTTTTTCATTATCTCAATATTCTTCGGAAATTTGCAAAGTCTTTTCTATTAATATTTCAGTATCTTTTTGAGGAATAAAAACGCCTTTTTCGACATAAAAATTTAAATTGTAAAAAGAAACATTATGAGTTAAATAAGGAATAGGATAATTTCTTTTTAAGTATTTATCTAATTTATCACAAATTAACAAATAATCAGCAAGAGTTAAAAATTTATCAAAAAAATTCAATCAAAATTTTTCAAAACTTACACAACAAAGAGAAATTAAGTCATTTTTTATCTTTTCATTATCAACATTTTGATTTAAAGAAAGTCCATAATTTCAACAATCTTGGTAAGAATATTTATTTTCCAAATCCATAAATTTTATTTCTAAATTCTAATAATTGAAACTACTAATTAAATTATCAGGGGGAAACTCCTAGGAATTTCCGGTATTTTTTTGTTCTAAAAGAACTTTTTGATATTTAGAGCATAGTGACTATTTTTTTTGTTCTAATCAATTAATTTGTTTACTTGGTCTTTTATTGGTGATGGGTCTTTGCCAAAACTTTCTTTAATAATCGACAATATTTTTTTCTTATCATCAGCAGAAATATCTTTATTATTTTTAATATCATCTATTCGTTCTGATAAATTTTTTCCTTTTTCTAATACTCAGGGTTTTTTAGTTTCTACTTCTTTAATTATATAACCAGAACTAATAAAACCTTGTAAATGAATTTTTGCTATTTCCAAAGCAAGTTGGAAAGTATTAATGGGATTAGTTCCATAAATTGCAGGATAGTTATAATTTATATCTGACAAATAAACTTCACAAAGATAGCGATAACCTCAAACAAATTTCTGACTTTTATCTACTTTTGGTTCAGTTATGGTAATATATTCCAATCTTTCTTCTTTTTTGTTTGGCTTTTTAAGTAAAAATCGTATTTTAATCATTTTTTATTTATTATTTACTAACTACTTTTTTATAATAAATACTCTAATTAGGAAGTAGTTAGTTGGAAATTAACTAGAATATTCTTTTCTCTTTTTTTGCTTAGGGAGAAGAAAGATGAGCTCAATCTGAAAAGGAACTAAGTTTTTTTACTAACTATTATTAACCTAGAAATTAATAGTTAGAAGGATAAATGATAGCCTTCATATTTATTTTATATATTTATAATTATATTAATAAAAAAATTCTTTAATTTTCAAATTAATTTTTTGAAAAGAAAAAATATTTGACAAAATATCAAGTATTTTTTTTATTTGTACAAAAAAACTTTGGATACTATAAGCAAGAAAGTAATCATCTCAAGTTAAATAATTTTTTCCACTAAAAAAGTTATAGTAAACAAATAAAAAAAGAATCGCTAGACCAAAAATTACTAGATTAGGCAAGGATAAAATAAGTGAAGAAAAATGTAAAGATAAAAATTTTTTTGAATTATTATTTAAAGATTGATGAGTTTTCTCTAAATTGTTTAATTGATTATTATTAGTAATTAAATTCTCGAAAAATTTTTTTATTTGCTCTTTTTCATTTTGTTGACAATCTAATTTTTTTTGTTCTTTTTCAAAAAGATTTTTTCTCGTAAATAAGCGAAATAATATAAATAAACATAAATTTACAATAATAAATAAAAAAGCAAAAGGATAAATATCAGATAATTGTCGTGAATTAATCAAATAAAAAAATCAAAATATATCAAAAAAAATACTAACAAAGATTTCAAATAATCTGACTGGAATATAAAAAAAATGTCAAGAAAAACTAGGAACTAAATTAATAGTATATAATTTTTCATTATTTTTTTTACTTATTAATTCCTTATTTTTATAAGAAAAATTAAGCATTTTTTTAGTTAGATAAACAGTAAGTTTTCTTTCATAAAATTTCTGAAAATAATCCAAAACTAATTGAATAATAATTCGAAGCGGAAAATAAAGCAAAAAAATGATAAGAATTAATTTGTTTCAATCAACATAAACTTGACCATCCTTAGTAATTTCCTCAACTGATAATTTACCAAAAAGATAAGAAAAATTACCACGAATATTTTTATCATAAGTAAAATTATTTCGTCAATTAAAACGAATTAAAAAAGATAAATAAATGTTAAAAAAGCAAAAAATAAAAAGAAAAAGAAGAGGTCATTTGAATTTCTTAATTAGGTTTTTTATTAATTTGCTCCGGAACATTTTTTATTTTTTTTGGTTTAAATCTCGATTTTTTTTCTCCAATTTTTAAGTGAAAAAAATCTTTGCTTTCTGAATCATTTAATTTTTGAATAAATCTTTTCTCACGAATAATATGAATAGTAACTTCTCCCGGAATAATTATTTTTTCTTTAATTTTTTCTTTAATTTTTCGAGAAACTTCTCAGGTTTGATAGTCATTTAATTTTTCCGCATCAGCAATTACTCACACTTCTCTTCCGGCTTGAAAAGCATAACTCTTTTTAATACCAGGAAAATCTTTGGCAATATTTTCTAAATTATTCATTCTTTCAACATAAGCTTCTAATTGATAACCGCGAGCACCTGGTCGAGCAGCAGATATTTTATCGGCTGCTTTAACAATTAGAGAATAAAAATTGGTTGCAGGATAATCGCGATGATGAGAAGCAATGGCATTAATAACTATCTCTGATTCTTTATATTTTTTTGCTAATTCAATACCATTTAATACATGAGAATTGCCGCCTTCTTCTATAACTTTACCAATATCATGAAACAATCCAGCCCTGCTTGCTATTTTTCTGTCAAGTCCCAATTCTGATGCTATATTTCCAGATAATTCTGCCACTTCATAAGAATGATTAAGAACATTTTGTCCATAACTAGTGCGAAAACGAAGTTTACCTAACAACCTAATCAATTCAGGATGAATACCAAATAATTCTAACTTTTTTATTATTTCTTCACCACTTTTAACAATAAGGTCATCAATTTCCTCACTAACGCGATTAAAAACACTTTCAATTTGAGCAGGAGAAAATCTTTCTTCTTTAATTAAGGATTGTAAAGTTTTAAGAGCTACTTCACGTCGAAAAGAATTAAATGAAGAAATTTCAATAGTTAAATCATCACTATCTCGGTCAATATTTATTTCCGTGCCAGTAACTTTTCGAAAGGCATTAATGTTTCTTCCCTCTTTGCCAATTATTTTACTAGTTAATTGACGATTTTCTAATTTTATAGTACTAGTAAATTTAGAAAAATCTAACTTAGAACTACTTTTTTCTAAAGCTAGACAAATGATCTCGGTAGTTTTTTGTTCAATTTCCCGTTGCGTTTTTTTAAATCTTTCTTCTTTATATTTATCTAAATCTTGTTCCGCTTCTTCTCGTAATAAAGATAATAGTTTTTTTTCAGCTTCTTGACTACTCATAGGAATGACCTTTCCTAAATTATCTATTATTTCTCCTCTCATTATCTTTATTCTTTCTATTTCATCATGTAATTTTCTTTCTTTTTGTGAACTTAAAAGAAGTTGTTGAGTAAACAATTCCTCTTTGCGAAAAAGTTGTTCAGCAAAAATTTTAATCATTCTTTCTTCTGAGTAAAGTTTTTTTTTAGCAATTTCAAGTTTTTCATTATCAACATTTAATTTATTAATAACTTCTTCTAAGTTTTTTTCTTTAAGTTTTATTTTTTTTGCTAATAATTTTTGTTTTTTAAGAAGTATTTTTAATTGAATTTCCCCCTTATATATCTTTTGAAAGTAAAATATTACGGCAAGTAAAAATAGGGATAATAAAATTAAATATCCGTAATTTTCTTGTAATCATTCTCTAAAATTATTATACATATGAAAGATAAAGAATTAAAAAAATTATTAAGTAAAAAAACCAAACCATTATCAGGAAATAATCGTTCTTTTTCTAATCGTGCTACTAAAAGATCATTTAACACCAATAGACAAAAATATCAAATCGGTTCCAAGGTTTATTATATTCCAGTAAAGTTATTTCGAGAATATTGAGCAAAATTAAAAAGAAGTCTTTAATTTTATTCCTACTGTATTAGGAAATTTTCAATTTTTAAATTTTTCTAAATCTTGTGGAAAAATATTTTGAAAAATGAACATTCGGCGGTGAGTTTTGCGAACAAATTGCTCTTGAGCTTTTTTATGCTTATGAGGGGAAATAGGAACAGTAATTTTTAATTCTTTTGTTGGTAAAGGAACAGGACCGATAAATTTCATTTTAGATTGCGAAGCTTGCTGATAAACTAATTTGGCGGCTTCTTCCGTGGTCTGTGCATCAAAACCAGAAACAATAATTTTTAATTGATTATCTTTTTTTTGGGTCATATATTTTTTAAATGGAGATATTAAGATATTTTAGAAGAAAAATAAATAAAGTATAGTAAATAAAAATCTCTGATTAGCAATTAATATTAATTCACAATAACTTTTTAAATTAATTTTTTGCACGAGGAGAAATTTTTAATATCTCTCGATAAAAATTATCTCAAAAATTTTTAATAAAATCATGATAATTATTTTGTCCTTGACTAATTTCATCTAATTCTTTTTCTAAATGAGCAGTATATTTTTCATTAATTAGGTTAGGAAAATTTTCTTGCAATCAATTATTAACTAAAAATCCTAATTCAGTAGGAATTAATTGACCTTTTTGATTAATTTTTATATAACCTCTTTCAATCAATATTCTGCCAAAAGTATTATAAGTAGAAGGACGTCCAACACCTAACCTCTCTAATTCTTGAACCACACTGCCTTCATTATGACGAGTCGGTTTATTTTCAGTATATTCTTGAACTTCATTTTTTTTAACTTCCAACTGTAAAATTCCTTCTAAATCACTTTTTAATTTTACATTATAAATTGGAAAGTAAATTTCTGGAGCGCAAGTCAAAAATCCAGCAAATTGGTTAATTCTTTCGCTCGTAGTAAATAAATAATTATTATTTAAAAAATTATAAGTAATTTTATTAATTTTAGCAGGACTCATTAAACTGGATAGAGTATGATTAAATATTAATTTATATACTTGATATTCTTCCTCAGAAAGCGAATTTTTAATTTCCTCAGGATGATAATCTAAATAAGTGGGATGGATAGCTTCATGAGCATCTTGAATATTAGATTTTTTGTTTTTTTCTCAAAGTGGTTGAAAATTACAATAGATTTGACCCCATTTATTTTTAATGTAATTATAAGCCTGGTTAATAAATTCTCGATTAATACGAGTAGAGTCAGTACGAGGATAAGTAATAAGTCCAACTTGTTTTTTTTTTTCATTTATCCAAACCCCCTCATACAATTTTTGTACTGCACAAGTAGTTTGAGCCACTGAAAGTCCTAATTGCGACTTAGCCTCAAAAAGTAACAAAGAAGTAATTAAAGGGGGTTTAGGAATAATATATTTTTGTTCCTCTTTTTTACTAGCAAATTCAAAAAATAAACCTAAGTTTTTTTTTACTTCTTCAGCCTCTTGCTTTTCTTTGTAAACAATTAATTCTTCTTTATTATTTACTTGCCGAAGAGTTATTTTTTTGTCATTTACTTGACAAATTCCGCAAATAATATAGTCCTTAGTTTTTTCATAATTTCTTATAATTAATTCTCTTTCAACAATTATTTTTAAAACTACTGATTGAACACGCCCCGCCGATAATGCTTGTAATTTTTTGCGAAGCACAGTGCTCAAACAAAAACCAATCATTCGGTCAAGAACTTGTCGAGAAATTTGTGCTTCTACCAAATTTTTATTAATTGTTAACGGTTTATTTAAAGCTTCTCGGACATTACGCGGAGTTATTTCATAAAAAAGCAGTCTTTGATACTGTTCTGGTTTAAGTTCTAGTATTTTAACCACTTCCTCAGCAATTCCTTCACCTTCGCGATCAGGGTCAGTGGCTAAATAAATTAAAGAAATTTCTTCTTTTTTTAAAAATCCTTTTCAGAAATTAATAAGAGTTTGTTTCCCAGGAATTATTTCATAAGTTGGTTTAAAATTTTCTAAGTCTACTCCTAAATTATAAAAGCCGGATTTTTTTAATTCTCATAAATGTCCACTAGTAGCAAAAATTATGTAATTTTGTCCTAAAAATGACTGAATAGTTTTTTTTTTAGTAGCAGATTCAAGAAAGATAAGGGTTTTTTTCATAAATAAATAAAAATAAAATCATTTGAAATAATAAAAAATGATTTATAATAATAAATTTTTTATCTAATAAAACATTAACTCCTTTAATTTATTTGTTTAGATTATTTAGAAAAACAACCGAACCTTTACCATTATTTTCCCTTATTTCTTTTTATTATTCATATTATTAAATAAATAAAAGCTACAATTCCCACAAAAGCTGAATCTAGTAGAAATCCTGCTTGGCTCATTCCGTCACCAATAGTAAAAGCTTTATATAAACAATACAAAAATAGAGAAAAATGGAATAATTAAAAGCAAAGAAAAAAAAGGCTGTCAAAAAATAACTTTCCATAATAATGTTAGTCAATCAAAACTCATTATCATAGTTACATAATTATACAATTATCAATAGAAATGCGAGGAGGTAATGATTGCTCTACTCTTGCTTCTCACTGATTAGTTTCACTATCGCTTTTACTACCCAGCGTATTTTCTACCTCTTTTATTTCTTTTCTTAAACAAAAGTTATTTTCAATACATTTAAATCTACGAAAGACAAAGTGAGAAGTATCGATAATACCTGTTTCATAAGAACAAGAATTAACTCGACAATAATTAGACATATTTTATAAAAATTTCTTTAACAATAATAATCCTTTTTTTGGTCCTGGAACTGCTCCGCGAAGAAAAATAATTTGATTTTCTTTATCTATTTTTTCTACCACCGCATTTTGAGTAACTTTTATATTGCCCATTCGACCGGGCATTTTTTTTCCTTTGGGAACACCTTGATTAGTACCACGACCGCCACCCATTGAACCAATTTGACGATGAGGATATCCACCACCATGTGATAAATTACCAATTTTATAACCAAATCTTTTAACTACTCCTTGGGTGCCTTTTCCCTTAGAATTATCAGTAGTTACTTTAATTTTGTCTCCTTCTTGAAAAATCGATAAATCTATTGGAGAACCAACTGCAAATCCCAACATGTCTCTAATCTCTCGCAAGTTTTTTTTAGGGGAAATATTTTTCTTAACTAAATGACCTAACAAAGGTTTATTAAGATTTTTTTCAGAACAATCTCCAAAAGCAATTTGGCAAGAATTATAACCATCTTTTTCTATAACTTTTACTTGGGAAACTATATTGCCACCAACTCATATTGCTGTAACTGGTTTAAAACCTTTTGTACTTGAAGGTAATTGAGTCATATTTAGTTTCTTTCCTAATATACCAACTTTATTCATATTAATTCTATTTTAAATAATATCAACAATAAAATTCTATTAAAAAGAAAAAAATAATGATAAAAGTAAAAGAACTTGCAAAAAAAATTCAATTAGAAATAAATGAGGAGGAAGTAAATAAGTATTTAGCAACTTTTAACGAATTAGAAAAATTACTAATAAATTTCCAAGAAATAAAAGCAGTTAAAAAATTCAAACCAATGAATAGAATTGATGTTGGTTATTTAACTCTTTCTGAAATAAATAAATTGAAAAAAAATTTCCTGCCAAGAAAAACTAGTAAAAAAACTCTTCAAAATAATAGCAAAATTGATAAAAGCGGTTTTGTATTATTCAAAAAAGCTTCCTAATTTATCTTTAACTTGATTTTCATTGATAATAAAAAGCCCATAATTTAAATTTTCACTTTCTTCAAAAGAAGCCATTTTTGTTAAATCTTCATAACTAGTTATTTTTAAAGTAGTTGGTAAGATTATTGCTATTTTATTTTGTTCATTTTGATTCATAATTGTTATTTCTTTTTGCCTTTAAAGGCACTTTTTTATAAATATTAAGAGATACTAATTCTCTATGTAATTTTTTAATTTTATACTAATATTCATTAGGCGATATAAATAGTCCTCTTTAATAACTTTCTATTCAGTAAGTTGATTGATAGAAACCATTTCTTCTGAGCCACAATATTAACTGGTCCATAAAATTTATTATAAAAAGATATGAGATGTAGTAATTGTTATAAAAAAATTCCTGAAAATGAAGAAATTTTACAAGGTGCTAGAACAATTTTTAGAAGTCGTTGAGATTACGGAGGAGGTAGCGAAATAGTTTGTGTTCGTTGTGC
>Ga0307508_10003126_pt1 | contig 16957 bp, 16 predicted proteins | sample 9_EM_MG_FD_203089 | JGI IMG/M metagenome (GOLD analysis project Ga0307508, IMG submission 203089) | Populus trichocarpa ectomycorrhiza microbial communities from riparian zone in the Pacific Northwest, United States - 9_EM | ecosystem: Host-associated > Plants > Roots > Unclassified | place...
ACAGTACAGCAAAACTCACGAAGAGCTGACGCTGGAAGAGATCGAGTAATGTGTTGTCCCTCGTCATTTCTAAAAGTTTGCTCATGGGCTGGCAGTGACAACGAGGATGATGAGGGTGAAGTTGAAGAGCAAGACCAACCTGTGAACCCTGATGACGTCTCAGAGCAAGTGAAAGCCGAGCCAGGAGAGGAACCACCACGCGCAAAGAAAGGAAAGGCTCCTGCGAATGAATTGCCTATCTTCGGGGAAGATGAGCTGAAGAAGTTTAGGAAGGAAGAACTTGTAGCCGATGTTGCCAACCTCGAAGGTGAGTTGGAGTTTTTTTCTTCTTCGGGATGCAAGCTTATGTCCCATAGAACAAATTGCTAGAGCTAAACCTGATATGTCGGTTTTAAAGGAGTACAAACAACGAGAGCAGGAATTCTTGAACAGGGCGCAAGATCTAGAAATCATCACTACTGAACGGGACGCCCAGAAAGCTAAATATGACGGACTGAGGAAACAGCGGTTGGATGAATTCTATCTTGGGTTCAATCTCATCTCGTTGAAGTTGAAGGAAATGTATCAGGTTCGCCTCTATTCTATGTTGCATGGTCTAGGTTCACGGATGGTTACAGATGATCACCATGGGTGGAAACGCCGAACTTGAGATGGTTGACAGTATGGACCCATTTGCCGAAGGTATCATCTTTAGTGTGATGCCGCCGAAGAAGAGTTGGAAAAACATTTCGAATCTATCGGGTGGAGAGAAGACTCTCAGTTCCTTAGCCCTTGTCTTTGCACTTCATGTTTTCAAGGTGCGATAACCCCCAAGCACCAAAATGCTTGTTTGAACTTATATGTTTATCCCTCAGCCAACTCCATTATACTTCATGGATGAAATAGATGCAGCTCTGGACTTCAGGAATGTGTCTATTGTTGCCAACTACATCAAGGATCGCACGAAAAATGCCCAGTTTATTATCATCTCACTGCGGTATGTTGTACCTTTTCTTTTTTTGATATGTAACTCGGCTTTGCTCATCACCCTACTACCACCTAGGAATGACATGTTTGAACTTAGCCACCGCCTCATTGGTATCTATAAGACCTCAAATCAAACCCGAAGTGAGTGAAAGGGGTATTTGATTGTTTAATTGAACAGTCGAGCTGAAACGTCACATCTCTGCAGGCATTTCGATCGATAACCATTCTCTACACTCAACCATCCCAGCCCCTCCACCAAGCACTGCGGCGGTTTGATATAATTTTATCGTTTCAGGCCCCCTCCTTGTCTCTTGTTGTTTCCCTGTATAACGTAGGGTAGAATCAGATGGCTCAAAGATAAATTGCAAGGAGGTGTGAATAATATGTTGCATGAAATAAGCGGCGTAGCAATCAAACTCGACTATTAGCAACTGCAGTCCCAGGAATGAAAATGTGGACTGAGGTATTTGGGTTTCCTGGATTCCACATTGGCTTGTCAGGCAACTGCGTCAACAACAGATTGTACCGCTTCTTAATCGTAACGCAGTGTCTGGAAAACTTGTCGTCCGGAGAGAAACGCGCTGTTCAATCCACGAATTTTTTAAAAAATAAGTCTTGTGTTATCTGGGGTCGTCAAGGATAGTTACACACTGGGATGGGCGGATTTGGTGATTTTTTGGGAGTCCGTTACTTTCTACGTGAAATGAGCAGGTTGTCCTTGGACGAAACTAATGAAACGTACTTTCAGAGTGTACACTCTGGAAAGGCCCGGACCGCAGTTCCGATGCCACGCTCAAACTAAATACGGATACAGTATCCCTTTGGATTTCTGCAGGTGCACCCTTGTCCAGCCCTGTCTTTTTTCTTCAACATATTTGGCTTTTTGTATGCAAACCCAACACTCTAATTATTAGTATGATCATCAAACTTCTCCGCCCAAACCACAGATCTATAGAAAGCGGCTAGAACAAGCAAACGAGAGATGGAAAATCCAAGGATATTATGCATCCCCCCTCCGGAACAAATGTTCCCCCATACTTTTCGCTGGCCTGGGCCCTGAATCATTCTAATCCGTTGGCGGGTAAAAAAGGGAGCGGGTAAAAGAAAACAATGTCCATCATAAAGCTGTTACACTTGACTGAGCTACATATTCAGACCATGTCGGCTAGCGTTATCCTGCTTCTCCACATCAACCACTATCACGCGCGATATCTAGCACCGTAAACACTCACCTGCGGCTTAAGCATCATACACGCCCAAGCTGCAGCGTTTCAGAACTCTGACCACTTCCCAGGAAAATAACTCAAGCAATGCCGTATTTCCTTCCTTTCCCCCAGCCGCCACCCAGAGGTCATCTCGGTCGATGCACATGAGTACCGCATCTCTATAGGCTTCGCCCATATGATGTGCTAGCTGGCTATGACACACATTGACCACGCGTTGATGAAAGTCAAACGCAGAGTCTTGAGGGTCAGTGAAATAGTGTAGATCATGCCACATCCCGATTTCAAACAGTATCATTCCGAGAGAGAATATGTCATAGCGGCGCTCATATCTACGATGTGGCCCTTGTCGAAGTTCTGGATGTTGCCATAGACTTAATGGTGAGTTCAGACTTCGGACATCGATAGTACGTTCTCCTGGCTTCTCTGGTCGGGCAACTCCAAATCCCATCATCTGGGGTCTGGAAAAGTCGACCGCGTGGACGGAGGCTTTTTCGTGAAAGATCGCGATGTTGACGCTGTTCAGGGACTTGTGAACCCAGTCGATGTTGAGGAGGCTTAGTAGCCCTTCGGCCAAGACTCCAGCAAGGAGGTACCTCTGCTCGAGGGTGGGCCACAGTGGCCCAGACTTTAATTCCTGGACGGACCTATTGTTTTTGCGTATGATTGAGTACAAGGAAAGGGCTTTGCGATGGGGGTCTGCAAACTCTGGGAGCTGGTACACAAGAGCAAACTGAGTTCGGCGATATGGGAGAAACCCGAGAGAAAATGGTAATAGCAAGGTTGACGGCCGATCCAACCTCGCGAGAAGTTCACAGAGCTGTCCGATCCTTCCCCGGAGTATGTTTAAATCATCGAGGCTTAGTGTCTCGTCGAAGGTAGTGAACTCCACCACCACCGGAGTACTGGATTCAGGTGATCTAGATTGGCCTGCAAGGAAAGCTAAGTTGGGAATTGAAGCAGAGATAACAGGCGAAGTGTACCTGAGAAATATGCGGTTATCTGTCTCTGGGGCTCTGTTGACATTTGCTCTATATGAGAGATCCTCTCCTTCGCCAGCTTCATGGATTCAAATGCGACAGCATCAGTGCTTGCCGGCTGCTCTTGTAGTCGCTTCGCCTTAATGGCGCAAGCTGTGCAAATATCGTCATAGAGTTGGCCGCCTACGGCATGTGCTGCATTCCCAATATCCGCCAATTCGCTGTTGTCCTCCGACAATGAGAGAGCCCTGACACTGACCACTGCATCGCTAAATCTGCGCTCGCCGGGCGGTAACATTTCCCGTAACGCATCATTCCAGTACTTGAGCTCTTTAATGAGACCTGCGATCTTGTCTCTGTCGCTTGTATCATCAGTTACAGCCCAGCCGAAGTTGACTTTCTTGAAAAAGCTGACGCGACTCGATTGCGCACGGCGTCGTCGCCTTGCGTTGTCGATCGCTTCCGCGACGGGAGAGCTATCGAAAATGGTGCTGGGCGCGGTCGTGCGCTGACGTTTTCTTTCGCGGGACGCGGGAGGTTCCGGTTCTTTACTGGGCTCTTCAGTTCCCTCATCGGTAGAATCTATTCGGTACTTCATTTTCAGAATCTTCAGATTATCAAGGACGTGGTAGACTTCGCCAACAATCTTTAGAATATGACTGTTAAAGCGATCGCTGTCTATGGGCCCAGCCACGAGATTCGATGATATTTCGATGCATCTGCGTATCGAGTCATCGGTTATTGTGGGGTTTCCCGTGTCATCGACTGTCATCAAGCCACTTTGCTGAATCCACATCTCGAAGCGAAAGTATTCGAAGGCTATCATTGCAGCATAACTTCCTGTATCGACCAATCGTCAGATTTCAATGCGAACCATAAACCGTGAACAAGAGTTTTATGTGTACCCGCAGTATTAGCAAAACTCCGCGAGGCGGAGACATGGCGATAGAGGTGGAAAGTGGATTGAAGCAACTGGGTTGCGTCCATCATGATGATGATGCAACTTGAATGATTGCTCGCTTCGCTGGCTTTAAACAAATCTCAACAAGGGTCAAGGGCGGGTTCGACAATATATCTGTCCTACTTCCATTATTTCTTGCCCAATACCCTTTCTATGGGTAGAAATCATTGTATTCAGTGTATTTCTGCAAAGAAAAGTAATTTTCCGCTTTCGAAGCAACTTTTTGGGTCCTTTGGAAATTGTCGTATTCCTTGTGAGAGGCTGTTGTGCGGAACTGCGGCCCGGGCGGTGAACCAGCTTTTGCAAACTGATGCCAGTGAGACGCCTCCACCATCATGCATCTCATGTATACGCTGGATGAGAATGGAAACAGAGTGTACACTCTGAAAGTACGTTTCAACAGTGCCGTCTAAGGACAACCTGCTCATTTCACGTAGAAAGTGACAGACTCCCAAAAAATCACCAAATCCGCCCATCCTGGTGTGTAACTATCCTTGACGACCCAGATAACACAAGACTTGATAAAAATTTTTTTTTGTGGATTGAACAGCGCGTTTCTCTCCGGACGACAAGTTTTCCAGGCACCGCGTCACAATTAAGAAGCGGTACAATGTGTTGTTGACGCAGTTGCCTGACAAGCCAATGTAGAATCCAAGAAAACCAAATACCTCAGTCCACATTTTCATTCCTGGGACTGGAGTTGCTAATAGTCGAGTTTGATTGCTACGCCACTTTCATGCAACATATTACACACCCCTCCTTGCAATTTATCTTTGAGCCATTAATTGATCTGATTCTATCCTACGTTATATAGGGAAAAAACAACAAGAGACAGGAGGGGGGGCCTGAAACGATAAAATTATATCAAACCGCCCCAGTGCTCGAGTGTAGGGAATGGTTATCGATCGAAATGCCTGTAGAGATGTCAACTATCACTTCGGGTTAAATTTGAGGTCTTTCCACCTTCTCCCTGAGTTGTGCAACTCCATTTGCTAACTCCCCTAATCGCTCGTCGAGAGTCATTGCATTTCCGTATTCAATTCCTCCGATGTCATAGCATTAGTGGCCAAAGTTCCTTGCAACTTCGTGGCGTGGTCACGTTAATGCCATTGACGTACAGATTCCCTATGGATAGGCCCTTGACAGAGCGGACAGTACGTGCTTCCGATACTTACAAGCTAAAGGAGCACCCCACCTGGCAACATTTTTCGTGTCAAAAAACATCTATCCCTCCCATGTGGCCCTCTCTCTAGGAGGTTCCAATTAAGTCCCGAAAGACAATGATAGCGTTCAATCCCTGAAACATTTGTTTATAGAGTCCAAAATAATGGGTACCTCTAATATATATTTACTCGTCCTTTCCTGCCTCAGGCTCTCCGGCCTCCTCCTCGTCCCCGCTCTCATCGTTTGGCTCGTCCTGAAGTGTAACCGTGAATGGTGGCAGCTCTGCACCGCTCACATTTGGCGGTTCAAGCCCCAAATCTGTAAACACCTTGTTAAATATAGCTCTCGGCATGGGTATATGCCCACCAGCGCGTTTCAGAGCTAGAATGGCGGCTGGTTGTTTGTTTTGCAGTGCGTATAAAAGCGGAGTGTGATCGTGATCATTTACAGGGTTTACCTCTGCACCCCTCTGCAACAGAAAGTGAATGACCAAAGGCTCCTTACAAATGGCCGCTATATGTAATGGTGTGTTGGATTTTTTTGACCGAGCATTCAGATTGGCTCCAGCGTTGATGAGGCACTGGACCACTGATGTACTCCGCCGAGAGCAGGCATCGAAAAGCAGGGCATCCAGGATCGGCTGCCTAATAGACGGCATATCGTAGCGCTGGAGAGCCTTTAAAAGTAGCTTGGCACTCCCTATGGTGACAGCCAAAAATGCAAATCTCAGGGGTTGAGGTCTTGAAATGAGTTTCCGATCGGCCCTGCGTGCAGCGAACTTCTTTAAATGATCCGCGATAAGTAGTCGCTTCAGATAAACATCTTCTCTCGTTATCTGTCGACCATAATCTGCCTCCAAGGCTTGTTTCGACGCTTCGACCATCAAGAAACAGAAGTCGAGCACAGTCTTCCTCTTTCGGCGGGGTATATCGCGTGCCCCGATTTGGGCATTCACATCCGCTCCGGCTTTACACAACATTTTGACGACTTCCAAATGGCCGTTGAACGCAGCATAATGTAATGCGGTCCAGCCATTGAAATCTGGGAAGTTGATTTGGTCTTTGTTGGGGAATTTCTTCAACAGGAACTCGACGACGACGACATTTCCCGCTCGACAAGCCAGATGATGGGCAGTTCTTCGTTGCTCTGGAATTACCAAAAAGTCGGGTAATTTGTCGATATAGGGATGCAGGGGCTCCAAGAGAAACTTGAGTGGTCCCAAATCGATATCCCTGTTCGAGACAATAAGTTCGAATAGTACGTTTGTTGATATCTTGTCGTTCCCGTCAAGAAAACACCGAGCATGCACATTGATATCAGCTCCTCGGCTAAGCAGGAAGGTTGCAAGTTCGTAATTGCGACTTTCCACCGCAAGTACTAAAGGAGATTTGCCCCGCTTGTCGCGGCAATTTATGTCCACTCCGGTCTCTAGGATCTTTTCCATTATCGACGAGTCGCAGCTCATGCTCTTCGCACTCTCCAGCAACAACTCCTCTGGCCGACTAAGTTCCTTCAATGAACCGTACTTCAAGTACTGCTCGAAGAGAAAATGAAGCATGAAAGGTTGACTGGCCCCGATGCAACCATGCAATAAATCTTGCCAGAAGATAGCCTTGCCTTCGGGATGGTTGTCAAAACCTTCCTCAACCAAAAGTTCCAGGATTTCAGTACTTCCGGTGCTTCCCAGAGCTGCAACCTGCATTGGGTGATGCTTCGTCTCCAGATTTAATCCGAAATCTTGAATGACATGAATTGTCTCACGAAGACGTTGGACCCAGGCTCTCCCATGGAAGAGCCATCGGTCGTGCAGCAAAAGGCACGCAACAGCAAAGTTCAAATAGCTCTCTGTCATCATAAGCTTCAAGTTCGCTGACGCGTTCGGGTTGGTACACACACGCACAGACACTGGCGGTTGTTTGGACTTGGACAAGAGGGCCCGTAAGATCTCCGAATTGCTTCGTTCCACCGCTAGGTCAATGGGAGTGGACTCTTCGTAGATAAACTCTGGATCAGCGCCGTGATCGAGCAACTTGTTTACCATCTCAACCATATTGTTCTCAACTGCCCAGTGTAAGGGTGTACCGCCATGCCGTATGAAGCCATACGGATCCTCGAATGTGGATGGCCTCGCTACGGCGTCAAATGTTGCGCCATTTTTGGCAAGTAAATCCACCAAGTCTTGTTGCTCTCCTGGCTCGTCAACATATACTAGCCAATGAGAAGGGCTTTCACCACGGTTGTTGGTAATTGTAGCATCGGCTCCGTGCTTTAGAATGCATTTCGCATGTTGTGAATGGTTGCACCGAAGCGCAACATGGAGAGGCGTATTTCCAGCAACATCTTCCACATTGATATGTTCGGGGTCCTCAAGGTAGGACTCAAAATGCTGAATGTCAACTCCCATAGCCGCACCAGCGTGGAGAAAGGTACTCTTCTTTACAGTAAGGCAAAGAATTGCCAACTCCTGCAGCTGCAATAAAAGCCCTGCGGCTCGATTTTTTGGATCGAACATATCGATGAGGTCTCGGGACATGGTATTACCAAACAACATCTTGGCGCCTAGGCCGACCTTGACCGCTGACGCGCATCGATCACTATCAACTTGTCTCAAATCATCTCTTGCGATTGACAAGCCTGAGCGGACAGCCTTTAATTGCCATTCGGTAGCCCTTTGCTGTAGGTCGGGTTCCATGGGTTTTCCGGCTGATTCGAACATGCGTTTTATGAGGCCCCTAGCGGAGACACTTCCAAGCTCGGCCGCCTTCTCGGCCCAAGCCAGAGCACCGTGGATATCCTGAGGGGTGCCAAAGCCATCAATATTCGCCCAGCAGAGCTGCAAGGACGCCTCGGCGCGCTTTTTGGCCGAGTTTCTACCAGCCTCATCAAGAGCGACTTTCTTGATGCTCTCTAAGACTTCTGACTTCACATAATTCGGAGCATCGAAGAAGCGGATAAACGATATTATAGGCTAAGGAAGGATGAGATTTACTTAGAGAATAGTTCATTTGGGTTAAGCACCTTGCTATCTTCAACCTTCTGTCCTTCCGGCTTTGGCTTTGTGTCAGTGGACACTTCTTCTGCACATCTTCCACAGTGTCAGCGATCAGAGAGAGTTGCTAGCCACTTATAGCTTACCCATAGTAGTGTTCCGGTGATAGACTTTCCAGCACCTTTTGAAGATCTCTTTCTGTCGGATCTGACCTCAATGTATATTGAAATACTCTCCTCGGTATCGCAACATTGGAGAGGTATGCAAAAAACCTGCCATTATCATCAATCGAACCACGCAAAAGCATTAGGGTGTCATATCGTTGTTCAATGGACTGAATTGCATCCCCCAAGACGGAGTCAGATACTTTGCGAGCTTCGATGGCATCCGCCTCCTGGCCTTCGAAAGGGTCCTTCCCATTGAGTGTGAGGCTCCAAACAAGGAGGCCAAGAGAGTAGAGGTCGGTGACATGGAGCATAGATGGAGAAAAGTTTTTATGCCATCCTGGTGCGTTCCATGGAGGAGTACAACCAGGTAGTTTAGTACCGTGCTCGTCCTCTAAGACGGAACAACCAAAATCAGATAGTTTGGCTTGTACCGTGACTGGATACGGCCCATCCGAGTCGGACCTTGGAAAAATCAGGACATTATCCATCTTCAGGTCGCCATGCGTTATACCGCAGGAGTGCAACACCTGAAGACCTCGCGCGATATCTTGCGTGAGAGAATTCTTGACCGCAGAATCTAACGTGTTGTTTTCAAGGTACTGCGCAAGTGTCCCATTAGGGGCAAATTCAACGTAGATGATTGGGAGTAATGATGGTTTGAGAGGGGCAAGTCTAGTCCAACCGATCGAAACGATATCGACAATGTTGCAGTGTTTCCGAACAGGTGCATGGAGCAGAATCCGAAGTTCCAAAGCTGCGGCTTCGTAACTCATCCCCGACACTCCGTTGGAGTCATAAATAACTGGATATTTAGCAACGCTACGGTATTCCGCTAATTTCCGGGTTTGAAAATGAGTCCCTCTCGCCAATTGGTGAGACGGCATTCCCCCAAAATCCCGGACGCCAAACGTCGCGGTCAATATAGAGCGGAATGTGGCGGAATGGACAACGCTGACGAGCTTTTGTAAGCTGTCGGAGTCATCCTGACGAGAGGGGATACTCTGGTATTCGTCGTCGCTGTCTGGCTGCCAATGATCTTTAAAGCCCATAATTGAATGATGGTCTGTTCAAGTCACGGTACGAGAGAAGCAGGTCGACCTAGAGGGTAGGGAGAAGTGGATCTTTCAGAGAAAGCTTATTAGAAAGAGAAATGACAGCAGCCGTGCTTTTACCCACCCCAAACGTAGAGTGTGCCAAAATCGGGGTGTCCTGATTTGAGATACAAAGTGTAGAGTATACGCCAGAGCACCAGATAGGCTGAATGGGTTCTTGTCAGGTGTACGGGGCATAGCTATAGGTAGGCTTGTACTCACTTGTGTGTGCGCCGAGTGGGTAAAGTTTAGTTTGAAACATAATATGCATGATGACTTGAAGCTCCGCTGACGTTCAACAAAGACACTGCTATATGCTGTTGAATGTCCACTGCCAAATTTTGGCACTTTGTACAGCAGTTTCGTCCGCATTTAGATTACCCTTTCAGACCCATTTCCGTCCGCATTTCTATGTAGAGATCCATGTCAGACTGTTCAACATGGGGTCAACCCATAACTGACCCTTGCCGCTCTGCCACTTGTAAAATTTTTCAACGGATTCTATGTACGTTCGCTTCCCTACTGAAAGCCCTCCACCCAGCTCTGATATGTGCCCACAGAAATGCCTGCTGGAGGATTTGTCACGCTGAGAGAAATCATCGGCGACGACTCACAACTCTTCTTTGATAGCGTGACATGGGATACCGCCTTACACGTTGCAGCTACTAAAGGTCATGTAGACATTGTCAGTTCTCTTGTATCTGGAGGATTTCCTGTAGATCTCCAAAATGGCTCCGGACAATCTGCTCTCCACCTTGCAACCCTTGCTCTCCACCTCAACGTTTGCAAGTGCCTTCTAGCGGAGGGAGCAGACCCTATGTTAAAAGATGATAGCAACACCAGTCCTCTAGATATTGCGATGCGACTAAACGACTTTGACCTTGTGGATAATCTTCTCAGGACCAAACCACCTCTCCATCGCCCTTCTCCATATCTCGTCTCTGCTTTACGCCTGGATCGAGAGGAAGTTATTCGAGCCTTCTTGCATAATGGATTTTCACTTCGGATCAGCGATCCTGACCTTAGCAGCACTCTCCTTCACTATATGGCCTCGATTTCCAATGAGATCGATGTCCGTGTTTTCCGACGACTCTTGGACGAAGGTATCGATGTGAATGCCCGAGACCAGTCAGGCGCTACCGCTCTGCACGTTGTAGCCCGACGTTGTTCAAAGCCCGAGATACTGCAGCTATTGTTGGATGCCAATGCCGATCCAAACATTGTCGACTCGAAGTTCAGGGGTACCCCGTTACTCGCAGCCACCTTGGGAGGCAAAGTCTCAAATGTAAAGATTCTACTCGATGGCGGGGCAAATCCATTCTGGACGTTTGGTTCCAGACGTACGATACTTCATGTCGCAGCCCAGGACGGGATACCAGACCTTGTAGAATTGTTTATCAAGCGAGGGGTGGATGTGAATGCCCTTGATGACCAAGGAAGAACTGCTGCATATTGGGCAGCGTGTAATGGCCATATCGACGCTATCAAGGTTATGCTCAACCACGGGCTCGACTTAGGCAAGGAACAAGGGCAGACAACGAAGACAGCGTTGCGGGAAGGGAATACAGAGCTTGTTCAGTTACTACTCGACCACGGGGTTTCTCTCCACTTTTTTAGATACGTCCCCTTCGCTTCAATGAGCGAGAACGGGAGAAACATGCCTCTATTGCTGCTGTTTTGCAGAAATGTGAGTTTCGTTGACGCCGAACAAGGAAATGATGAGGATGAACGAGGGGGAGTGCCCGGGCAGGGGGAGGCATCAGTTAATTGTGAGGGAGTGAATGCTGAATCCCAAGAACACCAAATCGAATACGACATCGATGACAGGCTGGAGGAGGAAGCGGTCAACTCAACAGAGGAAGATATTCGCAATCCTCCAAATGCTCTGTCTCGGCCAGCAAACCACCTGTTACGGCTCATGCTTCTTCGGTACCATGAGACTGTTGCAGCCGCTATCGAATGCGGCGCTGACGTCTCTTCGCTGCCCAAGGCAGCGCTCGGTTCCCTGTGTCTCGTGTGCGCAAGGTACAATCTCGTCCAAGGAATGAAATCTTTAGTCGCGGCGGGTGCGCCCACCACTAGCACAGCTAAGCCATTTGGCTGGACAGCGGTTCACCTGGCAGCCTGGAAGGGTCATCTCGAGATCATTAGGATCGTACGCGCAAGGGGTTGGGACATGTGCGCAATAGATGACCAGGAAAATTCAGCCATGCATATCGCAGCTCTCGAGGGCCACATGGATATTGTGGAAGAACTTCTTGGAGAGGTTAGCGTTAATCAAAGCAACTTGGACAGAAATACCGCTCTTCATTTTGCAGCTGGAAAGGGTGGGAGCCATATCGTTTCCCGGCTTATTAAGGCTGGCGCGATCCGAGTCGTGAATCAAACAAATGCTGGAGGCATGATTCCGCTTCACTTCGCCTGTCAGGACAACCGTTTGGACGTCACAAAGGTTCTTGTTGGAGCCGGCAGCAACCTCATCAAGGGTGATGCTAAGGGTGCTTCGTCTCTTCATTACGCGGCTCGCTATGGCTCAACAGAGGTTCTTAAATTTCTGCTGGGCCTTGATATAGACTTAGATGTGCGGACGGCGGACGGGTCGACAGCACTACACCTTGCTGCAGAGCATGGTGTCTTCTCTGCTGTTAAACCTCTCTTAGATGCCGGAGCCAATCCTAATCTGGTGAACAATCATGGGAAATCACCTCTGGAGGTTGCTGTGGCCAATAAGAACCTCGAGATAGTCGAGTCCCTGATCTCGAGATCTCAAGCACGTTGGCAGGCGCCCCGGAATACACACATTTTATTCCAAGCTTTCCAAAGTAAAGACCAAAAGATCGCTGCTTTTGTGTTATCCACCATGGAATCAGAGCTTGGTCCAAAGAAAGCTAGAAGGGTGGTCGGCAAGATGTATCCCGAGCTTGTAGCAGGGTTACTTGTTGATCCAGAATCAACAGTTTCAGTGTGCTCACTCCTGGTGCCCTTCTTGCAAATCTTGCCCAAGAACAGCGATGTGCAATACATGATTGCGCACCATCTTCTGATGTCCTGCATTAAACACACCGACAACACCAAACTGGTTATGTCACTTCTGAAGATTCACCCAGTCCTAGCGAAACAGGTGACACTGTGGAGTTGGACGCCATTACACTCCGCCTGCAAGCATGGCAGATCAGCTACCGTCAAGATTTTGCTTCAACATGGTGCGAAAGCAGACACAGAGGCGTTGGCATCGAAGCAGACACCCTTGGATCTCGCTCGTAAATATTCTCCTGACAGCGGCATAGCAAAGATGATCGAAAGGTTTGAGGCTGTGAGACGAGCGGTCAAACAGCATCAACAGAGCAGGGTGGCATGGTCGAACCTCCGAGCCTCGCCTCAAAATCCGGACTCGCCGCATTGATGAACTCGACTTGGCGGCTAACATGGGTGATTATCGCCGTGCGACCTACCAGCGCATCAGTCTCCTTTATCGATTTGACATGTACAAACGGGTGGATTCTCGAGTATTAACGTATCTCTGGCACAATACTATGTATGTTGAAATAACTATAGACTAGTATTTAAATATAAACTTGAAATTTTGTTTATTAAGCAGTGGGACCTAGCAGGCAAATTTTTTTAGACATTTCTACATGCATAATCATCAAACCAGTACTGACGGTGTTTTTTTTTCCGAACTCTTGAACAGTCTCACCTATCAACAATCATAATACGATCCGAGGCCTTCACCCGCGAAAGTATGCGGATTGACGAAAACATCAGGAAGATCGACATCCATAAAATCGCGACTATTGCCAAATACTGCGTCGTATTGACTCTCGGGGGGAGTACTGCCATCGCCGCCCAAAGGTTGCTGGACAACCTTGGTGCAGTGCCAGATGAAATTAGATATTCCTATTTGTAGGCGCATGCATAACAATTGCATAATGTCGAGGGCATACGGTACATAAGAAATGTTGACGGATTTACTCTTCATCCTCATCTTCGCCACCCTCCTCCTTCTTGGCAGCAGCAGCAGCACGCTTGCGCTTGACGCGACCAGAGCGACCCCCTCCATATGGCGAAGTGAGAGCAAAGTCGATGTGCTTTTGAGAATCGAGACGGACAATGAATGAGGGAACGTTCACAATTTGTTTCCCAACTCTGAATTGACGACGAAGGTAAGAGTATGGTCAGAGCGACTGGATTTATTAACGCACCGGATGTGCCTTTGCCGAATCAGCACACGCGCATGGTGAATCGACTTGGCCAAACCACTCTTGAACACCTGGGTTTGCAACCTGCGCTCCAAGAAATCTTCGATCTTGAGGGCAAGCACGTAATCGAGACGCATGCGACTCTCATCGAGCACACCGATGCGGACGAGTCGACGGATGAGAGCGTTACCCTCGAACAGACGTTTGGGGTCCTTATCATCGAGTTTGAGCAGCTCACGAGCAGCACGACGGATTTTTGAAAGTGTAAGGGCGATACGCCAAATTTCGCGCTTGTTGCGCAGACCAAATTCACCGGCAAGCTACGATCCAAGGAAAAAAACATTGCAATTGAAAAAAACAAAACAAAACGATGAAATTAGAGGATGTCATTTGCGGAAGAAAGAAACTGACCTTTAGCTCGGCATCGAGACGTGCTGATTCATAAGGGCGACGGGGGACTTTGTAACTGTATATTTGTTACGCAAAGTAACAATGGGGAGCATTGGCTTGTCAGCACAACTGCATACACCCTCCACTCGCAAGTGGATCTTGAAGAAAAGGCAACGTCTGTAAATAAACTCACGTCTTGTTGTGGTTCCTCGGTGCCCTGAGCTCATATATGATCAACACCCCAGCATCAACAGTAACGTTCATAGACACATTACCTTGGCATTTTTTACTTGAGGCCGACGTAGGGGATGTCGAGGAAGATAACTTTGGCTTGAACAGGAACACTTTGCAAAGCAGGACAAACAAAGTAGGGTTCACAACTGTACAGAACATAAGAAGCCACTCGGCCTTTTCCGACCATCGGATTTACACTGCTCGACAATCGCAACGGTCAGTAGAACGATCCGCCCTGTACGTATCTTTTGCTCGCTATCGACGGTATCGAGAATCTCATCCTTGTAGACCTCAAGATGCCTCACTCATTCGGTTACCGAGCGCGTACGCGCCACATGTTCAAGCGGGGTTTCAAGGGTGCGTATTAATGTGGAAGCTCACAAAGTTGTTGACCGTTCGCTGTTATACAGAACATGGCCCCGTTAAGATGTCCACCTTCCTCGTGAACTACCACGTAGGAGATATCGTCGATATCAAGGCAAACGCCGCTCAACAAAAGGGCATGCCCCACAAATACTACCATGGGTACGTTTTTGTATCTTCAGTGTTCGTCTAACCGGATATTGATGCCTTCTTTTTCTTTCAGACGCACTGGTATCGTCTACAACGTCACACCCTCAGCAGTCGGTGTTATTGTCTACAAGATTGTCGGAAACCGCTATATCGAGAAGCGAGTCAACATCCGTATCGAACATGTACGTCACTCCAAGTGCCGTCAAGAGTTCCTGGATCGGGTGAAGGCAAACCACGATGCACACGTTGCTGCAAAGGAGAAGGGCGGTCCGTTCTATTCAGTTTGCCTCAGGTGTCTGTCCGAAACTCTGACACCCGATTTTCAGAACGCGTAACCCTCCGCCGTAAACCTGTTCTTCCTCGAGAAGCCTACACTGTTGCCATTGCTGACAACCCGCCTCAAACCATGGTGCCTGTTCCTTACGAGACGACAATCTAGACAGAACCGATTGCACTGTTCTTTCTGCTTTTTGTTTCTGTCGTATCGCATGCTCAACTGTATATATGAACCTATATGCCCATGCAACACACCGTAAAAATTGTAAGATTTCGACGGTGCTTCTGCACTGCTGCTGGCAAGTTGGAAATGAGAAAACTTGGACCTGAGCACAGGATGATCCCTTTCTTGGGCGCCAACGGATCGGCTTTGAGTGTGGGTACAAATACATTCCCCACATTGGCCGGAGTTGCATCTGACTACTGACATAGATTTCGGCATTGGAACTGTCTCACTGTGAGGCTCTGGGTCAGATCCACTATGGAGGCCCCCTCTGCCTTGCCATTTTGGCGTGGGGTGGGATCGTGTTTGTCAAAAACTCTATGACGTCCCGGGTTGAGGCTCAACTTGTAAAAGCCCCATGGATTTTAGTATAATTCAAAGTGACTTTGAGGAAAGTGACAGTTGTATTGTCAAACACAACACTAGAACCTGATAATACAGAAAAAGATTGGGACAACCAATCCACTCCAAGAACAAGAACAGTATCCTACAATATGAAACTGCAACAAATCTGCAGCGAAGTCCATATGGAAACAGACATCCAAACTGATAGCCTTCCCACTTTGACATCACGAACTCCAAACAGCAGGAGGAAAGAAAAGGTAGTGTTTGTGATGGTTCAACCCTAAACCATCCAGTATGGGCCATGAAAGCTCCCCCCATTTCCCCTCTGATCCGCCGGTGAGGGTTTCTTGGACATCCACCAACCAGCAAGAGGGCTAACCACATCTCTTATCCCACTCCCACGAAGGTTCCAGTCCATGTCCTTGCTATCACGTACCGTACTCCCAACAAGCCCAGCCGTAAGCATGCAATCAATTTTTTCACCGTTATCATCAAGTTTGACGTCAACTTCAGCATAGCCAGGTGGAATGTCATTGGTGTCAATGCGGTGGTAGGGCATATTGTCAAGGACGAGGGATTCGCCGATCGACATGAAGGGGCGTTGGTGTGTGATCATGTACGTGTCGAAGAACTCTGCCGATGAGAGAGAAGCAGGGTTTAATCCTGCTGTGTTTAGTCCCTGTATGTTTCTGGTCAGAGCCTTGTCATTATTCAACAATATTATGGTACGTACTTCTCTGAACCGACCTCCAAGCCACCTTCCCTTAGCATCAAAGACACAGAATGCAGTGATCCACCCTGAAAGCCAAGTGGGACCACTACCACCACCATGGTAGTGGGCAACTCTTTGCCAGAAGTCGACATTTTCGTTCCCATTGGGTTCGTCGAATGCTTTCACAAATCGGGAGAGTATAGGAACAAGAAGGTGATACCAGGCAATGCTCTGCACTCCGTAGTCTTTCAGCTTCTCCAATCTCTCTAGAATGTTCTCCCAGTCCTTCTTTTCACCTTCAAGCGTGACTCGAGGAATTCCACAATGGAGCGCGAACTTGTATGAAAAGTACTCTTTCAGAGTCGCCATCATAACCATGGAGCACACGGTGGTGTCATTTGTCGTCGTGGTCGAAAATTCCGGCATAATCCATGCACGCAGGCTAGGGTCAACGACATTCTTCTGAATCTCGTCCGTCATAGCCCTGGCCATGTGTCCGAAGTCCACTGTGTACCTCGTTCCCT
>Ga0307508_10003127_pt1 | contig 16954 bp, 13 predicted proteins | sample 9_EM_MG_FD_203089 | JGI IMG/M metagenome (GOLD analysis project Ga0307508, IMG submission 203089) | Populus trichocarpa ectomycorrhiza microbial communities from riparian zone in the Pacific Northwest, United States - 9_EM | ecosystem: Host-associated > Plants > Roots > Unclassified | place...
CTCGTCTGCGCTCGACATGCGGGCCTCCGGGTAGCAATCTTCGAGGAATTCCGCAACCGGCCCCGCCGCCGACCGATGGGCAGGCATGCATCGATCGGCTGCGTTTCTCGCTTTTATGTGCGTTTGGCTGGCAGGCTGCGCGGGGGCCGCCCCGCTGCCCCCGAAGGCCGTTTTGTTGAACCAGGCCGGGGCAGAGGCGCTGGCACGGGGGGACCTGGAAACGGCCGATGCGCGCCTGAGCCTGGCGCTCGAATACAGCCCGCACTTCGTCGAAGCGCTCGTCAATCAGGGCCTGGTCGAGCTCCAGCGCGGCAACTTCGAGCGGGCTCGCGAGCTCATCACGCGCGCGCGGCGGCTTAACCCGGACGTGGCTCAGCCCCACCACGCGCTCGGCGTGCTGGCCGAACGCCAAGCGCGCCCCGACGAAGCCTCGCGTCATTACTACGACGCCCTGGCGGTCGACCCCGGCTTCGCCCCGTCGCGAGCCAACCTGGCGCGGCTGCTGTTCGACGCCGGCATGCTCGACGAAGCGCTGCTGCAGTTCAAACGCCTGGTCGAGGTCGCGCCCGACTCCGCCGAAGCACAGCAGGGTTTGACAGAAACGCTGCTGCGCCTCGGCCGCGTCGACGAAGCCGAGGCGATCACACGCGCGGCGTGTCAGCGTTTTCCCGACGTGCCGGAGCTGACGATTTTGGCCGCGCGCAGCGCGCTTCGCAAAGGCGATATCGCGCGCGGCATCGAGCTGCTCTCGCCGCTCGGCTACGGGCGCGATGACGTCGCCGCCAATGCGCTCGGTTGGCTCGCCACCGCCGAGCTCTTGCGCGGAGAGCCGCGGCGCGCCATCGGTGCCGCCAAGCGCGCGCTCTCGCTCGAACCGCGCTCGCCGGTTGCGACCTACGCGATGGCGCAGGCGCTCGACGCGCTGGGCGACCCGGCGGCCCTCGCCTGGCAGCGGCGCGCCCAGCTGGCTCGCTAGTTTTCCGGGCTGGCTAACGCGACAAACCGCGCCGAAGGCTCTATGCTCCGCGCGCTTGACGAGTCTGGCCGACCGCACCGCCCCCGGGGCTGCCGCTTTTTCGGGCGCGCTCGTTCGCCTGTGCCGCCGCTCGCAGGGAGCGCTGTGGGGGCTACGGCTCGGCCGCCTTTACGGCATCGGCATCGGCGCTAGCTATGCCCTTTTCGCGTGGTTCGGGCCGCTCTCGCTCAGCGGCAGCGCCAAGCTTTGGGCGCGTTGCCTGGCCACGGCGTCGTGGGTGGCGGGCGTGGGCGCGCTGTCGCTGGCGACCGATTTGGCAGCGCGCGACGCGACGCAGGGCCTGACCAGTCTGGCGCGCCTGCGCGGCTTCGGCGAGGCCCAGCTCGAGCGGGCTCGCAGCTTGGCCGGCGCTCAGCGGCTGGCAACCAACGTGCTCGTGCCCAGCCTGATGTTGGCGGTGACACTATTGCTCCGCTTTCGTACGCTGCACGCAACGCTCGTGGCGCTCGGGCTGCTCGTGATGAGCGCGCCGTACGCGGCGTTGCTCGGTGTCACGCTGGCGCGACTGGCCCGAGCCTGCAGCCGCTGGCTGCCTGGACGCGGCCGGCTATTGCTGATGGCGCTGGCGCTCGGACCATGGCTATTCGGCATCGGCCTGCACGCGCACGTGCCCAGCATCCCGGGCGCGTTCGCCTGGCTGCTCCGGCACATGAGCGGGAGTTTTCGCTGATGCGCGCCGTGCTTCAAGGCGCGGCGCTGGCTCAGCTTCGCAGTGCCGAGCTCGAGCTCGAAGCGGGGCGCTACGTCGTGCTTTCGAGCGAAGCAGACGCGCTCAGCAGCCTGATCTCGATCACCGCGGGGCGCGAGCGGCCGCGCCACGGTCTCGTGCTGCTCGACGGCGTCGCGCCCGCATCAACGCCCGGCGCCCGCCGCAAAATCGCCGCTCTGTTCGCCGAAGAAGCGCTGCCGCCGGCCCCAACCGTCGCGGCCAGCGTCGCGCGTGCCTTGGCGGCGCGCGGCGCCGACCCTGGCAGCGCCCGCGCGCTGCTCAGCGACGCCGGCCTCGCCCCGTTGGCAGATCTGCCCGAGCGCCTGCTCGGCCCGCGCGAAGCTCGCAGCACCGCGCTGGCGCTCGCCCTGGCGCACGATTCGGCCGAGCTTTTCGCGCTGCACGAGCCGCTGGCCACGCTGCTAGCGTCGTCGTTCGTGCTGGCCGCGCTGGCTCGCCACACGGCGCGCGGCGCCCTCGTGCTCAGCACCACGACGAGCGCCGCCGACGCCAACGCGCTCGGCGGACATTGGCTGTGCATCGAGCTCGGGCGCTTGCGTGCGCTCGCTGCGACGCCGCGGCTCGGGGCGGGACCGTGGCAGCAGGTGCTCGTCGAAACCAGCGACCGTCGCAAGCTCTCGCAACTCTTGCACGAGTCGCCGCTCGGCTTGTCGACGGAGCTTGGTACCACACCGAACGCGCTCAAGGTCACGGGCCCCGCGCTCGACGTCACCGTGCGCGAGCTTGCCCTGCTCGCGCGCCAGCACGACCTCGAAATTCAACGCATCGAAGCCGCCGTGCCGCCGGTAGAAGCGCTGCTGGCGGCGCGCGCCGGGTTCGCGCGCGGCGCCTACGAAGCGTCGCGCACGGCCGCGCTCGGCACGACCGCTGCCGCGAGCCCTGCCCTGCCTCCGGCTCCCGAGCAACGCATTCAAGTCGGGCTAGAGTCGCCGTTCCCGCCGGAGACGCCATGAGCATTCGCGCCGGCATCGACCTAGCACGCGAGCGATTGAGCCAGCGCGCGACGCTCGTGGCAGGCGCGCTCGCGCTTTCGTTCGAGCTCGGCGACGCGCTCTTGGAGCGCGCGCACGGCGCAGTCGGCGCGGCAGATCGCGCGCTCGCCGGCGGCTCGTTCGGCATCGCGTTGCCGCTGCTGTGCTACTTCTTGGTCGCGCGCGCTTGCGACGGCAAAAATCTGCGCGACGCCGTCCTGCCGCTCGCTCGGCATGGCCTGGATCGGCGAGCGCTCACGCTGGGGCTCGCCATCCCCACGGCGCTCTTGGCCGCCGCCTTCGCGGCGCTGAGCAGCGTCTTGGTCGTGCTCGTCACGCGCGGCCCCGGCGATCCGCGGCTGGTCCCCGACGCCGCGACTTGCCTTTGGATTGGGCTCACTTCCGGCGCCGCGTACGTGGCCGCTTTCATCGGGGCGTCGGCCTTGGGGCGCCGCGGGCAGGGGCGCTTCTGGCTGCTCGTGGCGGATTTCGTACTGGGTGCTGGCGACTCGTTTTTGGCCCTGCCGTGGCCAAAAGCACACGTTAGAAACCTGCTGGGTGGCACTCAAGTGCTGGAGCTCTCACAGCTCGGTGCGCTCTTCGCCCTGCTCGGCACGAGCCTTGCTTTTCTTTGGCTCGGCACGCTGCGAAGTCAGCGTTGACGCGGATTGCTGGCGCTGACGCACGGCCGAAGCTACGCTCCCGGTCGCGTGCATAAGGTCAGCTATCGCTTCGACGACTTCGGAGCTCTCGAACAAGCCCTCGACGCCGAAGACACGGATCTCGCGCTGGACGACGCCAGCGTGAAAGACGGCCAGTGGCTGCTGGCCACCTTCTTCGTCGGCGAGGAAGCTACGTCGGTGGCCGGACGCGTCGTCGATCGCGGAGACGCGCTGCGCCTCACGTTCGAAGAGCGCGACCAGCTTCGGCTGCGACACTTCGCCAACGGCAACGGCCGGCCGTCGGCGGGCTCGCTGCCGGCAGCCGAGCACAGCCTGCCGCCGGGTAGCCGCGCGCTGGTCGTCAGCGGCAGCGCGCCAGTCGCCAGCGTCGTCAGCCAACTCATCGAAGGCTGGGGCGCCAGCGTCCAAACCGCCGGCAGCGTCGAAGACGCGCTCGATTCGCTGCGCAAGAACAAGGTCGACGTGATCGTGCTCGACTCACTGCTGCCCGGCCTCGACTGCAGCGACCTCTGCCAAGCGTTGGCCCAATCTCAAAACAGCCGCCCCTGCGTGCTCCTGCTCGGCCAAGACCCAACCTGCGCCGACGCCCACGCCGCCCTCGCCGCCGGCGCCGACGACTTCGTGCAGAAGCCATTCCGCGCCCAAGAGCTGCGCGCGCGCCTCGTCGGCCTGCTCGAACACAAACTGTGCGGGTGATTTCCTGTTCTCCTCCGTGCCGTGCCCGGACGCTTGGCGACTCTCCTGACTTGAAGCGCGATCGGCGCTCGGCCTCGCCGAGTTTGTCCCGGGCCTTCTCTCAATCGCGATCGTGATCTTTTCTTCCAAGGTCGGTTGACCTCTTCGTGGCTCGCGCTTTGCGCGAGCTCGCGTTGTTCAGAGCGCTCCGCTTTGCAGTCTCGAGACCAACGGAGCTTGTGGCTCTACGGATTCGTGCGGCTCGACGCAGTTTTTCCAAATTGGCGCGGCGCCCCAAATTCACGCTCGCACGACTCCCGATCTCTTTGTGAAAAAAATCTGGAGCCGTGAAGCGGAACCCGTAAACGCCACGTGAGCTTCTGCGAGGAGGGCTGCGCATCGGCAGCCCCTTTGGAACAGCTTGCTCAGCCTTCGCGGAAGGCTTCGGCGGGGCGGAGGCGCGAGGCGTGGACGGCGGGCCAGATGGTGGCCATGAGGCAGACGAAGATCGCGAACGCGCCGACCATCACGAACTCGATCGGGCGAACCTGCACCGGCAGGTGCGAGATGAAATAGACCTTGGGGTCGAGCGGCAGCGCGTGAATCAGCAGAAACTTGCAGGTGACGACGCCGAGGATCAGCCCGAAGCCGGTGCCGAACACGCCGATCATGCCGCCCTGATACAGAAAGGCCCGCAACACGGCGCTGTTCGACGCGCCCATCGCCTTGAGCACGGCGATCTCTTTCTTCTTGTCGAGCACCACCATGATCAAAGTCGCGATCACGGTGAACGCCGCGACGACGATGATCAGCGCCAGCACCAGACTCATCAGCAGCTGCTGAATGCGCAAAGCCGTGAACAGCCCATGGTTCAGCTCTTCCCAATCGAGCGTGTGGTAGACGCCGTTGGCCAACCGGCGATCGATTTCGCGGGCGACGTCGCGCGCGTTCTCGATGTCGGCCACCTTCATCTCGACGCCGGTCACGCTGTCGCCGGTGTCGTAGAAAGCCTGCGCCTCGTATAAATCGGTGTAGACGAGCTTCGAGTCGTACTGATCGAAGCCGGCGTCGAACACGGCGGTGATGCGAAACTGCTTCGCCACGGGCGCGCGCATGCTGCCGTGCGTGTACGAAAAGCCGATGGTCGGGCTCGTCACCTGTAGACAGTCGCCCAGCTCGACTTCGAGATTTCGCTTGAGCGTGATGCCGATGATGATGCCGGGCAGCTTCTTGCGCGCCGCAGGGTCTTTGCACGGATCACGGTCGAATTCGGGCGGCAGCGGGTCGTCTTCGGGCAAATCGCCCTTGTAACCGCCGTCGGGCACGATGTTACCGGGCGGCGCGCTCTGCGGCGGCGGAGCGTCGTCGTCGCTCACGTCGGGAGCCTTCTTGGCCCCGCTCGCGCCTTCGTAGCTCGTTGCATGCGAATCCACGTCCGGCTCGGCGAGCGCGTCGGCCTTGACGACTTCTTCAATCTGCCTGAGCGCGGAGCCCTTGGCAGCGGGGGCCGCGCTCGCGCTGGGAGCCGCGGGCGCCGAGCCCGAGCCGGAGGGCGACGGCGGCAACGGCTCGCCACCCAGCACCGTATCGCTCAGCCGGGCGTCGAGTGCGTCGTCGAGCAGTCCCTTGCGGCGCCGTTCCGGCGGCTTGGCATCGGTCAGGCGCAGGCCATCGAGCGAGCCTTCGACGATGTGCTGCGGCAGGTCCAAGACCTGCTTCACCTTGCTCGGGTCGACGCCCTTGAGCAGCACGCCGGTCGCCGTGCGGTCGGCGTGCGTGATCATCATCGGGTTGATCACGAACGGCGCGACGCCGGTGACACCCGGTACGGCCTTCATCTTCTCCATCACCTGGCGGTATTCGCGAAAATCGGTCGCGTACTTGAGCACCAGCACGTGCGCGTTGACACCCAGCACTTTCTCGCGAAACTGCGCTCGGAAGCCGCCGGTCACGCTCATCACCGTCGCCAGCGCGCCGACTCCCAGCGCCACACCGAGCGTCGCAAACAGCGTCCCGACGGAGATGAAAGCGCGCTTCTTCGAGCCCATGTAGCGCAGCGCGAGGTCGAGCGGGAAACCCATCAAGCGCCGCTGTAGCAGCTTTTGCGTGCGTCGCGGGAGACGCGCGCGGGCTTTCACCCACCTTTCGCGACTGCACTTGCGCGCAGCATGAATGGCGCAGCGTGTCGTCCCCACGCAACGGTTGCGGAGCGCCGTTCACGCGCTCGAGACAGCGATCGCGCCGGATCGGCCATTTATTCAAAGAGGCATCAACTAGGGGCTCGGGCCCACACTTTGCACTGGAGAACACAGATTTTTGACAACCACTAAGGCGAATTGTAGCCAAGGTGGAATCACCGCCGCATCTGGGTTATGAGATAGAGCGGCGGGGCGATCCGGACGTAAGAACCACTTGAGCGAGTCGATGACGGACCAGAACAAGCCCATGCCCAAAGTCCCGCCGCGACCCGTGCGCAACATCGGGTCGAGCGGCAACTGGCCTTCCGGCGGCATGACGGGGCAAGGGCCCCCTTCGGGGACCGGTCCGGCAAGCGCGCAACTGGCGGGCACGCAGCTCGCTCCGCCCTCGGCCGCTACGCCGCCCTCGCAGCAACCGACTCAGGTTGCGCCGTCGCAGCCGCCCAGCGCGCCCGGCCACGGCCTGAAGGTCGTCACCATCTCGCCCGGTAGTATTTCGTTCCCGGACAGCGAAGAGATCACGAGCTCGCGGTTGAAGGCCATGCGCCAGGATCCGTACCTGGGCGCGACCATCGACGGTCGCTACAAGGTCGAAGCGGTGCTGGGCGAAGGCGGCATGGGCGTGGTGTACCGCTGCGTGCACACCATCATCGGCAAGAAGGTGGCCATGAAGGTGCTGCGCGCCGACTTGGCGCGCGATGCCGAGGTGACCGAGCGCTTCCTCAACGAAGCCAAGTCGGCCTCGACCATCGGCAACGCGCACATCATCGACATCAGCGATTTCGGCCAATTTCAGGACGGATCGACCTATTTCGTGATGGAATTTTTGGTCGGGCAACCGCTCACCAAAATCGTCGACGGCGGGCAGGCCGTGCCGGTGCCGCGCATCATCAACATCGCGCGCCAGCTCGCCGAAGGTCTCTCGGCAGCGCACGCGGCGGGCATCGTGCATCGCGATCTCAAGCCCGACAACATCTTCCTCATCCACCGTGGCGGTGAAAAAGACTTCGTGAAGATTCTCGACTTCGGCATCGCCAAGGTGTCCTCGTCCAGTGAAGGCGCCAAGCTCACGCGCGCCGGCGCGGTGTTCGGAACGCCGCACTACATGTCACCCGAGCAAGCCGCCGGGCAACCCGTCGACCATCGCGGCGACGTCTACTCGTTCGGTGTGATCTTGTACGAGCTGGCGAGCGGTCGCGTGCCGTTCGACGCCGACAACTTCATGGGCATTCTGACGCAGCACATGTACAAGGCGCCGGTTCCGATCCGCGCGCTCGTGCCCCAGCCGCAAGAGGTGCCGCCGGGGCTCGAAGCCATCGTGCTCAAGTGCTTGTCGAAGCGGGCCGAACATCGCTATCAGTCGATGGACGAGCTGATGGTCGATCTCGACAAGCTCAAGGCCGGCGGCGTGCCCGACGCCGTGCCTGAAATGATGTCGCGCTCCGGCGGTTTCAACGTGCCGGCCGACTATTTCGCCAAACCCAAGATGCCCGAGCCCGTGCCGGCTTCTCCGGCGAGCGAGCGGAGCAAGAGCAGCTGGCCGCTGATCGCCGGCGTGGCCGGCGTGCTAGCCGCCGTCGCGATCGTCGGCGCAATCTTCGCCAAGAGCAGCCAGAGTCACGCGCAGCCCGACGCGCTATCGAGCCCAAAGCCCGCGCCCGTGCCAGCGGCACCAGCTGCGCCAAAGGTGGTGCTCGACAACAACGTCACACTCTCCAAGCAGGTTGCGCTGGCCGTTTCACCGGCCGAGGCGCACGTCTTTCAAGGCGACAGAGACCTGGGCGCGAGCCCGGTCGTGCTCGAAGTCGAAGAAGGCAAGAGCCTTAGCGTCAGCCTCCGCATGGACGGTTACAAAGACCTGGATCTCAACATCGACGGCTCGAAGGATCGCGAGAGCGTGAAGCTCGAGCGCCTGCCGCCCCACGGCGGCGGCGTGGCGCGCCCGCAGCCCAAGAAGTCCACGCCTGACGTGAAAGCCGAGCCGAAGCCCAAGAAGAAGGGCAGCATCGGCGGCGGCGAAATCGTCAATCCCTGGGATTGATCAGGATTGAGCGAGATCCGAGCCGGATCCGCTGAGCTTTGTTCGGTTTCGCGGCGCAGCTCGAGCCTCGCTCCTCGAGCCTGACTGCGCCAATGTGCTAAACGGCGACGTGTGACCGCGATCTCGACGCAGCAGCTGCAGCAGAGCGTACCAGTACAGGTACGCGAGCTGTGTCAGCGCTTGAAAGAAGCCGGGCATCGCTCGTGGATCGTCGGCGGTTGCGTGCGCGACGAGCTCTTGCGGCAAGACGGCGCCGGCGGCGGCCCGCACGCGCGCGGTGACTGGGACATCGCCACGTCCGCGTTGCCCGAGCAGGTGACCAAACTGTTTCGGCGCGTGATTCCGACCGGTATTCAGCACGGCACCGTCACGGTGCTGATGGGCCAAGACCAATACGAAGTGACGACGCTGCGCGGCGAAACCAGCTACAGCGATGGGCGGCGGCCAGACGCCGTCTACTTCGTCGACGACATCAAAGACGACTTGGCGCGCAGGGATTTCACGATCAACGCCATCGCCTACGACCTGCTCGAAGATCGCTTGATCGATCCCTTCGACGGCGCGGGCGACCTCGAACGACGCCTGCTGCGCGCGGTGGGCGTGCCGAGCGAGCGCTTCGCCGAGGACGGCCTGCGGGTGCTGCGCGGGGCGCGCTTCGCGGCGGCGCTCGACCTTACGATCGAGCCGGAAACGGCCCGCGCGATTCAGCCCTCGCTGGACAGCTACCGCAAAGTCAGCGCAGAGCGCATCCGCGACGAATGGTTGAAGACCATGAAGGCGAAGCGACCGAGCCGCGCCTTCGAGGTCATGAAAGAGCACGGGCTCTTGGCGATCACGGCGCCCGAGCTGCTCGAGTCGGTGGGCTGCGAGCAGAATCGCTACCATGCCTTCGACGTCTGGGGTCACGCCATGAGCTGCCTCGACGCCGCGCCGATACAACCGGTGCTGCGCGTGGCGGCGCTGCTCCACGACGTGGGCAAGCCGCGCTCGCGGGCGTTCAGCGATAAAACCAACGACTACACCTTCTACGAGCACGAGCGCATCGGCGCCGAAATGGTCGAGCCGATGCTATCGCGGCTGCGCTTCTCGAACGAACAGCAAAAGCACGTCGTGGCGCTCGTGCGGCACCATCTGATTTGCTACGATTCGACCTGGTCGGACGCTGCGGTGAGGCGCTGGATTCGCCGCGTTTCGCCGGAGCTCGTGCCAGATCTCTATCTTTTGAACGAGGCCGACGTGCGCGGCAAGGGTCGGGACTGCAGCCCCGACTTGGAGGCGCTCGCCGCGCTCAAGACCCACGTCGAGCGCGTGCTGACCGCGGGCGCGGCCTTCAGCGTCCGCGATTTGGCGATCGACGGACGCGGGTTGATGCAGGAGCTCGGCCTCAAACCCGGGCCAGATTTGGGCCGAATTTTGAAGGCGTTGCTCGACGAGGTCGTGGACGACCCCACCAAAAACCAGCGCGAGAGCTTGCTCGAACGCGCCCGCGCGCTGCTCTGACCCTCGAGTCTAGCGCTCAGCCTGGCAAGATCGCGATGGCGTAGCCGACGTTGGCCAACGGCTGGCGTTGCTTGGCCGCAATCTGCGGGCCGAACCACACGCCGCTCGAGGGGCCGCCGTCGAAGTTGAGCGCGACAGTGCAACCGAAACCGCGCGGCGGCGCGTCTCGCAGCAAGGAGGAGCTCTCGAACAGCGTCGGCCCGTCGCCGCGCGCGGCGGAGATGACGATGAAGTGCAGGCTCTTGCCGACCAGGCAGGCCACGGTGCGGGCCGCGCGACGCCCGTCGTCGCTGTGAATCCCCGGCTTGCCGCCCTGCTCGACAATCAGTGGAAAGCTTTGCACCACGAGCTGTGGCTCGAAGCCAAGCTGAGCGAAGGGCCCCAAGTAGATGCCGCCCCCACCGAGAGCCAACACGCCACCCTTCGAGGTGTCGTTCTTGGGTGAAAGCTCGACGCCCTGGTCCTTGAGCCACGCGCTGGGCCGAAAATCAGGCTCGAAATAGCCGCCGTTAACGACCGCTAAAGCGCCGGCCGGCAGCAGCCGAGCCAGTGGCGCCCCGCCCTTCGCCAGCACGATTTGCAGGCGCGTCAGCGCGCTGTCGAGCCCGACGTCGCTGAACCCCCAAAGCGAGCTTTTTCCGAGCGAACCGGTCCGGACGTGAAGCCCGGCCGCGTCGACCACGCTCGCGACGCTAAGCGCTGGGAACGCGCACGCAGACGCGGAGGCGGACACGGACGCAAGCGCAGTTGCGGGCGACTGAGCGCGGGGCTTCGGAGCCGCAGGTTGCCGGCAGGCCGTCGCCGCGCAAAGCAGGGCCACCGAGCTGGCCGCGAGCAGACGCATCAACTAGCCCCAAGCCTGAGTGGCGAGCGCAAAGCGCTGAGAGACCTGCCAGGGCAGGCGTGGGGTGCCGCGTGCCATCTCGACTCGCTGCGAAACCTCGCGCAAGCCGAGCGAAACCAGCCAGCGCCGAAACTCGGCGTGCTCGAGCGGCACGTCGATGCGCACGGGGCCGGGAGCGGCGGCGAAGGTTGCGTGCGCGAGCAGGCGCGCCGCAGCCTCCGTTTCGGCCAGAATCGGCCCGACCAGCGTGTGCTCGCCCTGAGCCGTCGCCAGCGCGAAGCCGCGCTTTTCGCCGCCGAGCTCGAGCTTGGAGCAAGCTTCGCGAAAACGCGCCCGCAGCATGGCACTGCGATCACAGCCGGAGAATTCGCGATCGAGCAAGACGAGACGTTCGGCATCCGGGACGCAAACGTCGACCCCCACCTGCTGTGTTCCCAGCTCGGGCGTGCCAAACACAACCATCAGCTCTGAAGTCGCGCTAAACTGCCTGGATTCGTAGAGCGGACGCCCTAGGTCGGTGGCGCACAAGCCGACCGGAATGCCCCGGGCGTCCGCATCAGCCAAGAAGCCGTCGAGCAGCCGCGCGCCCAGGCCCTGGCGCTGGAAGTCCGGGGCGACGATCATCTTGCTCAACGAAGCGGCCGAGCCGTAGTCGCCGAGCGCGCCCTGCGCCACCAGCCGACCCGCCTGCCGCACGCCGCGGACCTCAGCCGCCTGGTGCAGCACGCGCCACTCACCCTCGACGTCTTTCCAGCCCACGCTACGTGCCAGCGCTACGTTTTCCGGCGCGTCGCGCGACGAAAGGCGCTCAATCTCGAACGGCGTCATGGATCGAGCGGCAGCCTGACACGGCGCGAACGTCGCCGCTCGCTCATTCGCTCGGCACCAGCACCGTCACCGAGTAGGCCGGCAGGGTGAGCTCGAACTCGTTCGGCATGCTCGCAGAGACGGCGTCGCCCGGCGTCGGGTCGGGCTGGCCAGCGACGATGCTGTACGGGGTCACGCTGGTGTAGCTCGCGTCGCTGGTCACGCTGACGCTGGCTTGGAGCTCGAACGCGTAACGATTGATCGCGACCAGCACCATGCGCGACGGATCTGCTTTGTCGACGCTGGCGTAGATGCTGCCGCGCTGAACGTTGCTGCTACTGGCGGCGACGGACGTGTCACCAAACGTGTGCTTGTTGCCGTCGTAGTTTCGGTAGGCTTCGAAAGCTCCGATCAAATAGGGCTCGTTGTCCGGGCTAAACGAAACCACGCCCGCCAGGCCCACGCCCCATTGACCGTAGAGGCCGAGCGCGTCCGCGGCAGCGATGGCCCCGCTGATGTGCTTGCCGCCGCCGTAGCTCCACTCGGACAGCGAGACCTCGGTGCCGGGGTAGTTGTCGGTTACGGATTGGTTCAGCCAGGGCAACAGCTGAATCGCCTTGGCGCCATTGGCGGCAGTGATCCAGCTGTCTTCGACGAACTTTGGATCCCACAGCGTACGCGGCGCTTGCACGCGCGCCTGCGCTGCGGCACCGCTCGCGTCCTCGCCAATGATGCGCTCGTTGTCGACATAGACTTCTGGGAACCAGTGCAGGTCGACGTAGTCGAGCAAACGCCGGCCGTCGTCGTTCGAAGCGGTCGCCAGCTGCTTCAAGAAGTAGCCGTAAAATTCGCCATGCTGGTCGTAGTCGGGCGACGTTTGCTGGTTCAGGGCAGCCAGGTATCCATAGCCGACGAGTCCGATGACCTTGGCATCGGGCCAGCCGTCCTTGATCATTTTGGCGTAGTCGGTGCTGAGCGAAACCTGCTCGTCGTAGCTCAGGTGAGTCGAGCGCAGCTTGGGGTGCTCGCTGAACCAGAGCTCGGGTTGCGTATCGAGCGAGAACAGCAGGCTCGAATTCGGGTGGCTGTCCTTCAAGAACGCGAGGAATTCGTCCTGGCTGACGTAGGCGTCGCTGGTATCGGGCTGAAGTGACAGCGCCGCGCCCTTTCTGGGTCGATTTTGCAGGAAGCGCGTGTTCAGGTAGTCGGCGGTTTTCGACACGTCGCCTGAGCAATCGGGCGCAGCACTGCCCGCGTTCTTGTCGAGCGCAACGTGATCGAGCATGGGCACCGTCACGATCGTGCTCGCTCCGGAGGCGTCGGCTTGGTCGATTAAAACGCTGACGCCCTTGGCCGGGTCCGTGCTCGAGGAGAGCGCGGCGTTGTTCTCGTTGCAAGCGGAGTTGCCTGCGTTGGAGGCGTTGTTCTCCCAATTGTAAGTGCTCCAGGCCGCGCTGCGGTTCCGACAAAACGTGAAGCGCGCCTTCGCGTCGGCACAGTCGAGCCCGTCCATGTTCGCGCCATAGATGAGGTCTGAAATGGGATGGGCAGCTTGGGTCGCGTCGACGATGAAGTGGATCGGCTTCGGCCCGGGCGTGTTGTCCACGGCGCCGCCTGCGCCGCCTGCGCCACCTGCGCCACCTGCGCCGCTTGGACCGACCGCGGACTTGCCAGCTACGACGTTGTCGCTGCCGCCTTGGTTCGACGACTTTCCCCCAGGATTGTTGCTGCCGCCATCGGGCGCCCCGCTTGCGTTTGCGTCACCACCGCTGCCCGTAACGCGCTTCTTTTTGGAGGGCGACTTGTCGCTGCCGCAGGCGCCAGCAACTAGGCCCGTTGCAAGTATGACCCAACAAACCCCACGTGCTTTCATTGTGCTTTAGCCTAGCAAAGCGCGGCGCGGGGGGAATGCCCATGGGTGATTCATCGGCGTCGCCAGGCTCCGGGCTGGCGCGCGGCACGAAGACATTACTAGCGCAGCGCTGAACTGCTCGAGTTACCTGGCATTTTCGGGTGTCCGGTGCCGGGCGGACCTGCGCCGCAAAAAGTCGTGGCAACTGGACGAGATCGGGTTAAGTGGTGCCGCATGTCCGAACAGGTCATCGCCGACGGCCAAGTCGTCATCATGCAATACACACTCCACGCCGACGACGGCGAGCTCCTCGACGCGTCGACGCCGGACGAGCCGATGGCCTACCTGCACGGCGCCGAAAACATCGTGCCGGGCCTGGAGCAAGCCCTGGCCGGCAAGAGCGTCGGCTACAAAGGCAAGGTCACCGTGCCCCCCGCCGACGGCTACGGCGAGCGCGAAGACGAAGAGCCCGATGTGATTCCGCGCCAAGCATTTCCCGCCGACATGGAGATCGAGCCCGGCATGACCTTCATGGCGGAGGGTCCCAACGACGAGCACGCTCCGATTTGGATCGTCGCGGTCGAAGGCGACAAAGTCGTCGTCGACTCCCAACACCCGCTGGCGGGCAAGACGCTCCATTTCGAGGTCGAAGTCATCAGCATCCGCGCCGCTACCAAAGACGAAATGGCACACGGCCATCCGCACGGCCCCGACGGACACGCCGGACACGGGCACGATCACTAGGCCTCCCGAGTAACGGCGAAATGCGCCAGCCAGAAGCCGCCCAGATCTTGGCCGCCGCCGACGCTTGGTGGAGCGAAGACCTCGGCTGCACCATCCCAGAGCTGCGGCCGGCTGCAACTCGCGTGCAAGAACATCGGGGCGGTGGGGTGGGAAGCCCGGCAATCTGGATTTTGGTCCTGGGCGAGCACCCGGTGGTGTCGCTGCCGCCCGCTGCGCTAGGCTTGACCGCCCGAGCAGCGCGTTGGTCGCGAGCCCAAGTGGCCACGCCGGCGAACCTGCTCGCGGACCTGAGCACCCTCGGAGCCGGTCGCATCGAACGCATCGTTGGTCCCGCTTTCATCGGCTACGGCCTGGAAGGCCTGCACCTGGAGGACTCCGTGCGCGCTCGGGTCCTCACGTTGGAGGACGCGCCCGCGCTGGAGCAGCTTCGTGCGTCGTGTAGCGGGGAGGAGTGGGAGCACGGCGGCAGCGAACGTGCTGGAACAGGCGCGCTTTTCGGTGCCTATGACACAACTGAGCTGGTGAGTGTAGCGAGCTACCAGGTTTGGGGCGAGAACATCGCCCACATCGCGATCGCCACCAACCCTGTGCGGCGCGGGCGAGGCTTCGGTAAAGCCGCCGTTTCGCTGGCGGCTCAGCGCGCCCTGCAAGCCGGTCTGATTCCACAATATCGCACGCTCTGCACCAACACGTCCTCCCTGGCCATTGCTCGCCACCTCGGCTTCATCGAATACGGATTCTCGGTCGCCGTGCGACTGCGGCCGCCTCCAGGGTCAGCGGGCCCTTAGCGTTGCTGCTGCGCGATCGTTTGCGTGGGCACGGTGAGGGCGGGGGTCAGCGTGCAGAGCGCGAGGTCAGGGTCAGGGTGTGGCGCTGTGGCGCGCGCCCGCCAAACCAGCACCTATCGCCCCCCAGCAGCTTCTGCGATCAAGCCGCATCTCGGCAGCCCCCAAACGAAAAAGGGCGACTCCAATGGAGCCGCCCTTTTTCGCACACGTTTCCCGAAATCAGGTGCCGGAAGTAGCCGGCTTCGAGGCGCCGAAGATCGAAGCGGGCCGGCGCTTCTCGGCCTTGTCTTTGCGCTTCTCACTCCAGGTGGGAATGATGGCGCGTTGACGAGGCGGCAGATCGCGGCCAGCCAGCACGGCCTCGATCTCTTGGGCGTCGAGCGTCTCGCGCTCGAGCAGTGCCGTGGCAAGGGCGTCGAGCTTGTCGCGGTTGTCGCTCAGCACCTGGCGCGCCTTGTCGTACTGCTCGTCGACGATGCTGCGCACCTCTTGATCGATCTCGGTGGCGGTCGTCTCCGAGTAGTCCTCGCGGCGCGAGGTCATTTCGCGACCCAAGAACACGCTCTCTTCGTTTTCGCCGTAAGCGACGGGACCGAGACGCTTGGTCATGCCCAGCTCGCAGACCATGGCGCGAGCGAGGCGCGTGGCGCGCTTGATGTCGTCTTGCGCGCCCGTCGTGATCTCGTTGAACACGATTTCTTCGGCTACGCGACCGCCGAGCGCCATGGCGATACGCGCCTTGGTCTGCTGCTTGGTCATCAAATGGCGGTCTTCGGTGGGCAAGAACATGGTCACGCCCAGCGCCGCGCCGCGCGGAATGATCGACACCTTGTGCACGGCGTCGTTGCCTTCGACCAACTTGCCCACCAGCGTGTGACCGGCTTCGTGCCAGGCAGCCGTGCGGCGTTCGCTCTCGCTCATGACCATGGAGCGGCGTTCGGTGCCCATCAGGACCTTGTCCTTGGCGAGCTCGAAGTCTTCCATGGTAACGGCGTCTTTGTCCTGGCGCGCCGCGAGCAGCGCCGCTTCGTTCACCAGGTTCTCGAGATCCGCGCCGACGAAGCCAGGCGTGCCGGCGGCCAAGATGTTCAGGTCTACGTCGCCGCCCATCGGCACCTTCTTGGTGTGGACCGCCAAGATGCCCTCGCGACCACGGATGTCGGGGCGCGGCACCGTGATGCGCCGGTCGAAGCGACCGGGGCGCAAGATCGCCGGATCGAGCACGTCGGGCCGGTTGGTGGCGGCGATGATGATGACGCCTTCGTTCGATTCGAAGCCGTCCATCTCGACCAGCAGCTGGTTCAAAGTTTGCTCGCGCTCGTCGTGTCCGCCGCCCAGGCCGGCGCCACGGTGACGACCGACCGCGTCGATCTCGTCGATGAAGATGATGCAGGGCGCGTGCTTCTTGCCCTGCTCGAACAAGTCGCGCACGCGGCTGGCGCCGACGCCCACGAACATTTCGACGAAATCGGAGCCGGAGATGCTGAAGAAGGGCACACCCGCTTCACCGGCGATAGCGCGGGCGAGCAGCGTTTTGCCGGTGCCGGGGGGGCCCATCATCAAGACCCCCTTGGGAATGCGGCCGCCGAGGCGCTGGAACTTCTTCGGATCTTTGAGGAAGGCGATGATCTCTTCGACCTCGTCCTTCGCCTCGTCGATACCCGCCACGTCGGCGAAGGTGATCTTGTTCTGCGACTCGCTCAAGAGGCGCGCGCGGCTCTTGCCGAAGCTCATGGCTTTGCCGCCACCCGCCTGCAGCTGGCGCATGAACAGGTAGAACATGACGATGACGAACAGCATCGGCAAAAGGATGGTGAGCACCGGCCCAACGAGCGGGCTGCTCTCGTCCTTCTGGTAGGTCACCTCGACGCCGCTCTTCACGAGGTCGGCGGCGGCTTCGTCATCTCGAACGGGGCCGACGGTGCGGCCGTGGGTCGCGTCGCCCTTGCCACCCGGGTTCTGGATCAAGAACGAGTACTCGCGATCCTTGATCTCGACCTTGTCGATGTGGCGCGCGTCTTTCGGCGCCTTGGTCAGCGCGATGAACTGGCTGTAGGGGATGTCGGGGCGAGGCGGGTTCTCAAT
>Ga0307508_10003128_pt1 | contig 16953 bp, 15 predicted proteins | sample 9_EM_MG_FD_203089 | JGI IMG/M metagenome (GOLD analysis project Ga0307508, IMG submission 203089) | Populus trichocarpa ectomycorrhiza microbial communities from riparian zone in the Pacific Northwest, United States - 9_EM | ecosystem: Host-associated > Plants > Roots > Unclassified | place...
AGGCAAATGATAATGTTGAATCCTTGAGGTGTTTGCTCATATCATGAGTATTTTTGCCTTTTGCATCATTATTTTTTCATTTCAGATTTGAAAATAACTGCATTTTATTGGTTACTTGATCTGACAAGTTATTTCAAATTTGAAAATTTATGATGATGAGCGAGTAAATAATTGCATCTTGTCAATTTCTTTTTAAACCTATTTTTTAAAACAATAATTATAAATAGATTTTTTCACTTCCGATGAATCATGAATTTTATTAATTTTGTTTATTTATAACTATTTTTTTATTTAAAAATGAGCCTAGAAATAACCAATAGCGTATCATTAATTATTCCCTTGATGACCATAAAAAATTTCAACTTCCTATACCAGTTTAATAAATTTAGAAAAAGTAATAAATTATTGACTCTTAAAATTTGAATTCAAAGGGGAAAAAAAAATAAAGAAAGAAAAGGAAACAAACAATATTCCAGTGAATCCCTTTAAACTACGATAAGTCTCTCTCAGATCCTAGCATGATTCAAAACTGCAGTTGTCATGTGAGTATATAGTTGTCTTGCTATGTTGCTTGCCCTTGGAATTAATTCCATATGAAGAGGTGGGTATTGTACACTATCTGCACGACACCGTTTAAAGGGAAAGTATTCCTCGCTCGAGCTGGTGCTCACAATACCATTTATCAATCACATGGCAACAACGCACTGAAATCATTGGGTTAGGTGTACAACGTTGGAATTATTGTTAACAACTCGCAGTTCTGGAAGCTTGAGTTTTGTTCTAAACACCAACAGCATGTTACTCGGTTGTGTGGTTTTCTCACAGGGGGTGAGAAATAAAAAAAAGAAAGAAAAAAGGATGAGCATTCCACCGTGCAGCTTGGTATTAGAAATGAGTAAAATTACATCCATGCCCAAGTAGTTAACAGTACGTTTACAAGCCAATAGTAATTTAGTTTTTTCAATAAAAAACAAACCGACGTGGCAACTATTATTTTATAATTTATTAAACATCTAATATTCTTGAAACCTACACGTAACCACTTTCACCTGTCATTAACATATCAGTTTATACGAATCTTTAATATAACTTTATTGTATATAAATAATTTTCCATGTCTAATTTTAAAATATCATGTATTTATGATGCAGCCATCAATGCTACACATCCCTATAGCACCCATGATAGTCAATTTCCTCAATTAAAAACAAAATGTAAAATGAGGGAATTTGAGAGAATATAGAAAGTTTGAGTTACCATTCATAAATTGGCAAGACAGAAGGACGCAGCTGCAAAAAGACACAGGAATGAAATGATATATACCAGAATAACCCTCTCTCTGAACTAAAGACATAAGCACACTCTCTCTCTATCCCAAGCGGTGTTTGGTCTGCTTCCGCCCCCCCTCTCTCTCTGCGAGGTAATACTCGTTGCAGTGAGAGAGAAAGAGGGACTAAAATGGGTTGCTTTTCTTGTGCTGGAAAGTCCAGAAAAAATGGCAGTAACAAGAAGCCTGATGATCAGATCCCGTCATCTTCAGGTATTTCAATGAAAGACACCATAAAGCTTGAAAGTTTAGATTATTTTTTTTTGTCATATGCCCAGTATCAAGTTAATAATCTTGGACTGATTTTCATGCATTTTTGTTGCCATGAAAAATGATTTGAATTGATTAAAGGTACGCCGTTTGCATAATTGTGTGAAGCAATCTTTTACGGGTTTGGAATAATGTATTGATCTGGATTGGTCACGGAGGATAAGATTTGAGATTGATGTTTCTCTGTGGCACATGTTTAGCTCTTGTTTAGACTAATGTGGTTTATTTCGAAGCCTAATCGAATGATAATGACTTTGTGGGCATGACGAGTTTCCATAATTACAAGTAGTGTAAACCAGCTTAAAATGATTGTTAGTACTACCGGGATCGATTCAGCAACGATTTACCTTAAACAGTTGCTCGTAGCGTCAAATTCAAGAAATCAGGTAATTAATGAAGCTGAATTTTATTAATACCTCTTGCCTTTGCCACCTTGATTGTAAATTATGTATTAATTAAAGTTTTGTTGGATTTGTAATTTTCCGAGTTGGTTCAATCACTTATCCATGTTTTTTTTTTATATTTTGAAATCCTCATTTTTAAGAAGTTAATCACACTTTTGTTCCATGCTAATTGTAAAAGGTAGGTTAATTAACATTACAGTGGTTGTACAGGTGTATACTTCTTTTTTCTTTTTCTTTTTTATTCCTGCATGCTTGAATAAAAGGCAAGTCATCTTAATGTCGAGGTCAAATTTCCTTAAAAGAACTCGTCAGCATCCACTTAGTTCAGAAACTGTTTACAGTTCCGTTATAGTTGGATAACTGGTGTTGCATACGGAAGCAATGCGCAATACTTGTAATGGAGCTCGATCGTTTTCTTGTCTTGTATGACTGGGAAAATCCAAGCTCAGATCCTTTTTGAATGCCTGTTTTGTCTTTTGCGATTCTTCATTTTCTTTCTAAACTCTTAATGACGCGATGAAATGTTATCAATTGTCAAGAATCCTTTATGTTTGCTGATGTAATAGTATGTACCATATCTTGCTCTTCTACATTCAATAAAAAAAAAATCATATTGATTGCATTCCAGATAAAACAAAGTCAAATATGGCACTGGATGTGAAGGAGGCTTCTAAGGATGGAAGCTCTGAATACATTGCAGCACATACATTCACATTTCGCGAACTGGCAAATGCAACAAAGAACTTCAGGGCAGATTGTCTTTTGGGTGAAGGAGGTTTTGGCAGAGTATATAAAGGGAGATTGGAGAGTACCAATCAGGTTGGTTGAACTTATTGGATTCTAGCAGTCATGAAAATTTTTCCAGTTCTGCCAAAACCAGTGTTATTTTATAGAAAGTTCCTCAGAACATGTTTTAAAAACAATAGTAGTAGTAGACAAAAGGCATTGAGAGTGCATTTTAAGCAATGGAAAAAAAAATACTAAGGGCAAAGAACAAAAAAGGAGAAACAAGCACTGATACTGCTTAGAAGAGAAAGCAAACCATACCTGGCCAAGACTAAAGTTGCAGCTTCACATGTTATTTTGAACTGCCTTGCATCTCATGCCATGATCATTGTTGCCTGGAACGAATAACAGTTCTGCCTTGTCGCTACTTTGTTCATGCCATGATGGTCACCTTACCCCACCAGTGTCCTGCCCCACTGTCACTTTGCCTGTATTGTGATCAATCTCCAGCCACTGTTGTCACCACCATCAGAACTCAAGTACCAGAACCTCACATTACAACCATTGCACAGGGCCCTCAATCACCCAGCAAATCCCCACATGTTCATCTATGTCCGCTTCCACCTTGCCACTGGATCTTGAAAGTCAAAACCTACAGCAGAATCTCTGCTGCCCCTTCCACTAATCTAGGAGATCATTGTTGCAAGCTTATTAAAGGCATTCTAGGTAGCATGCATTGCTTCTTAATGTATACTTGATCTCCACTGGTGGTTTCTTTTTTATCCAAAACATTTATCTATAATGTAAAGCAAACAGGAAGGTAACTGGAAATAAAAGCAACATCTACAGACAAGTTTTTCTTTGTAGTCTTCATTATTTTGGAAGGCATAAAAGTGCCCAAAGAAATATGGGAATTATAAGGTGCATGTTTCACCAAAAGGGAAAGTTTGTGAAGAACTCCCTGCAAAAGCAGCGTGCTTTTAACTGGAGTAAAAGTTAAATATACTTCTTTTCTGCTGTGTTTGTTCTTTGTTTAGCTCAAAATAATCTCTTAACTGTTAGCATTTAATCTCTTTTTAATGCATTCAGTTTTGACCGTTTGCAACAGGGTTGTGGTAAGACCTTAACCATGTCCTTTGGATAGTGTAGGTTGTAGCTATCAAGCAACTTGATCGTAATGGGCTGCAAGGGAATAGAGAGTTCCTTGTTGAAGTATTGATGTTGAGCCTACTCCACCATCCAAATCTCGTTAACTTGATTGGCTATTGTGCTGATGGAGATCAAAGACTTTTGGTTTATGAATACATGCCATTAGGATCCCTGGAAGACCATCTACATGGTATGGTACCAAATCTTTGATTTCTAGATAATTAGGCTGCAAAAAAGTTTAGGGTTTTTTTCTGTCCATTACATATCCTGTTAAACAGTCGAATGAGATTGATGGCAGGTGAGGTGCAGAAACTACATGGTTGCAGCGAAGATATCTGTTCTAGATTCACATTTCTTGTTTAATCACTGCAGTGGCTTGATATAGATTTCATGTAGCAAAGCTTCAGCAATTTTCCTTCTTATATGCTTATATTTCAGACCTGCCACCTGATAAAAAACGACTTGACTGGAATACAAGAATGAAAGTAGCTGCTGGTGCTGCGAAAGGCTTGGAGTATTTGCATGACAGTGCTAACCCCCCTGTTATATACCGTGATTTGAAATGCTCAAACATTTTACTTGGTGAAGGTTATCATCCCAAACTATCTGATTTTGGCTTGGCGAAATTGGGTCCTGTTGGTGACGAGACTCATGTATCCACCAGAGTGATGGGAACCTATGGATATTGTGCACCTGAATATGCAATGACAGGTCAGCTTACTCTGAAATCAGATGTTTATAGCTTTGGTGTTGTTCTCCTTGAGATTATTACTGGGAGGAAAGCTATTGATAATTCAAGAGCCGCTGGGGAGCATAACTTGGTTGCATGGGTAAGAAAGCTATCCATGTCCTCCTGCACTGATATTCTCATCCTTCCTGTATAGATGCCTCACTTAAATAAATACGTGGTGCAGCAACCATGAATCCATGTACCTTTGGTCTTCTTCTTCTTCTTCTCCTTATTTTTTTTTTTTTTGGTTTTTTGAGTCCAGGATTATATGACGAGAACTGCTGCCGAATGCCGATCCTTAGGCTTAGGGCCTAAACCATACCCATACCCAAAACCAATTCTTTACCCATATTTTATCCCTTATAAGAAATTTGAATATCTATACTCTATGATATCCATTCCAATATTCCTCACGCAAATACTATGCATTACTCAACATAAAATAAAAAATAATATATACTTATAGCAATGGGGATCTAATAAATATTATACATGTGTATAATGTTAATATTGGGGTATGTGTATATTATACTGAATTGAAAAACTATAATTATTTTACATTATATATATATTTTGGGCTGGGTTTGATAATATCTATAACCTATCCTTTATCCACATGGAAAGAATTTTAGATATCCATGTCTGATTCAAAATAGCAACTATCCATAAAAATTCTACCCATTTAGATGGGTGGATATCCATCGAATTTGGATGAAATTGTTATCCCTAGGATCCATACGCTTCACACAATAAACTTAGTCAGTGTTTCATATTTAGCTAGTCAGTATTATTTCTGCATTGCAGATTTGCTATGCTGTTGCTGTCACACCAGCTAGTTAGGAACTGATCACCAAGAATACAAGTTCTTGTCATGAAGCTACTTAAGTGTATCCTATCTAATTCGTCCCGTGTTGCAGGCACGACCGTTATTTAAAGATCGGAGAAAATTTGCGCAGATGGCTGACCCATTACTCCAAGGCCACTATCCAATGAGGGGCTTGTATCAAGCTCTTGCTGTTGCTGCAATGTGTGTTCAAGAACAGCCTAATATGCGACCCCTTATAGCTGATGTAGTCACAGCACTTTCTTATCTTGCTTCCCAGAATTATGATCCAGAGACCCAGCCAGTCCAGGGCTCTCGCACAGGCCCTTCTACTCCTGGAACTAGAAGGGAACAATGAAGTGGTAGGGTAGAGATTTAGCAGGAACAGTTGTCTAAGGATGGTTCAAACCTTGGAAACCAATTTTAGACTGCTATCTCCCTGCAAACCGCGGGAACACAGGATGATTCACCCGAACAAATTTCTATCCATGATTCAGAGATCAGAGGATTAGATATGCAGTTGTTGGCTGCGTTTGCAATGGCTCTTGTCGATCAAATTCTGCACCAGTCCAGGTGTAGCGGTGCCAGACACAAATGCTGCAATAGAAAATTCTTCTTCCTCCTTTTTGTAAGTTCGTTTCGGCCTTACGATTATCATTATTTTTTCCCAGTCTTCTACCCCTTCCTTTACAAAAATTTTTCATGTCCAATTGAGCTTTGGGCCTTGTATCTAATTCTCATTCTTAATAGAAACTCGTGCAGCCTTGATATAAGTCTGCTCTAGTTGCTTGGAATTGCTCCTTGCCTATGTTTTTTTTATGCATACATCCTCCTGATTTGCCCAAAATCTTTGGAATTGATCCATCTCTCAGGGGTGACTTCTTTTGGATCTGGCACTTTGAGCATGTGGTTTTGGAATATGGGCGTGACGGGCTAACAGGAAAATACAATATGTAAGTCCAACTTAGCAAGGTTCTGATCATATTTTTTGGAGGAATCGCCTCTCCCGCCTGCCATAACTTGAGTTTCCCCGCTCTTCTTTTGAACACAAGCAATCCCCCATGCAATCCGGCTCTTTTTTTTTACTCTTATCAACTCCAGTGTTCCTTCTCTATAACAAAACCGAATCCTAACTCCTAACCTTTCCTCTGGATGTCAGAACACCTCAGTCGTGAAATTGTCCTAAAACGAAAGCTGAACCCTTACCCAACCTTCATTCATTTTCTGTCAATAGCCATGGGCTTGGACCTCTATACTTTACGAAGAACAAACAAAATAAAGCAACAAAAGAAAGTCAGGGAACAAAGATATCTGGATCCAAAGTCTTGTATAAGACATTATCTGATGACTTGGAACTGGCGTGCGAGCTTATTTGGCGCACCTTTTGAGTTTGTTTGTTTATCAGTAAAACATGCCATACACTCGAGTAAACAAGGAATTTTCGGCTTAGCTCAAGAATGCTTTAAAAAATATTGCATAGTTGTAGCAACTGACACGTTTCCTTCATATTTCACCAAAATGAACTTTTTTTACTGCCAGCCAACCAACCAATGTAAGATTTATACAATTGTTTCACCAATGATACCACGTTTCTTCTTACATTCTCTTCGCCTCTAAACTAATGTTATTGTTTAATGAGCAAATAATTAATGGAAATGGGCTCTACAATGGCTGTAAAAACAAAGACAGATACTAATCTACACCCTGCCTGAGAACTTGCATTCGCACACAAAAAATATCTACCAACCCAACAAGCAGGAGATTTCAAGATCTACCTATCATTATAGTAAATCTGCAATTCTCTATTCCTTGTCGTGTGCTGAAATGCCATTAGTTTCCTGCTCAACACTTGGATTCTGCACCTCATTCGAAGGCTTATCATCACTTGCATCCTCAACAGTAGCGGGTTTCCCCTGTTGGGTTCAATTCGAATCAGCAACGTTAACTTTTGTTTCATGAGAAAAAATAGCAACTTTAGTTAAAAACAGCCAACAGATGACTCTCTCAGAAAATAAATACAAGGCCAGGCACTATGGTCCACAACACTAAAACACAAAAAAAAGATGCTGGTAATTAGCTCCACCAGGCAATATTTTAGCCATGGTAAAAAAAGACAGTTGAAACAAATACACAGACGTGGGTAAACCCTCTTGGGGGTATCACACCAGAGATCTAAGAGAGATCCTGCAGGGGCTAGGCAACTAACTCTCCTTTTTACTCCACCATTTGACAAAGAAAACAAAGCAGAGTAACAAATAATCAGAATGACTGAGGGCATTCCCAAACAGACACATTATAATCCTATTTACCTGTACACTGCAATGTGTAGATGATGAAAGCATTCATGAATTTAAGGGAGCAATAAAACAATGAAATTGAACCTTGTTTCGGTCACGCCATCCAAGTCCAAACGGCCGAGCCAGTAAACCAATCTTTCTCGCAGGTATATCTTGTGCAGGCTCTTGATTTCCACGTGTTTGTGAATCTAGATGTGAAGATCTACAAAGAAAATTTATGTTTCTTATAAGCACCAATATCATCCAAGTAGGTAAAATATGCATGTAAAACAGACATTACTTCATGCATGGAATAAGCCACATACAGTGCTGCTCATGAATGCATGCCAAACCCTGGGGATGAACAGGGAGATGATAAGATTCAAATAGAGCTTATTTGTCAGCATTGAAAAAGCACCTCTTTAGCATTAGAACAACCTGCTCATCCCATTATGTTCATTCCACCCCACTCCATTTTAGCATATACCAAACCAAACCCAGTGACAAATCAAAGTAAACATTACCCAATACAATTCAAGGAATGGTGGAGGATTAAACCCTGTAAACAAGAAAACTAGGACAGCACAAAGGTATGAGAAACTTTTGGCACTAGTAAAATTGACTACACACCGTGGAGAAGGTTGTGCTTTAAGTTGACCAGATTGATACTGCAAGGTGGCCTCCAACATTGATTCTGCCATAACCATTCGTTTCTCCATTTCAGCAAGTGACGCAAGGGCCTGTTCATACTTTTCCTGCATATATATAGTTGTTGGAGTGAATAGTGAAAGGAAGAGACATAGAATGTCAAGATGAGAACAGATCAATTAAAGAGTGCATCAAGGGCTCTGGTGCGCTTCTTGGTGGAGAGGGAGCACAACTACTCAATAGGGCAAGGTATTATGGTAGAAAGGATATTCTCAATCATATCAAGAGTGTTCTACATCTATTCTAACATATAGAAAGAGTGATGTTCCTACTTTTATGCAAAATTCTAACTTAAACCTTCATATAAAAGCACTACCTTCCAGAACTGGGGTAGAAAAGGATTCATCACAAGTTCCTAATAGTTGATACAACAATAAATTTGATATAATTGCATTATTTATGAGTTCTAGCTCCAATGAACATAAATGAGTCAAGCATTGACTAGCATAATCGGTATGTTCGACCTGCAAAAATGCAGGTCAGGAACATCACACACATCATCTTAGAACTGTTAAGACTTTTATTTGAATGCAAATTACATATAAAATATGAAATTAAAGAATAGAGCAAGAAATTATAAACCTGAAGCACTTGAGCAGCAAATCTCTGTGCTGATGCATCTTGCTCAGCATATATGCGAGCATCTTCGGTTACCTTTTGCTCTTGTTCCACCCGCATTAAGACCTACATAAGTTGAAAGTGAGCTAGTATCAAGAAAAGAACAATCCAAGATTAGAGAGAAGAGAAGATGCAATCTTCCCAAAATGAATTGATTGACCGCGAAGCAAAAAATAACCTGCAGCATGGCATTTTCTTGTTCCTGCTTATCAGCAAGAGCCCTCCGCAGCTCAGAAACTTCTTGGTCTAACTGCTCAACCTGAAGATCAGAAGAAGATCAGAATGTAATACAACATATAATCAAGGCTAGCCAGAAAGGACTCATCCGGCTTAATAACTGATTAACTGCATATTGCATAAAATTGCAGCCTAATGTCCAATCCAACACTAACCACTGCATGATCATAATTTACCCTATTACTACCATCATTCATGGGGAATAGGCATAAAATGAAGCAGATTCTAACTACAATGTGAAATCGCTTGAGAAGGGAACTAAAAATAATGCAGAATAACTGTGGTTTTTGTGTAATTTCAAGTCCCTGGGCCTTGCAAGAAGATCAACCATTTCTCATTTAAAGAAGAAGAAAGTCTGGACATACCCTAGCACTCAATTGCCGCCGATTATCCTGCTTGACCATCTCCATCAAAGCTGTCTCCAACTCCTCAGCTCTAACAAAGAATTGAAATTAACAGAATTAAATGCAATATTATTGGAAAACAATTTGACTACTTACACAGTGACTCTACATCAAATTCTGCAGACAACTACAGAAAAAAAAAATTCTCAAAAGACTGCCACTGGGAGAATAATTTTGTTATTACTGTTGTTTCCAAAAGAGACTGCCACTTGAAGACAAAAATGTAGCATTTTTCACGCTGCCAGAGACATGGTGCCCATACAAAACTCAGCTTTCTTTTTCTTTATTGGAACGAAAAACTCACCTATTCTAAAGCTTTGCGCTATTTATTTGGGAATGTTTAAAAGATCTAGTCATGTGCGAACTGTGAATTCCATCCACACAAAAGCTATATTTTGGAGATCAAAATAGCTAGTTGATAGTCACAAAGCATGTGCTAGCTTTGAACTAGTGGGATAGTTATGACGCAAGCGCTAGCTTTGAACCTGAGTCCTATGTTCAGACCCTCAGCTCACTCTATGCAAGATTCTCCTGCATAGCTCATAAATTTTAACGTTTCAGAAAAGCAGCCAATTTAATATAACATAAGTAACAGCAGTTTTGCACCTACCCTAGCCAACCATCGTGCATCCTCGTACTAACTTAGGGAATAGACTTGCTATTCTCTCTTACTCGTGAAATGCACATTGAAGAGTGAAGGTGAATCAATGTATCACTTTCGTTACAATCACTAAACAAATATTGCAATGAACGGAATAGTGCAATTATTTCTTAATAGTATAGCACTCAGCAGCCAAAATGGTACTAAGTCACTCAACAGAAAGGCACATTAGCACAATTGAATTGGAAAAGTGCTAACCTGAGTACAATAGATCTTTTCTCCTCTAGCAACTTGCACAGTTCATCCTTCAACCACACTACCTGCATGTAATTCATATATTAGTAATCAAAGAAGCGGCATGACAATAGAACTGCACTTCACAATCTAAAATTTAAAGACTAGATCACCTAAACTTGTATTAATGTCATTAAAGAATGGAATATAAATTCCAAGTTTCATGATGGTTGCCATGAACAAGATAACAAAGGGGAGTGCAAAATAAACCTAGAATGAAAACCCAACCCAGTCCCATCCGTAAATGAAAACACTTGATAATGAAGCAACTGCACCTACAAGTTTAGCACATAATCAGCATGTCCAGTTTGAACTTTGCTGGTTGGAAGCATGATGTTTTAAAGTACAACAAATTGGTTCAAATCAGCTCTGATCAAGAAACTCTAGATCAACAATACACATTTCCCTCCCCGGTAGTTTCTCCAGAGGTTACATTTCAATAGAGAGGAGTCACATGATTGCTCCAAAAGTCTATATGCCAGTGTTTAAATAATTATCTTCCAGCACATCACTCCAATCAGAGCAAAGCCCATAATGTTTTCCCCCCGTATGGCTTAAAAAATATGCCCACTCCATTCCAAGAACAATTTTTGCAATCAAGGTCAAGCTGGAGTAACTAAAAGACTTTAGTAGAGAAGGGTAAATTTAAAAGAAGGATGATCTATATATTTTACATTTCTACAGTTTCTTCTTCACTACAAACAAAAAAATATGCAGTCTTTGACCCAAGGGGATTCTGTTGATAAACATCATATGGACATTTACTGATAGGCAATCATCATTAAATTAGTAAAATTATGCATTGAGGAAAAGATTATGCTCGAGAAAAGGGGGTAAATGTTTACCTACCTGATCTTGAAGATCTGGAACACTATCTATTTCTGTGTCCCCTGTCAAGCTAACAAGAACTTCATCTGCATTGGTGGATCCAGACTCTGAACGAGATAATTCACCACTAGTCTGTTTATTTGTTTCCATCAGTAATGACTTAGGATCATGCTTGAAATTATATAGCTTAGTTGCCAGACCCTGAGAATCCCTCCAAGCTTGAAGCCCCTTTGTTCTTTCCTCAACTGTAGTTATAACAGCTTGCCGATGCTTATTTCTTAGCTCTTGTAATCTGGTTTCATTTACATTTTGGTAACCCATGCAGGCTGTGAAGACAAGTTGACTGCTATCAAATGTTGAGCCTGCCAGTGACTGTAGTAAAGTAACTGCATCTCCAGCATCCTTAGTGGTAACTAATGCAGGGCCTACAAAAAAACTGAACTAAATTAAGTTCCATAAATTATAACAGCATCTCTTCATGATTGAAAAACCAAGTTATTGTCTGCACAGTAAAAAATAACACAACATCATTTTTCAGTACCATATAACTCCATCAAAGCAAGTGCTGTCCTAAATAGCATGACACGGTTTCCTTCATAAAGGAGGACATCCCAGACTCGGAGAACTGAAGTCAGAAGAAAGCTGTCAGATGTCAATCTTGTAACTAGGGCACAATGCCATGAGAATACGAATGAAGAAATTAGGAATACTGCCAATGTGGAAGTGAAAAACTTTATCATGCAATGTTAGACAAACTTAAGTTCATATCTAAAAGTGTAAAACCTGACCACTTTCCCATGGTAGCATATTCATGAATATGGAAAGGAACCATGGCCCCGTAACCCAAGCAACTTGCACTCCCAGGTAATCAAGATGGTTGACTGCACCAAAAGTAAACGGCATAAGAACTCACTGAGGAAGCATCATCAAAGAAAACTTATGATGAGGAATGGAACAAACCCAATTTAGGAAACCTTTCGCGCACCAGCTCCTCAAAAACAAGTTGGTCAACCTGACAAATGGAACAGCTGATCAGATACTTATCAATGTCCGCCCACTGATCTCAGTGTCATTCACATGTCTTGCAAGAGTAAAAGGCACATATATACAGAAAGGCAGATTTATTGCAAGCAATACCTGTGACTCTATCATTTCCTCCGAGTAATAGCCATCAAAATAGTCATCAATAACACCCATCAGTGTCCTGTGAATAAAACCAAAATTTAGAAGCACAGCAATGTCAATACAAAATATAAATCCAAAAACAGTGTTCCCTGTCATGTTCCAATACAAAACTACAGCACTGCTCTTCTAAATACAAGGACTATCAAATTGGAAAAATATATAATGTCAACCACAGCTCAACTCTTCTAAATACAAAGACTATCAAATTGGAAAGATATATAATGTCAACTAAATTTCAAGACCTACCAAAAGGCATTTTCTTCAGGCATCAGAAGTAGTAACAAGGCAGCAAAAAAATTCATGGCCTGCACACATATTGAACCCAACAACACATTAGAATTCAATGGCACATAAAAATACCAGAGTTATTGAAGTTGAATTACTTGTTTCTTTGGGTTAAATTTGTTTGCACTGACAGTATAACGCAGTCAAATCACATTTTTGATGTTGTAAGTTCTGTCTTATCTAATAGTATCTTCTTTATTCGAATATATCTCATAAGTTGAGAGAAAATTGTACTTCAAAGTTATAATAGTTCTTTTAACTTAGCTGAAAGTAACAGCGATAGGCTGTTGCAATTGCAAGCTTATCTTTGCAATTAGTGTACTGCCTGGACTTTAATATCATATATTTGTGATTTTGAGCTTTACATTGATGATAATTTTCACTACATGTATCATATCTCCGGTTAATGATGGCATTATTATTCAAAGTGATTTCATGCTGACAATTATAATAAAAAATTCATCTAGAGCATTCAGGAATTGCTTGATTTTGGCCAATCATCTCATTTGCGTCTGCTGAATTTATAATGAGAAATTTTAAGACGTTGGCCAAAAATTTGTTAGAACGCAAATTGTTCTTATTCACAGCTTTGTTGTAGATTTTTCATCTTCTTCAGGAGCGTCACATAATTCATCACACACCTCCAGATGTAATTTCCTTTCTCTCTTTTTTCAGTGAACTGGCAGGCCAAGCCTTGAATGACAATAGTTGATTTCATTGAGTACCATAAGTTTTCAATTACCTGACAGTACCCAACGGAGGGGTTATGTCGAGCATATGCTGTCAGTAATCGCCTCAGAGCATTTCTACCATCATTGTCCAATGCAGGATGACCTGGGAAAGTTCTAGGCAAATCCTGCATATGAAACCACTAATAGGTTGGTGACTTCGATTGAGAATACCAAAGAGACGAAAGTAGGTCCCACTCTAAATTGAAAGACTCTGCATGTCATTACCTTCTCGATCTGACCTTTCCATTTCTCTTGTACACAAACAGTGTCAGTAGTTGAACCTTTAGTATTACTGTCTGACTGTTGGTCTGCATGATTTCCGGATTTAGTTTCTGAAGCAAGCAGATCATGGTAATACTTCTCCACTCGGCGTGCCCTTGCACCCACGAATGCTTGCCAGAGCTACAATTGTGAGCATAAATCAATTTTGAAGCTTATGCACCATGAAGTGAACTTAATTTGAGGGGGGGGAAGAGTCAGAATATACCTCTCCCCTGAGTGCCATTGGGACTCCTCCGCGTACAAGGACCTCCAGCTCTTCTTTCCAAGGAAATGAAGATTCTAGAGGCAGCGCATCAGGAGCAGTACCTGTGGGAGGGGCACCGTCACTGGCAGGGGCATCTTGAATTAGATCTGATCTTTCCACATCATAAAACTCATCTTCAGAATCCTCTTCAGGTGCTCCTTTTGGTGATTTAGCATCTTCAAAAGGAGGTACCATCCTTTCTCTTTTAGTCTCTTGCTGGTCTTTTGATTGATTGCCTTTCTTCTTGATGCGAAGACTCATCATATCCTCGATGGCATGAAGGGATGGTCTGATCTCGGTCCAAATTTGGATCCTATGAGTTTTTTTACTGGTTGCTGGCTGTTTCTCCTCCTTTTCTGTAACATTTTCCAGTAAAACATCAGAACTAGGTTTCTCACCACGTATATCAACTCCTTCAATGTTCTTCTGCGAGCCATTTCTGGTCTCTTGTTCTTTTGCTTCTGCATGCAATTCCTTGCTATCTTTCTCAGAAGATATCCCATTCATTGGCAATCGAGCTGAATCTGCCTGCTGTTCCAGGAAGGTTTGCCATCTATCCGATCTTTCCTCCTCTTCCTCCTAAAATCACAAGTGCATCAGAAAAGCCCATAAAAAAAAGCTATTGTCCTTGGTAAGAGACTGCTTTCTCTCAAGCTCCATTTGGTTGCTTAAAAAATATTAGGAAACGCAGATAAATTAAATTTTGGATAAAAAAATCCAGATCAATAAGGAATAGAACACGACGAGCCTCATTTTTCAGTCCTAGTAAGGTTCGGAAATTCGCTGCTCTTAATTATCAATATTTTCACTAATCTTATAAATGGCATGGATAGGAATGTTCAAAATTAGAAAGAAAGTATAACAGAAGCAAACAAACCTTGTAGATATTAGCATATTCTCTGTATCTTTGTACATGCTGCGGTCTCACCGCAAATCCATACGCATCCCTGTCCACATTGATATCTATTAACAACATAACACCTCCACAATAAAAATTCAAGCAAATTCACAATGACGAACAAATCACAAAAATACGTACAAACACTTCCGTCAATCAGATACAAAAAATAATTATTATAACTCTAAAATAACAAATCGAAAAACTCAATCAAGCCAAATTTATTTTTTTAAAAAAAAAAAAGTAGAATTTACCTGCAATAAACCTCGAAATCTAGCTGACTCAAACTAAACAATAACAAATTCCAATCAAAACTCCAAATCTACTCTCCATATCTCTCAAAATTACCTCAATTCACACTCGAGTTTACTGAAAAAATACACCGCATTTCACACTTGATTCCTAAATTAAGCCAAACATCACGCATTACACTGTGACAGTAATCAAAATTCAAACAAATCAAACTCGATCATAAATCAACTCGGTAATAAATCAAGCTAATCAAAGTCAAAGAGCAGTCATGAAATAGTAATTATTAACGCGATCGATCAGGGAAATGTGTCTACTGGTGGAGTTCAATTCAATCACGGCAGCAGAGGGACCGGGATTTGATAGATCATCGCAAGAAAACGAAAGAAAGTGACGCGTGGTGAGAGGAGATAGGAGAGGATTTAAGATGTACCTCTTGTGTTCAAAGCCGGGGAGTGGGTTAATAGATTTAGTTTGGGCCTTCATTTGCTGGATGAATTTGATTGGTCCGTTTTTTAAGATTATCTGTTGAGAGATTGATGCTGGCAGAGAGATCTCACTCCGCAACTGATTTTCAGGGGGGGAGAGAGAGAGAGAGAGTGCGTGTTTGTGTGTATGCGCGTTTGTGCTGAGTAGCGTGGGCTTTGTGAGAGTTTAAGAGAAGGGGGAGAGTAGAGTGATGTGGTGTATATCGAGATTGGCGTTTACATTATTACTGTGAGATCTGTATGGTGTGGGTTGCCGTTTTTTCATTTTCCCTTTCTTTAAGCACGGAGTTGAAAGAGGCGTTTAACGGAGGGGGAGAGAGGGGTAATTTGATGTCTGTACTTTGCTAAATATAAGGGACCCACGATGTGGAGCTGATCGATCAGTCAGGGGCGGGTGGTTTTGGTGTGGATGATGACGACGATATGCCAGATGGGTGCTGGTATGTACCGTGAGCCGGTACTGCTAACTGAGGTTTTGTTTTGAGTGGTGTTGTGTTGGTTGTGTTGATTATGAATCTAATTTTGGGAAATAATAAATATTTTTCCTGTTGATGCTAATGTTTTCCATCAGTGCCAAATTGCAGGGCTGGAATAAATTTTTTATTGATTAAAAAAAAAATTTAAGCTACGCAACATGACTCGGAAATATTTTAATCTAGTAGTAAAAGAGTTTATAATTAAACAAAAAAGAATAAATGGGAATTTATAAAAAAACAATTATTAAAACCAAAAAAAATACAATGAAGCTATGATTTAAGCCAGTCAAATGAAAAAAAAACAACCAATGTAAGCATGCTAAATATGCAAGAAAGAGACGGGGACAAGTTAATGAAAAACAAATAAAGAAAAGTCTAGTTTCAAGTAAATTCAACATGTAGAGATGAAATTGAAAAAAAAATAAAAAATAAAAATAGAAACAACTAGCAAATTAGGCAAGCCAGCAAGATTATATGACCCGAGTTATGTGAATGAGATAACCAGATAAAACGCAAACCATCAAAGATTATGAAGCTCACTCACGAGATAACTATATGTTGAAAGACAAAATGTAATAGATATTAATTTTTTTAAAAAAAATATCCAAATAGATACTAGGTCAAGTTAGGTTGACCCATCAAACTCATAGTTTAAATGATGGAATCATGATACGTGAATAAAAAATAAATTAAAGAAAATCACGAAGCCCGGTATCAAAA
>Ga0307508_10003129_pt1 | contig 16949 bp, 11 predicted proteins | sample 9_EM_MG_FD_203089 | JGI IMG/M metagenome (GOLD analysis project Ga0307508, IMG submission 203089) | Populus trichocarpa ectomycorrhiza microbial communities from riparian zone in the Pacific Northwest, United States - 9_EM | ecosystem: Host-associated > Plants > Roots > Unclassified | place...
GTCAGGTCGAGGTCCACGCCGCCGGGCGACCGGGCCAGTGCCAGGCGGAGGGCGTGCTGCAGCGTCTGTTCCGTGTCGATGTCGATCTCGCCGGAGACCGCCACGACCGTCCGGTTCCCGGCCGAATACGTCACGATCTCCAGGAAGGCCGGCGGGGCAGGCGTCACTGGGACGCGCGTCGTTGCACAGACAGCTCGGCTGTTGCTCCCGGGCGGAGCGGAAGATCCGTGTTCTGACATGGCAGTCGCTCCCCAAGCGTTCACCTGTCCTCTGCGGATACAAGTCTCATCCGGCGTAAGAAACACGTCAAGAGATACATGAAATTAATTTCGCGTCTTTGAATGCGTGAATATTACGCCCTATGCTGGGGCGCATGGGTGAAGTATCCGAGACGCACGCAGGATGGACGTTTCTCACCAGCCATGCCCGGGTGTTGGCCACGATCGCCGAGGATCACCGCATCCGCATCCGTGACATCGCCGCACGATGCAGGCTCACCGAGAGGGCCGTCCAGAAGATCATTTCCGATCTGGAGGAGGACGGCTATCTCACCCACACGCGGCAGGGGCGTACGAACGCGTATCGCATCGAGCCGGGCACCATCCTGAGGCACCCGGCCGAGGCGGGGATGACGGTCGAAGTACTGCTGTCCGCCCTCGCGCAGCATGACGCGCAGCGTGATGGCCACCGTGATGGCCACCGTGACGGACGGCCGCAGCGGTCGCCGGCCGAGCCGTCGCGTGAGCGTGATTCCGAATCCGCCAGGTGACGGCGGGAACTTGACCGCGCGGTTCCCTCCCATGGGGGCCGTCCAGCCGGCAACTCCTCGAGTGAGCTGAGTGCCGGCGCTGTCGCGTTTCCGGCGATCTCCGTCGTGAAGGCGGAGGCCTCATGAAGTGCCGGGCGCCGTGCCCGGTTATCAGGTCAAGCGTCCCGGACCCTTGACTCGAACGGCGCGCGTAGCGATCCTCTCCCATACGTTGCACGGGTCATGACAACCCCATGGGTCCGTCAGACCCGTCATCCCGCCGACCGAGGGACGTGGGCAGTGACGCAGGCTCGACGCTGGTACCGCAGACGCAAGAACGTCACCGTACTGTCGCTGCTCCTCCTGGTGCTGGCCATGGCCCTGGGCCCCGCGCCGAGTTCGGCCGCCGCCGGCGACTGGTGGAACCCGGCCGCACGCCCCGACCCCGACTCGCAGATCGGAATCACCGGCGAACCGTTCACCGGCACCGACTCCGCAGGCGAGGTGCGCGGATTCGTCGACGCGCACAACCACCTGTTCTCGAACGAGGCCTTCGGCGGGCGGCTGATCTGCGGCAAGGTGTTCTCCGAGGCGGGGGTCGCCGACGCCCTCAAGGACTGTCCCGAGCACTACCCCGACGGCACGCTCGCGATCTTCGACTACATCACCCACGGCGGCGACGGGAAGCACGACCCGGTCGGCTGGCCCACCTTCAAGGACTGGCCGGCGTACGACTCGATGACCCATCAGGCGAACTACTACGCCTGGGTGGAGCGGGCCTGGCGCGGCGGGCAGCGGGTGCTCGTCAACGACCTGGTCACCAACGGCATGATCTGCTCGGTCTACCCCTTCAAGGACCGCAGCTGCGACGAGATGACGTCGATCCGGCTGCAGGCGAAGCTGACGTACGAACTCCAGGCGTACATCGACAAGATGTACGGCGGCACGGGCAAGGGCTGGTTCCGGATCGTCACCGACAGCGCCCAGGCACGTGAGGTCATCAAGCAGGGCAAGCTGGCGGTCATCCTGGGCGTCGAGACCTCCGAACCGTTCGGCTGCAAGCAGATCCTGGACGTCCCGCAGTGCAGCAAGGCCGACATCGACAAGGGGCTGGACGAGCTGTACGCGCTGGGCGTGCGCTCGATGTTCCTGTGCCACAAGTTCGACAACGCGCTGTGCGGCGTCCGCTTCGACTCGGGCGGCCTCGGAACGGCCATCAACGTCGGACAGTTCCTGTCGACCGGCACCTTCTGGCAGACCGAGAAGTGCACCGGCCCGCAGCACGACAACCCCATCGGCACCGCTTCCTCCGCCGCGGAGGCGGACCTGCCGGCGGGCGTGGACGTCCCCTCGTACGACAGCGACGCCCAGTGCAACAAACGCGGGCTCACCGAACTCGGTGAGTACGCCGCGCGGGGCATGATGAAACGCAAGATGATGCTGGAGATCGACCATATGAGCGTCAAGGCGGTCGGCCAGGCGCTCGACATCTTCGAGGCCGCCTCCTACCCCGGCGTCCTCTCCTCGCACAGCTGGATGGACCTGAACTGGACCGAGCGGGTCTACTCCCTCGGCGGCTTCGTCGCCCAGTACATGCACGGCTCCGAGGGGTTCGTCGCGGAGGCGAACCGCACAAAGGCGCTGCGCGACAAGTACGGCGTGGGCTACGGCTTCGGCACCGACTTCAACGGCATCGGCGACCATCCCGCACCGCGCGGCGCGGACGCCGCGAACAAGGTGACGTACCCCTTCAAGAGCGTCGACGGCGGCTCCGTCGTCGACAGGCTGACGACCGGCGAGCGCACCTTCGACGTCAACACCGACGGCGGTGCCCACGTCGGCATGATCCCCGACTGGATCGAGGACATCCGGAACGTCGGCGGCCAGGACGTGGTGAACGACCTCTTCCGCGGCGCCGAGTCCTACCTCGACACCTGGGGAGCCACCGAGCAGCACCAGGCGTCGGCCGACCTCGCCAAGGGGCGGACGTCGACGGCCAGTTCGTCCGAGTCCAACCCCTTCACCAGTTACCAGCCGGGGCGGGCCGTCGACGGCGACGACGGCACCCGGTGGGCCAGTGACTGGAGCGACGACCAGTGGTGGCAGGTCGATCTGGGCGCCACCAACCGGGTCGGCCGGGTCACGCTGGACTGGGAGCGGGCGTACGGGAAGTCGTACCGCATCGAGCTCTCCACCGACGGCACGAACTGGCAGACCGTCTGGTCCACCACCTCCGGCGACGGCGGCCTGGACACGGCCAGGTTCACCGGCACACCGGCCCGCTATGTTCGCGTCCACGGACTCGACCGCGGCACCGACTGGGGATACTCGCTCAACGAAGTGGGCGTCCACAGCGCCTGACCGAGGTCACGACACCCTGGGACACACATGGCACGCATGCCGTCGGCCGAGCGGCGCAGACAGCTGACGGAAGCGGCGATCAGGGCGATGGCCCGGGACGGCGTCGCCAAGACGACGACCCGGTCCATCGCCGCCGAGGCGGGCGTGTCCCTGAGCGTCTTCCACTACTGCTTCGACTCCAAGCAGGTCCTCGTCGAGTCCGTCATCACCACCCTCACCGACCACTCCGTGACCGTGGTGAAGCAGGCCCTGCGACCCAGGGCCACGCTCGTGGAGACCGTCCGGGCGGGCTTCCAGGCCTACTGGGACCATGTCCGGGCCCATCCCGACGAGCACATGCTGACGTATGAACTGACGCAGTACGCCCTGCGCGAGCCGGGGTTCGAGCACCTGGCCCGGCGGCAGTACGAACTGTACGGCGACGCGTACGCCGAGCTGATCGGCAGGCTGGTCGGCAGCATGGACCTCCAACTCCGGGTGCCCGTCCCGGCGTTGGCCCGCTACTTGGCCGCCATGACCGACGGGCTGACCCTCAACTATCTCGTGCTCGGTGACGAGTCCGCGTGGAGCGACATCCTCGACACGGTCACCGCCCATATCGCGGGGCTGGTCCAGGGCGGCGTCCAGGAGTGACCGTGTCGTGGACGACCGACGAGCGGGCCTGTGAGGCGTTCGCCGCGCAGGCCCGCTGACGGGGTGTCACACCGGGCTGGTTCAGCCGTCGATGCGGTGCGTGGTCCAGAACGAGGTCAGGTCCGTGGTCGTGGCGGCCTGGGCTGCGGCCTTGAACTCGGCCGTGGTCGAGACGCCGTACCAGTGCGAAGTGGCGTAGTCCTTCAGCACCTTGGCCATGGCGGTGTCACCGAGCACCCGCCGCAGGTCGTGCAGGGCGCACTTGCCGTAGCCGTAGACGACGGTGGAGTAGCGGGACGAGTGGGCGTCCCAGTAGGCCATGGAGTCGGTGATCTTCTCGGCGGATGAGGCCCAGGAGACGCTGCTCCAGCAGTTGCTGCCGGTCTTGCCCAGGGCCAGGTCGGTGGCGTAGTCGGTGAACGCCTCGTCCAGCCAGGGGCTGTTGTACTCGTCGTCGCCGACGATGCCGTACCACCACTGGTGACCGATCTCGTGGGTGAGTGCGGTGGTGCTCACGAGGTCGAGGACGAATCCCGGGTACTCCATGCCGCCGAACCAGTAGTTGTTGTCGATCACGGCGTCCAACTCGCCGTACGGGTAGGCGCCGAAGCGCGCCGAGTGGGCGTCCACGGCCGATTTGGCGGTGCTGAGCATCGACTGGGCGTCGGAGGAGCTGATGGCCGAGACGGAGTAGACGTTGACGGGGGTCCCGCCGGCCGAGGTGCCGGAGATCTTGCTGAACGGGCCGGCCCCCCAGGCGAAGTCACGGACCTTGGAGGCCGTCGCGGTGGTGACCGTGCGTCCGCTGGAGCCGGGGGTGTCGGTCGAGGTGCCGGTGGCCGGGACCAGCAGGGTGCTGGGGTGGTCGAGGGTCACCTTGAAGTCGGCGGCCAGGGAGTAGAACGACTCGCCGTTGTTGGTGTACGGGTCCAGGTGCCAGCCCGCGCCGTCCTTGACCGCGAGGACGGGCAGCGCGTTGCCGATGAAGCTGAACGCCCCGTCGTGGCCGAAGCGGTCCGCGCCGCTGGGCACGGTGATGCCCAGGTCGAAGCCGATCGTGGCGCTCTGTCCCTGCGCCAGCGGTGTCGGCAGGCTGATCTGCAGGGCCGTGCAGGCGACCGAGAGGGCGCCCGCGGTGCCACCGGTGACGTTGGTGACCGTGATCGGCATCGAGGAGCAGCTGCCGTGGTAGTTGTCCCAGAGCCTCAGGTACACCTCGCTGAGCGCGGTGGAGGAGGCGTTGGTGAACGTCGCGCTCTCATGACCGGTCCACACCGTCCCGCTGGTGTTACTGGTGAGGCTGACGGTGTACGCGGGTGCGGCGGGCGTGCGCGCGGAGTCGGCCGGCGGGGCGGTGTCGCCCGAGGTGTCGAGGGCGAGGTCGTCGAGCACGAAGCTCGACTGGAGGCTGGAGTCCTCGGTACCGGTGAAGGCGAGGCTCACGGTCTGGCCGGCGAACGCCGACACGTCGAGCGACTTCTTCACGTACCCCGTGTTCTTGTCGAGGTTCGAGTACGTCGCCAGGGTCGAACTGCCGATTTTCGCCGTCAGTTTGTCGTACGCGACGGACGAGGTCGTCTCGGCGGTGTCGATGTGGAGCCAGAAGGAGAGGGTGGCGCTGCTGCATCCGGCCGGGATCGTGACGCTCTGGGTGAGGGTGTCGGTGTGCGTGCCGCCTGTTCCGTCCAGCCAGGCGAAGCTGGAACCGCCGTGCGCGGTCTGGCCGGAGCGGCTGGTGATCACGGTCGTGGACGACTGGCTCCAGGGCGAAGTGCCGCTCTCGAAGCCGCCGTTGGTGACTGCCTGGGCCGGGGTGCAGGCCGCGGCGGCCGACGGTGCGGTGGCCGGCGCGGCGGCCGCCGGGGTGACGGGGAGGAGCGATACGGCGGCCAGCGCGGCGACGGCGAGTGCGCGCGCGGCGATGGATCTGTGGGGGGTCGATCTCACACGGAACTCCTTTGTGGCGGCCGGGATTCCGGCCTGCTCGGCGGCCGTCGGGCCGGCTGGGGTGCGCCGGGGGCGGCCGTGGGTTGCGCGTATCGGTTGTCCGGAGCATGCCACAAGGTCAGGGGCGAGGGGGCCGGGCACGAGGGTCCGGCGTGGATCCGTCAGGACCGAACAGAGACCGACAGGATCATTGCTTCGATTGTGTTCGGGTCCTAGGGTTCAGCTGGCTCCGTAGTCGCACCGTCACCGTCGGACACGCCCTGACGCGATATCAACTCCATATCCCAACAGCATCCGACAAGATCTGACGCACCCTCAGTACGCGCACCCGCACCGACGTCCCGAGGAAGGCCACGATCATGCCGCACCCGTCCCTCGCCGACCGGCTCGTCAGCCGCCGCCGTCTCCTCGAAGGAGGGGCCGCGGCCCTCGGCGCGCTCGCCCTGTCCGCGTCCTCGGCCACCGCACACGCGGCCGACCCCGGCGCGAGTACGGAGGGCACGCCCGAATGGAACGGCAACATCGGTGTCTTCCAACTGGGCACCGAGCCGCCGCACACCACGCTGATGCCCTATGCCGACCTCGGACAGGCCCTGGCCGCCGACCGCACGCGCTCGCCGTTCCGGCTGAGCCTGGACGGACAGTGGAAGTTCGCCCACGCCGACCGCCCCGACGACCGGGACGTCGACTTCCACCGCACCGACCTCGACGACAGCAAGTGGGACACCATTCCCGTGCCCTCTCCCTGGCAGGTGCACGGCTACGACCGCCCGATCTACGTCAACATCACCTACCCGTGGTGGGGCGCCAACGGCCTGGGCGAGGAGCCGCAGCCGCCCGCCGCGCCGACCCGCTTCAACCCCGTGGGCCAGTACAGACGCACCTTCACGGTGCCGCGCGGCTGGGCGGGACGCCGCACGTTCCTGCACTTCGAGGGGGTCAAGTCCGCCCACTACGTGTGGATCAACGGCCAACTCGTCGGCTACCACGAGGACTCCTTCACCCCCGCCGAGTACGACATCACCCCGCACCTCAAGGCCGGCACCAACCAGATCGCCGTGGAGGTCTACCGCTTCTCCGACGGCGACTGGATGGAGGACCAGGACATGATCCGGCTGAGCGGCATCTTCCGCTCGGTCCACCTCTACTCCACGCCCGCCGTGCACCTGCGCGACTTCAAGCTGGACACCCCGCTCGGCGACGACCACACGTCCGCCGAGCTGTCGGTGACCGCGAGCGTCCGCGACTACGAAGGCGGCAACCCGGGGTCGTACTCCGTCGAGACCCAGCTGTACGACGCGGGCGGGCACCCGGTCTGGTCCCGCCCCCTGCAGCAGACCGTGGACCTCGGCTCCGGCGACGAGACGACCGTAGAGGCCGCCAGGGCAGTGCCCGCCCCGAAGCTGTGGTCGGCCGAGCACCCGAACCTCTACACCGCCGTCCTGCGGCTGCGCGACCCGGCCGGAAAGGTGACCGAGACCCTCTCCCACCGGGTCGGCCTGCGCGAGTTCGCGCTCAAGGACGGCCTGATGCGCATCAACGGCAGACCCGTCTCCTTCCGCGGCACCAACCGGCACGAGATGCACCCCGCCCGCGGCACCTCGCTCACCCGAGCCGACATGGTCCGCGACATCGAGATCATCAAGCGGATGAACATGAACTCCGTCCGCACCTCGCACTACCCCAACAACACGCAGTGGCTCGAACTCGCCGACGAATACGGCCTGTACCTCGTCGGCGAGACCAACCTGGAGACCCACGGCATCCGCGACAAGTTCCCCGGCGACCACGCCGACTGGACCGAGGCCTGCGTGGCCCGCGCCAGGAACATGGTCCACCGGGACAAGAACCACGCCTCGGTCGTCATCTGGTCGCTCGGCAACGAGGCGGGCGGCGGCAGCACGTTCGTCGCCATGCACGACTGGATCCGCTCCTACGACACCACCCGCGTCATCCAGTACGAGGGCGACGACCGCCCCACGATCAGCGACATCCGCTCGGCGATGTACGAGACGCCCGCGCAGGTCGAGGCCAGAGCGAAGGACACCGCCGACACCCGGCCGTACGTCATGATCGAGTACTGCCACGCGATGGGGAACTCCAACGGCAACTTCAAGAAGTACTGGGACATCGTCCGCCGCCACGACGTCCTCCAGGGCGGCTGGATCTGGGACTTCGTCGACCAGTCCCTGAGCTGGCCCACTCCGGCGCGCAAGCGGTTCACGGAGCAGGGGCCGGGCGCGCTGCACGGCGAACTCATCGCCCCGGGCGGCGACTTCGACCGGAAGAAGGGCGTCTGTGGCGGCACGGTCTTCGCCCGCGACGACCGCCTCGACCTCACCGGCTCCCTCACCCTGGAGGCCTGGGTCACCCCGCACGTCACCGGCTACCACCAGCCGATCCTCGCCAAGGGCGACACCCACTACGCCCTGAAGCAGAGCAACAAGACCCTGGAGTTCTTCATCCACGGCGGCGGCCAGTGGATCACCGCGAGCTGGGCCCTGCCGGACGACTGGACGGGCACCGAGCACCACATCGCCGGCGTCTTCGACGTGCAGACGGGCACGTTGACCCTGTACGTCGACGGCACCGTCAGGGCCACCCGGACCACCACCCGGCGGCCGAGCAGCAACACCGCGCCCTTCGCGCTCGCCACGGACGTCGACAACATCACCCGCGAGTTCAGCGGCATGATCCGGCGGGCGCGCGTGTACGCCCGGGCCCTGAGCGCCGCCGAGCTGGCCTCCGACGGCCGCGGACCCGGCGACGAGGGCGTGCGGTTCTGGTTCGACGCGGCCACCGTCGGACTCACCGAGCAACAGCCCCGTGAGAAGACCTTCTTCGCCTACGGCGGCGACTGGGCCGACAACCCCAACGACGGGAACTTCGTCGCGGACGGCATCGTCACCGCCGACCGCGCCCACACGGGCAAGGCGGCGGAGATCAAGCGGATCTACCAGGCCGTCCAGGTCACACCGGTGTCCGGCGGAGCTCCCGGGGCGGTGACCCTCACCAACGAGTACCTCTTCACCAACCTCCGTGAACTCGACGGCAGTTGGAGCCTCGTCGCTGACGGAAAGACCGTACGGCGCGGGAAACTCACCCGCGATCAGCTCGACGTGCCGCCGCTGTCCGCCAAGGACATCACCGTGCCGGTCCGGCTGCCGTCCGACCCGGCGCCGGGCACCGAGTACTTCCTGCAGTTCTCCTTCACCACCAAGGAACCCGCCCCGTGGGCCGAGGCCGGCTTCGAGGTGGCGGCGCAGCAACTCCCCGTCGACGCGGGCAGCCCGGCGCTGACGCCCGTACCGCTGGAGAGCGTGCCGGCGCTGCGGCACACGGAGGACGACACGGCCGTCACTGTCACGGGCAAGGGCTTCACCGTCACCGTCGACCGGAGCAGCGGGACCATCACGTCGTACGAGGTCTCGGGCGCCCCACTGATCACCTCCGGGCCGGCGCCGAACTTCTGGCGGGCCCCGACCGACAACGACCACGGCAACGGCCAGCACACCCGCAACCAGACCTGGCGCGACGCGGGCGCCCGCCGCAAGGTGACCGACGTGGCCGTGCGCGCCCTGCGCGACCGGGCCGTCGAGATCAAGGTCACCGGCACGCTGCCGACGACCGTCGAGTCGGCGTACACCACCACCTACACGGTCTTCGGCAACGGCGAGATCAAGGTCGACCACACGCTCCACCCGGGCGCGGCGAGCCTGCCGTACCTCCCGGAGGTGGGCACCCTGCTCCTCCTGCCCGGCCGCCTGGAGCACCTGCACTACTACGGCCGCGGCCCGGAGGAGAACCACTGGGACCGCAACGACGGGACCGATGTGGGCCTGTACTCCGGGACCGTCTCCGGGCAGTGGACCTCCTACATCCGCCCCCAGGAGAACGGCAACAAGACGGACGTCCGCTGGGTCGCCCTGACCGACGGGCGCGGCAGGGGCCTGCTCGTCTCCGGCGAACCCCTGCTGGAGGTCACCGCCTCGCACTTCACCCCCGAGGACCTGTCGGTCGGGGCGCGCCACGACTACCAGCTCACGCCGCGGGAGGAGGTCGTCCTGCGCCTCAACCACCGGCAGATGGGCGTCGGCGGCGACAACAGCTGGGGCGCGCACACGCACGACGAGTACAAGCTCCTCGCCGGCCGGGACTACGCGTACACCTACCGGCTGCGCCCGCTCACCGACGTCGACAGGGCGACGGCGGCCTCGCGGCGGCCCACGGCGACGGAGTTCCCGGGTTAGGGCGTCTCCCCCTGGCCGATCTCGACGCCGCCGTGCAGATCGGTCGCCGCGCCGGCCGCCGACAGGGCGATACAGGCCGGCCGGTACGCGACGGCGAGCCGGCGGCCGCGGGGAAGAGGTGGTGGCGGGCGGTGAGGTGGTGGCGGGCGGTGAGGTGGGCGCGCTCGTGGGCGAACAGCACCTCGCGTTCGGGTGTGCCGAGCGCACGCAGCATGCCGGTGGTCACGACGATGCGGCCCGGCCGTCCGGGCAGGGCGTAGGCGTCGGGCCCCTCACAGCGCCCTCGACCGCACCAGCCCGGCCAGCACCAACAGCCCCGGCACCAGCGGCAGCCAGACCGTCAGCAACCGGTAGCCGAGCACCGCCGACACGCTCGCCCCCGCCGGGGCCCCGGCCGCGGTCAGTGCCCAGGCGAGCGCGGCGTCCAGGGAACCGAGCCCGCCGGGGGTCGGCAGCAGTACGGCGGCGCTGCTTGCGGCGAGATACGCGAGGGCGACCCGGCCCGCGGGGAGCGGCACGTCCAGGGCCTGTACGACGGCGACCACGATCCCCGTGTGCAGCGCGGCGAAGACCAGCGAACCGCCCCAAAGAGCCGCCGCGCGAGGCGGGTTGGCGTGGACGGCACGCACGTCGGCCACCGTGCGGACCAGCACGCGCCGCAGCCGCGTCCACTGCGCGAGCACCGCGGCCGCGCCCACGACCGGCACGACCGCCACCGCGCCGACGAGCAGCACGGTCCCGCCCACCGGGGGCAGCCGCAGTACCCCGGGACAGGCCACGGCGAGCACCGCGATCAGTGCCGCCCGCACGACGGCTCCCGCGGTGCCCTTCACCGCGAGGGCCGTCACCCCACGTCCGGGCGCCACCCCGCACCGCATCAGGAACCGCAGATTGACCGCACCGGCCCCCAGCCCGGCGGGCAGCACATGGTTCGCCGCGGACGCCGCGAACTGCACCGCCACCAGACGCCGCGCAGGCAGCGTCTCCGGTACCGCACCCTGTACCGCGAGCGCCGCGCACCCCCAGGTCAGCACGGTGAGCAGCGCCGCCAGCGACAGCCACCCGGGATCGGCGGCAGCCAGCCGGTCGGCCCCCGCGTCCAGCGCGGGCCAGTGCCGCACGGCCAGCCCCGCGGCGCCCACGGCGACAACGACCGCCGCCGGGACCCGCCACGTGGCCCGCCTGCCGGCCTCGACGGACGTGCCGACCGGCGTGCTCACGTGCGATGTCCGCCGGAGACGTAGGCGTAGCCGTCCGCCACCCGGTGCGGCTGCCAGGTGCGGGCGTAGGACGGCGGGTGCGCGGGGTCGGTGGTGAGGAGGGCGACCGGGATGCGGTGGGCGGTGCGGGACAGGGCTCCGGCGGTGGTGTTGGCGTCATGGCCGCCGGTGTGGGCGGAGGCGCAGCCGGCCGAGAAGGCGACGGGGACGGAGTCGTACCCGGTGACCAGGCACGGCGGGCGTACCCCGAGCCGGTGCAGGTCCGCGGCCGTACCGGCCCACACCCGGTGCGCGGCGGTCGTACGGGACACGGTCGCCTCCAGCACCGCGAACTGCACGGCCAGATGGCCGGCCAGTCCCAGGGCCACCAGCGTCACCGCGACCGGCCGCCAACGCCCCGCCGGCGCCGTGACGAGCCGGATCAGGGCGTCCGCGACCGGGATCGAGAGCAGCGCGTACGCGGGCAGCAGGAAGCGTGGCGCCGCGTACCCGATGAGGAAGAGGTAGGGCACCGCCGCCGTCACGGCACACGCCAGCGGTAGCGCCGTGGCGGTCGTACGACGGGCCCGTACGGCGATCAGCAGCGCGGCGGCGGCGAGCAGCGGCAGGACGAACCACCAGGCGATCACCGGCGCGCTCGGCATCGCCCCGGCGCACGGGCGGCACAGCGCGCGTCCGCCCAGGCTGCGGAGCTGGTCGGCGACCGCGTTGTGCAGGCCGAGGCCGCCCTGGATGCGGGAGCCGGCGGCCAGCCGGGCGGCGAGGCCGCCGTAACCGGCGTACGCCTCGACGATCCACTCGGCCGCGCCCGCCGCAAGTCCGCCCAGGAGGGGGAGCAGGAGCCGCGGGCGGCGGTCGTGGACGAGGAGCGCGAGCAGCGGGAGCGTGACCCAGACCGCGTCCGTCGGCCGCATCCACGCCATCAGCGCCGCACCCGCCGCCACGCCCCACAGCGGACCGCGGCGGGTGCGGTCGAGGCGGGCGTGCAGCCAGAAGCCCACGGTGGCCAGGGCACCCACGGCCACCCAGTAGTTGGGCATCGCCTGCGGGCCGTAGAAAAGGGTGATCCACAGGGAGGCGAACAGCGCGCCGCCCGCCGCGAGCACCCGTGCCGGGAACAGGCCCCGCCAGGCCCGCAGGGCCCAGTACAGACCGAGTCCGGACAGGACCGCCAGATACACCCGCAGCAGCGGGGTCGACGACGACCAGGAGGTGACCGGGGCCACCAGCAGGGTGATGCCGCGGGCGCGGGGCGCGCTGAAGAAGGCCGCCGGGGCATGTGCGCTCACCTGGCTGACGTACACCGTCTCGTCCCAGCCCAGGCCCATTCCGGGCCGCACCAGGGCGAGTTGGAGCAGCGTGAAGACGCCGGCCACGGCCGCGAGCCATCCCTCGCCGGGGCGACGCCGCGGCGGGCGGGCCTTCGGGGGCGGCCCCTGGGAGGTGCCGCGTGCAGCTGGTGCGGGTGAAGTCGCCGATGCCGTGTCGGAGGCCCTTGCCATGGATCATTCCCTCCGGCCCTACAAGTTGTAGGGTTGGGTGTCACCCTACAGCCTGTAGGTCGGGGCGAAGTGGGAGGCGGGTAAGGGGGAGGTACGAGTCGGTGACCGTCGGACCCTACGCACCGTAAGGTGGTGGCCATGGCAGGCACGACTCCTCGCGGCAGGGCGGAGCGACGCAGCCCCGGCGAGCTGGAGAGCGAGGTCCTCGCCACCCTCTGGGCGACAGACCGGACCCTCACCCCCGCTGAGATCCAGGCCGACCTCGGCGGCGGCCTCGCCTACAACACCGTGCACACCATCCTGCGGCGCCTGCACGACAAGGGCCTGGTCCTGCGGGACGCCGAGGGCCGGCGCGGTGCCTACCGGCCGGCGAAGAACGCGGCCCAGATGACCGCCGAGGCCATGCACCAGGCCCTGGACCGGGGGCCCGATCCGATCGCCGCCCTGCAGCAGTTCGTCACGGGCCTGAGTCCGCAGGAGGAGACGGCCCTGCGCGAGCTGCTGGGCGAGGGCGATGCATGAGCCCTCCGGGGCCAAAAGGAGTCAACGGGCGTCAACGGGCGTCGATGGGCCTCGATGGGCGGACGGGAAGTGGGACATGACGATCGACGTCTACACCCCGCTGCTGCTGTCCCTGCTGCTCGGCGCCCTCAGCCCGCAGGTCGCCCGGCATCTCGCGCCCGCCCCGGCCGTCCGTGCGCTGACCGCGGCCGCCGTGCTCACCGCGGGCGCCACCACCTGGGCCCTCGTTCTGCTGGCCGTCACCCTCGTCGACGAGGCCCCTCCGGTCGTCGCCGACGCCAGTGAGGACGGCAAGGTGCTGCCCGAACCGGTCCCCGAAGCCGTCGCCGTCGTCGCGCTCACCGTCCTCGCGGTCGCCGTCTGCCGGGTCCTGCGCGCGGTCCGCACCGGGCGCGCCACGCGCCGCGCGCTGCGCCGCCTGTGCGAGGGCCACCGGGCCGGCACCGAACTCGTCGTCGCGGCCTCACCGACACCGCAGGCCTTCGCCGTCCCGGGCACCCCGGGCCGGATCCTGGTCACCTCCGCGATGCTCGCCGCCCTGCGCCCCGCCGAACGCCGCGTCCTGCTCGCCCACGAGCGCGCCCATCTCGCCCACCGCCATGCCCTGCTGGTCCACGCGGTGACCCTCGCCGCGGCGGCCGACCCGCTGCTCGTGCCGGTGCGCACGACGGTCTCGTACCTTGTCGAACGCTGGGCCGACGAACAGGCCGCCGGCGTGGTGGGCGACCGCCGCACCACGGCCCGGGCCCTGGCGCGCGCCGCCCTCGTCTCCCACCGCCCCGGCTGCGCCCTGCGCTTCTCCGACCGCGCCGTCACCCGCCGCATCGCCGCCCTCCAGACCGCCCCGCCACCCCACCTGCGCCCGGTCGCCGCGGCGGTCCTCGCGCTGGGTGTCCTCCCGGCCCTCGGCGCGGCGGACGCCACCGGCGATCTGCTGCACCTGCTCGGGAGCGCAGTGACCTGAGGCGAGGGGCGCCGGCGGTGGGCCGTATCGGCAGTTGCCTCTACAGCGGCTTCTACGAGTTCGACGTCGCCGGCCGGGGCTGGATCCACGGCGTCCTCGGCGCACCGGTCGCGGTCACCGGCCGGGGCGCGACGTGAGGTGAACCGCGGGCCGGGCCCTCACCCGTGGGCGGCGCGCCGCGCCCTCGCCACCATCGCCGTCCCGCCCGCCAGCACCAGCGCGAGTGCTCCGTACCCGTACGTCAGCGTCGCCGCCGTGGCGACCGCGGCCACCAGCAACGGGCCGCCCGCATCGCCGAGTTCACGTCCGAGCTCGGCCGCACCCATGGTCTGGCCGAGCCGTTCCTCCGGGGTCGACGAGGCCAGCGTCGCGAAGCCGAGCGGGGTGATCAGGCCCGTGCCGGTACCGATGAGACAGGCGGCGAGCAGGACGCCCGCCAGACCGGGGAGCATCGCGCAGGCCAGTCCGGCCGCCGCGAGCAGCAACCCGGCGGTGAGGCCGGAGCGCGCCGTGAGCCGTCCCGCGTCCAACGCCCGCCCCGCGCGCGGCTGTACGACCGCCGCACAGGCGGCCAGGACCGACACCGCGGCGCCCGTCGCCACCGTCCCGAGCCCTGCGGCCCTGCCGGACACCGGCAGGAACCCCACCCCGACCGACAGCGCGGCCGTCGCGCCCGCGAGCGCGGCGGTGGGGACGAGAAACGCCGGCTCCGCGAGCCGTCGCGCCAGGTCCAGCACGGTCTGGCGGGCACGGGGCAGGGGCGGTACGACGGGTACGGCGGCCAGTGCCCACACCGCGACGGCCGCGCCCAGCACCGCCAGCACCGTGAACAGCAGCCGCAGCCCGCCCGCCCATACCAGCAGCCCGCCGAGCAGTGGCCCCAGCGTGTAGCCGACCGACTTGAAGAAGCCGTAACTCCCGAACGCCCGCCCCTGCTTGGCCGCCGGGCTGAGGCGGGAGACCAGCGCCGAAGCGGCCGGCGAGAACGCGGCGGCCGCCGAACCCTGCCCCAGCCGCGCGGCCCACAGCCACCCCGGGCTGTCCGCGAGGACGTACAGCGCGGACGCGACGGCGAATGCCACCAGCCCGCCGAGCAGCACCGGCCGCGCCCCGACGCGGTCGGCCAGCGTGCCGAACACCGGCTTCAGGAGCACCTCGGCACCGTCGTAGAGCGCGAGCAGCCCGCCCAGGACGAGCAGCGAGGTGACGGCGTCCTTCCCGGCGCCCCCGAGGTTCGCGGCGATGCCGTGGGCCCCGAAGGCGGTGGTGAATCCGGCCGCGTACAGCGGCCACATCCGCCGCCGGTCGCCATGGTCCATGGAGGGCAGCGTACCCATGGCCCGTGCCACGCATGATCGATCACGCAGACAGCGCCCGCAGCGGGCCGAGTGATCCGGACCGGTCCAGCACACGTCAGGCTGATGTCGGATTCTCGCCAGCCCCGGCCCGGCCCATCGCCGATGCTGGACGCATGCAGAACGGGATGCACAACGGGATGCACACCGACCGAGAGCGCTGCGTACGCGCTGTCCAGTCCAAGGACGCCCGCTTCGACGGGTGGTTCTTCACGGCGGTCCTGACCACCCGCATCTACTGCCGGGCCAGCTGCCCGGTGGTACCGCCCAAGCCCGAGAACATGACCTTCTACCCGAGCGCGGCCGCCTGCCAGCAGGCCGGATTCCGGGCCTGCAAGCGCTGCCGCCCGGACACCAGCCCGGGCTCCCCGGAGTGGAACCAGCGCGCCGACCTCGTGGCCCGCGCGATGCGCCTGATCGCCGACGGCGTGGTGGACCGCGACGGCGTACCCGGCCTCGCCGCCCGCCTCGGCTACAGCACCCGGCAGATCGAACGCCAGCTCCTCGCCGAGCTGGGCGCCGGCCCGCTCGCACTCGCCCGCGCCCAACGCGCCCAGACCGCACGCCTGTTGATCGAGACGACCCCGCTCCCGATGGCGGAGATCGCCTTCGCCGCCGGCTTCTCCTCGATCCGCACCTTCAACGACACCGTGCGTGAGGTCTTCGCCCTGGCCCCGACCGAACTGCGGGCCCGGCTGCCCAAGAAGAACCCGCAGGCCGCCTCCCCGGGCACGCTCGCCCTCCGCCTGCCCTTCCGCACCCCGCTCAACCCCGACAACCTCTTCGGGCACCTCGCGGCGACCGCCGTACCCGGCGTGGAGGAGTGGCGGGACGGGGCCTACCGCCGCACGCTCCGCCTCCCGTACGGCCACGGCATCGCGAGCCTCACGCCCAAGTCCGACCACATCGCCTGTCGCCTCACCCTCAGCGACCTGCGCGACCTGACCGTCGCCATCAGCCGCTGCCGCCGCATGCTCGACCTGGACGCCGACCCGGTCGCGATCGACGGCCAGCTCCGCACGGACCCGCTGCTCGCGCCGCTGGTCGACAAGGCCCCCGGCCGGCGCGTCCCGCGCTCGGTCGACGAGGCGGAGTTCGCCGTACGCGCCGTGCTCGGCCAGCAGGTCTCCACGGCCGCCGCCCGCACCCACGCGGCCCGTCTGGTCACGGCGCACGGCGACCCGCTGGACGACCCCGAGGGCGGCCTCACCCACCTCTTCCCCACCCCCGGGGCGCTCGCCGCACTCGACCCCGAGACCCTGGCCATGCCCCGCACCCGCCGCATCACCTTCACCACCCTCGTACGCCAACTCGCGGACGGAACCATCCACTTGGGCCCGGACAGCGACTGGTCCGAAACACGTACCCAGCTCCTCGCCCTTCCCGGGTTCGGCCCCTGGACCGTCGACGTCATCGCCATGCGCGCCCTCGGCGACCCCGACGCCTT
>Ga0307508_10003130_pt1 | contig 16948 bp, 13 predicted proteins | sample 9_EM_MG_FD_203089 | JGI IMG/M metagenome (GOLD analysis project Ga0307508, IMG submission 203089) | Populus trichocarpa ectomycorrhiza microbial communities from riparian zone in the Pacific Northwest, United States - 9_EM | ecosystem: Host-associated > Plants > Roots > Unclassified | place...
GGACAGCCCCGATGTGCTGCTCGTCTCGGTCGGCGCGCTGGCCCCGATGTGCCTGGAGATCGCGGACCTCCTGGACAAGCAGGGCATTTCGGCCACGGTGATCGACCCGCGCTGGGTCAAACCGGTGGACGGGGAGCTTCCCGCGCTCGCCGAGCGCCACCGAGTCGTCATCACGGTCGAGGACAACAGCCGGGTCGGCGGTGTGGGCTCCGCCATCGCCCAGGCGCTGCGCGACTCCGGCGTCGACATGCCGGTGCGCGACTTCGGCATCCCGCCGCGCTTCCTGGAGCATGCCTCCCGCAAGGAGGTCATGTCCGAGATCGGGCTGACCGCTCCGGACATCGCCCGCCAGGTCACCGGCCTGGTGTCGCGGCTCGGCGGCGGCTACGAGGAGTCGGCCGCCACGGAGGAGCAGGGCGTGACGACCTCCGCCGACAGGCCTTAGCGACCGGCTTTCACCTGACAGGGCCCCGGCCCGGACCCGCGCGGTCCGGGCCGGGGCCCTGTCGTGCTCCGACCGGCCCAGCGCCCCTCCCGCCTGCCCGCCCCCATCGGGTGAATCGGCGCGGCCGCCCAGTGTGGGCGCTTCGCTCCCGGGCGGTTGGCAGAAGCATGACGCGCGGGGGCAGGCGCAGGAGGTGTCACCGGTGAGCGATGAGGAACCAGGCGGCGACGGAGGCCGGAGCGGCCCCCGGAGGAAGGCCCGGCCGGACTATCTGCGGACGAAGGCGATCGAGCAGTCCATCCAGGACACCGAGGAGCCCGAGTACGCCCTCACCCGGTCGCTGTCCGCCCTGGACCTCACGGTCTTCGGCGTCGGCGTCATCATCGGCACCGGCATCTTCGTGCTCACCGGGGCCGTCGCCAAGCAGGAGGCGGGTCCCGCGACCGCGCTGGCCTTCGTCGTCGCGGGCGTGGTGTGCGCGCTGGCCGCGCTGTGCTACGCCGAGTTCGCCTCGACCCTGCCGGTGGCCGGGTCCGCGTACACCTTCTCGTACGCCTCGCTCGGCGAGCTGCCCGCCTGGATCATCGGCTGGGACCTGGTCCTGGAGTTCGCGCTCGGCACCGCCGTGGTCGCGGTCGGCTGGTCCGGTTACGTACGTTCGCTCCTGGACAACGCCGGGTGGCGGCTGCCCGCCGTGCTCTCCGGTCCCGACGCGGCGAGCGGCTTCACCTTCGACATCCTCGCCGCCCTCCTGGTGCTGGTGCTGACCGCGATCCTGGTCCTCGGCATGAAGCTGTCCGCGCGCGTCACCTCCGTCGTGGTGGCGGTGAAGGTGTCCGTCGTCCTGCTCGTCATCATCGCGGGCTCCTTCTTCATCGACGCGGACAATTACCACCCCTTCATCCCCGAGGCCCAGGCCACGCCCGCCGCCGCCGGGCTGCGGGCGCCGCTGATCCAGCTGATGGCCGGATACCAGCCGACGTCCTTCGGCGTCGCCGGGATCTTCACCGCCGCCGCCGTGGTCTTCTTCGCGTTCATCGGCTTCGACGTGGTGGCCACCGCGGCGGAGGAGACCAGGAATCCGCAGCACGACATGCCGCGCGGCATCCTCGGCTCGCTCTTCATCTGCACCACGCTCTACGTCGCGGTGTCCATCGTGGTCACCGGCATGCAGAAGTACACCCGGCTGACGGTCGACGCCCCGCTCGCCGACGCCTTCAAGGCGACCGGACACCCCGCCTACGCGGGCCTCATCAGCTTCGGCGCCGCCGTCGGGCTCACCACCGTGTGCATGATCCTGCTGCTCGGCCAGACCCGGGTCTTCTTCGCGATGAGCCGCGACGGGCTGCTGCCCCGGGTGTTCGCCAAGGTGCATCCGCGGTTCGGCACCCCGTACCGCTCGACGATCCTGCTGGGCTGCATCATCGCCGTGGTCGCCGGGTTCACCAGCATCAAGGCACTGGCGGCCCTGGTGAACATCGGCACCCTCTTCGCGTTCGTCGTCGTGGCGCTCGGTGTCGTCGTCCTCCGCCGCACCCGCCCCGATCTGCCCCGCGCCTTCCGCACGCCGTGGGTGCCGGTGCTGCCCGCGGTGTCCGTGGCGGCGTCGCTGTGGCTGATGCTGAATCTGCCCGCGGAGACCTGGGTGCGGTTCGCGGTGTGGATGGTGCTGGGCATCGTCCTCTACGTCCTGTACGGGCGCAGGCACAGCCGGGTGACCGCGGATGGCACCCGCGACTGACGCCGCGTCCGTCAGCTGACAGGACACCACTGACGGGGCGTTCCTGACGGTACGTCTATCCCCTGACGCTGCGGGGGCCCACGACCTCCGCGCCCAGCGCCGTCACCCGGTCCCGCAGCTCCCGGTCGGCCGTGACCACCAGACAGGGCCGCCCCGGCTCGCGCGCGGCCACCAGATCCACGATCAGGTCGTCCGCGCTGCCCGTCGCGGCCTCCACCCGTACGCCCTCCACCGGCTCCACCCCGCGCGCCGCGCCCTCCACCACCAGGACGATGTCCAGCGGCGGTTGACGGGCCCAGTCGGGGACGCCCGCGCGCTCCGGGACGCCGCTCACCGCGACCGCGCCGAGGCGGTCGCGCAGCCGCTCGGCCGCCCCGTGCCGGTCGCGCCACCAGCCGTCCGGCACCGATCCGACCACATTCGCTGCGTCCACGACGACGAGCCCGACAAGACCACTCATAGACCAGGCAAAATACTATGGGCGACGGGGATCAGGAAGATCGACGCGGGAAGGTTGGCGGCGGGCCATGGCGTTGGGGTTGCTCCGCGGCAAGGACGGCAGGCTCACGGCCTACGCACCGGTGGCGGGGGGTGTCGCCCGCTGGACCGAAGAACGCCCCGGCGGGCCGGACTGGACGGGCCCCTGGCTGATCGAGGTCCCCGGGCTCTCCCGGGTGACGGTGGCTCAGGGGGCCGACGGCTACGCCCATCTCGTGGGGCTCCGGTGCGTGGAGGGCAAGGACGGGCCGCAGACCGACCTCGTCCACGCGACCCAGTTCCAGACCGGCCGCGCGCTGACCGCGTGGCACTCCCTGGGCACCCCGCACCCCAAGGACCGCGCCAAGGCGCGGCGGATCGGCGCACCGGCCGCGGCGGTGGACTCCACCGGGGCGCTGCGCGTCTTCGTCCGCAACGCCGGGGGAGGGGTCAGCGCGCGGCGGCAGGACCCCAAGAAGGGGACGTGGGAACGGTGGACGGACTGGAAGGGCACGGACGTGCTGGGCGGGCTGTCGGCGGCCGTGACCGCCGACGGCCGTCTCGAACTGCTCGCCCCGGCCGGTAAGGGCGTCGCGCTGCGCTGGTACCAGCCGGAGCCCGGGGCCGCCCCGAAGCGCGGCGAGGACATACCCGCCGACGTCCGGCCTGATTCGGCGTCCGCGGTGGAGAGCAGCCCCAGCACCCTGACCCACTACTGGCGCGACGCCCACAGCGGTGAGGTCCTGGCCTGGCGGCCGAACGCCCCGGCCCCCGCGCCGCTGGGCGGGGCGACGGGCACCGGCCCGGTCGCGGTGCTGCGCGCCCCGGTGGACGGCCACGACTGCACCGTCCTGGCGCACCGCGACGCCTCCAGCGGACGGCTGGCCGTCGCCGCGCATCCGGCGGAGGACGAGGCGGCGGGCGTGTGGTGGACGCCGTCCGGCGACCCCGGCGCCGAGCACCCGGCGCTGGCCGTCGACGGGCGCGGGCTGGTGGTCCTGGCCGCGCTCGCGCCGGACGGCGGTCTGCTGGTTGCCCGTCAGAAGACGGACGAACGGGGCCTGGCCCTGCGCGCCTGGTCCCGGGCCGGGGAATGACACGGGCTTGATGGCACGGGCTTGATGACACGGGCGCCGGGCGGGTCCGCTGACCCACCCGGCGCCCGATGACGGCGCGGCGTACGGAGTTACGCCGGGACGCTCGCGATCCCCGGGGCCAGGAACCGCTTGCCGTTCACCCGCTCCGCGACGCCCTCACGGTCCAGGTACGGCGTCAGGCCGCCCAGGTGGAAGGGCCAGCCGGCGCCGGTGATCAGGCACAGGTCGATGTCCTGCGCCTCGGCGACGACGCCCTCGTCCAGCATCAGACCGATCTCCTGCGCGACGGCGTCCAGCACCCGGGCGCGCACCTGCTCCTCCGTCAGGACCGTGTCGCCCTGCTGGAGCAGCGCGGCGACCTCCGGGTCCAGCTCCGGCTTCCCGGAGTCGTAGACGTAGAAGCCGCGCTTGCCCGCCTCGACGACGCGCTTGAGGTTCTCCGAGACCGTGAAGCGGTCCGGGAACGCGCCGTGCAGCGTCTCGGAGACGTGCAGACCGATGGCCGGGCCGACCAGCTCCAGCAGCACCAGCGGGGACATCGGCAGCCCGAGCGGCTCGACCGCGCGCTCCGCGACATCGACCGGGGTGCCCTCGTCGATGACGTTCTGGATCTCGCCCATGAAGCGGGTCAGGATGCGGTTGACGACGAACGCCGGGGCGTCCTTGACCAGGACGGCCGTCTTCTTCAGCTTCTTGGCCACCCCGAAGGCCGTGGCCAGCGACGCGTCATCGGTCTTCTCACCGCGGACGATCTCCAGCAGCGGCAGGATCGCCACCGGGTTGAAGAAGTGGAAGCCGACGACCCGCTCGGGGTGCTTGAGCTTCGAGGCCATCTCGCTGACCGACAGCGAGGAGGTGTTGGTGGCGAGGATGGCGTGCTCCGGCACGACCGCCTCGACCTCGGCGAACACCTGCTGCTTGACGCCCATCTCCTCGAAGACGGCCTCGATGACGAAGTCGGCGTCCCCGAAGGCGGCGGCCTTGTCCAGCGAGCCGGTCACCGCGGCCTTGAGCCGGTTGGCCTTGTCCTGGTTGATCCGGCCCTTGAGCAGCAGCTTGTCGATCTCGCCGTGGACATAGCCCACGCCCTTGTCGACGCGCGCCTGGTCGATGTCGGTCAGCACGACCGGCACCTCCAGACGGCGCGCGAACAGCAGCGCGAGCTGCGAGGCCATCAGCCCCGCGCCCACCACGCCGACCTTGCCGACCGGGCGGGCGAGCGACTTGTCCGGGGCACCGGCCGGCCGCTTGGCGCGCTTCTGCACCAGGTTGAAGGCGTAGATGCCGCTGCGCAGCTCGGCGCCCATGATGAGGTCGGCGAGCGCCTTCTCCTCGGCCTCGTAGCCGCGGGCGAGGTCGCCGTTGCGGGCCGCGTCGATGATCTCCAGCGCGCGGTAGGCGGCCGGGGCCGCCCCGTGCACCTTGCTGTCGGCGATGGCGCGGCCGCGCACCACGGCCTCGTGCCAGGCGTCGCCGCGGTCGATCTCGGGCCGGGCGATCTCGATCTCGCCCCGGAGGACGGCCGCGGTCCAGATCAGCGACTGCTCCAGGAAGTCGGCGCCCTCGAAGAGGGCGTCCGCGATCCCGAGTTCGTAGACCTGCTTGCCGCCCAGCTGCTTGTTCTGGTTGAGCGAGTTCTCGATGATGACGGAGACCGCACGGTCCGCGCCGATCAGGTTCGGCAGCAGGGTGCAGCCGCCCCAGCCGGGGACCAGGCCGAGGAAGACCTCGGGCAGCGAGAAGGCGGGCAGCGCGGCCGAGACGGTGCGGTAGGAGCAGTGCAGACCGACCTCGACACCGCCGCCCATCGCCGCGCCGTTGTAGTACGCGAAGGTGGGCACGGCGAGGTCGGCCAGCCGCTTGAAGACCTCATGGCCGCCCTTGCCGATGGCGAGCGCGTCCTCGTGGCGCTTCAGCAGCTCCACGCCCTTGAGGTCGGCGCCGACGGCGAAGATGAACGGCTTGCCGGTGACGCCGACGCCGGTGATCGCGCCGTCCGCGGCCTCCTTCTCCACCTGGTCGATCGCCGCGTTGAGGTTGGCGAGCGAGGCCGGGCCGAAGGTGGTGGGCTTGGTGTGGTCAAGACCGTTGTCCAGGGTGATGAGCGCGAAGCGGCCCGCGTCCTGGGGGAGGTCGAGGTGGCGGACGTGCGCCTGCGTCACGACCTCGTCCGGGAACAGCTCGGCCGCTCCCTTGAGAAGCTCTGCGGTGGTAGTCACTTGTTCCCCTCGAAGTGCGGGTTCTCCCAGATCACGGTGCCACCCATGCCGAAACCGATACACATGGTGGTGATGCCGTAGCGGACTTCCGGCTGCTCCTCGAACTGCCGCGCCAGCTGCGTCATCAGACGGACGCCGGAGGAGGCGAGCGGGTGGCCGTAGGCGATCGCGCCGCCGTACTGGTTGACGCGCGCGTCGTCGTCCGCGATGCCGTAGTGGTCCAGGAACGACAGAACCTGGACGGCGAACGCCTCGTTGATCTCGAAGAGGCCGATGTCATCGATCGTCAGACCGGCCTTGGACAGCGCCTTGACCGTCGCCGGGACCGGGCCGTAGCCCATCACCTCGGGCTCGACGCCCGCGAAGGCGAACGACACCAGGCGCATCCTGACCGGCAGGTCCAGCTCCCGGGCGAAGTCCTCGGAGGCGATCAGGGAGGCGGTGGCGCCGTCGTTGAGCCCTGCGGAGTTGCCCGCGGTGATCCGGCCGTGCGGCCGGAACGGGGTCTTCAGCGTGGCCAGGTTCTCCAGTGTGGTGCCCGGGCGCATCGGCTCGTCCGCGGTCGCGAGCCCCCAGCCGGTCTCCCCGCCCTCGGGGGTGGTGCGGCGCACCGAGACCGGCACCAGGTCCTGCTGGATCTTGCCGTTGGCGTACGCCTTGGCGGCCTTCTCCTGGCTGCGCACCGCGTACTCGTCGGCGCGCCGCTTGGTGAGGTGCGGGAGCCGGTCGTGCAGGTTCTCCGCCGTCATGCCCATGAAGAGGGCCGACTCGTCGACCAGCTTCTCGGAGACGAACCGCGGGTTCGGGTCGACGCCCTCGCCCATCGGGTGACGGCCCATGTGCTCCACGCCGCCCGCGACGACGGCGTCGTACGCGCCGAAGGCGATGGAGCCCGCGGTGGCGGTGACGGCGGTCATCGCACCGGCGCACATCCGGTCGATCGAGTAGCCGGGGACGGACTGCGGCAGCCCGGCCAGGATGCCCGCGGTGCGGCCGATGGTCAGGCCCTGGTCCCCGATCTGGGTGGTCGCGGCGACGGCCACCTCGTCGATGCGCTCCGGCGGCAGATCCGGGTTGCGGCGCAGCAGCTCCCGGATGCACTTGACGACCAGGTCGTCGGCGCGGGTCTCGTGGTAGATGCCCTTCGGGCCCGCCTTGCCGAACGGGGTACGGACGCCGTCGACGAAGACGACGTCCCTAGCGGTACGAGGCACGTTGGCTCTCCTCCAGGTGCGGGATGGCACTGCTGCGGGCACGCCATCGGCGCGCCTCCACACCCTCATGCTACTTATGAGTAACCACGCTGCCCAGTCTTCGCCGCCGTAGCGTCGAAGGTCACAGGTCGGAGCGGTGCGCCGGGCCGGGAGCGGCACGGGAGCGGACCGGCGGCCGAGGCCGCCGGTCCACGCGCGTCACATCGGGGCAGAGGTTACGTCGACTCCGCCCGCAGGGCGCCGGTCAGGACCGTCGACACCTGGTCGATCTGCCAGGGACGGGCGCCATGAGCGGCGAGAACGTCCGCCACCGCGTCCGTCGTCGGCTCAGCAGGGGGCTCCCAGCACAGCCGCCGGACGGTGTCCGGGGCGATCAGGTTCTCCTGCGGCAGGTTCAGCCGTTCGGCCAGCGCCGTCACCGCCGTGCGGGCCGCCGTGAGCCGGGCCGCCGCGGCGGGGTCCTTGTCGGCCCAGGCGCGCGGCGGGGGCGGACCGGCCACCTGCTGGCCGGGCTGCGGAAGTTCGGCCTCCGGCAGGTCCCGGGCCCGGTCCACCGCGGCCTGCCACTGCTCCAGCTGGCGGCGGCTCATCCGGTGGCCGAAGCCGCTGAGCGCGGACAGCGCCCGGGCGTTCGCGGGCAGCGCCAGCGCGGCCTCCACGATCGACGAGTCCCCCAGCACCTTGCCTGGCGATACGTCACGGCGCTGGGCGATCCGGTCCCGGGCCGTCCACATCTCGCGCACCACGGCCATCTGCCGTCTGCGCCGGACCTTGTGCATCCCCGATGTACGGCGCCAGGGGTCCTTGCGCGGCGGGGCGGGCGGGGCCGCGGCGATGGCCGCGAACTCCTGATGCGCCCACTCCAGCTTCCCCTGCCTGGTCAACTCCTCCTCCAGCGCGTCCCGCAGGTCGACCAGCAGCTCCACATCGAGCGCGGCGTAGTGCAGCCACGGCTCGGGCAGCGGGCGGGTCGACCAGTCGACGGCCGAATGTCCCTTCTCCAGCGCGTAGCCGAGGATGTTCTCGACCATGGCGCCGAGCCCCACCCGGGCGAACCCGGCCAGCCGGCCCGCGAGTTCGGTGTCGAAGAGCCGGTCCGGGACCATGCCTATGTCACGCAGACACGGCAGATCCTGGGTCGCGGCGTGCAACACCCACTCGGCGTCGGCGATGGCGGCTCCCAGACCCGACAGGTCGGGGCAGCCGACGGGATCGATCAGTGCGGTCCCCGCTCCGGCCCGGCGCAGCTGGACCAGGTAGGCCCGCTGTCCGTAGCGGTAGCCGGAGGCGCGCTCGGCGTCGACGGCGACGGCGCCGTGGCCCGCGGCGAAGGCCGCGACGACGTCGGCGAGCGCGTCCGGGTCGGCGGTGACGGGCGGAATGCCCTCACGCGGCTCCAGCAAGGGGACCGGCGCCGGGGGGAGGTCGTCCGGAGGAGCGCCCCCGGTGGTTCGCAGTGTCGTCTCTGCTGCGGTCTCTTGGGCGTCGGTCACCTGTCAAGGGTAGCTGTGTACGCCGCGTACACAGGGCGCCCGTCGACGGACCGTTCCGTCGACGGGCGCGAGGGCGGTGCGGGGCGGGAATTCCCGCCCCAGGACTCAGTGGATGATGCCGGTACGCAGGGCGACCGCGACCATGCCGGCCCGGTCTCCGGTACCGAGCTTGCGGGCGATCCGGGCGAGGTGGCTCTTGACGGTGAGTGCGGACAGGCCCATCGAGACGCCGATGGCCTTGTTGGACTGGCCCTCCGCAACCAGCCTCAGCACCTCGACCTCGCGTCCCGACAACTCCCGGTAACCACCCGGGTGACCGGGGGCGCCCGGCGGGCGGCGGTGCATCCGGGCGGCGGCGGCGCCGATGGGGGCGGCGCCGGGACGGCCGGGAATGCCCAGGTTGGTGCGGGTGCCGGTGACGACGTAGCCCTTCACGCCGCCGGCCAGTGCGTTGCGCACGGCGCCGATGTCATCGGCGGCGGAGAGGGCCAGGCCGTTCGGCCAGCCCGCGGCGCGGGTCTCGGACAGCAGGGTGAGGCCGGAGCCGTCGGGGAGGTGGACGTCGGCGACGCAGATGTCGCGCGGGTTGCCGATACGGGGGCGGGCCTCCGCGACGGACGACGCCTCGATGACGTCGCGCACCCCGAGGGCCCACAGGTGACGGGTGACGGTGGAACGAACGCGGGGGTCGGCGACGACGACCATGGCCGTCGGCTTGTTCGGGCGATAGGCGACCAGGCTGGACGGTTGCTCGAGGAGAACAGACACCAGGCCTCCTGGAAAGTGGTGGGACGGGTCACCACTCCTTCGGCACCGATTCGGTCCAGCTTTAGGGAATGATCACGATTTGGTGAGTAACAATTCGGGCAATTCAGACTGCTGAGCGATCAGTGCTGATCAGCGCGGGCCGATCAGTGTGTGTTTGATCGGCGTGTGCCGATCAGCGTGTGCCGATCAGCGTGTGCCGATCAGCGTGTGCTGATCAGTGCGGGCCGCCGGGGCCCCGGCGCTGGGGGAGGGAGACGACGCCCGCCTCCGTGGTCCCGACCGGGGGCAGACCGGCGATCTGGCACAGCAGATCGCACCAGGCCGCCAGGTGCGCCCCGGTGTCCGGCACGCCCAGCGGCTCCGCCGTCTCGTCCGCCCGCTCCGGGCGGGCCGCCTCGGGGGACGGGTGGTCCGACGGCGTCCAGGAGGCGCGGATCTCGATCCGGGTCGAGGGTTCCCGCTCCCCGATCCCGCCGAAGTAGTGCGAGCTGGCGCGCGTCACCGTGCCGCTGGGCTCCGTGCAGCCGAGCCCGCGCGCGTCGAGCGCGCCGGTGAGCCACGACCAGCACACCTCCGGCAGCAGCGGGTCCGCAGCGATCTCCGGCTCCAGCTCGGCGTGGATCAGCGTGACCAGCCGGAAGGTGCCGCGCCAGGCGTCGTGGCCCGCCGGGTCGTGCAGCAGGATGAGCCGGCCCTCGGCCAGCTCCTCCTCGTCGTCGTCGGCGGTGGTGTCCGCGACCACCGCTTCGAGTGCGTAGGAGAACGGCGCCAGGCGGCGCGGTGGTGGGGTCGGGTCGAGCTCCACCTCGGGCCGCACCCGTGCCGCGCACAGACCGGTGACCGCGCGCCGGAAGGCGAGCGGGGCACCTTCCCCGCCCGCGTCCGGGCCGTCAGCACCGTTCGAGAGGTGTCCTTGAACCGCTGCCATGCCCGGAAGACTAGGCGCAGTGAGGGCTCCAACCGGGGAGGGACACCCGGGTTGGCGGGTCACTCGTTCGGCCCGTGCGAAGATTTGGTGCATGAGCGCCACAGAGCGGCCCTCGGGCCAGCAGCAGACCGGCCGCCCGGCGGCCAATCCGTGTGCCGATTCGGCCTTCCTCCGGGCCTGTCGGCGTGAGCCGGTGCCGCATACCCCGGTGTGGTTCATGCGGCAGGCGGGGCGCTCGCTGCCGGAGTACCGCAAGGTCCGCGAGGGCACCGCCATGCTGGAGTCCTGCATGCGGCCCGACCTGGTCACGGAGATCACGCTGCAGCCGGTGCGCCGTCACGGAGTGGACGCGGCGATCTACTTCAGCGACATCGTCGTACCGCTCAAGGCGATCGGGCTCGACCTCGACATCAAGCCCGGCGTCGGCCCCGTCGTGGAGCAGCCCATCCGCAGCCGCGCGGATCTGGAGCGGCTGCGTCCGCTCGATCCCGATGATGTGAAGTACGTCACCGAGGCCGTTGGGTCGCTCGTCGGCGAGCTCGGCGCCACGCCCCTCATCGGCTTCGCGGGCGCGCCCTTCACGCTCGCCAGCTATCTGGTCGAGGGCGGTCCGTCGCGCAACCACGAGCACACCAAGGCGCTCATGTACGGCGACCCGGAGCTGTGGGCCGATCTGCTCGACCGGCTCGCGGACATCACGGCGACCTTCCTGAAGGTGCAGATCGAGGCGGGCGCCTCGGCCGTGCAGCTCTTCGACTCCTGGGTCGGCGCCCTGGCCCCGGCCGACTACCGCCGCAGTGTGATGCCCGCCTCGACGAAGGTCTTCGAGGCCGTCGCCGGGTACGGCGTGCCGCGCATCCACTTCGGTGTCGGCACCGGTGAGCTGCTCGGCCTGCTCGGCGAGGCGGGGGCGGACGTCGTCGGCGCCGACTGGCGGGTGCCGCTGGACGAGGCCGCCCGGCGGGTGGGCCCCGGCAAGGCGCTGCAGGGCAACCTCGACCCCGCCGTGCTGTTCGCGCCGCGCGAGGCCGTGGAGGCCAAGGCGGCCGAGGTGCTGGACGCGGCCCGGGGTCTTGAGGGGCATATCTTCAACCTCGGCCACGGAGTGCTGCCGACCACCGACCCGGAGGCCCTGACCCGGCTCGTGGAGTACGTCCACACCCACACCGCCCGCTGACACACCTGCGGCGGCGCCTCAGGGGGTGTCCGCAAAGTCGCATTGGAGTAGCCCGCGGCGTCAGGGGGCGCCTCCCAGCGGTGGCTGGGGGCGCGTGCGATCGCAAGGCGGAGGGCCGTTCTCGCGGCGGCACCTCCCGGACGGAGTTTGGGGCGGGCCTACTCGGACGCGCCCGACAACGTAGCGAGAGGGGGCACCTCCCAGCGGTAGCCGGGGGAGCGTGCCAGGCGCTGCGGGCCCGACGGGACTTGGCCCCCCTAGCGCGCCGCGGCCTCCCGTACGGCGGCTGCCGCCTTGCGGGCCGCTACCTGTACCGGGTCCCAGACGGGGGAGAACGGCGGGGCGTACCCCAGGTCCAGGGATGCCACCTGCTCGACCGTCATCCCGGCGGTCAGCGCGACCGCCGCGATGTCCACGCGCTTGCCCGCGCCCTCCCGGCCGACGATCTGCACGCCGAGCAGCCGCCCCGTGCGGCGCTCGGCGAGCATCTTCACCGTCATCGGGCGGGCGTCGGGGTAGTACCCGGCGCGGTTGGTCGATTCGATGGTGACGGAGTGGAAGCGCAGCCCCACCGCCTCCGCCTGGGCCTCCAGCAGCCCGGTGCGGGCGATCTCCAGATCGCAGACCTTGCTGACCGCGGTGCCGACCACGCCGGGGAACGTGGCGTAGCCGCCGCCGATGTTGGTGCCGATGACCTGGCCCTGCTTGTTGGCGTGGGTGCCCAGCGGGATGTGCCGGGGGTGGCCGGACATCAGGTCGAGGACCTCGACGCAGTCGCCGCCCGCCCAGATGTTGGCGTGGCCGCGCACCCGCATGGCCAGGTCGGTGAGGAGCCCGCCCGACGCGCCCAGCGGCAGCCCCGCCTCCCGGGCGAGCCGGGTCTCGGGGGCCACCCCGAGGCCCAGGACGACCAGCTCGGCCGGGTATTCGCTGACCTTGGTGGCTACGCCGCGCACCCGGCCGTCCTCGCCGGTCAGCACCTCGGCGACCTCCGCGCCGGTCACGGTGTCGATGCCGAGCCCGGTCATCGCCTCGCGCACCAGCCGCCCCATATCGGGGTCGAGCGTGGCCATCGGCTGTTCGCCGCGCTCCAGGACGGTGACGCGGCAGCCGCGGCGGGTGAGCGCCTCGGCCATCTCGACCCCGATGTATCCGGCGCCGACCACGACGGCCCGCTCGACCGAGCGGCCTTCCAGGGTGTCCAGCAGCGCCTGCCCGTCGTCCAGGGTCTGCACCCCGTGCACCCCGGGCGCGTCGATGCCGGGCATGTCGGGGCGGCGCGGCCGGGCGCCGGTGGCGATGACGAGGTCGTCGAAGCCGTGCCAGCGCTCGGCGCCGCCGGTCGTGTCGAGCTCCCGGACCCGGACCCGCTGCCCGGCGGCGTCGATCTCGGTGACCTCGCTGCGGAGGCGGACGTCGATACCGCGCCCGCGGTGTGCCTCCGGGGTCCGGGCGATGAGGTCGTCGGGGCCGCTGACCAGGCCTCCGGCCCAGTACGGGATGCCGCAGGCCGAGTACGACGTGAAGTGGCCGCGCTCGAACGCGAGGATCTCCAGCTCGCCCCGCTTGCTGAGCCTGCGCGCCTGGGACGCGGCGGACATCCCCGCCGCGTCGCCCCCGATGATCACCATTCGCCGTGCTGACGCCATCGATTCCGCCCCTTCGCCGCCGTATGTCCCGCTCCGTCACGGGTCAGGCTACGAGCGGGCGGTGGGCTCGCGTACCAGGACGTACAGAACTGCACTCGCGAGCATCAGCGCGCCGTCGATGTAGACGGCGGCCGTCCAGCTGCCGTAGTGGTCGAAGAGGGTGCCGCTCAGCGCCGGGCTGACCACCGCGCCTATCTCCCCGACCAGGTTGAACAGGCCGAAGGCGGCGCCGCGCTCGGACGCGTCGACCACATCGTTGAGCAGGGCGTGGGCCATCGGCTGGAGGGCGTTGAAGAACAGGCTGGTGACGAAGAGCAGGACGGACATCACCAGCAGGGAGGGCTTCTCCTGGGCCTGGAGATAGGCCGCGAAGACCAGCACCAGCACCCCCTGGACCACGGTGAACGCGATCAGCAGCGGCCGTCGCCCCCACCCCCGGTCCTTCGCCAGGTCCGACAGCCGGCCGCCGGCCGGGAACCCGAGGATGCCCGCGCCCGCGTTGAACGTCGCGACCAGCGCCGCGTTCTGGAAGGAGCTGTGCGCGGCGTCGGCGACGATCGAGACCGACCAGAAGCTGAAGAACCACAGGTTCCACATGACCGCGATGAAGGCGAAGCTGAGCAGCAGCACATTGCGGTTCCGGGAGGTGGCGCCGAGCCGTGCCCCGCGCCGGGCGAAGATCGCCCCGATCAGCACGAACGCGAGGACACACTCCAGGACGGCCACGCCCCAGCTCGGCATCCCCGCCCCGTCGGCGATCAGATAGACCGCCATGACGGCCGCGCACAGCACCGCCGAGATCCCCAGCAGCCGCAGTGTGGAGCCGGTGGCCTTGAGCGGCCCGCCGATGCGGCGCATATAGATCGTGGTGATCCAGCCGAACGCGAGCGTGGCGCCGCCCAGCACCAGGAACGGCATCCGCCAGGCTTCCTCCTCACCGAACGCCTCGGCGCCCCAGTCGATCAGATAAGGCGTGCTGATGGTCGCGACCGTCAGCCCGATGGACAGCCCGGTGATAGCGACGCCCATGCCGAGGCTGGTCTTGGCGGGCGGGGTGCGCTGGGCGATCAGCGCGCGGTCGTTGGAGTAGAAGACGCCCTCGCCGAGCCCGGTCAGCACCCGCAGGACGACAAAGGCGACCAGCCCGCTCACCAGCCCGCTGGCCAGGGTCGCCACCCCCGCCCACAGCAGCGAGATAGCGAGCATCGTGCGGTGCCCGAAGCGGTCCCCGAGATAGCCGCCGGGGAACTGGGTGAGCATGTAGCCCGCGAAGAAGAGGCTGCCGATCAGACCGCCGAGGGCGTGTGGATGGCTGGCGGAGCCCAGCATGCTGTGGTCGTTCTCGATCAGCCAGGTGACCACCGGGCCGGTGAGGGCGCGGTCGGCGTAGGAGAAGAGCCAGCCGCCGAGCAGCATGGCCCACAGCGTGTGGTACGGCTGCCAGCCGGTGCGTCGGTCGGTCGGCTCCCGCGCGGTGGTGTCCTCGGTGGTCACTTCGGGCGCCCCCCTCGGGCGTTGGGTGGTCCAGCCTTGGGCGTGGGGTGTTCCGGCTCGGAGCGCGGTGGGCCGCGCGGGATGTGGCGACCACAGAATGTGGCGTGAACGCACCCCCGGCAAGAGGCGGTTCCAGGTCTTCCGTCAGCCGGAAGCCTGGGCGAGTGACTCTTGTCCCCAGGCGGCGGCGAGAGTACGGGATATGCCGGTGGCGGCGACCCGCACCGCGGGTATGAGCCCCGGCGCCCGCCCCTCCGCGGCCGGTACCACCACCGACAGCGAGGCCACCACCTCCCCGCGCGGGCCCCGTACCGGGGCGGCGACGGACAGCCCGTCCATGGTGATCTGCCGGTCGCTGACCGCGATTCCGGTGCGCCGCACCTCGGCGAGCGTGGCCCGCAGCCGCGCCGGGTCGTGGATGGTCCGCTCGGTGAAGCGGCGCATCGGCCGGGCGCACACCCGCTCGCCCAGCCCGGGCGGCCCGTACGCGAGCAGGACCAGGCCGACGCCCGTGGCGTGCAGCGGCCAGCGGCTGCCGACCCGGGTGCGCACCTGGACCGCGGAGCGGCCGGAGATCAGCTCGACGTAGACCACTTCCATGCCGTCGCGCACCGCCAGCTGCACGTTCTCATGGGTGGCCTCGTACAGGTCCTCCATGAACGGCAGCGCCGCCTCGCGCACCCCGACCCCGCGCGGCGACAGCGTCGCCACCTCCCACAGCCGCAGCCCGATGTGGTACGCCCCCGAGGTGTCGCGCTCCAGGGCGCCCCAGCGGGTGAGCGAGGCGACCAGCCGGTGCGCGGTGGCCAGCGGCAGCCCGGCGCGCCGGGCGAGGGCGGTGAGCGACAGCGAGCGGTGCGAGGCGTCGAACGCGTCCAGCACGGCCAGCACCCGGCCCGCCACCGACCGCCCGGTGTCCGGCCGCCCGGTGTCCGGCCGTCCTGCATCGGGGCGCCCCGCGTCCGGGCGCTGTCCGAAGGGGGGACTCGTCGGGGCGGTCATGACAGCGGAAGGCCGACGTAGTTCTCGGCCAGCTCGGCGGACGCGGTGCGGGAGGTGGCGATCCGGTCCAGCTGGGCGATCTGCAGCCGGTCCTCGAAGGGGCTCTGCTCGGGGCGCCGGTGCAGGGTGTCCGTCATGAAGTACGAGAAGCGCTCGGCTTGCCACACCCGGGCGAGGCAGGTCGCGGAGTAGCCGTCGAGCAGCTCGGTCGAGCCCGTGGTGTGGTGATGGGTGAGCGCGCGGGCCAGGGTGACCACGTCGCCGACGGCGAGATTGAGGCCCTTGGCCCCGGTCGGCGGCACGATATGTGCCGCGTCGCCCGCCAGGAAGAGCCGCCCGTGGCGCATCGGCTCCTGCACGGAACTGCGCATCGGGGTCACGGACTTGGCGGTGATCGGGCCCCGCTCCAGCGCCCAGCGGCCGCCGTCGTCGAGCGCGAAGCGGGCGGACAGCTCGTCCCAGATCCGCTCGTCGGACCAGTCGGCGGGGTCGGTGTCGTTCGGCACCTGGAGGTAGAGCCGGGAGACCTGCGGGGAGCGCATGCTGTGCAGGGCGAAGCCGCGCTGATGGCGGGCGTAGATCAACTCCTCGCAGGACGGCGGCACATCGGCCAGCACCCCGAGCCAGGAGTAGGGATAGGCGCGCTCGAAGGTGCGGACCCGGTCGGCCGGGACCGCGCGCCGGGCGATGCCGTGGAAACCGTCGCAGCCCGCCACGAAATCGCAGCTCAGCGTCTCCTCCCGGCCCTCGTGGCGGAAGCGGACCACCGGGGCCCCGGAATCCGGCTTCTCGATGGCCAGGGCCTCGGCCCCGAACAGCAGCGGGGGGCCGCCGGGGTCGGCGAGCTGGAGCCGGACCAGATCCTTGACGATCTCCGTCTGCGCGTAGACCGTCACCGACTTGCCGCCCGTGGCGGCGGGGAAGTCGATGCGGTGGCCACGGCCCTCGAAGCGCAGCTCGATGCCCTGGTGCGGCAGCCCCTCGCGGTCCAGGCGCTCGGCGGCGCCGCACTCCCGCAGCACGTCCACGGTGCCCTGCTCCAGGATTCCGGCCCGCTGCCGCTGCTCGACATAGGCCCGGTCCCGGCTCTCCAGCACCACGCAGTCCACCCCGGCGCGGTGCAGCAGACGGGCGAGCAGCAGGCCGGCGGGTCCCGCGCCGATGATCCCGACGGTCGTGCGCATCGAATCGTCCCTTCGTCCGGATTCGGTAATTCGGTAAAGTGAAGATTCCCACTTGTTCGC
>Ga0307508_10003131_pt1 | contig 16939 bp, 18 predicted proteins | sample 9_EM_MG_FD_203089 | JGI IMG/M metagenome (GOLD analysis project Ga0307508, IMG submission 203089) | Populus trichocarpa ectomycorrhiza microbial communities from riparian zone in the Pacific Northwest, United States - 9_EM | ecosystem: Host-associated > Plants > Roots > Unclassified | place...
TAAAAAGTCAGATTCAGCAGATAAATTCTGATATTTGCGGTTTCCTTTAATCGAAAGATGAACTAGACGAGGGTCTCCTTTCCAATGGTAAACATCTTTCTGTAATCGTACTTGCCCCACTTCTCGCACTATACGCGCTCCCACTTGTCCCAGGTCTCGCCATAATTCCAAGTCCCCCAGAAACGCCAAAGGTATTAGCAGTTCCAGGTCTTGTAACTACGGAGGAAACCGGGGCCAAATTGGACCTGTGAAATGTATTCAATCTTGATGGATCGTTCGTCATCATGCCTGACGACGAAGGCCAAGGATCTTCATCAGTAAGAGAGAGAGATCGTCGACGGGTGAATGGTACTTGAGTTTGGTTGCTTGGAAGAACAGACATGGAATTGTTGACTGCAATCGATGCGTTAACAACACCACGAGTGCTGATAGGTTCTGGTTCAAGAGGATTTCCCACGTGGCATAGCCGCGGCGCAGGTGTCGTCAATAAGATGGACGGAATAGGTGTGGTAGGAGATGTTGATTTTGGGGATCCATCGATCAGTGAGGAACTTGACACTCTTGTCAGAGGAGGTGACGGGCGGAGGGCGTTGACGGCATAGTCCGTTGAGAAGGAGGGAATCATGGGAGACTCGGATGACTGCATCGGCTTCTCGTCCGTCGAATAAATGCTAGACAACGACACAACTTCTGGATTGGGCTTTGGTGTTCGTCGAGGTGGCAAAGGCAAAGACGACAGTTGAATATCCGGCGAAGAGCTCCTGACCCAATCACTCTCTCTAGGTGTTTTCGGAGACGGAATATCGGGTGGGCATAAATTGTAGAATTTATGTTGCTTCTGGTGACCGTCGTCACACCTGTCGTCCACTTGACATGCCATTTCCAACGCACTCGGGTTCACTATATGAAGGCTTAATGCTGAAGCGGCAGGATGTTTTGGAACGGGTGGAATGTCAAAGTCTGTCCTTGACGTAAATTGTGTGTGACCGGAGCTTGTAAATGACGATGAGGAGCGGCTGCTCATACTTCGACCTGGGACCCGATACCTGGACGCCGGTGGCGGAAGAGCCGGCGAGGGACGTGTAGCAGTTCTCCAAGGAATAGCAACTGAACTCCGTGGTAACAGATTTGGCAGTGTAGGTAATGGGGAAGGAATTTTGGTGCGTTTGACCCTCGGCAAACTGATGCTGAATCTGCGCATCAGTCTCCAAAATTTGTTGCCACCGTTTGATTTGTTGCTTGCTTTCTCGACGCCATTCCTTAAACTCTCCTTGTCCACGTCATCCACAAATTTGTCGATCGAGAGCCGAAGAGGTCTCCTACCCCTTCCCCGACCCATCCTGGCCCAATTCTTTTGCTCATTTCTTTCTTGCAGCTTCGGCGAGTCACTCTTCTGCACGGGAGGCAGAGAACTACCACCATGCCCATGGTCACTCTGTACGCCTCTCCTTCTCTTTGTAAGCGAGGTGGTTCGTTTCAGAACTTTCCGAGAGGCATGAACAAGCGCAGAGGGATCAGGAATTCCAGGAGAATCGTTCTTAGGACAACCGTCACATGCACCGGTATATCCTCCGCTTCTTGTTTTCGAGAATTGAAGTGTCACGGTTGAGCCTTGATCTGCGCTGTCCTCTGCTGGCTCTCCTCTCGGAGGGAAAACGACTTCATTTACATCCAAACCCTCCAGCTTTCTCCCCACTCTGCCGACGATGTAATGTTCATCAGCCGCAGCCCCAGTCACCATCCTAGTCAACTCGCCTGTTGCCAATGTGGCCATGACTGGCGATCCATGTCCTGGCCCGAAGCCTGATGAAGGAACTAGGCTCATGCTAGCGCTTCGTCGCAGTCCCCGATCTGTACGCTTTATTTCGCCAGAATGGTAATTTCTTTTTGTGGGCGGTGCTGCCCAGTCTTCTAATTTATTCGGTCCCTTCTGTTTCTCTCTGGCCTTATACTCCACAACAAGCGATGCAGCTGGTGTGAGCGTTCTCTGGTCGGCAAGTCCCATGTCAGGACCCTTCAAACAAGTGGAACGCGATCGAGACAAGATACAAGGCATCCCAAATTGTCGAGGGAATTGTTCTGGATCACGATCACGGACGGGAATTGCGGATTCGATAGCTACATGGAGAGTCAGCAGCAGCATCTCTAACCTCAAGCAAAGAAGGTCTCCCACCATGAGACAGCAAAGAAGTCTCACTGCTGTTGTTGCGAGATGGAGATCTGGTCAGTCCTGTTGTTGGTTGCGGGTTCGAAGTGCGAATGTTGCTGCGTTTGCGACGAAGGACATTGTATAGCCTTTTTGTTGGCTTCTCCTGCTCGTGATCATTGATAGTCTCCATTCCGTTGCAACCCAAATCCAATGTTGGTACCGCGGGGTAACTTCGCTCTACCATCGTGGTATCGGTCGAAAGTCGTTGCCCCATATCCGCATCTCCTTTTGGCGGGTGATCATGGACAACGATCTGGCGCTTGGCGGTAAAAAGGGGTGTCGACGAGGTAGTCTCTCGACCGGGCTGCCTTCCAACGTCTTCCCTTTGCTTTCTCCGTTTGACGTCAACAACTGCAACATCTGGCTCCTTCAAGTCCACACTGTTATCACCGTTTGGGTGGCACAATAAACGCTGGACTTCCCCATTAATCACCCCAGATCCGTTCGCGTACCCAGCATGTCCGATGGGTAGACTCGCGCAAGGTGAAGGCGGTGCAGGTTTGGCAAGAAGCCTCTTCATCGTCATATTTCGTGGCGTTTGTGTTGGGGGAGAGGAGTAAGAAGAGTAAGGAGAAACCGTGCATGCCGAGGCCACGTTCAATGAACTGGTCGAGGTGCTGTATGGCTGAAATGTATACGACTGTAAAGGATGTTGATAGGGCGTCAAAGGATGTCTTGGATGAAAGTCAGAGGATAAGGAAGAAAAGGATGACGAGTGGTGATGCGTTGAATATGAAGTAAAGCCTGTCGAAGAATTTGATCTGCCAAACGGTGGTGATGAGACTGACACTGGGAGCGGTCTTTCCAAAGTAAGGGGAGCAAGCGAAGGCACTCTATTCGACTTCACGGGGAGATGCTGTGCGGTGGGCATAGGAGAAAGGGGTAAAGACAGGGTGCTATCGCCGATTTGGAGGTCTGGAATCATCTCAGCAGGGCTTCGGCCTAATGCCGTGCTATCGAGTACAGATAACGGAATTGAAATAGGTGTCCGAGCTTCGATAATACAGACGGGTAAGAAGCGGAATTTGAGAAGAGAAGAGAAACCTGAATACCTGTACTTGAGTAGGGGGTGTGTGGTCTAGGAATGTTTTCTGTCGTCGTAAAGGTGAGAAGAGTGCCGGCCGAACTCCGAGATTTTTGTAAAGCTATACACAGGCCAACAAAAGTCAGTAGAAATAATATACAGAATCGTTCGAACACATACCAGGATCCCGATTAGGTGGCGTAGATGCTCTGGAAATTGGGGCAGCTGACGTTGGAGCTGACGGGACGGGAACAGTCAAAGAAATACCAGGTGCCGTGGCCGTAGTACTCGATGAAAGGGATGGCGGGATTATTGCTTTCACGCTAGGCAACGGCTGAGTACATTTTGCCGTTTTAGGTGGGAGATGAGGAAGAGTGACGTGCTTCGAAACCGTGCTTCTTGATTTCCTGGCTGTAGGTGCGGATGTTTTCGGTGGACTCCATCGACTGTCCCCGGGTGGTGTAGGTACTGCGGGTTGTCCGTCTGAGCTGGGTAGCCAGTCAGATGTTAGGGAAACGAATGCCGACGATTTGGGGTGGGCGGCACTTGATGACGGTGGTTGTGCTGGTGAATAACCGAACAGTTCATCACCAGGTGTTAGTGTGCAAGAACCAGTCCTATTCATAGCTCGCTTTTTATCATAGGCCTTCTCGTTTCCTAGACATCTCAAAGAAAGCTCTAGGCTCTTTGACCCAGATGAAGAGAGCACCGGTGCGCGTTCAGCACCGTAGGCTTCATGGATGGGGATTGACGAATATTCATATGACGTGTCCGCTTCCACTTCAGCTAGAGACATTTTGTGTGTTTCTCCGGGCAGAGATAATTCACGTCGTGGGTCTAAGTTCGACGTGCTAATCGTCGGGCCAGAAACTTGAAGCGTGCTAGCCTCATCCAAACTCGGCATAAACGTCGTTGGCTCTAGGGTCGAGAGAGAGTTGCGCGCTGCTTGTGCGGGGCAGAAGCTGTGCACGCGGATTCAATATTGAAGGGGGTTATTAGGAAGCGATGCCATGACAATGGTATTGCAGGAACCTTTGGGGAATAGCAGGGCTATCGATCTGCCAGGCAGACATCAAGTCAGATCAGAACTGTCGACCGACGAAGAAGGATGACGATAATCAGAGGATTATGCAGCAACTTTAAAGAAAGAAAGTAGCAATCAATCTAGGAAGCATGAGCGGGCATAATTCAACAGAAAATGGTGCACCCCACATTCTGGTCGTAAAACACGTTGACAGAGGTTACGCGACCTGACAGCATGCCGGTCTCATTCGGACCCGCGTCCTTGAAACACTAGAATCCGCAGGCGACGTGGCATCGGTAACTGCTGTTAGGAGGATACCACCTAACCTTCATATGGTCAGGTATGCCTAAACAGATTTGGACACAACCTTCGATACTACAGTTATAACTACTTCAATGTGAGATTGTCGGGTTGGAGGACCGGCCCGAGGCCCTATCGTCACCACGTTTCGTCGTAACGAATTCCATCAGAAGTTTCAAAATAATTATAAATAGTACGCTGTCCATAAATTTGGCGAAGTTTGCAACAATTTGGAATTATTTCCGCTTATGGCAGATTATAGTGTCGACGCTTGCTTTCTTGTCTTGACCAGCATCTAGCAGCGAACTTTGTATCAATATGGGTTCTGCACAAAGCTTTTTAACCTCAGAAAACGCTGCTACCACTATTGCCGCCATTCTCGTTGGGGGTGCTATTGGAATTGGTTATGCTCAAGTTGGTCAAACTGCTGGCAAGAGTTCCTCAGAAGAACCTCCTCCGAAGACTGGCAAAAGAAAGAAGCAAGGGAGTGGTAGTCGAGGACTTTCTATCGACTACATAGACCTCCTGACATCCGAAGTTCAGGCCGCTGCCCTTCCGGACGTCATACCGGGTCATTTCGACTCGAAACCTGTTCAAGCTGCACAAGATTCTTCCGCACAAGCCGCGATACCAAAGTCCAAGAAAGCCAAAAGGAGAAAAGCAAAAGGCGCTGCCGTAGAAGATTCCTCAAAACTTATGTTATTACAGTCCGACTACAATTCCGAATCATCTGCGCAAGCTCCACCCAAGCCACTGCGAAATAGTAAACGTTCGTCCCAGACTTTACAACCCGCGAAGCACCCCATTCAAGAATCCGAACCATCGTCTTCGGGGCAGTTACGCACCTCCAACTCTTCTATTCAACCAGAAGGTTCATGGACCCAGGTTGGCTCACGACGCAGCCGCAAGACAAGTAGCCATAAAATCCAGATAATCGAACCTGACACTAGCGATGCGAGGGTTACTACTTCGCAAACAGATGACCCATCCCCTGTCGCGGAGCACACAGAAGATGAGCATGATTCATTCCTCCTTCAGCAATCTGCACTGCAATCCTCATCTCGAGACACGGACCTGCCTGGTAGAAAAACGCTTGCAGAAAAATTACTGCCGGCACCACGCAAAACGGGTGTTGACGAGTGAGTTTTAAATTCTTTATCCATCCAGGACGCGTTTCAATGCGATTTTGGTAGCATGCTTGAAACATCAGATTATCCTTCCATTTCGAGAGTTATGCGAGTTACACCTTTGTCCGAAGAGCCTGCTCCCGGCTTTTCTTTGGGTGATTACGAGGACATACGATTGACTACAGATGGTGGAGAGAACGATGCGGACGGTGAGGATGATGGATGGGATGTTGTCACCACCAAACGCCCAAGTGCGTCCATAACTTTCTCCTATCTTGTAAATTGATCGCTCATGTTCCCTTTCAGGACGAAGTAATGTATTTGGGCAACCAGCTCTTCCGACATCGGCACCCATGAAAGCTCCTGAAACGTTGACGAAGCGCCAGCGTCAAAACGCACAGAACCGAGAACGGCAGAAGACGGCAAAGACGGAAGCAGAGAATCAGAGGTTAGCCACTCTGGCGAATCACAAACGAGAACAGGAAAAGGTGCGGATGGTTGAGCAATTTGGCAAGTCAGGCAGGAAGGCAAGTGGTGGCATGAAAGCCACTGGATGAACGGGGAAAACTAGTATGGGAGTAATGCATTAATGTGGGATGGACGTGGCTAGTGTAACCAATGCAAAGCCAACAACGAGGTATTGTATTACGCAGGTCTAATATACCGAAAGTATTGACTAAGATGCAACAATAAGTGGACTGATACCAAAACGAAGAACGAAGAACGAAGACGAATGGATGCTTGGATGAATGAATGTGACGCTAGTTAGCGAAGGGACAGGAGAAATCGGTAAAAGGTGAATACTGAATATTAGATACACATGGGCTTTCAGGTGATATGATGCGTGAAGCGAGAGTGGTCGAGAATGCAACGGAGTCAATGGCGCTGTTCCAAAAGGTTAATTAGTAAAAGGGATTTTCATAGACCATGAATGCTGTAAAGTATCGTTGTGGGAGATCTTAAGCATACGATTGCGTCAAATGGAAGTGTAGAATGACGAAGACTGAGACGTACAAGAAAGAAAAACGAACGCTATAGCAGTGGGAGATCAGCGAGATAGCCAGGTGATGCATGGAGAATTGAATTACTGCAGGGAAGCGAAGAAGGCAATGTGGTTGAGGTTCTCTCTTGCGGGCCGAGAGGCGACGTACCAGTCTGAGGGAAAGACTAGGGCTAGTTCGTCAGCGATGACGCCGACAAAAGTCAGGACATTTTTCCTGTGACAAAATACATACGTCTTTTGAGTCATCTGATGTCTTTTTTTTTGATGTAGATAAATCCAGGACTTGCTATCGATCCCGACTACCTTGAGGCAGGCCTAACCCTCGGTCCCTGTCTCCCTCCTTCCCGGCCGTCCCCAGTGCGCGGCTAGCTAAATCACCAACTCGTGATGATGCTTGATCCCCTGGTTCGACGGCGTAGGGAGTTGGCGCCAGGGTTCCCGACACCACTGACGTCCCATCGCCGGAAGTGTGAGTCCCACTGAAGCCGCCCGTTGGGTCTTGCCGGTAAAATTCGTTGGGTCTTCTGATCCGGGGCGCAGACGCTCGCCCGGTATGAACGTCTGCGCGTGGTAGTTTTTTGGCTGACTTGCGATCTGTGGTTGGTCAGGGTGATATGGGGAAGTGATGGAGGCTAAAGACAAAGGAGATGTCTTCATTGACCCTACTGACGCTGAGGAGATCTTGGTTACTTCTGTTATATAATTTCGAGAAGAAAGCTAACCTTGCAACGCCGTCGACATGACAGGTGAGGCGCTTGTCCCTACCAATGCCATAGGGGCATGTTGACGCGTAGGCGACTGGGTAGATGCCTCTGGCCTCATGTACCTGCCTGCTGCCGTAGTCGATGCCTCTGCATGTGGTTGCTGATACAGAGGTTGAGACGATGGCTGCGGCATCATTGCCGAGGGGTAGACCATAGAGCTGGGTCCAGAAGGGTAAGGCTGTACGGCTTCATTGACTATCCCTTGCATTCCAGACTGTACTCCCATCGGGTAATATGGAATGCTAGGAGCAACGGGGAGATATCGGCGGACGAATGCCTCGAGCTGTTCGTACCGGGACTTGAGATGATCAAACTCGGCTTTAGTGACATATTTCTCTCTGAGTGAATGAACAGGACGGTTAGTGATGTAATGGAATCGGGAAAGGTCCGAATGGATGACGGGAGTAAACTCAAGCTTACATAGGTTCGACGATGTGCCATTGACATCCGGCCTCTTCTCCTCGGCGAGCACAGGGCGTACAGGGCTGAGTCCTGTATGGGATTATGAATGTGAATCAGACAGCGCAGAACAAGCCAACAAACCTATCACATTTGATCTTGCGCCTCTTGCATTCTAAAATGGGCTCTCCAAGGAAAACGGCAAGGAAAATGACAGAAAAAAAAAAGTCGTTCCAGAAAGATAAGATAGAACGAGGCAATGGATCAAGAAGGTCAGAAACAGAATGTATTACGAAAGGGCAAGGTAATCACCAGTGCAACTCAAAGCTTGCCTTCGCCGCTTCTTCTTGGGTGGATTTTGCTGCTCCAAATCATCGGCTTCTGATTCACCAATACCATAAATCGCGGGATCGCGCTGTGACGCGCCCGTCGTATGCGAAGGTGCATCCACTTGAGGAATCTGGGGCGAATACTGCGGCGCGTAAGAATAGCCAGAGAGTTCAGGCGACAATGATTGGGAGATCCCTGATGAAGACGGGGGCAGGTAGGGGTGTAACTGACGGATAGAGGGTAGCGACGTCTGTTGCTGCTGGGATTGCTGTCCTGGAGGTACCATCGACAAATGCTCGGTAGAAGGTGAGGCGCGTCGACGCTTTAGACCTGCAGGACTCAGGGGTGTCCTGGACGGATCCATTCCGTTTTGAGCGGACGGATTCAGTCCGAAGTCAAATGGTAGGGATGACAAGGAGCAGCCTGAGCCGCTGGAGTGGGCATAAGACGAACCGAGACAGGAATGGGTGATGACGGACTCTTATTTAGAGACAATCTCGTGGCTTCCCTCCCGAAAAAGGACTAGCCGTTTCACGAGCAGCTCTAGTATTCCCGGCACCCTGCTACGTGACTCCAATAGAGTGACCGTAAACCTACTCATAAGCCGATTTCCGGTGATGCAGGGTTAATTTCATAGCTTGGCATATTGCCGATGCTGTTGGATCAACACTAGATCGCTTTGTCCTAAGTCCTGACAGATCATGATGGGTGCACCTATCTATTTTGGGCTTACACACCATCCCTTAGCTCCAGACATACCGCAAGCCTTGCTCAATACATTTGAAAAGGAGACTACCATATAATTCTACAAAAACGATGTGCTCGAATACAAACACGTAGATTCATCAAAAGAACTTGAGACGGGACCTGCGCAGTCCAATACCTTTGTGATGGTAAGGAAAAAATGCCTCCCACATAGAACGTCGTGCTGTAGAAAATGCGAATTTATCACAAGAATAGTAACAGACTGCTTATCATTGAGGTTTAATTGTGCATTTGCGATGGTGCCTGTGGCCATGTCCAAGTTGCATCCCAATGCGGCAGCGAACGCAGAAATGCAAGGCACAAACCATTGACAGTGATAAAATTCTTGCTTCTCTGGAAGACAATCCACAAGTCATAACTCGTGGTCCTGCAGCGGGTTTACTTTCGCAACGCCCTTGGTGAAAACATTCCTGGACTTCCTCCAGTCGTCTCCAGTTGGCACAGCCAGGGGTTTTTGCATTCCTCCATATGGGATAATTTGATTGTTCAACGCTGACCCAATGAACGGAGATAATGACGCCAACGGGTCACGGAGGAGAGCTTGTTTATATGCGATGACAAAGGGAGCGCCAGAATCTGGGCACCTGGAGAAAGTTGACAGACCTCGTGCAGAGCGTGCGGCCATTCGCTACCAACCTTTCGTTAACCATGTCCCTATGAAGTATCTGCAAAGCTACCAATTGGCCTTAAAAAGAAGGTTTGCTCGGGTAATGGACCGTTCATGACTGACGGTTGACATGCTGAAAATATATGATACCTTTGAAGTTTCCTTCTTTAGTGACCTGCACAGCCTGTGGTCTGGACGGCGTTGCCGGACTAAACTAATGTATCGTTGACCCGATGAGCCTCGTCATCATCTGACATGGCCGGAATTATTAGCACACCGGACAACCAGAGGGTTCCGGAAATGTGGGGCAATCATTTGGTGCGAGTCAAAAGAAAATGAGATAGAGGTAACGAATGTACGGTAAAATCTGAAAACGCTACGCCTCGAACATGTTTCCAAGTCTGATTCACCATCCGACCAGTGATTAAGATAGAACGGCATGCCCAGAGATGGCTTTCGATCTCCTCGAACTTCCAGCGTGCAAAACTCCCAATATAACCAGAGCTTTGCGTGAAATGGTTGGCGAGGTGACTGTAGGAGAAGAAGAAATTTGTTCAAGCTCCGAATATATTTATCCGTTATCACGTGATCTTACGGCGATAAGTACAAAAGATATCCCATCTTGGTCAAATCTTGGTTGTGAAGGTTACGAAAGTTTTCACCTAGCGAGCAGATATTTGAGTTGCTCCCAAGCATTCACTGGGAGGAATTTGAACTAAACGCAGGGAGATGATACTCTTTCACCCAAGATCGCACTGACGAATAAGGATCAGTAGCGGCCCGTATGGAAGAAACATCCATGGAGCATGATTTGACAGTGTGATCCTTACGTTCTGCGCCTGTACTTGTATTCACCAAATTGATCATTTGACACTCACACAAGGTTCCTATAGGCCTGCTGACTTTCTATGAGGAAACTGCATGCAGCAGTAGAAGCCCTTTGAATAACAATTGGCCTTGTCTATTGTAATGAATGAACCGTCTATTTGTGCGTTCAAGTATTCCTGACTGGGTCAATTATGCCCACATCCTGTCGTGGTGTAAGACGAGTTTGAAGAATATATGTAATCCAATCTAGTTTGTGCTCATTTGGCGATCTGGGAGCGTAGTTCCAAAGGTAGCAGTTTTAAGCCGACTACTCAGCTGCGGGAGAATTCGAATCGTCGATCTGGTGCGAAAACATATCTCGTGAATTCCACCTTCTGAACTTTCCGTTGACAGGCGAGTTAGCAGAAATTGTTCAATGACGTCAGGTCGAGACTCTCAGTTGATTCGCACATCACAGCTTCTACAAGTCTCGTATATTGGTTAACTTATTGAATGGTTGATTAATTTCCAGACACGGGCGGTAATGAATGAGGTACGTGTTCCTTTCGTTTTATAATGGCCAGGCAACAGTTTCCTAAATTTTGAGCATACCAGAACTTGACCAGAATTATGCATTATATGAACCACGAAGAACGTATGAGTTAACATGTACATCTTTAAGTCCGGACCATAATTCCTGATCCAACTTGAGTGTTGGCAACGTTTGTTGGCCTTACAACCGAAATATGACCCCTACGATAGCAGAATTTGGCTGACATTGCACCGTCGTCCCGCCTCAGGAATCCCTTCTACAGCCCTATATACGCTCTTTGCCACCACCACGCGGGAGGGCAGAAGAGCTCTATCATGGGTCTGCGGATCTAAAATTACCGGGACCCTTAAGATTTATCAGTCTTACGAATTTGGGTTGCACTAGGCGATGGTATCATCCTGGACCTCAAGGCTCAGGTAGTATCCGATGATAAACATCGTGTCTCCGAGTCCGAGTCACACTGTTTTTTTTTTCATAAACCAACACTATAATCAGTAAATACCTGTTCTACATGCACGGATTAAAGCCTTTTGCTGTTGAGACATTATTTGGGATCGAGCAGGAGTGCCGGTTTATCCGGGGTGAATGTTTTTATTGCAGATCTTTGTTGGAGCTACTACATTCATTGATATTGCTATACATAGTTTTTCTTGGGACACGAAGCAAGCAATTTGGTGTTAACTTATACACTACCGATCATGAATTCTCGTTCTGGTGGCATTAGATGAGTTTACTTGTGTACTTTCGTTGACTTTTCCTTATGGCCTTCTGGACTAAAGCTTACAGGTATTTTTGATCCATTCCAGAGGTTCCGATAGCGTGTGCCATCCGGCTGCAATGTAAGCCAAATATTACTGACGAGGTGGCGGTTTTGGGAATCCACGTTGTCCTATTGTCATGGTGCGAGGCCGAGTTGATAGGGATGCTTATTGGGAATTTTGGCAGCTTGTACTACTACTATTTAGCAGATGAGGCGCGCGGATCAAACCTTTGGTGTGTTGTTTCTCCCGATTATCATTTGATTTGCACTAGGAGACTCTTACAGCCTAATAGGTGCAATAGTGGCATGGTATAACGAACCAAAAATTTGTAACTTGGTCGGAAAAGCTAAACGATCAACAAGTCGCCATTCAAGTTTCCTTATTGGGCATATCAGGTATCCATATGCGGTTATCTAAACTCACTGCTGAATGGACAGAGATGTCAAAGCGGGGTTGGCACCCACGAGTGGCCACACGAGGCAATATAATAACCTTGATAAGATGACGCAACGGGAGAATATTACAGTATTGTGTTAGCGGGATATCAGCTGTTGATGAAATAGAAGGGTCCCGGGATCACGATTGCTGCAGTCCATCACCATCTTAGCGTATTGAATGGATTATCAGCGCTCAGTGCTTGGTCCGTCCGCTCCATGCCGGTGTCTAGATAACCCACTCGAAGCTTGATTTCGCGCTTCAGCCTTCATGGTTTAACCAGATGGCCATTCACTTATTTTGTCAAACTGGTATATCGGCTTCTCAAGCCCATCCATGCATGTGTGGATAGCCACTTTCAACTTTGTTGAGTCGGTAGCACTGGGAGAATGACCGTAATTGGTAATTGCAGTTCAACTCATGGCTATTGCGGGATTAACGTATGAATGTTTATTTTTCATGCATTGTTTATTGCTTAGTGCGGCTGGCGTTTTCTACATGTTCGACCAAAAGTGTACGCAGTTCGCTGCCTCGGAGTCCGTGACTGCAGCCCCTGAATTAATCATCGCCGAGTCACCCAGGTCCTCAAGTTGCTTTGGCTTTGGAATTTTAACGAAATGATAGCACTCGGCTTTGCTCCAAGAAGTCTCTCGAGTCTTCGCCGTCCCGTATGTGATTTCGTCCCAAACCGCTTCAGGTGGTGGCTTGTTTTCTGTTCGTTCCGTCTTCTCAACTGATTTGTTCTGCTGTTTGGTCGGGTTAAATCAATTGGCGAAGCCTTGAACTTGAAATCCGTGTCCCCCCTTTCATGTTTGCCATGAGATATGCAAGCGCACCGTATAAGGTGTGGTCAAATGCTTCTCCTCCGTCATTTAAGGCGGGATTTTTATCAGAATAGGTAGGAATGGCATATCTTCGTAACCTTAACCCTAGTCTTTCAACCTCGCAACCCCCCGTCACTCGAAACATTCGTAAAGAGTCTCTAATGCATCTCATCTTGTAGACATGTCGGAGAAGTATCAGCCATCTGATTCTAGGAGAGGTGATGAGGTGCGGTTCCAGTTCTCGATGTCGACTCCCAGATCCCGTAATGTGTAAAACAGGTAGCGTTACTCGAGCACATACAAGCTTATATTGTCCGCACATCTATGCTCCAATCTCGTCTGTTATCCACTCTTGATGCACTAGACGCACGGAACAGGTCCCATGAACGAGAACTATCAGCTGTAGAAGAAGACCGGCATCGATTGACAGGTAAATTGCAGCAGTACCTCGAGTTCGTGAAATCAGCCGAGTTAGAACGAGATGACATGAGAGATGCTGTTATCAGGTTGATTAAGAAAGGTAGGTTGTCAGGGAATTCAATTATCCAGGCTTTTGGCATGCAAATTTACAATGTGTCATCACGCAGTTGAAACGTCTAATGACTACAGCAAATGGCCACATTCACAAATATCACTATCTAGCCTTGCTGGTACGTTTCACAGTGTCTTCCCCCTCCGTTTCCTTCTGATTACAAGAGACAAGTTCCAGTAGGTAAACTTTCGATTCGTGAACCAGTAAATGAGGAAGACCTTTTATCTTATGCTGCTTCTGTGATCAAAACTCTCAGCAAAGAACGTGACCACGAAAGACGCGCCCATGCCAAAACACGCGAAACCTCTGATGCACGAATCATTGAACTCGAGGCTATGCTTTCCAGGAGAGAAGCAGAGCTAGAATCCTATGTCACCAGTGGGGATAATCTTTTGTCATTGAAAGCCCACGCGATCCGACCTACTCTCCCCAAGACTGAATTATCAGCTCCGAAGGGTGAACCTATGTCCCCAGAAGAAGTGATTTCGATATTGGATATCACGACCACCCGCAATAGGATTTTAGAGATGGAGGTCAACAGGCTGGCCAAACAAGTAGGTTAGCTGTGTTCTGTCTAGGTTGTCATTCACTTCGTTTAGTTGCAAGAAGCTCTGAGTAGAGCGATCCGACCAGAAGTCGGCTCTGTTGCAGAATCGTCTTCTGTTATAAAAAATCCGAGCCGCACAAGTAACGGTGGTATGTTCATACACAATAATCCAAATTACCCCATTATCACGAAGTTTTATTAGACGAGACATCCTTTGAGTCGGACAAGTTAATTGGTCTCGAGAACCAAATCAATGATCTAGGTTCTAAGATTGATGCTTTCGTAGCTGAACGGAGGATTCTTTGCGAGACCATTGGTTCTGCCTCGCTACGCAGTGAGGGACAACTGGTGAGCCCTAATAATTGGACGGTTGGAGATTTTATCCTATCTCGACCGGCCTTTCCGCAGCCCCAAGCAGCTGAACTGCACGAGCGTCTCCAACAGGCAGAACTCGAATGTAATCGGTAAGACGATCTTCTGAATCTGTGTCACCAAGTACACAATGGATAACTTCTGCTGCAGGTTGAGACGATCAGAAACCTTGCTTCGCTCTCAACTTAATGACACTCGACTTGATTTCCAGGAACGAGAAGCTGAATTGGTTGATAAAATAAATGCGCTGATGCTCGCGCAGTCATCTGCTATTCCGACTGAAGTACCATTTCTAGTGTTTAGGAATATCATCTACTGATGCCCCTTCTGCTCAATAGGTCCATGAGACGACGTCAGTACAAATCCAGACATCCCCTCCAAGAGCTGTCGCTGACAATCTGCTGGATCCTTATGACGGGGAAGTTCCTATGGAACTTGCGACGCCATTGATGCCCACTAGCTTGCTGACCAATTCGACGTCGCCATCCCATGTATTCTACCTGCCTGGTCAACCCCAATCCCTTCATGATAATGGACATGGTCGTTTACAAGGCCAAGTTCTTGATATTGTCCAAGAGAGCGGACATATAGATAGTTTCTATGTTGACCCTCCCTCGATTCCATTGCCGCCCTCATCAAATAGTTTGAGTGCATGGGAAGGAAACTCAGAACTCACCATCTCTGCATCAGCATTTCCGCTTCCACCATTTACTCCCCGCCTTCCTTTGGAATCTAACTCGAGAAATCAAACTATTGCAGTTGAAGATCGTGAACGTGGTTTTGAGTAGTACAGCCCTCTAGTGAAACCATTTATTTTTCGGGATTTTCTGTGTACCGTGTCTGGCATTCCCTTGCTTTTCTCTACTACATATATGATATACAATTTGAACCGTGATATATATGTCCCACCATTATCGAATAACCCAGGGTTTTATTCTCTCTTATTGCGTCTATTAGCTTTCGATGCATCGCTCGTCATAGGGTTTGGCTGGTACCCGACACTGCCGTGGATGAGGTTTTCGAAAGGACGATTTGGGGTTGGTTTTCTATTAGTGAGGGTCGGTGGCGCGGGTGGAAGGACCCTCTCCGGTTCCTCATCGACAATTTCAGGCTTCGAATTAACTGGTGGGGGTTTCGATATGTATGACGCCACCAGAACGCCTTTGTTATTTCCACCGAGTGACATTACTTTGTGAGATTGGTTTGAACGTGGAGTTCTGTCTCCGGAAATTGCTTTGTTTTGGGGGGCAGAGGAGGGTAGAGCAGGAAAGGCTCCAGCAGCTCGGCATGTGTCCTTCTCTGCACGCTCTTTGTCTTCAATCTCCTTCCCGATCGTGGACGCAACTTCAGATTCCAATTTTGAGATCAGGGAATCTCTTGAGGCCGCTGTCGTCAAGGGACATAGACAGTCTGGGCAACAATAGTGCGGCAGGTTTATCGAGCACAAGATCAGACCACATGAGCGACAAATAGGTGTGTATGGCGAGAGGTTATGTACTCGCGCTGAAATTGTCATGATAAAAAGAATTTTCAAGGAAAATATACTATCAGGTATTACCTATACAGTAGCATCCGCCCTTTGGATCCTTTTCTGTGCCTGAACTAGTTTTCACGTCTTGGAGGACCCCCTCTAGTTTGCGAACTTGTTTACTTTTAGGGGGTTCAGCATTGGATTCTTTGGTTTTTCCTCTGCTTCTGTTCACTGGTGGTTTGATACGATCAGAAGGAAAGGGCGAGTAGGGTTTTTTCCACCCTGGCCGGTACATCAACGCTGAAATGAAAGAAAGGTGAGATCTGTTCGATATTTAGCGCTCGCCGTTCATTGTAAATTCATTACGTAATTCGGTGGGTCTATTTGGTTCTTTCCTTATCGCATTGACAGTCCTCCTAAGGACTCAGATAATTCTTTCGCTGCTTCTGATCCTACTGATTCGGAATTGATTGCGCCTCCATTTGCGAAGGAACGATGACACCTCAAGCTTCAACTGAAGTGCCGGATGGCCCGAGAATTTGCACTGCGAAATTGCATCTCAGGGAGGCAGGTCGAAGAAATTACGTGTTCAATATTTCACTGTCCGCTTTACGAAAGCTGTTTGATGCGTGAATGAATTTTCATTGCCACATTCCTTTATTGTGGTGATGTGGATGTTTGTCTCCATCACGTCAAAGGCTTGTCCGAACGTGATACGTCGTTACGTCTCTCGGCGTCAATCGATAAGCTGATGGGCCCAAATCATGTGTATATGCATCTGACATGATGGCTACCTTCATGAAACTTTCTAGAGGGAACGTTTATGTTAGGCAAAATCATACCTCACTTTTAGGTTCGGCGCGCTAACTTGAGGCGCAGGCCCCACTTGAGCTTGAACTATCATGGACCCGCATACATGGACGATGTTATGCAGGAATTAGACATGGTCAATCGACGCTGAACACTGAACAACTGTCATGATCTACAAAAGGTTGGAGCCGGTTCAGCAGGAAGAAAGAAATTAATTGTTTGAATAGGGCTTCTCGGAGAAGCGCACATTGTTACTTTTCTTGAAACCTTCCTTT
>Ga0307508_10003132_pt1 | contig 16938 bp, 25 predicted proteins | sample 9_EM_MG_FD_203089 | JGI IMG/M metagenome (GOLD analysis project Ga0307508, IMG submission 203089) | Populus trichocarpa ectomycorrhiza microbial communities from riparian zone in the Pacific Northwest, United States - 9_EM | ecosystem: Host-associated > Plants > Roots > Unclassified | place...
CGGCACCTCCGAGGCCGGAGGGCAGTAGGCCGGGGCCGGAGGGCAGTCGGCCGGCTGCACACCGCCGGAAGAAGGAATGTGACGGCGCAGGAAGGGCTTGGCAATGGATATATAAGAAGCAAGCTCCCCCCGCTCGTAGATAGAATGGATGACTTTCTTCTCTTCTTTCTTCTTGTCCGTGATATCGTGACACATGTTGAGCATATCGGAAAAGATATGGTTCATCATGTCTTGGAAGGTGGAGGGGGCGTTGGTAAGCCTGAATGGCATAACTTGGAATTGGAAAAGCCCGTATCGGGTTCTGAACACTGTTTTCCATTCGTCCCCTTCGCGGATTCGGATCAGGTGAAATCCATTTTTGAGGTCCATCTTCATGAGCCATTGCGCCCCTCGGACCCGATCTTGCAGCTCCTGCATGAGAGGTAGTGGGTACCGATTGGGGAGCGTGATCTGATTTAGGGCTCGGTAATCCACACATAGGCGTAGTCCTCATCCGTGTGGTTTCGGCACGAAGAGGATTGGTGAGCCAGCTGGGGATGTGGAGCGCTTGATTTTCTCCGTTTTTTCCATTTCTGTTAGCCATTCTCTCAAGGCCCGGAGTTCTTCTTTTGAGAGGGGGTAGATGGGCCCCCATGGCGCCGTGCTTCCTTCCTGGAGATCGATCTTGCAGTTGTAGGGTCGGTGTACTGGGAGGGTATCTGCCACCTCTTTTCCCATGATTCTGAGGTATTGACGGAATTCCATTGGAACGGCTTTTAACGGGTCTTCCCCCACTGCTGCCGATACGTACCCGATAACTTGAGTGCTGGGATTGGTTGCGATTGATTCGTCCCAGGTTAGGGAGAAGGGCCCTTTTCATACCGGGTGCATTTCCTTATGCATTCTGCGCTGTTGAACTGTACTTCTTCGTTTGTCCAAGCCTCCTGCGGCGCGTGTTGCTCTATCCAACTAAATGGAAGGAAGATGTCAATAGCTGCTTCCATTGGAGTCACTTTGAAGGTTTCCTTTGAGAAGTGCTTCCGGTGTTGCAAACGCATTATCCCCGTGTAGCTCTGCCCGGCTCCTTCGACAACATCCCCGGTGAAAATCTCGATGGTTCAGGGTTTTTTGTGCGTTTTGGTCTGAATTCCTAGTCACTCAATTGTTCATTGGTTGATCAGGGTGACTGAGCACCCTGTGTCTAGCAGTGCCTTTACCAGGTGTTGGCTTTCATTCCAGTAGAGCATCATGGAGATTATCAGTCGATTGTTCCTCTTTCTTTCCTTCCTTGGCGCCGAGTCTTCTGGGCCCGGCTCCTTCTTTTCGCTTTTCGAGGTGCCGTATACAAGGTGTCTTACTCCGGCTCGCGGTGGGGCGGAGTTTCTCAAAAATCCGAGTCCTCGGAATCAGCCCAAAGCGGTAGATCCGTGGCCATTTCCTCGACAGCTACCATCTTCTGCTGTTTTGCTGCCGCGGGTTCCTCCGGCTCGTCTTCTCTTTTCCGTTTCGTTGTTTCTACGGCCGCGACCTTCGATGGTGCCGGTGGCAAGGCTGTTCCCTGTACCGTCTGGAAGGAGAAGCAGTCATAGGTCCTGTGGCCTGGTCGGCCGCATCGCCAGCAGTCTTCCCGGCTCATTCGGTATTCCTCTGCCTCTTTACTTGGCACCCCTTTGAGGGCCGCATCTTGTGACGGCCAGGAGTCCTTTTTTGGCGGCCTAGTGTTGCTTGACCTGGGTTGTGGAGCTCCTTCCTTGGGACTTGGTCGGGTGTCGCTCTTCTTCCCGTGTTCCTTAGGGCAGTCGTTTCTCGTGCCGTCCTTGTTGGGTGTTGCCCCACTTCGCATCGCTTCCTTGGCTGCCCTAAGCCCCTTTTTCTCTTCCACCTGTAGGCCGGCTTGGTGGGTGGCCTGCAGGAAGCCCTCATCGTCTGCGAAGTCCTCGAGGTAGTGGGCAAATCGCATGTCTAGTACCGCGTCGGGCATGGCCAGGTCCACTTTTTCCCTTAGTGTTTCCGCGGTTGCACCTGCCAAATTATTGAGTGCTCGAAACTCCATTAGGTAGACGTGGATGGACCCTTGGTATTTGAGCTGTCCTAACTTGAGTTGGGCATCCGCCGCCTCCCGTTGGTTCCGATACTCCGTTCGGATAGCTGCGGAGTAGTTGATCCAGGTGTCGTTCTCTCCCAGTTCTCAGTACCAGTGGAGGTGCCATACCAGGGCGTTGTCGGTTAGAAGGGTTCCGACCCAGGTGATTTTCTGGTGGTCGACCGTTTCCGGGTAGAATTCCAGATACATTGTGACTGATTCCCACCATTGGTTGAAGGTGGACGAGCTTTTTCCGTCGAATTTCTTGGGATTTTCCATTTTGAGCCTTGAGGTGTGTATCCGGTCTTCTCTCGCCAGCTGTCCTACAGCCTGTGCTGCCGCGATTCCGGCTCCTACTAACTGGGCTCTTTCTCCCAGCGTAAGCATGGTTGCCAGCTGGCCCTAGGTAGGTTCCCTGGTCTCTGGTGGGGGCCTTCCTGTTGGAAGGTTCCGTTCGTACAGGTCGTTGTTGTCCTTGCTAGGAGGGGGTGAAGGCGATGCTTCCCTTCGCGGAGGTCTCGGTGGGGGTCCACCCTTTCCTGCCCCTCCTGTGCCTTGGGGTCTTTGCGGCGTGTCCGTAGCCGGGACTGGCAGGGGTCTTTGTCATCGTTGTTGGGTTCCTCCGAGCAAGGGGCTCCCCAGCACCAGTCGGGTTGGCGGTGCCCCTGGGCTTGGAGTGGGCCGGGTCCGTCCTGCCGGTGTCGCGGGCAGGGGGACTGTAGTTGCTACCCGCAATAATTCGTCCTGTTCTGGGGCCAGCCATTGCTCCAGGCTGGCCATTCGATCTCAGTACTCGTTTCGTTGTTGCTTGAGCATTTCTACCTTCCGTTGGTGGTCAGCAGCCCATTTCTCCACGTTACCCTGGAACTCCATCAGGTGGATGTTTCTGGCCAGGTTTGCTTCTGACAGGAAAGCCACCGCGTCGTGCATTCGGGCTACTTGTGTCACCTCGTGTACCCGATGTAGATTACTCCTCTTGGAGTGCTCGATAATGGCTTCCCAGACTTGTCTAGTGAATGCCTGATATGCGTTAGCGGATACCATAAGCTCGTTCCTTACCCAGTCTCCTGAGATCTGTTCTTTGGCTTCCATCTGCTCGTAGACATATTGGGCTCCTTTTGCCAGTCGGTTGTAGGCTGCTTCAATCTGCCTGATGCGCCGGTCCGTATGATCCAACCTATTGCTGCGGACGTCCATTAGCTGGCGTAGGTCTTGCTCGGCCTGCTGCTGGTGGTTGGCCATTGCCCGCATCCACCCGACCTGGTTGGCGATCTCCATCAGGAAAAAAAATGTGCGTCCGGACGCACAGGCTGCGTCCTGACGCACCAGGCACTCGGGACGCTCTGGACGCACCCTGGCAGCGCACACACTGCTCCCAACGCAAAACGCACAGGCAATGTGAATTCGGACGCAGCTCGCCACAGCACCATGCTCGCGGACACAGCTTGCCACGGCATCTGCTTACCGGACGGAGCGTGGCAGGGCATTTTCGTTCTGGACGTATGGTGTCAGGGCATTTTCCTTCTGGACGCACGGTGTCAGGGCATTTTCCTTCAGGACGCAGCCGTGTCAGGGCATTTTTCTTCTGGACGCAGCCATGTCAGGGCATTTTCCTTCTGGACGCAGCCGTGTCAGGGCAAATGGCATCCGGACGACGCGTGTCATGGCACCATGGTTACACTGGCTGTCAAGGCATGGAACATTGCAGCAAATACTCGCGTCGCAATCACAAATACGCCGTGGGTTTCAGGCATAGTGACTCAGTCCAGTTCTATTCTCTATATCTAATGTACATCTATATATGCTACTACCACACTTCGCGTTTCCAGCACAAGCACCCAGTGTCACATCCATCGCCGCTGTTTTTGACGAGCGTAGCATTGCGGAGTGCCGGAAACAAAGGAAAGTTGGCAAATATGACACGATGTGATGAGCCCGACGTGATGAACACGACGCGATGAACACGACGCGATGAGCACAATGCGATGACCACGACGGCTATGAGGAGGATGGCAATGAGGACGCCGGCGGCGTGGACGATAGCGAGTAGGACACAGCGAGTATGAGAGCGAGTAAGACGTGACGTGTATGGGAGCGAGTAGGACGCGACGACTATGAGAGCGAGTAGGACGCGGCGAGGATGATAGCAAGTAGGACACGGCGAGTATGAGAGTGAGTAAGACTTGACGAGTATGGGAGCAAGTAGGACGCGAGGAGTATGAGAGCGAGTAGGACGCAGCGAGGACGATAGTGAGTAAGACACGGCGAGGACGATAGCGAGTACGATGCGGCAAGTATGATGGCAAGCTTTATGGCATGGTTAGTACAGCTCTCAGAGTGATAGAGACACCGGGAAGTTGTAGAATACACAGTGACGAGTCGATGTCAATGAGGGTGCTGGCGGTGAGTACGATAGCTAGTAGGAGGCGGCGAAGATGATAGCTAGTAGGAGGCGGCGACCACGATGGCGAGCTTTGTGGCATGGTTAGCACAGCTCTCCGAGTGACAGGAACAGCGGCGGGGAGTGGTACAATACGAGGTGAGGTGTACGATGTCAATGAAATTGATGGCAGTGAGAACAATAGATAGCGAGTAGGACGCGGCGTGTATGATGTCACTGCAAAGCGCCAAGCCATTACCAACACTTGCGCTTGCACAAGGTTTGGCGGCCTCATCGCTCCTAGACCCCTTTATTCTTCTTTCACCTCATCCTAGATAGTCGTCGTCGTCCTTCGCATTGCCATCATACTCGCCGCCATCAAATTACTAATGATATCTTATTCGTCGACATTTTCCTCCACGACATTTTTCTCATCATCATCTTACTCGTCGCGCCATTCATGCTACGTTACTCGCCGCCATCCTCACTGCCATCAAACACATCGACATCCTCCTCAACGACACCATACTCGTCACATTGTATTGTACCAGCTCTCACCGCTGTTCCTGTCACCCGGAGAGCTGTGCTAACCATACCACAAAGCTCGCTGTCGTGCTCGCTGCCTCCTACTAGCTATCATCCTTGCCGCCGGCACCCTCATTGACATCGACTCATCACTGTGTATTCTACAACTTCCCGGTATCTCTGTCACTCTGAGAGCTGTGCTAACCATGCCATAAAGCTTGCCATCATACTTGCCGCATCGTACTCACTATCGTCCTCACCACGTCTTACTCGCTATCATGCTCGCTGCGTCGTACTCACTCTCATACTCGTCGCATCCTACTCGCTCCCATACTCGTCACGTCTTACTCGCTCTCATACTCGCCGTGCCCTACTCGCTATCGTCCTCGCCACGTCCTACTCGCTCTCATACTCGTCGCGTCCTACTCGCTCCCATACTCATCACGTCTTACTCACTCTTATACTCGCTGTGTCCTACTCGCTATCGTCCACGCCACCGGCGTCCTCATTGCCATCCTCCTCATAGTCCTCGTGCTCATCGCGTCGTGCTCATCGTGTCGTGTTCATCGCATCATGCGCATCGCGTCGGGCTTATCGCGTCGTGTCGTATTTGCCAACTTTCCTTTGTTTGCGACACTCAACAATGCTATGCGCGTCAAAAACAGCGGCGATGGATGTGACGATGGGTACTTGTGCTGGAAACGTGAAGTGTGGTAGTAGCATTTATAGATGTACATTCGATATAGAGAATAGAACTGGACTGAGTCACTATACCTGGAACCCGCTGTGTGTTTGTGAATGCGACGCGAGTATTTGCTGCGATGTTCCGTGCCTTGACAGCCAGCGTAACCACGGTGCCATGACACGCATCATCTGGATGCCATTTACCCTGACACGGCTGTGTTCAGAAGGAAAATGCCCTGACACGGCTGCGTCCAGAAGGAAAATGCTCTGACACGGCTGCGTCCAGAAGGAAAATGCCCCGACACGGCTGTGTCCAGAAGGAAAATGCCCGGACACCGTGCGTCCAGAACGAAAATGCCCTGCCACGCTCCGTCCGGTAAGCAAATGCCATGGTGTACTGCGTCCAGACGCACGGTGTCGTGGCGATATGCGTCCGAGTTAAGCAGGTTGCATCTCAAACGTCTAGAGGGTCTAGTGCGTCCGGACGCTAAGGACGCAATTTTTTTTTTTACTGATGCTCTAAGGTTTCCTCCTGAGGTTCTTCGTCATTGGTGATCTGGAGCAGCCCTTGGGGCGCTTCCAACCGGAGCATGTTATAGTCGGATGAGGTAGACATTTCTCAATATAGGTCAAGGAAGTGTCCTGTGTAGAGGGTTTCGTCGTCTTCAAATGTGTAGTCACAGATTTCTCGGAATTCGTATCCGTCAAGGTCAGTGCTTAGATTGTTAAGCGCGCAGTTGAACCAGTACTGAGTGTACCAGTTTCCGGGGGTGCAGTTGATTACTACGGAGGGTATTGGTCCGTCGATTTCTTCGTCCCACTTCTCGTAGTTCGAAGTCTCACTGTCGATCGAGACGAAGCTGTAGTCCAAGGAGTATTCGGAAGTTGGTTCGAATACGCTTGAAAGTTGGAGGAGGTTTTCGTGATTTTGTTCGTAGGAGGGCATGTGCTGGTCTCCTTTCGTGAAAGTAGGGTGATTTTGGATCGAAGATTATAGTGTGACACTGGGGTTAAATCGTAACCGGAGTGCAGGTAGAATCAAAGGTAATCAGGCTACTTTTGATAATTCACAACGGAATAATCTTAGATCTTGTCTGTGGGTTCGGTGGTTGTGTAGGTGAGGATGTTCGTTGCTGATTTTCCTTCCGTCGGGGCAGAAGACCTCAGTCTTATACCTGAGTGACGCTGGTGTGAGAGACGGTGACTCAGATTTGGATTCCCCCAAGGTGCATGGACCTCGTGGGCGACTCATTGGTCCTGGCCGGGTGTAGATAAGGGAGATGAGCTCTTCATGAAGCTGAGCGGGGAACTTTCTTGCTCCAGACTCCTACGTGACCTCCCCCACAGGGCCGAGACCTCTTCGTACATGGTTCCTCCATAAGGACTGAGATCTCTCGTACAAGACCCCTCCGTAAGGAGCCCATCCAGCGTCTGCCAAGTTTCTTCTTCGCTCGTTTGCACTTCGACCCCTAATCTCGGAGTTATTCTTTTTACGACTGATCTTCTCAGCAGTAAGCTAACTCCGGCTCCTTACTCCCGCCTAGACTCTCCGAGTGCGTTCCGTCATCCTTGCGTACTCCGCTTTAGCCTAGCTACGTCCTCGAGATATTTCGGGTGTAACAGTATGCCGGAAGTGTGACTACGAGTGGCGCGTGAGTACGCCGGAAGTGTGACTACGAGTTTGCCCCGAAGAACCCGACCCTACGTTACTTGGCGAGCAGCACAGAGTAGTCAAGGCAGGATCTTAACACTAGATTGCGTCTTCAAATCGACACCTGACGTGGGAAGACAACACCCATAGTGGAGTCCCATAACGAATACTCCGAGGACCCCCGCAACCTCCGAGAATTCAGGGAAGTCCCCGACGACGAGTGGGCCCCGAGCCCTGTGACACCGGAACCACAATCATGACCACAGACATCCGAGTCACCAGAACAACCTAGAAGAATGGCGGAAGGATCAAGTATGGGGAGAAGCGGACCCCACTTGCTAACTGCAGAGATGCTGCAAATACTCTTAGCAGCACGCGACAGACCATCGCAGAACAGTTACCCAAAGCTCTGGGACTCCGAACCGTTCGAAGGAGAAAAAGTAAAATTCAAAACATTCCTGGCTCCATTAGCAAAAAATTTAATTCTTACTGGAGCTACCGGAGCTAGCGAAGCTTACCGGAGCACCGGGAGTGAAATATAACTTTGTCCTTCGATAGGTTAGGGAAGCTACGGACGCTAATACCACCTTACCGACGCGCCCACCACCTTAGGGGAGCTAGGGATGCTAGAAACGCTAGGAAAGCTAGGGAAGCTACGGACGCAACCACCAACCTTACCGATGCAACCACCAATCTTACCGACACGCCCGCCACCTTAGGGGAGCTAGGGAGGCTAGAAACGCTAGAAAAGCTAGGGAAGCTACGGACGCAACCACCCCTCTTACGGGAGCTAGGGAAGCTTACAGGAGCAACGAGTGTGCTCTGGGAGCAGTTTCATACCCGCAATTACTACAGTTACAATGCTACTACACGCAGTTGACTATGCTCTTCGATCACAAAATAATTATTATACTAAAAATCTATATTATACCACGAAGTCCAACGTCTCAAACGCCGTCTGCTACAGTGACGAATGAGGGCAGACGACGCAACGCAAATTAATGTAAACCATCAATACGTAACAGCGCGGTTTTCATATGCGTACGAACGTATGTCAGCGATGGCTACAGCACACGAGCAGTGCATACGAATGGAGACAGCGGTAATGACGGCAGACGCGCAGCATGTAGGAATATAGGACAGCAGTGCGTACCAACGAGGTTCTGCAACGCGTACGAATACAGGTCGACGATGTAGATGGCAGACGAGCAGCGCGTACGAATGTAGGACAGCAGTGCGGACCGACAAGGTTGTGCAACGCGTACGAATGCAGGTCGGCAGTGTTGACGGCAGACAAGCAGCGCGAACGAATGTAGGACAGCAGTGAGTACCAACAAGCTTCTGCAACGCGTACGAACGCAGGTCGACGATGTAGATGGCAGACGAGCAGTGCGTACGAATGTAGGACAGCAGTGCGTACCAATGAGCTTCTGCAACGCGTACGAATTCAGGTCGACGATGTAGACGGCTGACGAGCAGCGTGTACGAATGTAGGATAGCAGTGCGTACCGACGAGGTTTTGCAACGCGTACGAATGCAGGTCGACAATGTTGACGGCAGACGAGCAGTGCGTACGAATGTAGCCAGCGGCAATGGTGGCAGACGCGCAGCAGGTGTGAATGTAGGACAGCGGTGTGTACCAATGAGGTTCTGCAATGCGTACGAACACAGGACAGCGGTGTTGACGGCATAGGAGCAGCGCGTACGAATGTAGGACAGCAGTGGGTACCAATGAAGCTCTGCAACACATGAGAATGCAGGTCGACGATGTTGACGGCATACGAGCAGCGCGTACGAATGTAGGACAGCAGTGCGTACCGACGAGGTTTTGCAACGCGTACGAACGCAGGTCGGCGGTGTTGACGGCAGACGAGCAGCGCGAACGAATGTAGGACAGCAGTTCGTACCAACAAGCTTCTGCAACGCGTACGAATGCAGGTCGACGATGTAGACGGCAGACGAGCAGTGCATACGAATGTAGGAAAGCAGTGCGTACCAACGAGCTTCTGCAACGCGTACGAATTCAGGTCGACGATGTAGACGGCAGACGAGCAGCGCGTACGAATGTAGGACAGCAGTGCGTACCGACGAGGTTTTATAACGCGTACGAACGCAGGTCGACAATGTTGACGGCAGACGAGCAGTGCGTACGAATGTAGCCAGCAGCAATGGTGGCAGACGCGCAGCAGGTGCGAATGTAGGACAGCGGTGTGTACCAATGAGGTTCTGCAACGCGTACGAACACAGGTCAGCGGTGTTGACGGCATAGGAGCAGCGCGTACGAATGTAGGACAGCAGTGGGTACCAACGAAGCTCTGCAACACGTACGAATGCAGGTCGACGATGTTGACGGCATACGCGCAGCGCATACGGATGTAGGCCGGCAGTGGGTACCAACGATGCTCTGCAACGCGTGCGAACCCAGGTCGACGATGTTGACGGCATAGGACCAGCGCGTACGAATGTAGGACAGCAGTGCGTACCAACAAGGTTATCCAACGCGTAGGAACACAGGTCGACGGTGTTGATGGTAGACGAGTAGAGCGTACGAATGTAGGACAGCAGTGGGTATCAACGAGATTCTGCAACACACGAACGCAGGTCAGCGATGTTGTTGGTATACGAGCAGTGCGTACGAATGTAGCCAGCGGCAATGGCGGCAGACGCGCAGCAGGTGGGAATGTAGGACAGCAGTGGGTAGAAACGAGGTTTTGCAACACGTACGAATGCAGGTCGACGATGTAGATGGCAGACGAGCAGCGCGTACGAATCTAGGACAGCAGTGGGTAGCAACGAGGTTTTGCAACACGTACGAACGCAGGTCGACGATGTTGACGGTAGACGACAAGCACGTACGAATGTAGCTAGCGGTAATGGCGGCAAAAGCACAGCATGTACGGATGTAGGACAGCAGTGTGTACCAACGAGGTTCTGCAACACGTACGAATGCAGGTCGGCGGTGTTGACGGCATACGAGCAGTGCGTACGAATGTAGGACAGCAGTGCGTACCAATGAGGTACTCCAATGCGTAGGGACGCAGGTTGACGATGTGGTCGTCAGAGGAGCAGCGCGTACGATAGTAGCCAGTGGTAATAGCAGCAGACACGCAGCATGTACGAAGGTAGGACAGCTGTGCGTACCAATGAGGTTCTGCAACAGGTACGAATGCAGGTCAGCGGTATTGACAGGAGACGTGGAGCACGTACAAATGTAGCCAGCGGCAATGGCGGCAGAGGCGCAGCGTGTACGAATGTTGGACAGCGGTGTGTACCAACGAGGTTCTGCAATGTGTACGAACGCAGGTCAGCGGTGTTGACTGCGTACAAGCAGTACGTACGAATGTACGACAGCAGTGGGTACAAACGGGCTTCTGCAACGCGTACAAATGCAGGTAAGCTGTATTGACGGCATACGAGCAGCGGGTACGAATGTAGGACAGCAGTGGGTACCAATGAAGCTCTGCAACGCATGCGAACGCAGGTCGACGATGTTGACGGCATACAAGCAGCGCGTACGAATGTAGGATAGCAGTGCGTACAGACGAGGTTTTGCAACGCGTACGAATGCAGGTCGACGATGTTGACGGCATACAAGCAGCGCGTACGAATGTAGGACAGGAGTGGGTACCAACGATGCTCTGCAACACGTGCGAACCCAGGTCGACGATGTAGACGGCAGACGAGCAGCGCAGACGAATCTAGGACAGCAGTGGGTACCAACGAGGTTTTGCAACGCGTACGAACGCAGGTTGACGATGTTGACGGCAGAGGGCAGCACCTACGAATGTAGCCAGCGGCAATGGCGGCAGACGCGCAGCATGTACGAATGTAGGACACTGGTGTGTACCAATGAAGTTCTGCAACGCGTACGAACGCAGGTCAGCGGTGTTGACTGCTTACGAGCAGCGCGTACGAATGTAGGACAGCAGTGCGTACCAACGAGGTTTTGCAACGCATACGAACGCAGGTAGACGATGTTGACGGCAGACGATGAATGTAGACAGCGGCAATGGCGGCAGACGCGCAGCATGTACGAATGTAGGACAGCGGTGTGTACCAACGAGGTTCTGCAACGTGTACGAACGCAGGTCGACGATGTTAACGGCAGACGAGCAGCGCGTACGAATCTAGCCAGCGGCAATGGCAGCAGACGCGCAGCATGTATGAATGTAGGAAAGCCGTGGGTACCGACGAGGTTCTGCAAGGCATACGAATGCAGGTCAGCGGTGTTGACTGCATACGAGCAGCGCAAACGAATGTAGGAGAGCAGTGCGTACCAACGAGGTTTTGCAACGCGTACGAACGCAGGTCGACGATGTTGACGGCAGACGAGCAGCATGTACGAATGTAGCCAGTGGCAATGGCGGCAGACGCGCAACATGTACGAATGTAGGACAGCGGTGTGTACCAACGAAGTTCTGCAACACGTACGAACGCAGGTCAGCGGTGTTGACTGCATACGAGCAGCGTGTACGAATGTAGGAGAGCAGTGCGTACCAACGAGCTTCTGCAACGCGTAGGAACACTGATCGACGATGTCGACAGCAAACGAGCAGCACGTACGTAGGTAGCCAGCGGTAATGGCGGCAGACGTGCAGCGTGTACGAATGTAGGACAGCGCTGTGTACTAACGAGGTTCTACAACGCGTACGAACGCAGGTCAGTGGTGTTGACTGCATACGAGCAGTGCGTACGAATGTAGGAGAGCAGTGGGTACCAACGAGCTTCTGCAACGCGTACGAATGCAGGTCGACGATGTAGACAGCAGACGAGCAGCACGTACATAGGTAGCCAGCGGTAATGGTGGCAGACGTGCAGCGTGTACGAATGTACGACAGTGGTGTGTACCATCGAGGTTCTGCAACGCGTACGAATGCAGGTCAGCGGTTTTGACTGCATACGAGCAGTGCGTACGAATGTAGGAGAGCAGTGGGTACCAACGAGCTTCTGCAACGCGTACGAACGCAGGTCGACGATGTAGACCGCAGACGAGCAGCACGTACATAGGTAGCCAGTGGTAATCGTGGCAGACGTGCAGCGTGTACGAATGTACGACAGCGGTGTGTACCAACGAGGTTCTGCAACGCGTACGAACGCAGGTCGACGATGTTGACGGCAGACGAGGAGCACGTACGAATGTAGCCAGCGGTAATGGCGGCAGACGTGCAGCGTGTACGAATGTAGGACAGCGCGGTGTACCAACGAGCTTCTGCAACGTGTACGAATGCAGGTCGACGATGTAGACAGCAGACGAGCAGCACGTACGTAGGTAGCCAGCGGTAATGGTGGCAGACGTGCAGCGTGTACGAATGTACGACAGCGGTGTGTACCAACGAGGTTCTGCAACGCGTACGAACGCAGGTCAGCGGTGTTGACTGCATACGTGCAGTGCGTACGAATGTAGGAGAGCAGAGGGTACCAACTAGCTTCTGCAATGCGTACGAACGCAGATCGACGATGTAGACAACAGACGAGCAGCACGTACGTAGGTAGCCAGTGGTAATGGTGGCAGATGTGCAGCGTGTACGAATGTACGACAGCGGTGTCTACCAACGAGGTTCTGCAACGCGTACGAACGCAACTCGACGATGTTGACGGCAGACGAGCAGCACATACGTAGGTAGCCAGCGGTAATAGTGGCAGATGTGCAGCATGTACGAATGTACGACAGCGCAGTGTACCAACGAGCTTCTGCAACGCGTACAAATGCAGGTAAGCGGTATTGATGGCATACGAGCAGCGAGTACGAATGTAGGACAGCAGTGGGTACCAACGAAGCTCTGCAACGCGTGCGAACGCAGGTCGACGATGTTGACGTCATACGAGCAGCACGTACGAATGTAGGACAGCTGTGGGTACCAACGATGCTCTGGAACGCATGCGAACCCAGGTCGACGATGTAGACAGCAGACGAACAGCGCGTACGAATCTAGGACAGCAGTGGGTACCAACGAGGTTTTGCAACGCATACGAACGCAGGTCAACGATGTTGACGGCAGACGGGCAGCACCTACGAATGTAGCCAGCGGCAATGGCGGCAGATGCGCAGCATGTACGAATGTAGGACAGTGGTGTGTACCAACGAAGTTCTGCAACGCGTACGAACGCAGGTCAGCGGTGTTGACTGCTTACGAGCAGCGCGTACGAATGTAGGACTGCAGTGCGTACCAACGAGGTTTTGCAACGCATACGAACGCAGGTAGACGATGTTGACGGCAGACGACGAATGTAGACAGCGGCAATGGCGGCAGACGCGCAGCATGTACGAATGTAGGACAGCGGTGTGTACCAACGAGGTTCTGCAACGTGTACGAACGCAGGTCGACGATGTTAACGGCAGACGAGCAGCGCGTACGAATCTAGCCAGCAGCAATGGCGGCATACGCACAGCATGTATGAATGTAGGAAAGCCGTGGGTACTGACGAGGTTCTGCAAGGCGTACGAACGCAGGTCAGTGGTGTTGACTGCATACGAGCAGCGCATACGAATGTAGGAGAGCTGTGTGTACCAACGAGGTTTTGCAACGCATATGAACGCAGGTCGACGATGTTGACGGCAGACGAGCACCAGGTACGAATGTACCCAGTGGCAATGGCGGCAGACGTGCAACATGTACGAATGTAGGTCAGCGGTGTGTACCAACGAAGTTCTGCAACAAGTACGAATGCAGGTCAGCGGTGTTGACTGCATACGAGCAGCGTGTAGGAATGTAGGAGAGCAGTGCATACCAACGAGCTTCTGCAACGCGTACGAATGTAGCCAACGGTAATGGAGGCAGACGTGCAGCGTGTACGAATGTAGGACAGCGCTGTGTACCAACGAGGTTCTGCAACACGTACGAACGCAGGTCAGCGGTGTTGACTGCATACGAGCAGCGCCTACGAATGTAGGAGAGCAGTGGGTACCAACGAGCTTCTGCAACGTGTACGAACGCAGGTCGACGATGTAGCCGGCACACGAGCAGCACGTACGTAGGTAGCCAGCGGTAATGGTGGCAGACGTGCAGCATGTACGAATGTACGACAGCGGTGTGTACCAACGAGGTTCTGCAATGCATACAAACGCAGGTCGACGATGTTAACGGCAGACGAGGAGCACGTTCGAATGTAGCCAGCAGTAATGGCGGCAGACGCGCAGCATGTACGAATGTAGGACAGCCGTGCGTACCGACGAGGTTCTGCAACGCGTACGAATGCAGGTCGACGATGTTGACGGCAGACGAGGAGCAGGTACGAATGTAGCCAGCGGTAATGGCAGCAGACGTGCAGCGTGTACGAATGTAGGACAGCGCTGTGTACCAACGAGGTTCTGCAACGCGTACGAACGCAGGTCAGCGGTGTTGACTGCATACGAGCAGCGCGTACGAATGTAGGAGAGCAGTGGGTACCAACCAGCTTCTGCAACGTGTACGAACGCAGGTCGACGATGTAGACGGCAGACGAGCAGTACGTACGTAGGTAGCCAGCGGTAATGGTGGCAGAGGTGCAGCGTGTACAAATGTAGGACAGTGGTGTGTACCAACGAAGTTCTGCAACGCGTACGAACACAGGTCAGCGGTGTTGACTGCTTACGAGCAGCGCATACGAATGTAGGAGAGCAGTGCGTACCAACGAGGTTCTGCAACGCATACGAACGCAGGTCGACGATGTAGTCGGCATTCGAGCCTCATGTACCAATGTAGGAGAGCAGTGGGTAGCAACGAGGTTTTGCAATGCGTACGAACGCAGGTCGACGATGTTGACGGCAGACGAGCAGTGCGTACGAATGTAGCTAGCGGTAATGGCGGCAGACGTGCAGCGTGTACCAATGTAGGACAGCGCTGTGTACCAACGAGGTTCTGCAACGCGTACGAACGCACGTCAGCGGTGTTGACTGCATACGAGCAGCGCGTACTAATGTAGGAGAGCAGTGGGTACCAATGAACGCGTACGAATGCAGGTCGACGATGTAGACGGCAGGTGAGCAGCACGTACGTAGGTAGCCAGCGGTAATGGTGGCAGACGTGCAGCGTGTACGAATGTACGACAGCGGTGTGTACCAACGAGGTTCTGCAACGCGTACGAACGCAGGTCGACGATGTTGACGGCAGACGAGGAGCACGTACGAATGTAGCCAGCGGTAATGGCGGCAGATACGCAGCATGTACGAATGTAGGACAGCCGTGCGTACCGACGAGATTCTGCAATGCGTACGAACGCAGGTCGACGATGTAGTCGGCAGACGAGCAGCACGTACAAATGTAGGACAGCAGTGGGTAGCAACGAGGTTTTGCAACGCGTACGAACACAGGTCGACGATGTTGACGGCAGACGAGCAGCCCGTACGAATGTAGCCAGCGGTAATGGCGGCAGACGTGCAGCGTGTAAGAATGTAGGACAGCGGTGTGTACCAACGAGGTTCTGCAACGCGTACGAACGCAGGTCAGCGGTGTTGACTGCATACGAGCAGCGCGTACGAATGTAGGAAAGCAGTGGGTACCAACGAGCTTCTGCAACGCGTACGAATACAGGTCGATGATGTAGACGGCAGACGAGCAGCACGTACGAATGTAGGACAGCAGTGGGTAGCAACGAGGTTTTGCAACGCATCGAACGCAGGTCGACGATGTTGACGGCAGAGGAGCAGCGCGTACGAATGTAGCCAGCGGTAATGGCGGCAGATGTGCAGCATGTACGAATGTAGGACAGCGGTGTGTACCAACGAGGTTCTGCAACGCGTACGAACGCAGGTTGACGATGTTGACGGCAGACGAGGAGCACGTACGAATGTAGCCAGCAGTAATGGCGGCAGATGTGCAGCGTGTACGAATGTACGGCAGCGGTGTGTACCAACGAGGTTCTGCAATGCGTACGAACGCAGGTCGACGATGTTGACGGCAGACTAGGAGTACGTACGAATGTAGCCAGCGGTAATGGCGGCAGACGCGCAGCATGTACGAATGCAGGACAGCCGTGCGTACCGACGAGGTTCTGCAACGCGTATGAACGCAGGTCGACGATGTAGTCGCCAGACGAGCAGCACGTACCAATGTAGGACAGCAGTGGGTAGCAACGAGGTTTTGCAACGCGTACGAACGCAGGTCGACGATGTTGACGGCAGACGAGTAGCACGTACGAATGTAGCCAGCGGTAATGGCGGCAGACGCGCCGCATGTACGAATGTAGGACAGTGGTGTGTACCAACAAGGTTCTGCAATGCGTACGAACGCAGGTCAGCGGTGTTGACTGTATACGAGCAGCGCGTACGAATGTTGGACAGCAGTGCGTACCAACGAGCTTCTGCAATGCATACGAACGCAGGTCGACGATGTAAACGTCAGACGAGCAGCGCGTATGAATGTAGGACAGCAGTGCGTATTAACGAAGCTCTGCAACGCGTACGAACGCAGGTTAGCAATGTTGACGGTAGTTGAGTAGTGCGTATGAATGTAGGACGGCAGTGCGTACCAACGAGATTCTGCAACGCGTACGTACGCAGCTCGACGATATTGACGGCAGACGAGCATCGTGTACGAATGCAGTCAGCGGTAATGGCGGCAGTTGCGTAGCATGTGGAGTGTAGGTCGCAGGTGTGTAGCAGAGCGGTTTTGCAAAGCGTATGATCGTTGGTCGTTTGTGTTGGCGGCAGACTAGCCG